>Ga0247727_10020442_pt1 | contig 10122 bp, 9 predicted proteins | sample WisWelCaveWW1625_FD_202498 | JGI IMG/M metagenome (GOLD analysis project Ga0247727, IMG submission 202498) | Biofilm microbial communities from Wishing Well Cave, Virginia, United States - WW16-25 | ecosystem: Environmental > Aquatic > Deep subsurface > Groundwater > Cave microbial mat | place... | reverse complement strand
GTCCCTCTCCGTCGGTACCTGTGATCTGCACGTAGTTTCCAAGCGCGATCCCCGTCGGGACAACCGTCGGCGCGAAGGGGTCAATGGTCGGTGTGGGCGGCGCGCTGGAGGTAACGGTCGGGGCGGCGATCACGGTCACGTCCGCGGGGGCAAACCCAACGTCCGAGGTTTGAGGCGAGGAGGTCAATCCGATAGAGATAGAAGTAATAAGGATCAGTAATCCTGCAAAACCAAGCGCGCCGAGGATCACCCATCTGTTGAACAGTTGGCTCACGTTCATTTGTCACCGTGATGTTTTGCGTAGGGGCGACCCGCCCTGCGTGTAAGGTCGAAACCTTTATGGTTAGCACTCTCGCATCCAACGGCTCGTGATGGCAATGAAGGGTCGCCCCTGCTGAGATTAAGATACGGATGCATTCTTCAACAATTCCAACCCGCGAGGGGGCATTAGCATTTTTAGCGCGCGTGATTTGATATTGATCTCCGCGTGTTTGGTTGAGCCGCGCGCTTCGCCGTCTGTCTGTATCCAATATGGAGCATCAGCCTCCACTCGCAGGCTGTGGAAGGTAATCCGCCGCGCCGCATCTGAGGTGACATGGTTACCGCGCCACATGTCATAGGCATGACGCAACGCGTCACCGAGATTGCTCCCGCTGAACAGCCAGAGATCCAGCAGGCCATCATCCAGGTAGGCATCAGGCGAAAGTTCCGAATGACCGCCGAGATAATGCCGAATATTTGTCGCCACAGCCAGGATGTATTGCCCCTCCACTTCATGGTCATCCACCCATAAGCGCAGGCGAATGCCACTCCATTGCGCGGCATTCCAGATCGTCTTTGCCGCGTATTCAGGCATCGTGAGAAATTTCTCCAAACGGACGCGCGGCTCGATCGAATGGATGGTCATTGCATCCAGCCCGATGCCAGCCCACATCATGAAGGAAAACTGGTTGCATACGCCGACATCCACCGTATGACAGGGAGCATTTGCAAGAAGCGACGCATTTTTTCGCAATGCCCATGGGCGGGTCCATGCAAAGGGAGGTAATCCCAATTCGAGGCCCCACACATTTGCTGTTCCGGCAGGCAGGACGCCCAATGCTGTATTTGAATTTACCAGACCATTGACGACGTTGCCGATCGTTCCATCCCCACCGACGGCAAACACTGCGTCTTTTTTCTCAGCCGCAGCCTGTTTCGCCAGGTCGACGGTATGCGCGCCGCTGCGAGTCTCTGCGGCATCCACCTTCCACCCGGCGGATTCCAGTTCACGCGCAGCAGACTTGATAAATGGTTTTACTGGGAAACGTCCCGCCGCGGGGTTGTAGATAATGATCGCACTACGCATGGCGACATTATAACCTGCCATTTTTTGAACCGCGAAGAAAGTAAGGTCGCGAAGAATTCTTTGAGACATCGAAGAGAGTCTTTGCATCCTTTACCTCAGGAATGGCTAAAAGTATGGGTTGGGAAAACTCTTCGCGACGGAGTATTCATAAACGAAGTTCATCCCGAAGGATGAAAATTGAACGACTGGGAATTTCCAAAGACCTGAACCACGGAGACACTGAGTCACGGAGTTTTAATTGGTTTTCTCCGTGTTTCCGTGTCTCCGTGGTAAAAAAACTGGTCAAGCCTACAGAATTAACCACCCTTACCTCTTCGCGGTGAGATTTTGTATTGGGTGGGGTATAATATTTTTCACAATGAACGAAGGCGTGTTACTCAACAATCGTTACCAACTGCTTGAGCGACTCGGCACAGGCGGTATGTCTGATGTATTCCGAGCGCGCGACCTGATGCTCGAGCGTTCGGTTGCGATCAAGATCCTGCACGAAACGTATTCGGACGATCAAGCCTTCCAGGATCGCTTTCGCCAGGAAGCGCGCGCCGCCGCAAATCTTTCACATCCTAACATCGTCACAGTCCATGATTTTGGATTCGACCATGGTCAACTGTTCATCGTCATGGAGCACATCCCCGGCAAGGACTTGAAGACCATTCTTCGCCAGCGCGGTCGCTATTCAGTTGAAGACGCCATTCCTCTGATGGTGCAAGCCTGCGCGGGCATCGGCTATGCCCACCGAGCAGGCCTCGTCCATTGCGATATCAAGCCGCACAACATGATCGTCACACCCGATGCGCGACTCAAGGTAACTGACTTCGGTATCGCCCGCGCTCTTTCGACCATCATGCCCGATGAGCGCGCAGATGTTGTCTGGGGTTCGCCCCAATACTTCTCGCCTGAGCAGGCCGTCGGCGAAGCACCTTCACCTGCATCTGACGTTTATTCACTCGGCGTTGTCCTTTACGAAGTGCTCACTGGCGCGCTGCCGTTCACTGCCCCGTCAAGCGACGAACTGGCGCGGCTGCATCTCGAATCAGATCCCATTCCGCCCAGCGAATACATTCCCGATATTCCCGCCGCGCTCGAAGAGATCGTGTTGAAAGTCCTCTCGAAGGAACCCGCCGCGCGGTATCGCACTGCCGATCAACTCGGACGCGTCCTCCTCCGCTTTGGGACTCTGCGCGATACGCCTCCCGCTCCCTCCCTAGGCCTGACCCCCGAAACCGCGACCTCCTATCAACAACCGGAACCGCCTCCCGCGCGGCCTGAACCTGCTTTTACCATGCCGGAGATTACGATTCCCGAAATCTCCGTCCCCGAACTTGACTGGGCTTCCGTCGGGCTGGGACTCGTGGCTCTCCTCGCGGTGGGCGGATTAATTCCATTCTGGATCTATATTTTCTTTCTATATAACCCGCGTTGAAACAGGCATGTCACTCTGAGGGAGCGCTTTTCGCGACCGACACTTGCACCGCACTGCGTTCGGTGCAGTGCAGGTGAGAGTCTCGTTTTCATAGGCAGAGATGCTTCGCTCCGTTCAGCATGACATAATTTGTGTGAATACCAAGAATTTTTATCATGCCTAATAAGCACATCATCGCCCCATCCATCCTCTCTGCTGATTTCACCCGCCTTGGGGAGGAAATCGCCGCGTGCGAATCTGCCGGCGCGGACTGGCTTCACATCGACGTGATGGATGGTCATTTCGTCCCGAATATTACGATGGGACCATTCATCGTCGAAGCCTGTAAGCGCGTGACGAACCTTCCACTTGATATCCATTTGATGATCGAAAAACCTGAAAGATATCTTGAAGCCTTTGCAAAAGCAGGCGCAGATGGTATGACCGTTCATGTGGAGACTTGTCCACACTTGCACCAGACATTACAAGATATCAAGTCCCTGGGATGCAGGGCAGGTGTGGTTTTGAATCCGGGGACACCTGTAGGGGCGATTGAACCAGTGCTTCACCTCGCGGATTTGGTTCTGGTCATGAGTGTGAATCCAGGCTACTCTGGTCAAAAATTTGTTCCCGAGTCTTATGCAAAGGTGGCGAACATCCGCGAACGATTGGATGAGCTTGGATCCCCTGCATGGCTGGAAGTGGATGGTGGAATGACTGTTGAAACTCTGCCTAAGATGATAGATGCAGGAGCAACGGTTTTCGTGGCTGGCAATGCGGTATTCAAACATCCGCAAGGAACCACGGCAGGGATTAAGGCGTTGCGCGAGGTAATAGACAGTGAGTCAGTGCGTCGCACCAAACGGGTAGACCTATCTCATTAAACAGATAAATCTTGTCTGTTTGATTCGTCTCATCGGGTAAGGTGCGACGCACCCTCTGGTTAAAACAAAAATCACGGCTTCGGGGCGCCGTGACTCTTGTTGCGTGTTCTTGAATCCTTACGCTATGGATTTGCTCATCGCCTTGATACACTTGGTGCAGAGCACCTTGTGAACCTTGCGACCCTGCTCCATCACCAAAGTCTTCTGCAGGTTGGGTTTGAAGGTACGATTGGTAGCGCGCTGGGAGAATGAGCGGTTGTGTCCGAAGGTTGTGGTTTTGCCACAGTTTGCGCATTTAGCCATCTTATGATTTCCTTTCTTGCTATAATTCCGATTACCAATACTTTTGCGAAAGCACGGCATTTTACCATATCTGACAGCCTTTCTCAAGGCGAGTGATAAAATATAGATACAAGAGGAACCTATGGGCAAAGAAACGACATCTCTGGGCGGGATCCACATCTCCCCGAACGCAGTGGCAACAATCGCATACCACGCAACGCTGCAATCCTATGGTGTGGTGGGCTTGGCGCCAAAGAATTTCGCAGACGGTATCGTAAAGACGATTACGCGGGACCCTGCGCGTGGTTTGACGGTTCAATATGATGGCGAAGACATCAATATTGAGATCCATGTCATCGTTGAATATGGCACTCGCATCAACTCGGTGGCTGAGAGTGTGGCGAACACTGTCCGCTTTCAGGTGGAGAAGGCGTTGGGGCTGAAAGTAAATACGATCAATGTCCATGTAGCAGGATTACGCGTGAGCGATACGGATTAGGAGAATCACCATGGCTGTAGATACCTCACGCGTCGATAAATTACGGAAGAAGCAGATCAATGGCCAGTCCATGAAAAGGCTGGTTGAGGCGGGGATGATCTGGTTGAAGACCAACCAGCAGACTGTGAACGCGTTGAATGTCTTCCCTGTGCCGGATGGCGATACAGGCACGAACATGGTGTTGACGATGCAATCGGCATGGAATGAGATCAAGGACCTCGGTCATCGCAAGGTCAGTGACATGGCGAGCGCGGTATCGAAAGGCGCGTTGATGGGCGCACGCGGCAATTCGGGCGTGATCCTTTCGCAGTTGTGGCGCGGGTTTGCGCGCGGCGTTGAGAACAAGGAAATTCTCGATGGACCTACTTTTGCGAAAGCATTTGCAGAAGCGCGCGATACAGCTTATCGGGGGGTCGTCCGCCCGGTGGAGGGGACGATCTTAACCGTCGCCCGCGAAGTGGCTGAGGCAACGGAAGCAGGCTTGAACTCCACGCAGGACGCGATTGACATCCTTGCGATTGCAGTTAAAGCGGCAGACGCGGCAGTCCAAAAGACTCCTGATCTACTCCCCGTCCTCAAACAGGCGGGCGTTGTTGATTCGGGCGGCAAGGGTTTGTTCTTTATCCTTGAAGGGATGTTGCGGCATGTGTACGGCGAATCGCTTGAGACGCCGCTGATGAGTGTGCAACCGATTTCCGCCATGAACTTGCAGGGCGCGATGGAAGAGGTGGAGGAGGGACAGGATTACGAAGTGGTCGTGGATTTCGTGCCATCAAATGATTTTGAACTACAAAAGTTTTACGGGCGGCTGGAAGAGATGGGCACTTCGATTCAAGTGGGCGAGGGCGAGGGCATGTATCGCATGCACATCCACGTGCCGCTCGATAAACGTTATGAGCCGATTGATTATGTCATGGGCATCGGAACGATCACGAAGGTCGCGATGGAAAACCTGATGGCTCAAATGGATGATATCCAGAAGAGCAAAACCACGCGCATTTCATTCGCGCCCGTGGAGCCTGGGCAGATTGCGGTGGTGGTTGTTTCACCCGGCGCGGGATTGAGCCGCATCTTTGCAAGCCTGGGCGTTGCCGCAATCGTCGAAGGTGGGCAGACGATGAATCCGTCCACGCAGGATATTTTGAACTCATTTGAGAATCTTCCGACGGATAAAATCATCATCCTTCCGAATAACAAGAATATCGTGATGGCGGCGAATCAAGCGAAGGAAGTGACGGTAAAACAAGTGGCTGTTGTGCCGACTCGCACCATCCCACAGGGACTCGCCGCGATGCTCTCGCTCAACCCCAACGAGGAACTTGATTCTGTTGCCGAGAGGATGTCCAAAGCTGCAAGCACTGTCAAGACGGGCGAGATCACGGTCGCAACCCGCACAGTCGAGATTGACGGTGTGAATGTGAAGGAGGGACAGGTAATCGCGTTGCTGGATGGCAAACTGGTCGTCTCGGCAGGTTCAGTGGAAGAGGGTTGCCTAGGATTGCTTGAAAAAGCAAAAGCCGGGGAACATGAACTCATCACATTGTATTATGGTCAGGAAATGCCGCACACAGAAGCCAACCGTATCGCAGACGTGATCCGCGAGAAGTATTCCGACCGGGACGTAGAAGTACAGGAAGGCGGACAGCCACACTATCAATTTATCATTTCGGTGGAATAATTTCTCTTGCTCTGCGGGGGTCTGAGACCCCGCAGAGAATTTTAAGTTTAACGTCAATAATGGATAAGCAAAACCCATCGTCATGTCACCCTGAGGGAGTACTTTTCGCGACCGAAGGGTCTTGCTCGCCGTGCCAGAGATGTTTCGCTCCGCTCAACATGACATGCCATGAAGGTGGTTAATCCCCATTCTCAACAATCCTCGCGGGTCCCCCCGCGCGCGCAACCAGCATATCTTCGACGCCGCGAATCTCGCGCAAACGCTTATCAATAATATTGACTTCAGTTTCGGGGCAAAGGACATGCACGTTCGCGCCCGCGTCCACTGTGTAACAGACTTGAATCCCCTCACCTCTCCACTGACGGACAGCGCTCATCACACTCAGAGATGCAGGATTCCAGTAATGTAACGCTGGGGTTGACGTCATCATTACAGAGTGCATCATATCCGAGTCGAGTTCAAGGATCGAAGCAAAAGCGTCGAAGTCGCGGTTGAGGATCGCGTTGCGGCAAATTTCCAATCGGCGCGGCGCGTCTGCCACGCGCGCAGCTTGCAGAGGGCTTGTCCCCGCGATGAAATGTCCCTCAGTCGAACCGGTCTTCTTGTGCGATGCGCTGACAATGGCAATGCAATCCACCAAGTTCCAGTGATTCGGGGGCGCAATCGAAAAGGCAAATGAATCTTCATCGCCTGTTCCCACCTGCCATTGGACGAATCCGCCGGGGATGGATCGCGAAGCGGAGCCAGACCCGCGCCGCGCGAGACGCGAGAGTTCCTGTTCGCTCAGATTCAGTCCCGCAGCTTTGCTTCCCGCCAAAGCCAGAGCCGCGAACGCGGACGCGGAAGATGCAATCCCCGCGCCGGAGGGGAAGTTGTTTTCGGTTATGACTTCTGCACGGTCATGGATGTTCGCCATGCCGCGAATAATATCGAGAATATACGCGACGCGGTCCAACCCCGCGCCGGTGACTTCGTGTCCATTGATGATGAGTTCATCAAAAGGTAGTGACGGCTGAAAACTGACCGTCGTGCGTGTGAACAAGCCATCCAAGTTCATCGAGATGGAACCATTCATGGGGAGGCGCAATGTGTTATCGCGGTTGCCCCAATATTTAATGAACGCGATATTAGGATGCGCCTGCGCGGTTGCGGTGGTCATGTAGCGATGATACCACTACTATGAAACTAAGGCTCAGATATCGAATTGATCGAGGACAAGCCGTCTAATTGCAACGCCTGGTTCGGCCACGCTTGACCAGCCAAGCGTGAATTAGAGCGTGTGGCTGCGGGAGAGCGCTGTGCGCACCCTGGTAGGTAACGGATATTTCGCCTGCGGATTGACCCAGATGACCAGGGGTTCGCCGGCTTGCAGGGATATCCCGCGCACGAGTAGCGCGCTCAACCGCTGATAGTGGTGGAAGAAGTCGGCGCGGTCGCGAAACCCATGCCGGTGCACCACGCTTGAGTCATTGCCTTCCGCGCGTTGCTGGACGCGGAGCATGGTGGCGTGGAGGTCACGGTGAGTCAGGTGCGGAGCTTCAACACCGACGAGCAAAAGATTGATGCGCCGCGGCAACAGTTGTCCTAATTTGCTGCACAACATATCAGAGAAGCGATCACTTGGCAACGGGCCGGTGAGTGGCGTGGTATTTAGTGACTGCGTCCCGCGTGCGTGTTCCTGAGCGCCGAGTGGTATTCTCGGTTGGGCTGCCCGCAGCCGGGTGACCTCGACCATAAACACGAGACTGGTGGTAAAGGTGACCGCGAAATCAGGGCTGCGCCCGAGTTCCGGATGTTGCGGTTCATACGTCAGACTCAGAGATCGCTCTCGGAGGAGCAGGTAGGCCGTTTCCAGTTCAAGCTGGAGATCGCGCAGACTTTCTGGTTCCTGGGCGACGCGGAGTTTCTTGCGAATTTTGGTGTGGTGGGTAGTGACGAAGGCAGTGAACCGACGCGAGGAGGCTAACCACATTGCCATTGGTGCAGCAAGGAGGTGGGACTGCCCATCGAAGAGGGAGGTGAGTAATTCATCCATTAACATCGCTGTGCTCGTGCGAGAATATAATACGAAAGTGTAATCACTTTAGGGCAAGCACGTCAAGCCTGCCCCGCTTTGGCTCTGATGCGATCTGTTTGTCTTGATTTTCCTTGTAAAAAGCACATCCGCTAGTGACAGGTACGCGTTTTATACTAAAAGTTAATAATCGTCTTGTGCGTCCCCTCTAAAGCTTCCCTCTGATCGACGCGAGCACCAGACTTAGCCTGCTTATCACGATGGCCACAGTCACTGGCAGAAATCATCTGGATTATAATTTGCAAAGCGCGAACCTTACTGCATAGTATAAGTTATGGAAAATCCAACATCAAACAAGTTGATGGATATGCCAATCAATAAATATTTATCCCATTTCAAATCTCATCAAAGGCTCATCGTTACATTAAGCGCTTGTCTTGTCGTGATTTTCATATATGTGTGGTATTGCAGTTATGGATTCTGGACAAAATGGCCCACCCACACTGAATTCTATGATTCACTTGCGACTGGCTTCGCAAATGGAAGTCTGGCACTTGAAGAGGAGGTGGATCCCTCTCTACTCTCGCTCACCAATCCATACAATCCAAAAGAACGCAGGGGAATGGAATTCCCAATGGATTATTCGCTGTATAAAGGAAAATATTACCTTTACTTTGGGCCGGTTCCCGCGCTGCCACTGGTAATTTTAAAGTTTTTTGGGTTGGGCAAAATTGGGGATCAATACCTCGTTTTTGCATTAGTTTCAGGACTGTTTATTTTTCAATCGTTATTAATCATGAGTATTTGGAAACGATTCTTTCAAGCCGTTCCTTTTTGGATACTTCCGCTGTGTATTATCTTTGCCGGTTTGATCGCACCATTACCAAGGCTGTTGACTGATGGAAGAGTCTATGAAACAGCCATCGCAGGCGGTCAGTGTTTTTTTCTCGCTGGTGTTTACTTTCTTATTACAACATTAGGAGAAAGAAACAGATCTGCCTGGCGTTTTATTGCAGCCGGTAGCTTTTGGGCACTCGCCATTGGGTCAAGGATAACTCAAGTCTTACCGATTGGTTTCATGACACTCATGCTCACTTTCTTTACCCTAAGAACCTATATTCAAACAAAGTCATTATCAAAAGCCATGTATCCATTTGCAATGGTCGGATTGCCACTTGCCTTGGGACTAGTTGTTCTAGGATGGTACAACTGGGCGCGCTTTGGCAACTTTTTCGAAACTGGTTTCTCATACGCGCTAACAACACCAAATCTTCAAAAGTATCAGGATGTTCTCATTTCTCCGCTGTACGTATTGCCAAATACGTATAACTATTTAGCTGCGCCGCCAAAAGTCAATGACGTATTTCCATTCTTGCAATCGATACGTGGTAGAGGCAACCTATTATTTCCATTTATTGAATTGCCAAAGGTCTACTATACCCGCTCAATGACGGGAATCCTTTACAGTACGCCTTTTGTGGTTTTTGCAGGTATATCGATGTTATCAGCCCTATTCTTAAAAAAGAGGGCGGAGGAGAGCCTCGAAAGATCAGACGATGATTCTTATATATTGAAATGGCTTCTCTTTAGTTTATTGGGCTCATTTCTAATTGCCTTCACACTTGCTGTGTCCTTTTTTTGGGTGGAAATACGCTATTTTACGGATTTCACCCCATCGCTTGTCTTACTAAGCATAGTCGGGTTTTGGCTGGGTTACCGTTTCCTGACCCGCTGGCCCCTGATCCTCAAAATTTTTACTACAGCAGGGATCAGCCTCATGTTTATTTCGGTCATCAGCAGTAATCTATTATTGTTTTCCAATCAGGCATCTGTTTATCAAGTTTTGTTTCCTGAGCTGTGGAATCTACTTAGCAATATATCTTCAAGGTTGATTTCATTTATTCAACCGTGATTTGCTCTCTTTGTTCTGCGGTATAAGAACCAAGTCGGTTACAGGGTGCAGGTATCTATCAATTTGACCCATCTTCAAACCCATCACCCGTGTGAATCTTTCC
>Ga0247727_10020441_pt1 | contig 10123 bp, 8 predicted proteins | sample WisWelCaveWW1625_FD_202498 | JGI IMG/M metagenome (GOLD analysis project Ga0247727, IMG submission 202498) | Biofilm microbial communities from Wishing Well Cave, Virginia, United States - WW16-25 | ecosystem: Environmental > Aquatic > Deep subsurface > Groundwater > Cave microbial mat | place... | reverse complement strand
TTGATTGGTGATGGACCGTTACGTAGCGAATTGGAACGCCAAGCGCTTGCAAGCTTGCCTAAGGATTTGGTTCTATTCGCAGGAGCAATTCCGAATGCTGCATCTTGGTTTCCTGCTTTTGACTTGCTTTGTTTGCCTTCTCTGGATCGGGAAGGTACACCAAATGTGCTCTTGGAGGCGTCGGCAGCCGGACTGCCCGTCGTAGCCACCGCGGCAGGGGGAGCAACCGAGATAGTTGAAGATGGTGTTACAGGATTTCTAGCGCCACTTCATGATGTGCATGCGCTTGCCAATTGTTTAAAGAAGTTAATCGTGAACCAGGACCTGCGCCGTCGCATGGGCCACGCTGGTTACGAAAAGGTGCGTCGTGAATTCGGTGTCGAAGCGATGGTAGCTCGTACGATGCAGGTTTACGAGGACGCCCTTATCTCGAAAGGACTGGCGTGAACATTCAAATTCATTCTTATCGATAGAATTGATGACAAATGGAAAACCTGGCTTTTAACAATAAAAAAATTGAAGTCTGCATTACCCGAAAATTGCGCACAGATTTGAAGACTTGCATTATAATAGGCAATTTTCTTTCCTCCACGCGAGGTAACTTGGCCGTCTGTGAAGAGCTTGCTGCGCAGTTAACCCTCGTAGGCTGGCGGGTAATCATGGAAACACAAGAGTCAATTGATCCGACTCCCGCCGGGCGTGAGAAATTAGTTAACACCTACGACAACGGCCTTCGTTTTGTGGTTGATGAATTTTTTCAGGTATTGGTTTCCAATACTAGAAATCAAAATCACATTATTCTTTTGAACAATTTTGCCACTTTGCTCGATTTAATGGGGGTAAAGAGGTCCTGGCGAATTTATTCCTATGAAAAGTCAATCTTTGAATTGACCCCTGAGGACAACGAGGTGCGTTTTTTCCTTAATGGCTCTCTTTATGGTTTAGGCGGCAATTATGAGGTGATAGGCATTCCTACACCATCGGATGAGGGCTGGGGCATCTCAAATCTCGCCGCGAAATCTGCTGAGGTTCAATAAAACGAGTCAGAATATAAAATTTGGTTTTGTACCATGATCGCCCATCTTACCCGTGAGCATGTTCCACAAGTTGTCCAGCTTCATGGAAGATGCTTTTCACATAACTTTTCAACCACTATGGGAGAGGCTTTTTTGCGAAATTACTTTATTGGTCTTTGCACCTCTAAGCTAAGCTGTTCGCTTGTGTATATTCAAAACGGGAAAGTCGTCGGATATATTACCGGCGGCGTTAATGCCCGGCAAAACATGCGCAACGTTATTAAACATCGTTGGTCGCATTTTATTCTTGCTGCGATACACAATCTTTTCGTCCATCCTCTTTTATTGATGCGAAGAGGGACAACTCTGATGTTGCACTATTTCGGTTCGAATAAAAGCAATTTCTACAGCTATTCCACCGGTGGAATTGATTATATTGCGGTCGATAAAAATTATATGGGACAAGGAATAGCCGAAGCGTTAATGCGTCAATTTATAACTGAAATGCAAAATCGGAATATCGAAGCAATACGATTAGGGGTGGAAAAAGAGAATCACCGCGCCCAGGCGTTTTACAAAAAAATGGGGTTTCAGCAGGCAAATCCGGAAGGGACTTCTTTTATTTACTATATAAAAAGCCCGTCCCTCGATATAGCGTCGAATCAATGATAAAGGCAAATGGAAAATTTAGCTTGTGCCTATAAAAAAAGTGAAACGTGCCTCCGAAAATTGCACACAGACCTAAAGGCTGGTATAATGATAGTGGGCAATTTTCTGTCCTCCTCGCGAGGCAACCTGGCAGTCTGCGAAGAGCTTGCTGAGCAGCTAAAAGCAGGTGGCTGGCGGGTAATCACAACTTCCGCCAAACCTGGTAGAATCGCTCGCCTGCTCGATATGATATCCATTGCATGGCGGACAAGAAATGCTTATCGCGCCGCTCAGGTGAATGTTTACAGCGGGCCGGCATTTTTCTGGGCGGAAGTAGTATGCGGTTTGCTAGATTTTATAAATAAGCCTTTTATACTCACACTTCACGGCGGCAAACTTCCGGAGTTTGCCGATCGCTGGCCGCGGCGGGTTCGGCGCTTGTTGCGGTCTGCTGCTGTTGTTACAACGCCTTCTTCCTACTTGCTTGACAAAATGAAGTCTTACCGTGCAGATTTGCACCTTCTTCCCAATGCTCTGGATTTAAACAAATACTGCTTTAGATTGCGGAGCAAGCCGCAGCCTCGCTTGATTTGGGTACGCGCATTCCATGATATCTATAACCCTTCGCTTGCCCCACGAGTTTTGGCATTATTAGCCGGCACATTTTCGGACATCCGGCTGACGATGGTAGGCCCGGACAAGGGCGATGGAAGTCTGCAAAGAACACAACAGATCGCCATGAATTTAAATGTTATTGGCCGATTAGTACTGACAGGAGGCGTATCCAAGGCAGAAGTCCCCACGTGGATGAACATCGGTGATATCTTTCTGAATACAACCAATGTGGACAACACCCCAATTAGCGTTATTGAAGCCATGGCTTGCGGGTTGTGTGTGGTGAGCACGAACGTGGGCGGCATTTCATATCTACTGGAACACGAAAAGGACGCACTGCTGGCGCCACCTGATGATTGCAAAGCCATGGCCTTTGCTGTGTGCCGTATCCTGACTGAGCCTGTTTTAGCAGAGAAGTTGTCTCGCAATGCGCGCAAAAAGGCCGAGCAGTTCGATTGGTCGGCAATCTTGCCGCAATGGGAAGCGATATTGATGAGAACAGCGAGGTGACAAGATGGTTAATTTTGCCGAGCGTCTCTACGCACATAGCCCGATTTGGGCGCAGCAGGTTATGGTTGCTGCATACGGTCTATGGTGGTATCGTCGCCGCTTCGGGCCCGATTTCCACAGATTAGTTGCGGAATTCAAAGCCAGGGAACGATGGACCGCCGAACAATTTCGGGCTTATCAAGAGCAGCAATTGCAACACGTGCTTCACGCCGCCTGGCGTGCTCCTTACTATCGGCAGGTCTTCAAAGAAGTTGGCATTGCCCAAAATATGCCTCCGTTTGAAGTATTAAAGCGGCTTCCATTTCTCTCAAAAGAGATTCTGCGTACGCGGGCTAAGGATTTGTTGTTGCAGAATTCGCCGCCCAAAGGAACAATCGTGGTCAAGTCGAGTGGAACAACAGGTACACCTGCCGAAATTTATTATACGCGAGAGTTTCATACACTTCAGCTTGCGGCGGCTGTATCACGCAATTTGCATTGGGCCAATGTCAATCACCGCGAGCGCCGTCTGATGTTTGGCGTGCGAAAAGTCTGCCCCTATGACCAAAACAAGCCCCCGTTTTGGCGCTTCAGCCCGGCAGAAAACATGGCTTACGCTTCCATTTACCATTTGTCTCCCGGGTTTCTGCCATATTACCTGGAGTTCCTTCATGAGTATCGTCCTGCTATGATTATGGGTTACCCGAGCGCCATGCAAACGGTTGCGCGCTACGCCCTGGAAAACGATAAGCTGCCGCCACCTGCAAAAGCGGTCTTTACGACCTCTGAAACGGTTACTGCACAAGCGCGCCGTGTGATCGAAGCCGCTTGGCGATGTCGGGTGTACGATCGCTACGGTGGAGTGGAAGGATGCCTTTTGGTTTCACAATGCGAGTATGATCGTTATCATGTAAGCCCTGAGGTCGGCATTATAGAAATCGTTAATCAGGAGGAACAACCCTGTCCGTTAAATATTATCGGCGAAATTATATGTACTGGCTTGCAGAACACCCTCCAGCCACTGATTCGATATCGTATAGGTGACGCGGCGCGCTGGGCCAGCGAGCAACAATGTCCCTGTGGGCGTTCAATGCCCATCTTGGAAGCCATCGAAGGCCGCTTCGAAGACATCTGTTATACATCCGATGGTCGTCAAATGCTGCGATTTGATACGGTGTTCAAAGCTGTGGAAAACATTCGCGAAGCTCAGGTCGTGCAAGAGCGTTTGGATTTATTCACGATCTATGTCGTACCGGCAAATGGTTTTGATCAACGCGACATTGAGCAAATTAAGAACAATATGAAATTGCACGTTGGCAATGCCGAAATGCGAGTCAATCCCGTCAGCGCCATTGCTCGAGCGCCGTCAGGCAAATTTCGCGCGGTGATCTGCAACCTTCCGCAAGAACAAAAAGAAATGCTGCAACGAAGATAATAGGTAGCCACCTCCGCCTGCGATTTAAGATCTAAAATTCACATTGAAGGTATAACCCATGCCCAACCCACAACGAGTTTTGGTTCTCGCTCCCCATACGGATGACGGAGAATTTGGCTGCGGCGCCACGATTGCCAAGTTGGTAGCGAATAGTAGCGAGGTTTACTATGTGGCTTTCTCATCCGCCAGCAAGTCCGTGCCCAAAGGCCTTCCTCCTGACATTCTCGTAACGGAGGTCAATCAAGCGACCAAGGTACTTGGGATTAAGCCCGAGCATCTGATCATCTACGACTTCGAGGTGCGTGATCTGCCGGCGCATCGGCAAGAAGTTCTTGATAAGATGATTCAATTGAAGAAGGAGCTCCTGCCTAATCTGGTCTTCATGCCGCTGCCCGATGATCTGCATCAAGATCACCGCACCGTCGCGCTGGAGGGTCTGAGAGCTTTCAAGATGACCTCGGTGCTTGGATATGAGCTTCCCTGGAATAACATGACGTTTAATACGCAGTGTTTCTCCATTGTGAGCGATGACCATTTAAAATCAAAAATACAAGCCTTGCAATGTTACGCTTCGCAGAGCTTTCGGCATTATGCCAACTCAGAGTTTGTTCGGAGTCTTGCCATCACGCGAGGAACGCAAATCGAGGCGCAATACGCCGAGGCTTTTGAGGTGCTAAGATGGGTAATGCCGATATGAATGACAAGCCGCTCCGAGTTCTGGTCTCCGCCTGCGGCGCTCCAGGTGCGCCAGGTATCATCAAGAGCCTGCGCCGCAATGGCGAGCGAAGTATCTGGCTATTGGGCACGGATATGAGCGAGCATGCGGTAGGCTTTGCCATGGTTGACCAGTGGCAAATCGTACCGCCTGGGCAGCAATCGCATGCATTCATTGCCGCCATGCTGGAGATCGTCCGTAAGCACGCCATCGATGTCGTGCTGCCCTTATCAACATACGAGCTTTTGCCGCTGGCCAAGGCGCGTGAACAGTTTGAGGCGCTGGGTGCCAAGGTGCTGGTGTCACCTGCGCATGGGTTAATGATAGCTAATGACAAAGCCAAGTTGTTTGCACACTTTGCCGATAAAGCCTGGGTTCCTCAGCATCGCGCGGTCCAATCGCTCCCAGCTTTCATCGACGCGGTTCACGCCTTGGGTTATCCTCGTCTTCCGGTGTGTTTCAAGCCCGCGGTGAGCAAGGGCAGCCGAGGCTTTCGCATTTTTGACGCACAAGCTAACAGCTTGGATAGATTGCTTAACTGGAAACCTGATGGCACACGCACGAATCTTGATTCAATGTTGGAGGTTCTGAAGGAAGCTCAGACCTTTCCGGAGTTGCTCGTCATGGAGTATTTGCCTGACCTGGAGTACAGTGTCGACGCCTTGGTGGCAAACGGTAAAATGCTTTTAGCCATTCCCCGCTCGCGCGATGAGATCCGGCTGGGAATATGCTACCGCGGCCGCGTTGAATACAACTCTGAACTCATTGACCTTTCGCGCTATATTGTCGAGGAGCTTGGCTTGTCCTACAATATCAACTTGCAATTTCGTTATGATCGCGAGGGCCGCCCGAAGCTGCTGGAGATCAACCCACGCGTGTCGGGAACAATCGTACTGTGTACAGGCGCAGGCGCAAACATGCCGTATCTGGCGCTGAAATTGGCTTTAAATGAACCATTTTCTATTCCTTCAGTCCGCTGGGACACAACGATGATTCGCTACTGGAACGAGGTGTTCTATGATGCCGATGGATCTGCATATACACTCGACCTTCTCTGATGGTCACAACACACCGGAAGAAATTGTGCAGCATGCGATTGCCGGCGGAATGCGGGTGATCATGCTCGTTGATCATGTCCGGCGGTCGTCCGATTGGGTGGCCGCCTTTTCTGAGAAAATTCATCGACTCAGGATGAGGTATGGCAACCGTATTGCAATTTTCAGTGGACTCGAAGCTAAGTTTTTATCCACTGACGGCGATGTTGATATCACCGACGAACAGCGATCCCACGTGGATTTTGTCTTGGCGGCATTCCACCGTACACCTTTGCTCCACCATGGAACCGAATTTGGCTTATCGGCGTGGGTGCGAACCATTCTGGCAGGCTGCAAGGCGCATACTTTCGATATTCTTGCCCATCCTACGGGAATTCTTCATCGTTTAGGCCTCCCAGTGGATCAGTCGGCCGTGATGGAGGTGTGCACAGCTCTTAAAGAAGTCAATCGCTGGTTTGAATTCAACGCCAAGCACCCAATTGATCCAGAAACATCCGAAACCGTGCTGTGTTGTGAGGTTGGGATCACTGTCGCCAGCGATGCTCATAGAATCAGCGAGATAAGCAGAGAATGTGGCATTGACCAAGAAGTGCTGAGACGCCTCGTCACGACATGGTGTCCGAAGTTCTCCTTCGTCATCCCCGTCTATAACGAGGCGCGCTATATCCGCAATGTATTGGAGTCTGTGGCTAATCAAGTATATCCACGCGATCGAATTGAAGCAATCTGCAGTGACGGTGGTTCGACGGATGGATCGTGTGACGTGATTGCGAAAATGAACAATGGATTTTTTGCCGTGCGACTCCTGGATAATCCCCAAAAGAGTGCTGCCGCCGGAATGAATCTCGGTATCCGTGAAGCGCAAGGCGATTACATCATTATTCTGGGCGCGCATACGCTTTTGGAACCGGATTTTCTGATTCAAAACGTGCGTGCCGCGCTGGTTTCGGGCGCTGACTGCACTGGCGGACGCCATGCCAACTTGAGCGAAACACGAAGCGGCCAGACCATCGGACTCGCTATGAGCTCTGCCTTTGGAATTGGCGGCTCTCACTATCGTTATTCGATAATTCCATCATTTGTGGACACCGTCGCTTATGGCGCCTACGATAGCCGGGTCTTCAAGAGTATCGGCTTATTCGACGAAGAGATGGTGCGCAATCAGGATGACGAATTTAACTACCGCCTGCTGGAACAAGGCGGAAAGCTCTACTTTGATCCGCGCATACGTTCCCAGTATTATGCCCGCAGTTCACTTAAAAAACTCTGGCGCCAATATTTCCTTTATGGGTGTTGGAAGGTGCGTGTGATGCAGAAGCATCCACGCCAAATGCGCCTGCGGCAATTTGTGCCGCCGACATTCGTTGCAGCGTTGATCGGCTCAAGCGTGCTCGCCGTTTTCTTCCCGCTCGGCCGTGTTCTGCTCGGTTTAGTTGCGGGGTCTTATGCTCTGGCTAATCTGACCGCCTCGATCTGGACGGCGCGCAAGGGCGGCTGGTCTCACTTATTGCTTCTGCCGTTTGCCTTTGCCACACTCCATCTCAGTTACGGCCTGGGTTTTCTTGTCGGGCTGATCAAGTTCCGGAACCGTTGGCATGCATGACACACATATCTATACAGCCACGCCTGGCAGTGCCTTCAAATCTGTTAACCTTGAAGCCTGTTAATACCGAGGATCTCGAACGCCTCCGCGCTGAGTATGAAAAGCGCGAGCACCGTCGCGCTGGTAGTTGTATTTATTCGCTTTTAGATCCGGCTAATCTGTTTATCATTCAACAGCGCCAGCGCACCCTATTGAAATTGCTTCACCGCCATGGTTTTAACCCGCTGGGAAATCGGCGAATTCTTGACCTCGGCTGTGGCCGAGGAGAGACCTTGCTGGAATTTTTAGGCTATGGTGTTAAGCCGGAGCGCCTGCATGGCGCCGATCTGTTGTTTCAGCGATTAAAAGAGGCCCACACGCTTTTGCCGCACTTGTCGCTCACTTGTGCTGATGGTCAGCACCTGCCTTATGCGAGCGAGGTTTTTGACTTGGTGTTGCAATACACCGTCTTTTCATCGATTTTGGATGAAAAGATTAAAGTCAATCTGGCGCGCGAGATATTGCGTGTGCTCAAACCTGGCGGTTTGATCTTATGGTACGACTTTTGGCTTAACCCCATCAACCAGCAAACACGCGGTATGCGACCGGTAGAAATTCGACATCTATTCCCTGCCTGCACCTTCGAATTTCATCGGATCACATTAGCGCCGCCCCTTACCCGCCGATTGGCGCCGATCTCGTGGTTAGCTTGCGCGTTGCTGGAAAAACTCAAAGTGCTCAACACGCATTACTTGGTTGCAATTCGCAAACAATCGTAAAAAACTGCGAAAAATTATGTGATTCTTTCGAGCAGTTGAATGCGCCGTCTTATGAGCCAAACGGTCAGTTCAAAAGCGAATTACCAAATCGTATTTATCTCCAATAGAATAAAGATAAAATTCTGGCTGAATTTTTTTCTATGGCAATTTACCTTATCTAATTTCATAAAAACTTAAACATGAGCCTTCGACATGAATTGACAGTGAATATTGTGGCTGTGTGATTTTCGTTCCTGGCGTGATTATTGCGCGAGTAATTTGACACAGATGAATTTGAAATGATAACGACAAGAAGGTTGTATCATGCAATCGAGATTTAGCTTCTGCTGCGTCGTTTTGATGGCAGCGATGGTATGCAATTTCTCTGCGGCCAATTATGCCGCCACCTACTTTGTATCCACCAATGGCAATGACAGCAACTCAGGCAAGACGAAAGATAGATCATTTCAGACGATTCAGATGGCGGCGAACATAGTTGAGGCGGGGGATACCGTGTTGGTCATGCAAGGCACCTACCCAGGGTTCTGGATCAAGAGTAAGAATGGCCGGGCCGATGCGTGGATCGTTTTCATGCCATACCCTAAACACAAAGTCATACTTGACCCATACACAAATAATTATGCCATCTATCGGGCCATAGAATTTTCGGGATGTAGTTATATCGAAATCAGCGGCTTTGAGATAACTGACTCCAATCCGCTCTATGATAGCAATCAGTTTGAGGATTACAGCCAGGGACAAAGCCGTGATGGCATCAAGATCAATCCCCCCTACAGCTCTTATAGCGAATGCTCACATTTGCGATTTATGAATAATCATATCTACCATACCGGTAGCAATGGTATCCTTGGGGGTGGGAACCATAACGAATTTATCGACAATTATATCCATCATGTTGCTCTTTCCAAGCGGGGCTATGGAATGTATATTTCCGGGAGTGATCACATTATACGCGGTAATATTATTCACGATGCCTATGGCTATGGAATCCATCTGTATGATGGCTCTCCGGATCGCCTCCTGGTAGAAGGCAATATCCTTTACAACAATGGCCGAGACGATTATGCAAGAGGGTATGGTCGGGTGAATTGTGATATCAACGGTTGTCCGTGGGGAGATGGCATACTTCATTTTGGAGGCAGTAATAGCATTATTCGCAATAATCTTTGCTACAATAATCGCATGTGGGGTATCAGGACGAGCGGAACCAATGATCTTGTGATCAACAATACGTGTTATGGGAACAAAGAAGCCGGCATTTATGTCTACGATAATATTGATGTCATCTTGAGAAACAATATCAGTTATCAAAATGGTGGCGAAAATTACATCGGCCCCGGCAACACCCAAGATCACAATCTTTTCTCCATTGATCCGAAATTTGTGAATGCCGTCAATGGCGACTTTCATCTGCAAGCGGGTTCACCTGCAATTGATGCCGGCATACCTTTTCCAGGCTTCAATGCTGACATCGATGGCAAACCAAGATCTCAGGGAGGCGGTTGGGACATCGGCGCCTATGAATTCGGAGGCCCTCCTTCTTTTATTGCCTACCTCAATGCCAACCCCACGTCGGGTAAAGCTCCTTTGCTCGTCAATTTTAACGGCAACGCTTCTGGCGGCAAGCCGCCATACACTTATAGTTGGAATTTTGGTGCTGGCAATACCTCGGCTCAACAAAACCCAACTTATACGTATCAGCAGGCCAATTTGTATACTGCAAAACTGACCGTTACTGACAGTGAAAATAAGCAAGCCAATACTTCGCGGACAATTGTCGCGGAAGCCA
>Ga0247727_10020440_pt1 | contig 10124 bp, 8 predicted proteins | sample WisWelCaveWW1625_FD_202498 | JGI IMG/M metagenome (GOLD analysis project Ga0247727, IMG submission 202498) | Biofilm microbial communities from Wishing Well Cave, Virginia, United States - WW16-25 | ecosystem: Environmental > Aquatic > Deep subsurface > Groundwater > Cave microbial mat | place... | reverse complement strand
GGGCATGAGCAGGCCGGGCGACGACCCGCATTGGTTTTGTCACCCAAGGCTTATAACGGTAAAGTTGGTTTAGCCATCCTCTGTCCTGTCACAAGTCAAATCAAGGGCTATCCTTTTGAAGTCTTAATACCTGAGGGTCTGAAAATCGGTGGAGCGATATTATCCGACCAAGTGAAAAATCTTGATTGGAAAGCAAGGCAAGCGGAGTTTGTTTGTAAGTTGCCACCTGCTACATTCAATGAAGTAGTGCAAAAGTTAAGCGCCTTAATACGTCAGCAACTTCAAAGCAGGTAGTTTTTCCAAAGCAAAAAACGCTCAACCATGACCTCCGAACCCGCCCCTCAACCTCAACCCACCGACTTCATCCGCGCCGCTGTGAGCGAAGACCTGAAAGCCGGGCGCTACAGCCGCGTCCACACCCGCTTTCCGCCGGAGCCGAACGGCTACCTGCACATCGGCCACGCCAAAGCCATCACCGTGGACTTCGGCATCGCCGCCGAGTTTGGCGGCCAGTGCAATCTGCGCTTCGACGACACCAACCCGGTCAAAGAAGATACCGAATATGTGGACTCCATCATGGCCGACATTCGCTGGCTGGGTTACGACTGGGAAGACCGCCTCTTCTACGCCTCGGACTATTTCGAGCAACTTTACGACTGCGCCGTCAGGCTGATCAAAAAAGGGATGGCCTACGTCTGCGACCTCACTGCCGAAGAGGTGCGCGAGTATCGCGGCACGCTGACCGCGCCGGGCAAGGACAGCCCCTATCGCAACCGCTCGGCCGAGGAGAATCTCGATCTCTTTGCCCGGATGCGGGCCGGCGAGTTTCCCGACGGCGCGCGCACCCTGCGGGCCAAAATTGACATGGCTTCGGGCAACATCAACCTGCGCGACCCGGTGCTGTACCGCATCATCCATGCCGGGCATCATCGCACCGACGAGGCGTGGTGTATTTATCCGATATATGACTTCGCCCATGGGCAGAGCGACTCCATTGAAGGCATCACCCACTCGTTGTGTTCGTTGGAATATGAAGATCATCGCCCGTTATACGATTGGTTGATTAGAGAACTGGAGATTTATGCCCCGCGCCAGATCGAGTTTGCGCGCCTCAACCTCTCGTACACCGTGTTGAGCAAACGCAAGCTGTTGCAATTGGTGAAGGACAACCACGTGCGCGGTTGGGACGATCCGCGCATGCCCACCCTCTCCGGCTTCCGGCGGCGCGGCTATACCCCGGAGTCCATCCGCGAGTTTTGCAACCGCATTGGCGTCACCAAAATCAACAGCACCATTGATATTGCCCTGCTGGAGCATTGCATCCGTGACGACCTCAACAAGCGCGCCCCGCGGGTGATGGGCGTGCTCAAACCATTGCGCGTCGTGATCGAAAACTATCCCGAAGGCCAGGTCGAGGAGATGGAGGCCGTCAACAACCCCGAAGACCCGGAGGCCGGCACGCGCAAAGCGCCGTTCGGTCGTGTGCTGTACATCGAACAGGACGACTTCCGCGAGACGCCGCCGCCCAAATACTTCCGCCTCGCACCGGGCCGCGAGGTGCGCCTGCGCTATGCCTACTTCATCAAATGTGCGGCGGTGGTGAAGGATGATGAGGGAAAGGTGATCGAACTGCGATGCACCTATGATCCGGCGACGCGCGGCGGGGATGCGCCGGACGGCCGGAAGGTGAAGGCCACCCTCCACTGGGTGGCGGCCGCCACTGCAGTGGAAGCCGAAGTGCGCCTCTATGACCGGTTGTTCCTGAATGAAGACCCTGAGGCGAGCGGGGACTTTTTATCGGACCTCAACCCGGACTCGTTGGAAGTCCTGTCCCAATGCTTTGTGGAGCCGTCACTGAAAGGGGCCGCCCCGGGTGACCGCTACCAGTTCGAGCGCAATGGCTATTTCTGCGTTGACCCGGACTCGACGAGCGACAGACTCGTTTTCAACCGTACCGTGTCACTGAAGGACACTTGGGCGAAGGTGGAGAAGACGGGGTAGGGGGCTGATGACGAACGGGATCGTATTTCTCACTCGGCGGACTCCAGATTGCCTTGCACCGGCAAAAGCGGCAACCATGGCGCGAGGCCGCAAGCCATGTTGGACTGCATGAAGGGCCGGCGCGGTTCGCCGGTGCGGAAACTGATCGGCGGCCCCCACCACGTCGCCAGGCGAAAATTAACGGTCGGTCGCACTGAGAGGCAAATTCGCGTCGCATAAGCCGGCGACTGTTTGGCAAGGATCGGCATCCAGGCCAACTCGGCTAAGGCTCCTGCCGCGCAAGTTCCGCACACCATCAGCGGCAGTAGCATGCTGAAGATCAAAGCCCGAGTCCACGTTGGCTTTCGCCTGTCTGGCATGACCAAATCATATCATTCAATGCGAGGAGGCCGCATCCCCCGTTCGCACCTAGGGGTGCGAACTCCTCGATTATCCTTCTCTATCCAAATCGTCCGGTCACGTAGTCTTCAGTTTTTTTGTGTTTGGGGGTGACGAAGAGTTCCTGCCCGGCGCCGTGTTCGATCAGTTCGCCTTGCAGAAAGAACGCGGCGTGGTCGGCGAGGCGCGCGCCCTGTTGAACCGAGTGCGGCACGATGACGATGGTGTAATCGCGTTTGATCACGTGCAAAGAGTCTTCGACCTTAGCGGTTGAAATCGGATCGAGGCCGGAAGTTGGCTCGTCGAGCAGAACCACCTCTGGCTCCAGGGCCAGCACCCGCGCCAGGCACAGGCGTTGCTGTTGCCCGCCCGACAGCGAGGCGGCCGGCGCATCCAGCCGGTCATGCACCTCATCCCAGATCGCCGCCGCGCGCAGTGACTTCTCCAACGCTTCCTCTTTTTTCCAACTCTGACGCACCCCGGCCAGTTCCAGCCCATACGTCACGTTCTGGCGGACCGTCATCGGCAGTGGCACGGGTTGAGCGAAGACCATCCCCACCCGGCGACGCAGGGCGACAGCGTTCACCTCCGGGCCGGTGATGTCCTCGCCATCCAAATAAATTTTGCCGGTGACGCGGACGCCGTCCACCAGATCGTTCAACCGGTTCAACGCCCGGAGCAGGGTGCTCTTGCCGCCGCCCGCCGGGCCGAATAGCACCGTGATCTTGTTGGCCGGGATGGACAGCGAGATATTGCGCAGGGACTCAGTGCCGTCGTCGTATTGCACCGAAAGGTTTTCGATGACGATCTTGGGTTGGGCCGAACTCGCTCTGGTCGGGTCGCCAGCTCCGGCCAGAGGCAACGGATTTGTCAATCCGTTGCGAGCAGAGGAGGGGGACGTCACCACTGCCTCCGGGCGCGGGCGCGCGAACGAATAAGGGTGGCGATGAGGTTCATTGAAAGCACAAAGGTCAGCAACACCAGCGCCGTGCCGTACTGAATCTGCAACGGCATCCCCGGCACTTGAGTCGAGATCACAAACAGGTGATAGGGCAGGGCCATGGTGGCGTCGAAGAGGGTGCCCGGCAGACGGGGGAGGAAGAAGGCGGCGGCGGTGAACAAAATAGGGGCCGTCTCCCCGGCGGCGCGCTCCAATCCTAAAATCACCCCGGTGAGGATTCCCGGCAGGGCCTCCGGCAACACCACCCGCCGGATCGTTTGCCATTTTGTCCCGCCGAGGCTGATGCTGACCACGCGGAAACTTTGCGGCACAGCGCGCAGGGCCTCCTCGGCAGTGGAGATGATGACAGGCAGAGTCATGATGGAGAGGGTGAGGCAGCCGGCGACGATGGAGGTGCCGAAGCGCAGGAACAGCACAAACAGCCCCAGTCCGAACAACCCATAAACCACCGACGGAATGCCCGCCAGATTGATAATGGCGATACGAATGGCGCGGGTGAGCCGGTTGTCTTTGGCGTACTCGGAAAGATAGATGGCGGCGGCGATACCGAGCGGCACGGCGATGAGGCCGGTGCCGAGTGTGAGATAGAGCGTGCCGACGATGGCCGGCCAGATGCCGCCGGCCCGCATTCCGTCGCGCGGCATCGCCGAAAGGAATTCGCCGCTGATAGCCGGCGCGCCGATGACGGCGATGTAGCCGACGACGATGAAGATGGGCAGGGTCGTCAGCACCACCGCAACGGTGAGGAGGGTGAAGACGAGGCGTTGGGTAAGTTGGCGGGACATTTATGATAACAATCTTTGCGCTCGCTTCTTTTGCTGGAACACGACGGAGCTGGCGGTGAAGTTGACGACGAACGAAATCAAAAATAGCACGATGCCGATGGTGAACAAAACATGATAGTGGGCGCTGCCGTTAGCGACTTCGCCCATCTCGGCGGCGATGGTGGCCGTCATCGTCCGCACCGGCAGGAACAGCGCCCCCAACCCCGACGGGATTCGGGCCGCGTTGCCCGTCACCATCATCACCGTCATCGTCTCGCCAATGGCCCGCCCGATGCCGAGCATCACTGCGGTCAGCACGCCCGAACGCGCGGCGGGCAGAGTCACGCGCCAGATGGTCTGCCATTGGGTTGCGCCGAGGGCGAGGGCGGCGTCGCGATAACTTTTCGGCACGGCGTCGAGCGCGTCTTCGGCCACCGAGACCAGGGTGGGCAGGGCCATGCCCGCGAGTAATAGCGAGCCGGTGAAGGCGGTGAGGCCGGTGGGGGTATCGAGGCTGACACGAATGAAGGGGGCCAGGACCAACATGCCCATAAACCCCAACACGACCGAGGGCAGACCGCCGAGGACTTCGATGAGGGGTTTGAGAATTTCACGCACCCAGCGCGGGGCAACTTCGGCGATGAAGATGGCCGCGGCTAATCCAAACGGAACGGCGATGAACGCTGCGCCGAGAGTGACGAGGAGCGACCCGCCGATGAGGGGCAGGAGGCCGAAGTGCGACTCGATGGGATACCAGCGGGCGCTGAAGAATGCTTCAGGCGTCACTTCGGCCAAGGCGGGCAGGCCTTCACGGAGGAGGAAGAGCAGAATCAAGCCGACGAAGAGGATGGCCGAATAACCGGCGGCCCGAATGGACGATTCGATGAGGCGTTCAAGCCAGATATTTTGTTGTTTCATACGATTCAATTGATGAGGAGTGCTGGCTCCTCATTTTCCGATTCGGATTGTTACATCACTGATTATTGCTTCACTGGCACAAACCCAAGTTGGGCCACAATCTTTTGCGCTTCGGGACTGAGTACCCAGTCCATGTAGGCCTTCACTTGCCCGGCCGGTTGGCCGCGCGTGTACATGTAGAGATCGCGGGCGATGGGATACGACTTGTCGTCTACGGTGGCGATGGTCGGCAGGACGTAGGGGCCGCCGTCGGCTTCGGCGACGGCCAGAGTCTTCATGTCTGACGTCACATAGCCGAGGCCGTCGTAGCCAATGGCGTTGGGGTTCTGCCGCACTTCGGCGCCGATGCCCTCCGAACTGGGCATGAGCAGGGTGTCGGGCGAAAATAAATCCTTGTTGTCTTTCTCCGCCAGCCGCACGACGTTTTCGAGAAAGAAAACGTGCGTGCCGGAATTGGTCTCACGTGAGAGCAAAACGATGGGGCGGTCTTCGCCGCCGACCTGATTCCAATTCGTAATCTCGCCCCGATAGATGGCGGAGAGTTGGGGCAGGCTGAGTTGGTTGACGGGGTTGGCGGGGTTGACGATGATGGCGATGGCGTCGCGAGCCACCACAAATTCCACCGGTTCGATGCCGTTAGCCTGTGCTTTTTCGCGTTCTTCGCTTTTGATCGCGCGCGAGGCGTTGGCAATGTCCACAGTGCCGTTGATCATGGCCGCAATGCCGGTGCCAGAGCCGCCGCCGGTGACGGAGAGGCGCACTTCGGCGTGCTGGCCCTGATAGGCCTCGGCCCAGGCCAGAGCCAGGTTGACCATGGTGTCTGAGCCTTTGTTTTCGATGGCGGTTTGGGGAGCCGAGGCGGCGTCCCCGGCGCCGGGTGTACCGCCACAGGCTGTCAGAATTAAATAAAGGGCGAGGATCAGAATCCGACTGAGGGGAACGGCGCGCGTCATCGCGTGGATTATAGCCAAAGCAATGTTAATTTTGTTTAACGTGAGGCGGCGGAGGCAGGGCTGTTGAATCTCATGTAGAATTGATCGCTAGTATGACGAAGATTAGCGTCCAACATCTCGACTTTTATTATGGGACGAAGAAAACTCTGGCCGACGTTTCGATGGACATCGCCGAGCGGGAGATTACGGCCCTCATTGGCCCGTCGGGGTGCGGCAAGTCCACTTTTTTACGTTGCCTGAATCGCATGAACGATACAATACCGGGCGCGCGGGCGGCGGGGCAAATCCTGCTCGATGGTCGGGATGTTTACGCGCCCGACCTCGACGTGGCCTACCTGCGCCAGCGGGTGGGGATGGTGTTTCAAAAGCCCAATCCGTTTCCGCAATCGGTGTACGACAATGTGGCTTTTGGGCCGCGGGTGCTGGGGATGAAGCGCAATTTGAATGAATTGGTGGAGGAGTCTTTGCGCGCGGCGGCGCTGTGGGATGATGTGAAGGATGGCTTGCGCGAGTCGGCGCTGGGGTTGTCGTTGGGGCAACAGCAACGGCTGTGCATGGCCCGGGTGCTGGCGGTGGAGCCGGAAGTGATTTTGATGGACGAGCCATGTTCGGCCCTCGACCCGCTGGCGACGGCGAAGATTGAAGAGTTGATGCGTGAACTGCGACAGAACTACACCATCGTCATCGTCACCCATAACATGCAGCAAGCGGCGCGCGTCTCCGACCGCACCGGCCTGTTCTGGCTGGGCGAGTTGATTGAGTTTGACCTGACTAACAACATCTTCACCCGGCCCAAACACGAGACCACCGAAAATTACATCACGGGCCGTTTTGGCTGAACCATGCTGAAGATCGGTTTGGTCACTGGCGAATATCCACCGCATCAGGGCGGGGTGGGCGACTTTTCGCGCGAGATGGCCCTGGCCCTGGCCGCCCTCGGCCACGACGTTCACATCATTTCCCATCGCGGCGCCAGCCCCACGCCCTCGTTGACGGTTCATCCAATCATCCAAACGTGGAGTCTCCAGTCTCTGGTCGTTATTCGCCGTCTCGCGCACACCCTCTCACTCGACCTCCTCAACATCCAATATCAAGCCGCCGCCTACGGCATGACGCCGCCGATCCACTTTTTGCCGTCCATGGCCGGGCTACCGTCAGTCGTCACCTTTCACGATCTCCGCCTCCCCTACCTTTTCCCCAAAGCCAGCCCACTCCGCCGCGCCGCCGTCAATTATTTTGCCCATTCGGCCTCCGGCGTCATCGTCACCAACCCCGAAGACCATCAAACCCTGCAGCGCGATTCCAAAGTCAAACACCTGGCCGAGATTCCGATTGGCTCGAACATCAACCCACGCGAGTTTCATAATGGAGTGCCCAATACTCGATACCGAAGACGGTGGGGGTTGAGCGAAACAGAGGCCGTCGTCGGCTACTTCGGCTTCCTCAACGCCAGCAAAGGCGACGAGACTCTCCTCCGCGCTCTGGCCCAATTACCCAATTACCAATTACTCATTATTGGAGGCCGCACCGGGACCAGTGATCCCACCAATGAAAAATATGCCGTCGAACTCGACACCCTGGCCGCTTCTCTTGGCCTTGCCAATCGCATCATCCGCACCGGCTACTTGCCGCCGGACGAAACGGCGCAAGCCTTCCTGGCCTGCGACCTCATGGCAATGCCCTACATGGATGGCGCATCGTCCCGGCGCGGAACGCTCATGGCCTGCCTCGCCCACGGGATGCCGACGATTACGACCCGGCCCGTCGTTCCGCTCCCTCAACTGCACGATGGCGAAAACATCCGCCTCGTCCCACCCGAAGACTCTGCCGCACTGGCTGCCGCCATCCGCACCCTTGCCGCCGACCCCGCCCTCCGCGCCCGCCTCTCCGCCGGGGCGCTGGCCCTGGCCGATGGCTTCACATGGGATAAAATTGCGGCGCAGACGGCGAAGTTTTTTGAGCAGGTCTTGCGTGAAAGGTAAGGGGTGAAAGGCGGCTTAAAGATGGATGATTCAATTCACATCGCGGTGTTGCAAGCGGACCCGCTGGCCTGGTTTGACGAAAATCAATGGCAGCCTGTCCCCGGACTCGACTTTGAAAAAGAACGGGAGCGCATTCTCGACAGCCTGAACGAGGCCAGGCGGGTGGTGAATGTGCGTTTTGAGACAGCCACTGCCGACGTCTTGCGAACCTTGCTTACTCTGGGTTGCCGTGCTCTCCACTACAGCGGTCATGGCATGCCCGACTTTTTGGCGTTCGAGAACGGACGTGGTGCAGTGCATCCACTGGAACCGGGTACGTTGCATAGTTTACTCGCGGCTGGCGGAAACCGGCTGCGCTTTGTTTTTGTCAGCGCCTGTCACTCGCGGCGCACTGGCGAGGCATTCGTCGCCGCCGGCGCGCCGCATGTGGTGGCAGTGCGGCTGGAGGAGCCGGTCTTCGACATCGCGGCGCGTGAGTTCGCCCGCGCATTTTATCTGGCATTGCTGGTTGGCAAAACAGTCTTCCAGGCGTTTGAGATCGGGCGTGCGGCGGTGAAGGCTCTGCCCGATTTACCCGGCGATTGGGAGGCAGAAAAATTTCTATTGCTTCCACAATATGGCGCTCACGACGAAGTTATCTTTACCGATCTCCCTTCGGGTGAGTGGCGCGACCGGACGCCGCCGCCGCCACCCCTGACCCTGCCCGCGCCAGCCGAGTATTTCCTGGGCCGCGAATTGGATATGCACCGCGTGGTCGAAAAAGTATTGACCGGGCGGCTCGTCACTGTTCGTGGCCTACCGGGCATTGGCAAGACGGCGCTGGCCATTGCCGCCGCAAGGTACCTTGGCGAGCGCCGTCTTTTCCGGGATGGTGTCTTCTTTGTAAATCTGCGCGGGGTAGAGTCGGCTGAAGCCGCCCGATTTGTCATCGCTACCACATTGGAGGTCGTCGCCCCTGACGACGGCGCTTTATTTAACGCGCTTCGTTCGCGGCGGGCGTTATTGGTGCTGGACAATTGCGAGGACGGCCTCAACCGGGGAGGGATGCCGTTTCGCCGGTTCATTGCCGCGCTGTTGGGCGCCGCCAAAGACACCAAAATATTAGCGACTTCGCGCCAGCCTTTCGGCGCCATGCCCGGCGTCACCGAGACCTTGCACGATTTGCACCGACTCGATCCCATTGACGCCGCCCGATTGTTCCTGATGCGCGCCCCGCGTGAACTCACGATATCCGAGGTCGGCGCGGCCTTACCCCGATTGGGGTTGCGATCGCTGGCGGGCCATCCGGTGTTGAGGTTTCTGGCCGGGCACCCACTGGCCATTGCGCTGGCCGCTCCCCTGCTCGCTGACAAAACCTTGAGCCAACTAGCGGCCCTGCTCGAAGCGCAGAATATTGCCGCGCTGGCCGTGCCGGGCTTGCCAACGGATGATCGCGATGCCAGCCTGGCGGCAACGCTGGCGGTGTCGGTGGGGTACGTGCGTGAGAGCAACCCGGACGCAGTGCGGCTGTTTGCGTTGATGGGGCTTCTGCCCGGCGGCGCGCTGGCGGAGGACGTTGCCGCAATTTGGGGCCAAAGGGACTGGTCGCCGCTGATGGATGCCCTGGTGCGGGGTTCGTTGATGGAAAAGATTCACCGCGGCGAAGCCGAGTACTTTTCGACCTTTCCCTTCTTTGCCGCGTACGCCGAAAGTTTGTTGGCCGCCGCCGATGGTAAAGTTTTCTCTCCGCGCATACTCGATCATTTTTCCCGGTTGTGCCAGAGCCTCTATCCGGCCTTTGGCAGTGAAAGAGCACAATCGGCCCGTTCTCTGTTTGCCCTGCACGAACCGAACCTGCGCGCGTGCCTGAACCCTAATCGCCTGGCGCAACCCTGGGACGACGACGGCGACGTTTCGCCAACCGGAACCATTGCCAGCCTGCTGCCGCAAATGCTGCTCCTTTCTGACCGGCCGGAGGATGGCATGAGCGCCGCAGAACTTGGTCTGGCCGCCTGTAAGGCTATCCATGATACGCGAGGCGAAGCCAACACGCTGAGGGCGTTGGGCGATTTGAAAGTGCGGCTCGCGGATTTGGCGGGGGCGCGGGCGGACTACGAGACGGCCTTGCCCATCTATCGGGGCATCAACGACCGGCTGGGCGAAGCCAACACGCTTCAGAGTTTAGGCA
>Ga0247727_10020439_pt1 | contig 10124 bp, 16 predicted proteins | sample WisWelCaveWW1625_FD_202498 | JGI IMG/M metagenome (GOLD analysis project Ga0247727, IMG submission 202498) | Biofilm microbial communities from Wishing Well Cave, Virginia, United States - WW16-25 | ecosystem: Environmental > Aquatic > Deep subsurface > Groundwater > Cave microbial mat | place... | reverse complement strand
AACCGCGGCGTCATAGTCCTGCTTCTGAACGCCCATGAACACGAGCAGCACCGCCTTGGCGCGCGACTCAAGGTCAATGTCTACGGGCCTGAAGGAGACAGGCTCGGGGATGGCGCTGAAGACGCGCCGATCGACGAAGGCCTCAAACTGTGCCTGGACTTCGGTTATCTGGTCCCAGATGCGTTTGAGGACTTCGGGATCGTCCTTGCCCTCGATGGTGTTGTGGGCCAGTTGTTTGGAGCGCACGCGCGAGTGAGTCAGGTTCTCATAGGTCAGGCAGAGCACATGCGAGATGCCGGCCGCGCGTGCGGCTCTTATGCGGTGATGGCCGGAGATGATGGAGTAGAGGCCGTCTGTCTTCACCAGCAGGGGCACCGACTCTAATGTGCCTGCCCCTTTGATGTTCTCGATCAACTGGTCGAGCATCTTTTTGGGCATGGTGCGCGCGTTGATGTCCTGATCGCGCACGAGCGCGACCTCGACGTACACCAACGTCAGGCCAGCGGGGTAGATCATTCCGCTGAGTTCGGACAGGCGGGCGTTGATCTCGTCTACATTGCGTACTTGCGGAGCCATAGGCTGACGACCTCAGTGCGGCTCATGGGGATAATGGCGCCGCGATAGTTGAGCATGTTCTTACCCAGCTTCTTATCAAACTCCCGCTCGACCAGTTTGAGGGTGGTGCCGCGCGTCAACATGCTGCTGGGCTTATCGGTGATCATGGTGGTCTGAATCTCGGTCGGCAGGCCGATGAGTTCCAGCTTGGGGTAGGCGGCGAGGAGCACGTCCTCCCAGAGCCAGCGGCAGCAGAGGCAGAGCATCATCAGCTTGCCCAGCTTTGGGTACTTGGGATGATGGACAGGGAAATGAAAGACGATGTGAACCGAAGTGCGGTCAGGCCCGCCCATAAACATGCTTTGGATGTTATGCAGGCCCAGGATGGCGAATAGCTGTCCGTCCAGCAGTAATGCGGCGTATGCCTCCACTCCGCCCGAGTTCAGGTTATGGACCAGAAGATCGCGGTAGTGATCGCCGGTTTCCGTCGGGACGTAGAGGCCGAAGACAACCGAGTCGGGTTTCACTTCGCCATCGAACAGTTTGAAGCGCGGCCCTTTGACGCGCGGAAGGCTTTGGCCGTCTATTCCTGTTTCGTCGTCCTGGTTGCACATGGCCCAGATCGCGGCGGCCTTGGTGCCTCCGCCGGTCTTGAGTCCGAAGGCAGAGCGCCAGGGTGCCTTGAATTCTTCGGCTGGGTCAATGCCAGCGGTGGGGTAGAGCACGTAAGTGCGCGCGGGAGCGGCGGCCATTATCTCCATGAGTTTGGCGTATTGCTTGGGGTCGAACTGCGGGACGGTGGGTTTGGGCCAGATAAAGCAATCATCGAGGCCCGCGAACATTTTCTCGTAACCGTGCGCGTACCAGGGCGGATCGAGCCAGATCATGGCCTGCGGATCGTTCTGATAGTCGGCGATGGTTTCCCACAGGTCAACCGCTCTGTACTCCACTCCGTCGAGGCGGGTTTTGAGTTCGGTGAGCTGAAGGCGGAGCGACTCAATGTAGTCCGACTGCCCAACTTCGAGGTCGCGCAGGCGGTCGATCCAATAGGCGTTTTGCGGTTTCTTTTGGGTCTGGCACCAGCGCACCATATAGAGGACGGCGGCGGCTTTTGAGATCGGGTCGGTCAGGTAGTCGGCGACTCGCTCCCCTGCTCCTTGCACCGTGATAGTGATCTCTGAGCCTTGCAGCATGTGGCCGATCACGGTGGAGTAGAGCGAGATGTCGCCGGTGATGATGCGCGTTGGGTGTATGCCGCCCTGGACCGCAGTCTCTGCGAGGGCGAAAGAGCCGGTGCAGGGGATGACCACGGCGCGCGGCTTGTGACGCCTGACGGCCTCGGCTAAGAAGGCGCGCACCGGGCCTTTTGGAACACCGGCAAAGAGCAGATCCATATACGCCATGCTCGATTGTGACCTCAGTAGCAAAAGGAGCGTATAAGCGCGTCGCGCCCCGATCTTTTTCTGCCCACATCACACATCATTTTTCACCGCCAGAAGGCGTCTAGCCCTGTTTTGGTGTGACCGCGTAGAAAGCGAGCGTATAGAAGCGCCACGCCGAGTCAGAGTTCGACTCCATATCTCACATCCTTTTTTGCCCGTTAGAAGGCGCTACGGCCCGCCAGGTGTGGTAATTTTTCAACCTTAAAAAATTGCCAGATATGGGCATCTCTGCCCGTATCACACCTCACGGTCAAGATGTGTGCCCCCAGATATGGGCGACCGGATGAAAAAAGAGCGGGAGGACAGAATCGAACCATCGCCTACCGGCGGGGAGCCGGTCACTCTCCATGAGCTACTCCCGCAGCTTTTCGCATTCTAAGGCTACATCCCTAAAAAAGCAATAGCCGTCCTGTAATTAGAGATGCTCTGCTTTCCCCTGGCTATTCCCTCTTGACAATTACTATACTATGTAGTATAGTGAAGTATGGATAAGAAAGGACACACTCCCATGACCACCAACACCAACAAGTATCAGATGCGATGCACGAACTGCGGCGAGATTGTCACCCCCGAGAAGTTCTGCGGTAAGGAAGTCTGCCCAGACTGCGTGACTGACACTCTGGCCCCGCTCACCCCCGCGAAGCCCAAGACCAAGGCCCGCAAGCCGACAGCAGTCAAGCCGGTGGTCCGCACCACCAAGGTCATCAGCGAGCGCGAGCAGCTATTCCGCGCAGCCGACGAGCTGGGCGACATATTTGGCGAGTTTTGATGCCACCCACTAAGACATCCCGCGCCATTGCTCACTATCGAGCTGGCCGCGTGCAGCAGGCCCTGGCTCTGGCCAAAACGTTTCGACTTGGACTCACCGACGATGAGCGGGCGAAGCTGGCGCGAGCGCATGAGTGCCACATCCGACCCGAGTTTTACCAGGCGCTGGGCTTTGACCCTACCACCGAGATCGCAAATGGGAAAGCCGTTTTTGAAGAAAGGATCATCCGACCATGACCACCATCATCTCCAACCCACCACGAGACTACAACCCGCGCCGCCTGAAAATCTCAGGCGATCATCTCGGCTACAGCGCACTTCTGGCCGATTACCGCCACATGCCAGAGTATGCCGCTGTGTGCAAACGAGTAGACGACCACGGCATCACGGCGCGGTACGGCATGATTGCTCTGGCACGGCTGACGAAATGGCGCAAGTCCGTCCAGGCCACCAAGATCGCAAATCGTTGGGAGTAGTCGGTTCGTATCTCTGAAAGAGCGCTACTTGGGGTTCTAATGACAACTTCCGCAACCTGCCCAACCTGTAAATCAACGCTTGCCACACTGCCCGGACTGCCGGCACCGGAAGTTTGGGAGTGCGGTTGCGGCTGTGAGTTTCAACTTGTGCAGACGGTCGCAGGCTGGCTGAGCGTGCCGGTCACCTCTGCCCACGTTGATCGACCTGACAACCCGCCGGTGCCGGATCAACTGACACTTGGACTCTAACCATGACCATCCAACACATCCCCGCTCATCGCATCCGGCCCGGCCAGCGCGTTGGCAATGACCGGACCATGTTCAACCCCGAGAAGTTGCAGGCGCTGGCCGACTCTATCCGCGAGAATGGACTACAGCAGCCCATCGTTGTGCGCGCGTTTTGCTCGGATGCTGAGTGCGCCGTCCCCCTTCATCCCGATCGGACCACCTGCCCCGCGTGCGGAAACTCCGAGCCGGTGTATGAGATCGTGGCGGGAGAGCGTCGTTTCCGCGCCTGCCTGCTCATCCCACTAGCCGAGATCGAGTGCATCGTGCGCGGACTAGACGATGAGCGGGCGAGCGCCGTCATGCTCACCGAGAACACAGGCCGCGATGACCTTGACCCGGTGGATGAGGCGTTCGCCTATGAACGTCGGGCGCAGGAGTACGGGTGGGACGATAAGCAGATCGCCAAGAAGGCCGGGCGCAACACTGACCACGTGCGCGGGCGACGGCGGTTGACAAAAGTGCGCCCTGACATCCTCAAGCTGGTGCGGAGCGGTAATTTCCCCGTGGGCCACGCAGAGTCCTTAGCCGAACTGGACCTCAACCGGCAGATGCTGGCGGCGCGTCCGCTCATTGAGGGCAAGCGCTTGAACCGGCGCGAGTTTCAACAAGTCGTTGATCGACTCTTGGCCGAACAGCAGCAGGAATCGCTATTCGACCTACAAGCCATCGCTGTGACCCCCACGGGCGCGCCGCGCGTGTCTACGCCCATCATCCCCACCTTACCTGAACTTCCGGCGCTTGACGTGCTGGTGAGCGGCACCGGCCCAACACTGGTGCGATACATCGAGACATTGCTCTCCGCCGGCCGCGAGCACGAGGCGCGCGTTGTGGGCAGCGTGTTGATGGGGCTGGTCAAAGGCAACTGCGCGCGACTGCCGATCATTACTGCTTGACTTTTACTATACCATGTAGTAGCATGAAACCATGAGCAACAAACTCTACACCATCGGTTACGGAAAGTTCAAGCCGGAGCAGGTGAAGGCGCTGGTTGAGAAGTCGGGCGCCGTGCTGGTGGATGTGCGGTTCTCCCCACGCTCCCGCAACCCCCAATGGGCCAAGTCGAACGTCGAGAAGCTGGTCGGGAAGGGCAATTACCTGCACCTGAACAGCCTCGGCAACCGCAACTATAAAGGCGATGGGCCAATTGAGATCGTGGACATCGAACGCGGCACCCAAGCAGTAGCCACCATCCTTGAGACGCGCAGCGTGATCCTCATGTGCCAATGCTGGGACCTGGCCCACTGCCACCGCCTGCCAGCCTCTGAGTTCATCGCGCAGAAGCTGGGCGTTGAACTTGCCCACCTGTCACCTGCTGACCTGGAAGCCAAGGAGCCGGCAGAGCCGCCAGCTCCTCTACAACCCTCCCTATTTTGAAAGTGCTCCCAATGAACCAAAGACCATCCCGCATCCTCACACCCGATCAGCGCCAGGCACATATTTATTACTGCCGCGCGGCAGACCAGATCGCTGGGGCGCACCTGCCTGCTGACCACTACGCCAAGCTGGGCGACTCGGCGGCGTTCAACTCCAACACAGCACACGACTCGCGTACCGGATTCAGTGAACTCCTGTCCGACACTCCCGCCTGGATCGTGGATTTGGCCCACGAGCGCGGTTGGTATTCGCGGGAGCGTTTCGCTAAGAGATGCGAGGAGTGCGAAAAAGAGTTCAAAACGGCCCAACCATAACCCACCTGCTCACCCACAGAAAAGGACACCCCACCATGACAAAAATGACCACCATTGCAAAGATCATCGAAGCCCACGGAGGCCTAGCCGCGCTCAAGGCAAATTACATCCGCATCGAGAAAGCGCCGTACATGCCGCTCGTCATTGAGCACATCGGGGATGGTCCACGCGGACTGCCCCAAGTTTCGGTGGCCCACTATGGCGAGCAGAACGGCGACGCCATGCGCGACCCCGAGATGTGCTTTGAGTTGATGGGCGACGATTGGGGGCCTACCTACTTCAGAAACGACTACATGGGAGTCGAGCAGTTCGCGGCGTTCAAGAATGAAGCTGGGCAGGCGATGATCCGCCCCCGACTCATCAAAGACCTACGCAGTTTCGCGCGGACATGGGACCGCAATATCCGCGAGCAGGGTTTTCTCGAAGCGTACAAGAGTCAAAAGGTAGTTGCCTAGCCGCAGCTCAATCCGGCGCTACACTCACCCAAACACAGGAGGTGCAACATGGAACTGCTCACTGACATTCTCTCGGTGCCCGCCTTTTGGATTGGCGTAGCCGTCGGAGCGTTCGTGATCCTGGCCGCGGTTGGCATCCTGGGTGCCTGTGCCATGGCCAGCCAGAGCAAGCGGGAATACTGACATGGCTGAAAAAACTGCTATCGAATGGGCGGATTCGACCTGGAACCCCTGGCAAGGTTGCCACAAGGTCAGCGCGGGATGTAAAAATTGCTATATGTTTCGCGATATGGCTTATTACGGGCGCGATCCCAATGTGGTCGTGCGGTCTAAGACGTCCTTTGACGCGCCCAGAAAGTGGGAGCGCTCGGGAACGCTTGCGCCTGGCTCTGCAATCTTCACCTGCTCATGGTCGGATTGGTTTATCGAAGAGGCCGATGAGTGGCGGGCAGACGCATGGGCCATAGTGAGCAAGTCCGCCTACAACTTCATCATCCTCACCAAGCGCCACGAGCGCATCCATGACCACCTGCCGACGGATTGGGGCGACGGGTATCCCAACGTCTGCCTCGGAGTGAGCGCCGAGAATCAGGCCATGGCTGACAAGCGCATCCCTGTCCTGCTCACAGTTCCGGCGAAGTGGCGATGCGTCAGCGCAGAGCCTTTGCTTGGGCCTATCGACTTGACGAAATATCTCTTGGCGGGCTGGCACAAGTTTTCCCCGCGCCTGCATTGGGTGATCACCGGCGGCGAGAGCGACAAGGTAGCACCCAGGCCCTGCGATCTGGATTGGGTGCGCTCGATCCGTGAGCAATGCCAGGCTACTGGTACGGCATTCTTTCACAAACAGCATGGGGGGAAGACAAAGATCGGCGGCGTTTGGGGAGGCCGCGTGCTGGATGGATTCACCTGGAACGAGCGCCCATTCTAACCCTATACTCACATAAGGATTGCCGAGCATGACCACTCCCGCTAGAATAGCTGTACTGGAAGGTATAGCCATGCCCGTGTACAGCGCTAGGCAGGTCGCCGAGATCGTTGGAAAAGCGAGTCGGAGCGGCAAGCCGTGGCACGTTCAGACTCTCAAATACCACATCTATGACTCCGGCTATCTGGCCGGATTTGGGACCGTGATCGGCCATGCCCTCGCCTTCACCGATGACGAGATCGAGAAGATGAAAGCCATTGTCACCACCATGCCACTGCCGGGCCGCAAGGCCGCTGTCGATGTGGAACAGCCAAAGAAAAAGCCCGCCCCCAAAAAGCGAAAGCGCGCCAAGTGACGGCGCGCTTTTTTGTTGGTTGACTTCCCCCCGGTCAGTGCTACACTATACTATATCGGCTAGTAAATCGCGCCACCGGGAGGGCGCGGGCGTGCCGTTATCCTCCCCTCGGCGCTCCTATTCAGAAGGAGCCTGCAATGACCAAGAACATCGGAATCGCCGCCGTGGCGCTGGTGATCATCATCGGCGTGTTGTTCAGCGGCTACAATAACTTCGCGCTGTTTCAGTCCGTCCTGGGCACTGACTTGACCGGGACTCTGTTCAGCCTGGCAGGGTTGGTGCTGTTCGACCTGGGCGCTATCGGCTGGGCGCTCTACTTCTCCCACGGTGCCCGCGGCTCTAGCCAGCGCGCCACGGCCCTGGCCGCCTCGGTCATCTGCCTGCTACTGACCATCTCCGGCGCCGCGCTCCACCTGCTGATGACCCAAACCCTGATGGATGTACCAGTATGGGCGGGCCTGGCCGCGATGATCGCCATTATCGGCGCTCTGGCGGTGAACGGGATCAGCGCCTATCTGGTCCACATCACTGACCCCGGCACCATCGAGCAGATCAAAATCCGCGACGTGGAGGACACCATCCTCACCGAGGCGTACCGTCAATTGAGCGCCAAGGCCAAGGAGATCGCGGGGCAGGTGGCCAACGATGTGAGCAACGAGATGCGGGATGACGCCGTGCGCTCGCTACGCGGTCACACGCGGGGCGGCAATAACGGCACATCTTCACTGTCCGCCGGCCCGGCGCGTACCAGTAATCACGGCACGCCTAAATTGGCGGCACTTTTGACTCGCCCAGCGGCCCAGGCGTTCGGGTCGGAGATTGAAGCCGCCGATGTACCAGTAAAAGTGCGGCGTAACGGTACAGCCCCAAAAGGCTGATGGCGGAGAGCGCTTCGCCCCAGCGTGCCAGTAATGTACCAGTAAAACCGCTCGTAACGGCACAAGCGGAATCTGAGCCTGAGTGTGCCGTTATTCCGGCTGAAAATGTGCCAGCAAAGCCGCTGCCGGTCATGGCGGTACGCTGGCGCGTCGAAGTCCAGAAGCGCGGCAGGTACTGGCAGTGGCGCTCGGGTCGTGGGGCGTTGCGACAATCACGGTACGGCGGCAAGTTTGCACTTCTGAGCGACGAAAGGAAGGCGCAGTATGAGCAAAACAAAGAGCGTCGGGAGAGGGCCACAAATAACGGCACATGAGGCCATTCAGCTACTGCAAAGCGCGGTCGCCTACCTGCAAATGGCAGGCTTGACGGTACAGGCGCAGAACAGCCAGGGCGGACTCCAGCTCACGATCCCCGGCGCATACTACGGCACCACAATTGACGGCACAGCGGCGGAGTTTCGGATCGGCACGCCCGAGATCGCCAATGTACCACGCGACGCGAAGGCGCGGCGTACCAGTAATAACGGCACACCTGTGCCGCCAATCGAGTCGCGCGCCGAGAACCTGGCGCTATAATCACGGCGTATCCTTTCTGTGCGCGGGGCCACTGCCCGCGAGTTCCGCCCTCGGAGTCATGGCCGAGGGCGGAACTTTTTATTTGTTTAGTTAGAACATAGTCAATTTTTCTCATTGCCTCTTGCGCGTCCCCAAAAAAAAGAGTAGAGTCCATTTACTCAGGACGCAGGATAGTTCCACCATCCGCCTCCACAATTCAGCTCAGCACAGATGCCGGCGTTGTCCTGAGCAAGCACCGCCCCAATTTGTCATCTCCGCCATCCTGGCGGCATCTGTGCTGGCCTGAGTTGTGGAGCGAGTGAGAACTATGGCATCTCCGTCGCAACAATTCACAGACATGGTTCGTGTGCTCGGGCAGATACGCCTCCAGCGTGAGATCGCCATGCGCCACCGCTACGCTGGCGAAGCCCAGCACGTTGAGTCGCACATGGGAGAAGTGAGCCGCTCTGTCATAGGGCTAGAACGCCGGTGCTGGCGCTGCGAGGCCATCACGCGCCATACCACCATCGAATACCGCGACGAGCGGGGCCGCACCTGGGAAGAAATAGTCTGCTCGCCGTGCGGTCAGAAACGCCTGGTGTGTGTCAAATGACTAAGGGGAACTCCGCATGAACAACCAGCAGAAGCTAATCGCGCTCATCAAATCAATGAGCGGTCAGCCCAATATTCTAACCATCCCTAGAATTTACGTGACTCTGACCAAGAGTCATCGTGCCGCGCTCTTGCTCAGCCAATGCGTCTACTGGTCCGACAGAACAAGGGACCCCGAGGGATGGTTCTATAAGACGTTCGAGGATTGGCACGATGAGCTAGGAATGCCGCGCGGGGCGGTGGAGACTGCCATGAAGCATCTCACTCCATGGGTACAAACGCGCCTTAGAAAGGCTGGCCCAACCCCAAAAACACACTACCGTGTAGATATGGCTGCTCTTGCTCTGTCGATTTCCGACTTGCTGGAATCCAACAAGTCGGACTTGTCTGAAACCAGCATTTCAGAAGTGCCGGAATCCAGCAAATCTGACTTGTCGGAAAACAACAGGTCTTCAATAACAGAGATTACTACAGAGACTACCTCATTGGGCGCTGACGCGCCGCCTGCCTCTCCTGCTCCCCGTTCTGAGAAAAAGCTGATCGACCCAATTATGTTTGAGCGAGAAGCCGCCTTGCGCGCCTCTGCTCGTCCCGCCTCTCCCACCTGGCTTCAAGAGCATCTGTGGCCGCTCTATGGCGCGTTCGTCTCTGCCACCCAGATCAACCCGTTCAACGGCGACCGCTCTTACTGGCGCAAGGTGCTGGGCGAATACTACGATGCCGGAGTCACCCCCCAGGAGTTGAGCGCCGCCGCTCAGAAAGCGCTCGCCGATCAGGTGAGCATCAAAAGCCCGGAGTCGGTGAAGTACGCCATCTATGACGTTCGGCGTGCGCAGACCACGCCCCAGCTTGATGAGAAGACGCGCGCCGCGCAGATCGGTTACAGCGGCTATAAAGTCGGCGGCTACGACTAGCCAAAGGACACCTGCCATGACAAACCACGATACTGAGTCAATCCAGTTCGGCCCCGCCGGTTCCGCGCTCTACTCACCGGAATCCGAGAAGGCCGTTTTAGGTTGCGTGTTGATCGACCAGGAGTCTTTCGAGGAGGTCGCGGCGTTCCTGGAGTCGGGTGACTTTTACATCATCAAACACCAGTGGGTGTGGAGCGCGTTCGCTCACCT
>Ga0247727_10020438_pt1 | contig 10125 bp, 7 predicted proteins | sample WisWelCaveWW1625_FD_202498 | JGI IMG/M metagenome (GOLD analysis project Ga0247727, IMG submission 202498) | Biofilm microbial communities from Wishing Well Cave, Virginia, United States - WW16-25 | ecosystem: Environmental > Aquatic > Deep subsurface > Groundwater > Cave microbial mat | place... | reverse complement strand
TGGGTCGTGTCCGCCGCTTCGAGGACGCGCCTGGAAGCGCACGGCTGGTGGTTCCCCGTGGTGGGAACCGTCCCCTACAAGGGCTACTTCGCCCGGTCCCTGGCGGAGAAGGAGGCCCGGCGGCTCTTCGGCGAGGGATACGACACTCACGTCGGCGGCGTGGCCGCCTACAGCACGCTCGGCTGGTTCGCCGATCCGATCTTCTCGACGTTCCTGCGGCACCCGGACGCGGAGATCCCCGAACTGATCCTTCACGAGCTCACCCACGCGACGCTCTTCCTCAAGGGAGAGGTGGATTTCGACGAGGGGTTCGCCACCTTCGTGGGGAACCGGGCGGGCGTGGCCTTCCTGGAGCGCCGCTTCGGTCCGGGGGATCGCCGCGTGCGCGAGGCGCGGGCGCGGATCGCCGACGACGTGGCCTTCGGCGCGTTCATCGAGAAGGTATCGGCGAGGCTCGAGGCGCTCTACGCGCGCGGGCTGCCGGAACGCGAGACCCTGGCACGGCGAGAGGATATCTTCCGGGAGGAGAAGCGCGGCTTCGAGGCGTTGAAGAAGAGTTTCGCCACGCACCTCTACGACGACTTCGCGCGGCGGGAGTGGAACAACGCGGTGATCCTCGCCAACCGCCGCTACTACGGCGACCTCGAGGCCTTCGAGCGCCTCTACGAGACGAAGGGGCGGGACCTGCGCGAGGTGGTGGCGTTCTTCGTCCAGGCGCAGCGGCACGGCGAGGACCCGAAGGACGCCCTGCGGCGCGCGACGGGAACGGACGGAACGGGACGGCGGGCGGGGGAAGGATGAGGAAGAAGCGGCAACCGGGAAAGCGGCCGAAGGGCATCATCACGCGGGGACGCGTGGCGCGGAAGATCGCGCTCACGATGCTGCTCCCGATGCGGCGCCTCCCCCGGCGGGAGCCGCCCGGGATCCTCGGCGCCGATCACACCGCCGTCACGTACGTGGGCCATGCGACGACGCTGATCCAGACGGGCGGCATGAACGTGCTGACCGACCCGATCTACTCCAGGCGCATCCTGCTCCTGCGCCGCCTCGTCGAGCCGGGGGTCCCCTTCGATCACCTGCCGAAGCTCGATTTCGTGCTCCTCTCCCACGCGCACATGGATCACTGCGACCTTCCCACCCTGCGCCGGCTCCCGAAGCACACGCCGGTCATCTGCCCGCGGGACGTCGGCGACCTGCCGCGGAAGGCGGGGCTCCGGGAGGTGATCGAGCTGGCTCACCACGAGCACGTGGACATCGGAAGCCTGCGCGTCACGTCGCTGCCGGTGCGCCACTTCGGCCACCGCTACTTCCACGACACCTACCGGGGCTACACGGCGTTCCTGGTGGAGGGGGGATCGCGGTCGGTCTTCTTCGGCGGGGACACCGCGTACGATCCGCGGTTCAGGGAGATCGGGCGCAAGCACAAGGTCGACGTCGCCGTGCTGCCCATCGGCGCCTACAAGCCCGACGCCTTCCGGGCCGTGCACTGCAATCCCCAGGACGCCGTGAAGATCTTTCACGATCTCAAGGCGAAGTGGCTCGTCCCCATCCACTGGGGAACGTTCGTCCTGTCCTACGAGCCCATCGAGGAGCCGATCGAGTGGCTGGCCGCGATCCGCGACCACGAGGCGCTCGGCGACCGCGTGGCGATCCTGCGGCACGGGGAGACGCAGGTGTTCTAGGAAGGCCTCCGGCGCCCCTCGCCGAAAAGGACCGGGGCCCGGCTCCTTCCATGCGAGGAAGGCCGGGCCCCGTCGATTCGGAGGCGTGATGCGCCTCAGGTTCCCTGACAGGAGGTCAGGCAGGCCGCCGCGTTGCTCAGGCAGGTGGCCTTCCCCTGCTCGAACAGCGCCAGCTCAGCGTCCCGATCGACCTTGAGCGCCGCGGTCTCGTTCGCGATGCAGACGAGATCGCCGTCGCACTCTCCCTGCCTCAGGATGGACTCCTGAAGATACTCTTTCAGGTAGCATGTGTTCGTCAGGCCCACGATGGTGAAGCACGTGCGCAGCCAGAACCGGCACAGCCCGAAGCACTCACTCGGATCGGAAGCCGTGGGGAACATCGTCAGCCACGCCGTGGCCGCGGCGTCCGGCGTCGCTCCGCAGAGCGTGCTCCCGAGCTGGTTCGGGCTCTGTGCGGACGCCTTCGAGGGGAGGCACCACCCCGCCAGGGCCAACAGGGCCGCCATGGCAATCACCAGAGCCATGCGTTTCTTGCTCATCGTTTCCAACCTCCTCGTCAGGGCATGGCCGCTGCGCGTCAGCGGGTAGCCCGGGGGCCGATCGTCGCAGGCTCAAGCGAGGGCCCCCGTTCGGGAGGGAGGCCTCGGGACGCGCTTGCCGCCGGGGGGCAGCGGCGATCAGTCAGCTTTATAGATCGGCCGGGAGGGTCGGAGACTTGAGAGATCGGGGAATGGGCACCTGCACGATGGGAAAGGGTGCGTGGCGTCAGGCCTTTCGGGCTGTCCGGCGCGAGGGGCCGAGGGCACGCGCTTCGGCGGAAGGGCTTGCCGAGGAATGAAAGGAGCTTCCGGGCGAAGGTCCCGGGGATGGGGGCGGGCTTACCGCCCGCTGAAGCGCGGCTTGCGCCCTTCCAGAAACGCCGCCTGGCCCTCCACGAGGTCCTCGCTCGCGAAGGTCTCGGCGATGAGACGCGTGGCCTCGGCCTCGTCCTCCGGGGCCAGATCGTGCGCCAGGCACAAGCCGATCACCCGCTTCATTCCCCGCAGCGCGAGCGGCGCGCCCGCGGCGATGTCGGAAGCCAGCCCGAACACGAAGTCCTCCAGCCCCTCCCGCGGCACGACGTGGTTCACGAGCCCCATGTCGAGCGCCCGGATCGCGTCCACGCCCCGCGCGGTGAAGAACATCTCCTTCGTGTTGGCCACGCCGATGAGGTTCAGGAAACGCTTCAAGCCTCGCGGCGAGTAGATGATCCCTAGCTTCGCCGGGGGCATGCCGAAGGTGGCCTCGGGCACCGCCACGCGCAGGTCGCAGGCGGTGGCCAGTTCGCAGCCGGCGCCCCAGGCGTGTCCGTTCAGCATCGCGAGGGTCGGAACGGGGAACGCCTCGACCAGACCGATCGCCTCCTGGACGAGGTTTCGGGGGGAGCGGGCGGCGAAGTCCTCGGGGGGGATCCGCGTGGGGATCGCGGAGATGTCGTAGCCGGAGCAGAAGCTCTTCTCGCCCGCCCCGCGCAGGACGAGGGCGCGCACGTCCTCGCCGCGCAGGGCGCCCAGCGCCTCGATCAGATCGAGCAGCAGATCGGGGTGGAGCGCGTTGCGCTTGGCGGGATTGCTGATCACGAGGAGCGCCACGTGGCCGCGGCGCTCCACGATGACGCGCTCCATGACGCCCTCACCCGCCATGGCCCACCCGGTCCTCCGGCCCGCGGGCCCGCTCCGGGCGGCGGCGAGAGGTCACGCGATCACCGCGATCACGTCGCCCTCGTTCACCGGCGATCCCTCCGAGACGCGAATCTCGGAGATCGTCCCTGCGGCGGGCGCCTCCACGGGCATCTCCATCTTCATCGACTCGAGGATCACGATCGTGTCGCCCTCGCTCACGGAGTCGCCGACCTTCCGCTCGATCTTCCACACGGTCCCGGTGATGTGCGCGGGGACTTCGGTCGTCATGCATCACGCTCCTTTGGATTGCGTCAGGCCTTGAGGCGCTTGTACAGGAAGCCGGTGTCGAAGGTCCCGGCCTGGAACTCGGGGTGCCCCAGCACCTGCCGGTGCAGCCCGAGGTTGGTCTTCACGCCTTCCACGCGGAACCGCGACAGGGCGTCCAGCGCCCTCGCGATGGCGTCGGCGCGGTCGGCGCCGCGCACGATGAGCTTGGCGAGCATCGGATCGTAGTGCACGCTCACCACCGATCCCTCCGTCACGCCCGCGTCCAGCCGGACTCCGTCCCCCTCGGGGGGATCCCACACCCGGATCGTCCCGGGGCTCGGAAAGAAGTTCCGGTCCGGATCCTCCGCGTAGATCCGCATCTCGATCGCGTGGCCCTCGGGCGCAACCTCCGACTGACGGATTCCGAGGGGCTCGCCGGCGGCCACCCGGATCTGGAGCTTCACGAGATCGATACCGCAGGTCATCTCGGTGACCGGATGCTCCACCTGGAGACGGGTGTTCATCTCGATGAAATAGAAGTTGCGATCGGCATCCACGAGGCATTCGATCGTGCCCGCGTTCACGTAGTCGACGGACCGGGCCGCCTTCAACGCCGCCTCGCCCATGCGCGCGCGTAGATCCGGCGAGAGGGCCGGGCTCGGTGATTCCTCGATCACCTTCTGGTGCCGCCGCTGGATCGTGCACTCGCGCTCGAACAGGTGGATCAGGTTCCCCCGCGCGTCGCCGAAGACCTGGAACTCCACGTGGCGCGGTTCCCGCAGCCCCTTCTCGACGTACACGGCATTGCGGCCGAAGAGCGATTCCGCGCGATCGCGGGCGGAGGCGAACACCTTGTCGAGCGTCGCCTCGTCCTGGACGATCTGCATCCCCATGCCGCCGCCGCCCGCGGAAGCCTTGAGGAACACCGGGTAGCCCACGCCCGCGGCGACGAGCTTGGCCTCCTCCACCGTCTCGACGCCCGACTCGCTTCCCGGCACGACGGGGACGCCCGCTGCCCGCACGAGGTCGCGGGCAAGGGCCTTCGAGCCCATCTTCTCGATCGCGTCGGGAGAGGGCCCGATGAACACGAGCCCCTCGTCCCCGCAGCGCCGCGCGAAGTCGGCGTCCTCGGACAGGAAGCCGTATCCCGGATGGATCGCCTCCGCGCCGGTCTCCTTCGCGGCGGCGATGATCCGCTGCGCATCCAGGTAGCTCTGCCTGGCGGGGGGCGGTCCGATCAGGACGCGCTCGTCCGCCACGCGCGCGTGCAGGGCCTCGGCGTCGGCCTCCGAGTGGACGGCCACGCTGGGGATCCCGAGCTCGCGGCAGGCGCGAATCACGCGGACGGCGATCTCTCCCCGGTTGGCGATCAGGATTTTTCGGAACACGCGGCGGGACCCTTCGAATCGACGGCGTGGGCGCGAGGACGCGCCGCGGACTCCCCTCGAGAAGGGGACCGACGAAGCCTTGCGCGCTCGACGGACGCTGGTAGTTACCACGCGTTGACGGCAGGGTCAACCCGGGTTGACAGCCCGGACAGGGGCGGTTAAAAGCAGAGATTGCTTGACTACTTTCTTCGGGGAGGATCCCAGGATGCGTGAACAGCCCGTCGGCATCGTCTCCTTCGGCGCCTACCTGCCGCGGTATCGGCTCGCCCGCGAGATCATCGCCCGGGAATGGCAGCAGCCCGCCGCCCGGGGTGAGAAGGCCGTCGCGTCCTTCGACGAGGATACCTTCACGATGGCCTTCGAGGCCGCCGCCAACTGCGTGGAGGGGCTCGACCCCGAGCGGCTCCGCGCGGATCTGCGCGTCGTTCACTTCGCGAGCACGACGGCTCCCTACCGTGAGAAGCTCGCCGCCGGGCTCCTCGCCACGGCCCTCGACCTCGACCGCGCGTGCCGGACGCAGGACAGCGCCAACACGCTGCGGGCCGCCACCTCGACCATGCTGTCCGCCTTCGACGCCATCAAGGCCGGAACCTCCGGACGCGCGCTCGTCGCCGCCGCCGACATGCGCCCCGCGGAGCCCCGCACGGGCAACGAGATGATGTTCGGCGACGGCGCGGCGTCGCTGCTCCTCGGGGCCGACGATCTGATCGCGATCCTCGAGGGCCACCTCTCCATCAACGACGAGTTCCTCGGCACCTGGCGGCGCGAGACCGACCCCTACGTCCAGCAGTTCCCCGGCGGGTTTGAAACCAGGTTCGGCTACCAGCGGGTGCTCGGGGAGAGCATCTCGACGCTCCTGAAGCACCTCGACCTGAAGCCGGTGGACGTCGCGCGGTTGATCCTCTACACACCGAACGCCCGCGCGGCGCAGGCCGTGGCTAAGAAGCTCGAGCTGGACCCGAAGACCCAGCTCGCCGACCCGCTGCTCGGTGCCGTGGGCGACACGGGGTGCGCCCAGGTGTTGATCGGCCTGGCGCACGCCCTCGAGACGGCCAAGCCGGGCGACCGGCTCGTCGTCGCCAGCTACGGCGACGGCAGCGACGCGCTCGTGTTCAGGGTGACCGAGGCGATCGCGTCCAGGCGCGATCGCCTCGGCGTGTCCTACTACCTCTCCCGAAAGCGGGCGATGCCCAGCTATGGGCAGTACGCCCTCTTCCGCGATCTCGCGAAGACGATCCCCGCAGAGGGCGCGTCGAGCCCCGTCGTCCTGTGGCGCGAGATAAGGCAGGATCTTCAGCTCTACGGCGAGAAGTGCCGCAAGTGCGGGATGGTCCAGTTCCCACGCCAGCGGGTCTGCGTCGATTGCGGCGGCAAGGATGACTTCGACGAGCAGAAGCTCGCCCGCCGCGGAAAGGTGCACACCTTCACGAGCGACTACCTCTTCCCCTCCCTGGATCCGCCAACGATCGAGACAGTGGTCGAGGTGGACGGGGGCGGCCGCGTGCTGGTGCAGATGACCGACGCCGGCCCGCAGGACGTCCGGGTGGGTCTCGAGGTGGACCTCGTGCTCCGCAAGCTCCACGAGGGCGGCGGATTCAAGAATTACTTCTGGAAGTCGCGGCCGAGGGAGTAACCCGAGGTCCCGAGCCCGGAGGTCCCGAGCGAAGCGAGGGCCGAGAAAAGTCTGACCCGAGGTCCCGAGCGAAGCGAGGGCCGACGTCGGGAAAGCGCGGGCCGAGAGAAACGTGACTTGCTGAGCGCGGCGAAGGAGAAACGCATGGGTGGCATCAAGGATCGCGTGGCGGTGGTCGGCACCGGGTGCTCGAAGTTCGGCGAGAACTACCACATGGGCATCGAGGACATGATCGTGGAGGCCGGCTTCGAGGCGATGGCGGACGCCGGCGTCGAGGCGAAGCAGATCGAAGCCGCCTGGGTGGGGACGCTGAACTCCGCCTTCTCCGGCACCAGCCTCGGCGACGCGCTCAAGATCCAGAACATCCCCATCTCGCGCAACGAGAACTACTGCGCGAGCGGCATGGATGCCTTCCGCAACGCCTGCTTCGCCGTGGCGAGCGGGATGTACGACGTCGTGCTGACGCTGGGGTTCGAGAAGCTCAAGGACTCGGGCGCCCGGGGAATCCCGAACACGCGCAACCACCCGGTGATGGCCTACGGCATCACGGCGCCGAACCTCTTCGCCATGGCCGCCAACCGGCACTTCCACCGCTACGGCACCACGAAGAAGCAGCTCGCGCTGGTAGCGGTGAAGAACCACCACAACGGCTCCATGAACGATAAAGCCCACTTCCAGAGCGAGGTGGACGTCGAAACCGTCCTCAACGCCCCGCTGATCTCTAGTCCGCTGGGCCTGTACGACTGCTGCCCGACGACGGACGGCGCGGCGGCCGCGGTGATCTGCCGCGCGGACATGGCCAGGTCCTTCCGCGCCGACTACGTGCTGGTGAAGGGGCTCGGACTGGCCGTGACCTCCGGGGCCCCCTATTTCAAGCCCGGCTTCGAGTACGACGGTTTTCCCGCCACCACGCTCGCCGCGAAGCAGGCCTACGAGCAGGCGGGAATCAAGAAACCGCTGGAGGAGATCGATCTCGCCGAGACGCACGACTGCTTCACGATCACCGAGATCCTGAACTACGAGGACCTGCTCTTCTGCAAGAAGGGGACGGGCGGGCGCTTCATCGAGGAGGGGCACTCGGCCCTCGGCGGGAAGCTCCCGGTGAACCCGAGCGGCGGCCTGAAGTCCTTCGGCCATCCGATCGGGGCGACCGGCATCCGGATGATCTACGAGGTCACCCGCCAGCTCCAGCACCGCGTGGGCGACCGCCAGGTGAAGGACGCGCAGATAGGGCTGGCCCACAACCTGGGCGGGCCGGGCGCGGTCGGCTGCGTGACGATTCTCGGCAATCCGTGAGCGGGGACGCCCCCGGCTCGTCGGGCGCGTCCCCTCCGCGCACAGGGTCGCTTCGGAGTGTCCCCGACATTCTCCTGGCCGGGGCCATCGCTCTCTTGCTTTTCGTCTTCCTCTACTCCTCCATCCAGGATCAGGATGTCTGGTGGCACCTCAAGGCGGGGTGGTACATCCTTGCCCATCGCGCCGTCCCCCGCACGAACCTCTTCAATTATGCGACGGACCACGCCTGGACCGATCTCCATTGGATGTTCGAGATCGCGGCCTTCCAGGCGTGGCGCCTTGCGGGCGCCCACGGGCTGGTGGGCCTGAAGATCCTCGTGTTCGGCGCGGCGTGGGCCATCCTGATCCACTCCGCGGTTCCGCGTGGCCGCTTCCTGGCGATGTTTCCCTTCCTGGCGCTGGGCATCGTCGCCTCGAACGAGCGCCTGACCGAGCGCCCGGAGATGTTCACGTACCTGTTCCTGGCGTGCCAGCTCGCGTTCCTGCTCCGCTGGAGGCAAAGCCCATCGACCCTGATCCTGGGATTGGTCGTCGCCCTGCAGATCCTCTGGTCCAACTTTCATGCCCTCTCCGTGCTTGGCGTCGCCGTCACGGGCGCGTTCGCCGCGGGCGAGACCCTGAACGCCCTGCTCGCTCGCGCCGGCCTGCGGCTCACCCGACACCCGCCGCCACGCCCCCGACAGCTCGCCCAGCTTTACGGTGCGACCGTGGGCTGCGCCGTGGCGCTCGCGATGACACCCTATGGGGTCCCCGGCGCCCTGTTTCCAGTGTCCCTCCTGGGCCAGCTCGACAACCCGCAGATCGCTATCGCCGAGTTCATGGGCCCTTTCTCCTCGTTTGCCCCCACGACCGCCATGCTGGCATTCCGCATATTCGTGGCGGCCGTCGGGTGTCTGCTCCTCCTTTGCTGGCGTCCGCCGGACCCGGCTCTTCTCCTCCTGACGCTCGGCACCTTCGCGCTGGCCTTCTCGGCGCGCCGCAACGTTCCCCTCGTCGTGTTTGCCGCGCTTCCCCTCGTCGGTGCGCACCTGGACGCGGCATCGAGTCGACTGCGCCGGATCGCCTGCCCTCTCCCTGCGCGCCGGATCGCCCGCAACCTGGGAGCGATCCTGGCGATCGCGGCCGTCATGGCCGTTGCCCGGGACGTGGCCAGCGGGCGCTTCTATGCCCGGGACAGTCAGTACCGGCGATTCGGCGCCGGTGTCGACGATCAGAGCATCCCTCGGCGCGCGATGGACTATGTGATCGCCCGCGACCTTTCTGCCCCGGCTTTCAACGACATCGACTCCGGAGGCTACTTCATCTGGCGCGCATTCCCGAAGCGCCGTGCGTTTATCGACGGTCGGCTTGAGGCGAGGCCGCCGGCGCAGCTCCTGGCCTACAGCCGCGCGTTCTACGTCGCTTCAGAATGGAAGGCCCTAGATGCGCGTTACGGCTTCGGTTACGCGATCCTGAACCACACGTCGCCCGTCAACTGGAGGCTCATCCTGCGGCTTCGGGCGGATCCCGGATGGGCGCTGGTTCATCTGGATCCCGTGGGACTCGTCTACGTCCGGAGAGGTTCCGCTCCCCCGGGGCTGGTCGAGCGCGACGAGATCGCGCCGGGTCGCAAGGATCCCCCTCCCATGGCACAAGTGGAAACTCAGGCAGACCCCGTCGCCAGAGCGGTTCGCGCCTTCTTGCGGGTGCAACCAATTCCGCCAACCCGAGGCGCCCTGTCGTATGCGTATGCCCTGATTCGGTTAGGGTACTTCCGGGAAGCCAGGGACCTCTTGCTATCGGCGCTCGCGCAGGACCCCGAATCCGCATACGGTCATCTCATGCTGGGCTCGGCTGCCGATGCCCTCGGAGACATCCCGTCTGCGCGGGACGCCTTCGAGCGGGCCTCCCTTCTGGACCCCGGGAGCGCGGAAGCCGCCTTCAACCTCGGCATCACGCGGCTGCGGTCCCGCGAACTGGCTGGAGCCATCTCCGATCTCGAGCGCGCGATCAGGCTGCGCCCGACGTTCGCTCAGGCCCACGCGATGCTCGGCGTGGCTCACCTGGCGGCGGGAAACGCCGCGGGGGCGGAGGCGCCGCTCCGTCGGGCGATCGAGCTCGATCCCACCCTCGCCGACCCGGTCTACTACCTCGGCGTCATGGCGCGGCAGCGGGGCGATCTCGCCGCCGCGAGAGGGCTCTTCGCGGATTTCCTGAAG
>Ga0247727_10020437_pt1 | contig 10125 bp, 10 predicted proteins | sample WisWelCaveWW1625_FD_202498 | JGI IMG/M metagenome (GOLD analysis project Ga0247727, IMG submission 202498) | Biofilm microbial communities from Wishing Well Cave, Virginia, United States - WW16-25 | ecosystem: Environmental > Aquatic > Deep subsurface > Groundwater > Cave microbial mat | place... | reverse complement strand
GTCGCGGCGCTCCTCCAGAAATCTGCCCTCGCAGTCACCAACGACTCAGGAATCGCCCACTTGGCGAGCGCAGTCGGCACCAAGACCGTCGTCATCTACGGCATCAGCAGCAGCTACGTCCACAGCCGCGTCCGAGGACAAGCGCCCAGTACCCCCGTGTTCGCCACAGAAAAACCGCCGATGAAGATATATGACAAGGACACGCCTGAGACCATCGCAGCCATGGCAAGCATCACCGTTGACCGAGTCCTCATCGCGGTGGGACAGGCACTAAAATGAGCAAGCGCGCATGAAGATCCTCCTCGTCAGCCGCCGCTCCTACCCGGAAGTCATCGGAGGGGGCCAACTCAGCGCACACCACATCGCGCGAGCGCTCGTCGACGCCGGACACGACGTCCGCGTTCTCACCTTCGTCACCGACGGCAAACGCGTCGATGAAGTTCTCGATAACGTCATGATCACCCGACTCCTCATCCGTGAGCTTCGATGGTTCCCCCGTTTTTCGAACCTGGAATGGATGTACCACGAGATGCGCCGCCAAACCGCGCGCTTCCTTTCGGAATTCACCCCAGACGTCATCCACGCCCTCAACGGCGAAAGCGTCCCCGCCATCGCGCCTCTCGCACGCAGACGAAACATCCCCTGGGTCGCCACCGTCAATGGCCCCTGGCTCTTCTGTTTTCCTGGTGAGGGGACAGACGGCAAGGGAGAAAACTGCATCGGCTGCCACGGCAAAAAACGTTTTCACGAAACCATGCTCAAATGGGGAAACAAGGGATTGCTTTCCAAGATCAAAGCATTCCTCTATTGGCTTTACAGCTATCCCCATATGCGGCTGCTCCGCACCACCACCTTCCAAGCCACCCGCCTCATCGCGGTGAGCAATGCGTGGCGCGATGAACTCAGCAAATTGGGCGCGCCATCCGAACGCATCGCCGTCGTCCCAAACCCAATGGATGTCCACACCAAAGCAAATAGCAAAGCGAAACAACAGTTGAACATCCCTCAACAGGCTCCCGTCCTCTTCTTCGCAGGCAGATTCACCGAAAGCAAAGGCGTCCAACAAACCATTCGGGCGCTCGTCAAGCTTCCTGACGCGCATTTCATCGTCGCAGGTAAAGGCCCCTACGAATCCAACCTCCGCGCGCTCGCCAAACAACTCCTCGTTGAACAACGCGTCCACTTCATCGGTTTCCTCCCCAACGAACAACTCGCGCCATACTATTCCATCGCAGACGTCGTCCTCATGCCTGGCACATTCTACGAAAGCCTCGGACGCATGCTCCTTGAAGCATGCAGTTATGGCATCCCAGTCATCGCGACAAACCGTGCGGGAAATCCAGACATCATCACACACGGCGTCAATGGCTACCTTTTAGAGACACAAGACGTAGATGAACTTGTCCAACGAATAACTGACATCATACGACATCCCGCTCGGGCAAAAACGATGGGCGCTGCAGCCCGACAAAAGATCATCGTTGAATTCGCCCCAGCAAGAATCGCGCGAGAACTGACTGATGCGTACCGCGATGCTATTGCAGCACGACGGCATTGAAAACTGCCTCTGGTAGCTCACCTTCGCTGAGCAAGTATCAACACTCTCGGATCCCGATCCAACACGTGCATCACGTGAAATCCATTCCTCTCTAGGAGCATTTTGGCAGCCCCTTTTGAAAAGATATACTGGTAGAATTCCGCGCCACGCAACCTACGTAGCTCGTTCAACACCCACATCACCGGAAGCAACAGCCAACGTTTCCACGTGAAATATGTCACGTCCAACGCGATCATCCCGCCTGCGGCCAGAATGCGACGGGCTTCCCGCAAAATGAGATCCTGATCGGGCGGATGGAAATGCTCCAACGTACCGATGTCCACGTACAAGTCGAACGACGCTTCCTTATATGGCGTCTTGACGATATCACCGAAACGCACCGCTACCCCATTCGTCCTCGCACGCGCCACCAAATCCCGGTTATTGTCAAATCCTTCCACGTGACGATAACCGTGCCGTTCCAGCAACAGAACGAAACGACCCCACGATGCGCCAGCCTCGACAACACGCGCTGACTTTGGCACGTGACGCTCGAGGAATTCCACGATCGCACGTGCCCGTGGGTGCTCCAGCAATTCCTGCTCAGAAGAGACGCTGAAATGATCCGTCCAATACTCTACCGTCGCGCGTCGCTTATACTGTGGGAATAGCATATCTTCGTGGACGTCCCCTCATTTATAAGCATTATGCGCCCATAATCTTTATAAACGAACTGGTGGGCGTCTGGCACGATGAGCTTTTCTGGCTTCCTCCACAAACTCCCCGCTTATATCTGGATGCAGGTCAAAATGATTCTCGCTCGCTTGCAGGCACACAACGGCCTCGTCACGGTCCAGACAAAGAACGGCTACCTGATGCAAGTCAATGTCAACGACACCGGCCTCGGACGCCAGCTAATCGTCAACGGCGAACGCGAAACCCTCGCGACCGAATTCTACGACCAGCACGTTGAAGACGGCATGACGGTGCTGGAATGCGGCGCCAACATCGGCTACTACACGTTGCTCACGCTTGTCAAACGGCCGGACTGCCGAGCGATCTGCTTCGAACCCGTCACCGAGAATGTCGATCTCCTCAAACGCAACCTCGCATTGAACAATGTAACCGACCGGGCTGAAGTCTTCCCCTACGCGTGCGGCGACAAGGATCACGAGGCGACTTTCTACATCAGCCAGCTGTCCAACGCAGGCAACATGGTTGCCAAGCATGACAACACAGTCGAAGAACGCACCGTCCGTGTCGTCAAACTCGATGATTTCCTCACAGGCAGAAAGAAGATAGACTACCTCCGCATGGACGTCGAAGGCTATGAACACCACATCATCAAAGGCATGCACCAACTCCTCGACTCTGGAACTCTCAAGAAGCTGTTCATAGAGATCCACCCCGTGCAACTCAAGGAACTAGGCACCAACATCACAGACTTCATCACCCTCCTCGCAGGCCATGGTTACCAATTCACCCGAGCAATCTACGAAGGCGCGGCAATCATCGCCCCGAAAAGCAATCACGTGTTCACCGACCTGGCCAGTTACCAGTCCAATCCAATGTACGAGACGCGCAGTGCGCAGGTATTCTTCGACCGCGCGCCTCGCGTGACCTCCACGAAAAGTAAGAAATGAATTCAGACACGGCGGTCGGGTGCTTGGTGCAACGAAGAGCAGAACGGCTCGGTGCCCATCAACTCTCCGATTTATGCAGGGTGCAGAACCGCTTGGCGTGTGTGATAAGCTCCGCCACAGTGAACAGCCCCACGATCACCGCGCTCAACACGTATATCCCACCCACGCCGAAAACCAGCATCACCGTCTGGATAAACCAATGCATCTCCGGCAACAGCCCTAACAGGAAACCTCCAGACGCGGCCAACACGATGCAGATCGCCACCTTCAGCAAGACGCCATACGGGGTGGGAACATCAAGCACCCGCTTCAAATAATAGCTCGTCAACGCGAAACTCACCAACCCCGACGCCACCGAAGCCAACGCTGCGCCTGTGACGCCAAAGAAGGGGATGAGCACGAGGTTGAATGCCGTTGTCGATATCCCGGTCACGAACGAGATGCGCGCATTCATATTCGCACTCCCCACCGCGAACAACGCACGCATATCCATCAAGCTCACCGCAGTGAACGGAACGCCCAAAATCAACAGTTGCACAATCCGTCCCGCCCCGTTATACGCGTCACCGAACGCCACGCTCACGACAGTATCGGCCACAAAAAACAGGACAACCCCACCACCCCCGATAGCCGTGAACATCCACCGCTGTATGTGTTCGGTCACTTTTCCCAATTTCGGCTTATCCTTAATCGCCAATTCCGAAGCCAAAGGATTGAATGCCACGACCAATGGCTTCCTGAAATACATCAACAGCATCGCGATCGGCTGCGCGACCGCGTACAACGCGACATCCGTCAGTGGCCTGAAGTACGTCAAGAGGAGCATGTCCAAGTACGTGAAAATCGCCAATCCGCTATTCGCGAACATCTGCGGCAAACCGAATCGCAGGATCTGACGGAAGACCTCCCGATCCCACCACCACTTAGCAAGAAACACCTCCGGCAACAACCGGATCGCGATCATACACAATGAAATGCCCGTGATCAGCGCTGAAAGCGCCATCGCTATCGCAGCTATCCTCGTGTCCGGGAAAAAAGAGAACAACCCGACCGTAAAAAGCAACAACAAAGACTGGTCAAGGAACTTCTTCACCGCGAACAACGTGATTTTGTTGAATGAATACAACACCATCTCGGCTGTATCGCCCACCACGCTGATGAAGAAAAATGGCAGGAACGCCACCAACAACGGCCCTGCCTCCGCCGACTTGAAATAGGACATTCCGAGGACGTCCTTGAATAACAGCACCAACACGGCCAAGAACACCGCAGTCCCTATCTGGATCACAAACAGCTGAACTGCGGCAGACTTCACCTTCCACCAGGCACCTTCTTCCCGAAACTTCGGCACAAAACGCACAAACGCCGCGGCGAAGCCCAACGAACGGAACGGCATCACGAAACTGAACAACGCCCACACCGCGAAGATAAGCCCATATTGAGAAGGCTCCAACACCCTCGCCAGAAAAACCCTGTATGCGTAAAAGCACGCCGCAGCCAACGCCGAGCCCGCCGTGAAGATCGTGAAGCCACGCATCAACTGCTTCGCAATGTTCTGCATGGTGGAAGACTTGGTCCTTCCGTTCTTAAATATAGAGGATGACTAGTCGAGCGCATACAGGGTGTTGAGAAATAGCGATTTTCGTTGTGTTGGGCGCAAATTGGTCTTGCGATAAGAGCCAAACGGACCTGTGAGCATATCCGACAATCGCGCTCAAACCAGCGTCAATACCCAACCCACCAAACAACCCGCTGCCAAGAACGGCATCGCAGGATAAAACCGATCCTTCTTCGCGAACATCAATAAGGCGAGCAATGCCGCTGTGACTGCGACCGGAATGATGAACGCTTTCACACCAGCCGACCGCATCACGACACCCGCGAACAACAACGGAAAACCGAGATCGCCACCACCCAAAATAGCAGTCCGCACGCGTGCCATCCTTCCACCTTTTGAGTCCGCTCGAAGGGCTCCTGGAATCCCGTATGGAATCAGCAAACCCGCGAAAACACCCGCGTTCGACTGGAACTTCGCGAGCCGCACCATATGCTCCGACTTCCACACTGCGTACGCGTCGTAGAGGGAGATAAGCACCAAAAGGATAACTGCCGCTGAAAGATTCATCACAGGGACGAACATCGCCGCCAAACCCGCATAGATGAACAATTCCGTCGCATTCTGCACGATGATGCCCGGACGCCACACCTTCCACACACCCAAGATGACTGCGAGCAGACCAGCGAGCCAACCCGGCACGAACGCCCCGAACGCGATCGTCAACGTGATCACGACCGCGAGGAAAAACCACACCTTCCACAACCGCACCGAACGCCACCTGATGAGAAGCAGCATCACCAACGTCGCGATGAGGATCCCACCGAACAACCATACGAACGAGACATCCTGCTCGATCTGCGGACGCTCCAACTGGAGTGGACCAACCGATGGCAACTGCTTGTACGTCACGACGCCACTCGACGCTGTCGCCTCGATGTCGACATATTCCTGCACCACGAACAAGCCGATGAGCTGGGATGCCAGGAACAACGACACGAGGACGAGCGTTACCACAACTGAATGCTTCATCGTCAGCTCCGACAACGCGAAAGTATATAAACGCGGTGGGCGAGTGCACAAATCAGATTTCCTCGTCACGCGTGGCGCAGCGCGCCGCAGCCGGCGTGCGACGGTCGTGCCCGGCACGCCCTACTCGCCACCCCGAATGGGGCAACCCCCGGCTCGCCGCACGCCAGCGGCGCGCTGACGGGAACGAGCCTCCACTACCGACTATCCCAATGCGCCTCGCACACACCATCACCGTCGACGTCATCGCCCCGCCAGAAGAGGACGTGGCCAAGATCAAAGAAGGACTCCTCAGACTCGTCCCGTTCGACCTTGTCGCCGAAAAACTCACCGTACAGGAGCGGAAAGCCAAAGGGTTCAACGAACGCACGATATTGACCCATCGCATCACGCTGACCAAAGAAAGTCACATCAACGAATGGGTACGCTGGTTTGTCGGGAAACTGAGCGTCGCGCAGCGAAAACTGCTCTGGGATCAAGCGGAAACACGCTTGGACGAACAGAACCACTTCTTCCTCCGCATTGACAAGCAAGCCTGGTTCGAAGACCGCATCATCATCACCGACCTCGGCAACTGCTACCACATCGACATGGCGATCGCGAGCTTCCCAGCCAGACGAGAGAACGCGATGCGCGTGGTAGAAAGCATTTTATATCCGCACGGGTGGGATGCGCAGTATGGCTGAGATGACTGTCACGCCGTGGGAAGTGGTCGGTGAGATAGACTATGAGAAGCTCACCCAACAGTTCGGCACGCAGCTCATCACAGCTGCGCTGCGCGAGCGCCTGAAAAGACCGCACGCGATGCTGAGGCGTGGCTTATACTACTCACACCGTGATCTCGGCAAGTTCCTCGACGCGGCAGACAAAAAACAACGAATCAGCATAGTCACAGGCCGCGGTCCTTCTGGAAAAATGCACATAGGCCACACCATACCGTTGCTAATAGCGAAATACTTTCAAGACGAATACGACTGTGAGGTCTTCATACCCGTTTCTGAAGACGAGAAGTACTATGTTAAGCCCGATCTCTCGTATGAGCAGGCAGAGAAGTATGCCCAGGACAACATTCTCGACATAATCGCTCTGGGATTCGATCCAAAGAAGACCAAGATACACCGCGACTTCCAGTATACCACAATCTACAAGTACGCTGCCAAAATAGCGAAACACATGACTTATAGCACCGCAAAAGCCGCATTTGGACTGACTCCTTCCCACAATCTTGGCTGGACGTTCTATCCTGCGATGCAGAGCGCACACATCTATCTGCCGCAATTCCTGCATGGACCACACATGACATTAGTGCCGATCGGCATCGACCAGGACCCTTTCATGCGCGTGTTGCGCGACGTCGCAGACCATCCTGAGATAAAGCTCATGAAGCCCGGTGCTGTTCATTCCAAATTCATGCCGGCCTTGAAAGGACCGGGCACGAAGATGAGCGCTTCAGATCCTGACAGCGCGATATGGCTTTCGGACGGACCGAAAGACGTCGAGCGGAAGGTAAAACGCTACGCGTTCAGCGGTGGACGAGATACTATCGAAGAGCATCGACGTCTAGGTGGTAATCCAGATATTGACGTGTCTTATCAATGGCTGACTATATTTGAAGAAGACGACAAGAAGCTGAAGAAGATATACGATGATTACAAGTCCGGTAAACTGCTCAGCGGCGAACTCAAGGGAATGCTTATTGATAAGATCAACGTGTTCTTAGCTGAGCACCAGAAGAGAAGGGTGAAAGCGGGGAAGCAGGTTGAGAAATTCTTGCTGAAGTGACTGGCGAACTACAGTCTGGACTAGAGATTCCCTTCTGTTAAAAACGTCGGCACATCGCCTCCCCCGATGCGTGTCGCTATCCTCGTTGAGGCGCTCCTGAACCGTGGCGGCGCTGATCGTGTCGTCCTCATCCAAACGCTCCACTATGATGCGGATATCTACACAGCTGCGTATGATGGAGAACGCACGTATCCCGAGTTCAAGCAGCTCCGCATACACACGATAGTCAAGGGAAACATCCGCGGCATCAATCACCTCCGCGTCAGGCGAGCCTTCGCTAAACTCCGACTCTCGGACTATGACGTCGTCATCGCCCACAACAGCTCCTGCCTCGAAGCTGCACCCCATCACCACCCATTCATCTGGTACTGCCACGCGCCAAGCAGATGGAGCCACGACCTCTACCAGGATGAGCTCAGGAAAAAACACGCGCTCCTGCGCGTTCCCTTCGCCATCATCTGCCAGCTGCTCCGTAAACGTGACGCACGCAACATAACCCACGTCGACGCGATCGCCACCAACAGCCACAACGTCAAACAGCGGCTCCAACGATACTACCCCGTCCATCCTATCGTCATCTACCCACCGATTGATACGAGTCGTTTCAAGTGGCTCGGACAATCAGACTTCTACCTCAGCACCGCGCGCCTCGACCCCATCAAACGTGTCGACCTCGTCGTCGAGTCGTTCAAACACCTCCCCGACCGAAACGTGGTCATCGTCGGCACCGGACCGGATGAACAACGTTTACGCACCCTCGCCCGCGGACACTCCAACATCCGCTTCACCGGAAGCGTCACCAACGAACAACTCGCCCGATTATACGGTACCTGCCTCGCACTCCTCACCCCAAGCTACAAAGAAGACTTCGGCATGGTGCCCCTTGAAGCGAACTCCGCAGGCAAGCCCGTCATCGCCACCAAAGACGGCGGCTACCTCGAGACAGTCATCCCGGGAAAGACAGGCATCCTCTTGGAAGAGCCTCTGACGCCTGACGCCATCATCGATGCCATCACCACACTCACCCCCGCACGAGCACGTACGATGCGCATCGCCTGTGAGCAGAACGCCAAGCGCTACAGCATCGAAAGGTTCAACAAAGAGATGGACGAGTTCATCGATAGGGTCTTGGCACCATCGCGTCCGGCGCTCGCTCCTATGCAGAAGCGCGGTCCCTCGTCCGTGCCAACCTCACCACACCCACCACCGCTATCACCGTCGGCACGACCGCGAACGTCCACTTCGACAATGCGATGCCGGACATATCAAGCAGGAAGTAGACAAGGCCGAACGCGAAACCTGCGAGATTCGCCAAAACGAACGTCGTGATCGTGTCCTCCTTCAACGGCCACACCCACACGAGGCCGGGCAGGAAGATCAGCCACAGATATGCGAACAAAACGCGTAACAGCGCTGATATGCTGTCCATCACGATAAGGGCGCCGATGACTAATGCGATAGTGGCCAATGACACTTCAACGATACGCTTCATCCCGCCACCTTCCGCAATACGATGATCGGGCCACGCTGATACGCTGGCTCAAACCCGTGCGTTATCAATGCTTGCATCACTGCGACATTCACCGGCACCATCTGCTCGTTCACGTTTTCGATGTAGACGAAATCAAAATCGTCGACACTCACCTTCGTCGGCGGATCCTCATATGTCCCAAACGACCAGAACGACGTGTGATACTTATGCGTGTGACGCAACGTCAACGACGACCACTCCACATCGAAAGACTCGGGGAGCGTCTGGTTGTTGGTGATGAACTCCTGCATCTTCCGCTGCCACTCCGCGACCTCGACGATGGCCGCACGACGCTTCAACAACGTCGGACTCGCCTGATACCCACCCGTCACGAACAACACCTTCGCATCCTCAACGCTGTTCGCCTGGATCCACTGGAACACATCCCACTTCTCACGATACACGTGCTCGCCAGCCATCCGCGGCTGAAAGTCCTTGTAATCGACGTATCCTGGGTAGAACAGCAAACCCGCTGTGAGCAAGACCAACACCCATTCGGGGGCTTTTGTCGCCTTCGACAACGGCCGCACCACGTGCATCACGGCATACGCCACCACCGGCATAACGAACACGGGAAGCATTCCGCGCATCCGCACCACATAGCTCGGCGACTTGAAAATGAAAGGTGACAACCACGTCAGCGCGAAAAAGAAAGCCAACACCACCAACCACGCGCGATGCTCACGCCAACGCAACGCGAGAAACACCAACCCGATCACGAACAACCCCAGCATCCACCACGGGAAAAAGCCGAACTCTGGATAAACCAAACCACCAAGATATTCCCCGCTGAAAAACTCACTCTGATAGCCGAACCAGCCAGGAGTCCAACCACCACCTGACTCGCCCCAAACCACCAAGAAACGCGGCAACAACAGCAAGAAGACGACCGAAGGGATGACTGAGAGCAGTGCACCGTGCCTCACGCGCTCCGGCCAAGAGCCGCGTTTCCACACCAGCCACGTGATATAACAGAACGGAATGAAGAGCGCGATCAAATCCTGCGGGTGCATCAACATCGCCATCGTCACGACCAATCCGATGCCAA
>Ga0247727_10020436_pt1 | contig 10126 bp, 14 predicted proteins | sample WisWelCaveWW1625_FD_202498 | JGI IMG/M metagenome (GOLD analysis project Ga0247727, IMG submission 202498) | Biofilm microbial communities from Wishing Well Cave, Virginia, United States - WW16-25 | ecosystem: Environmental > Aquatic > Deep subsurface > Groundwater > Cave microbial mat | place... | reverse complement strand
CGTACCGGGACCCTGCCCGCTCGCCCACGTGCATCGTCGCGCCGTCGGCCAGCGTCAGGTCCCGCCCCGCCACCAGGCGCTCGTCGCCCCGGACGTAGGCCTCCCAGGTGAGATCGTCCCGGCGATAGATGAGACTCGCCTTCATGGCGTGGCCCCTGGGCTCCCAGACCGTGATGTTGCCGCGGAAGAGCCGGGCGTTGTTCACGTAGACCGGCTGGCCCTTCAGATACTGGACGACGTCGGGGAACTGCCGGTGCTCGATCTCCCCCGTATCCCGATGGAGCACGAGAAGCCGCGCGCCCTTCCCGCGCGCCGGGAGAGGGCCCGTGGCGATCAGATCCTGGGGGAGCGGGAAGTCGAGGTCGGAGACCAGCATCGCACACCTAGAAGACGAAGGACCCGGAAACGTTGTAGACGGCGGCGCCGGGGGCGCTCGAGAACGTCACCTTGAGCTTCGTCCCGAGCACGGTGATCTCGGCCGAGGACACCGAGGGACCGTTGCTCGTCACGTCCCGCACGTCCGTGGGATGGAGCGTCCCGAGATCGAACGTGGGCTGCGGGACGGCGCCGGCCACCGCGGGCTCGAACCAGACGGGCGCCCCGGCCAGCAGGAACTCGAACTCCGTGGCGCTGCCATCCCCGAGGAAGTTCAGCGCGAACTTGACCGCTCTTTTCATCGCCATGGGTCCCTCCTATCTCTCGAACCAAGCCAATTCGTGCTCGAACGTGGGGCCGTTGGTCGCCTCGGTCAGACACCACTCATGGATCACCAGCCACTCGCCCGGCTCGAGGATGACGGGCGGGGCCACCCCGATCACCCTGGCCGGATCGGTCGCCCGGACCGCGGTCAGGCCGACCTTGACGGGCATGCTCTCGCCCCCGAACTTGACGAAGTACTCGTCCCCCGAGATGCCGAGACCCGTGGGGAGGCCGACGCGCCCGACCACGGGGTCTCCGGGGCTCGACGCGGGCACCGTCATCGCCGCCGCCGCGGAGTAGGAGAGCACGCGCGCGATGGACCCGCGACCCGCCCCGCTCCGCATGTTCACCGGGGTCATGACGGTCTTGTTGGCCGCGGTCGTCGGCTCGCGGTCGGCCGTGCTGCGCTTGAGCGCGAAATGGCGCGTCACCACCGCCGTCGGCGCGGTGCCCAACAGAATCAGCCGCAGGTAGTCGAGGTAGATCCTCTTCGCCAGCGGCCCCGGGGCCTCCGTGTTCTTGATCGCGAACATGGCGACGGTGTCCGAGAAGGCGGTCGAGATCGTCATGGCGATCCCCGTGCCCGGCGTGGGCGTGGTCGCGATGAAGTACGAGCCCTCGTCCGCGAGGAGATGCTTCGTCGGCACGAGCGAGAGGCCGTACTGCTCGCTGTACTTCCCGACGCGGACCGGCTCGCCGTCACGCCCGCCGTCGATGTCCGCCTGGGGCAGGAGCGCGCTGACGCGCCCCCTCACGAGTGCTTCGATTTCGCCCATGGTTTCCTCCTAATCTTGTCCAAGCGCCGGTTGAAGTTCCTCCTCGAGCCCTTCCGGCAAATCGAACTTGAGGATGTAATCCTTGAGAAGAAGCCGATAGCGGCGCTCGAGGTCCAGGAGCTGCGCCGACAGGTCCACGATCGGCGCGAGCGTCACGATGTACCCCAGCGCGTCCAGGCTGATGACGATGCCCTCGTTCCCGGACCGGATGGCCGCGAGGAATGGACTGACCCAAGGCCGCGGCCCGAACACCTGGGCCGCGATGACGAGCTGGGCCTCGTCGCGGACGACCTCCTGGAAGGGCGCGAGGCCCCGGATGGAGTCGCCCAGGCCGAGACCCGTCTGCACGTGCTGCATATCAGCTGATCCTGTTCACATGCCCCGTGATGAGGAGGACGTTCGCCACGCTGGCGAAGGCCCGGACGACGAGCGCCCCGTTGAGCGACTGCCCGCTGAGGATCGGGATGGGCGGGCTGTTCTTCGGAATCGTCAGCGTCTTCACGATCAGATTGTCCGGGTCCGTGACCCCGCCCCACTCGATGGTCAGCGTCCGATCGGCGCTGTCGGTATTCGTCACCCAGGCGTAAATCTCGTCGAACGACGCCGCGCCCGCCACCGCAGTATGGAGGAGCGTGCCGGGGGTCGCCACCTGGGCGATCTTGATGGGGGCTCCGCTCGTCGAGCCCGACAGGAGCTGCCGCGCATAGGTCGCCATCTAGCCTCCAAAGATCTGGTTCGCGAGAATGTTCTGGGCTTGGTTCCATGCAATCACGGTCGCCGACGTAGGCCCGACCAGCGCGAGAATATGCCAGTCGCTCGTGCCGTCCCCTTCGATCCAGGCGCCGCTGTACTGCTGATCGAGCGTGACCGTCGCCGCGCCGCCGATGGTTTGCCCACCCGCGGGGGTGATGGTCACGAGGTTCGCCGAGCTGTCGGTCTTCTGGATGAAGAAACGCTTGCCCTTCCGCCCCACCACGGTCGGGAGCGTCGCGATCCGGGCCGCGCCGGCCGCGCTGAAGCCGACCGAGTCGTCCGTGTCGATCAGCGTGTAGTCGATTGACTTCGTCACCCAGAAGCCGGTCGAGAAGACGTGCTCCTGGCCGAGGCGGTCCATGAGGGCCATGCCGATCGAGCGGACGTACTGGTCCCACTGCGTCCCGCCTGGCGTGAACGGTACAAAGCCAGAAGGGACCTCGAACCAGGCCTTCTTGACGCCGCCACCCTTGGTTGAGACTTCGTCGTGGCTGGGCATATTTTTACGTCGTCGCGAAACTGAAACCTTCCGTCGCCACCACGCCTGGATCGTCTGGCAACCAAATCCCGGTGGGCTCCCCGAACACGAGCTTCGGGCCCGTGGAGGTCGACCGATTCGAGAACCAGATTTCGATGCGCCCCCCGGGCTTGCTCGAGAACCTGTCAGCGCGCAGCGTCCACCGGGTCCGGACGAACTTGTTAACGACCAAGGTCGTGTCCGCGGACGTGAGCGTTTTCGTGTGCTCCGTGTAGGCGCCGGCCACGGTGGGGTCCTTCGAGCTGACGCGATAGAGGAGCGACAGGACCGTGGACTCCCCGCCCCCGTAGGCCGCCCCGATCCCGATCCTCATGTGGAGCTCCCAGCGCATGTTCTGGGCCACGGTGAGCGTCTCGAGAACGTCGAAACGCCAGCCGATCGTCTGGAGCAGGCCGGGCGTGATCTTGTGGGTGATGGCCATCAGGGCGTCCCCAGCACTTTCTCCCACTCGGCATACGAGGCGTCGAGCAGATCGTCCACCGACGTCCCCGTGTCGATCGTACCGCCCGTCTCCATGGGCGCGGGCGTGGCCGTGGAGGATTCCCCGGTGGGGACCGGGCAGCCGCGACTCGTACCCGAGTGCGTCGTCGTCGTGTTGTCGTCTCAGCCATACTGGCTCTTGGGGGGGGTCTCGTGTCATCAGCCGGGGGGCTTCACTTTCACGTAGGCAGAGATCGCCGCGTGGCTCTTCCGCTTGATCGGACTGAAGTTCGAGTTTCCGTCCGTCGCGACCTTGATGCCGTTCCCGAGCTGCTGACCCTGGTAGAAGTGGACCAGGCGGGCTTCCCCTTCGTCGACGGGGTCGGCATCAGGACCAGCCGGGTCCATCACCGGGAGCGAGACGGTCCTCCCGTCCTGGTAGAGGTACCCGGCCTCGGCGAGGAGGAGGAGGTCGTCGGTCTTCGACGGACGCCCGCCGCCCTTGCCGCCGGCGGTCGTGCCCCCGCCCCCGCCGCCCTTGAAACCGACCACGTGAGCCCAGGCCCCGAGGTAGTTGCCGTCCGTCACGAGGCCCTGGTTCGCGTGGATCTTCTGGGCGAGCTGGTGGTGGACCGCGACCGCGCCCGACGGCTTCTCTTTCGGGTAGAGCATCCCCAGGAAGGCGGCACCGTTGAAGGCGAGCTCCGGGCCCGCGACCGAGGCCGAGCGGCCGCTCACCTGGAACTGGTCGCTGAACCAGGCGTACCGCTGGTCGTCCTCGAAGTCGACCACCATCCACCCCCGGTTCTCGATCGAGGAGTCGGGGTTGGTGTTGTCGGCGACGATGCGCGGCATCCAGACGGAGAGGTTGCCTTGCCCTTTGGTCTGAAGGAGCCGGAGCACCCAGCTGTTCGGGTCCACGAGCTGCGTGCCTATCACGTCGGCCCAGGTCAGCTTTTCCTTCGGGTCCCCCTGGAGGCCGTCCACGAACTTCCGGCGGGCCCTCTTGTCGACGACCCCGATTACCGCGCCCTTAAGCGCCAGGCCGGAGCCCGTCTTCGCGAAGGGCAGGTTGCGCGTCGGGAAGTCCGAGATGTCCCAGAAGGGGAGCGTCTCCGACGGGATCCGGAGGGTCCGGTCGTCTTCCAGGCTGCTCGAATTGTTTTCGGGTTGGGCCATATCTACGGCAGGTCGACGGCCTCCTCGCAGGTCACTTCAGCGGAGATCCGGTAGGTCGGCGGGAGCGTGGCGGAACCGCTCCAGGCGCGGATCTCACCAGGGTACGTCCCGGCGGGGATGCCGGTCTCCGCCGGCGTCAGGTCGAACTTGTAGGTCCCGTCGAGTGCGGTGATGATCGCGCCCGTCTTGTCGAACCAGGCGCGCGCGTCCGGGAGCTGCCCGTCCTCGTTGGCGAGGAACGGCTTCACCATCAGCTTAAACGTGTACCCGGTGATGTCGATCGGATCGCCGTAGTCGTCCAGGAGCGTGAACTTGAGCGTCGGCGACGAGTTGTATCCGAAGACGATCTGCTCGGTGGGCATCTACCTATCCCTCTGCTGGTTTTCGCGGTAGTCGGAATCGCCCCAGTCGTGGCGGCGCGTACCGGGGGTGGCGTTGACATAGACGCGCGTCCAGCCGATAGCGCCGTCCCACTCGTGCTCGATCTTCGTGGTCCCGGCGTCGAGGACCGCATCCCGGAGGCCGGTGATCTCGAGCACGCGACCGGAGACCCGGCGGGGCATCTCGAGGGCCGCGGACGCCTTGCCTTTCGCCTCCTGGTAGCAATGGTCGAGGTTGACCGGGTTCCCGTTCTCCTGGAGGTACTCGCGGGATTCCATCTTGAGGACTTTCGCCTTGATCGGGCTCGACCGATGGCACCCGGCGAACTTCACCTGCGCCACCGTATCCTGGTCCCCGCCGTCGTCGGCCACGAAAAGGAAGTTTGTGAAGGCCGCGATATTGGAGCCCTTGATCTCGAAGCCGAAGGTGATGTTGACCGCCCCGTCGGCGGCGACTTCCACGGCGTCCCCGTCGAAGAAGAACGGAGTGCCCACCCGGCAGAGTGGGACTCCGGACGTGATGAGCCCCGTCCGCTTGTCCACCGAGCAGCGCCGGATCGTCTGGGGGCCGTTACCGCGAGCGGGGATGACGCGCCGCTCGTGGTAGACCTTCTGGAACTCCTTGAATTTTTCCTCGAGCTTTACGAGCAGGGCCTTCTCGTCGTCGATGTACGCCTGCCAGCGTTTCGCGCCCGCCGAGAACGCGATGAGCATGGCTTTGGCCGTCTCGCTCTCGGTCGTGGATTTGATGCGGTCCCCCTCGCGCATGGCGAGGCCGACGTCCCGGAGAGCAATCTCGACGTCCTTCCCGATCTCCACGAGGTCGTCGTCCACCGTCTCCTTCGCCACCTTCTCGGACTGGAGCAGCGTTTCCCCGAACGTCCCCGCCCGCTCGAGGTCCGCGGCCTGCTGAGTCTGCCAGAACTTCTCGTTTTCCTTGAGAGAAGCCTTCAGGGCCTCGTAGGTCTTGAGGCAGGCGTTCATGTCCGCGTAGAGACCGACCTCGACCGCGTGTCCGCGCACCACGGGGGGGACAAGCGACCACGGGCCGAGGTCCCCTTTGTTCCCCTTCGCGCGCGGAATCTCTGAGGCCCCCTCGCCCTTCAACTCGCTCTCGTACCAGGCGGCGTCGAGCATGGGGAGGAACGTGGCGATGGAAAAGTCCGGATCATCGAGATCGAGGCCGCCGGTCGCGCCCGACCTCGCGCCGATGGTCGGCAGGTCCCCGACCCCTTCGATGAACAGGAAGGCCGGGAGATAATACTTGTAGGCCCCCCTCAGAATCTCGCGGCGCAGCTGCCTGATCTTGTCGCCCTTGTCCCCGCTGAATCCCTGCGTGTTGACGTTCTGGTTCTGGAATTCAGGGCTCACGAAAACGGACTTGTTGAGTTCGTCCATCGACGAGGCCCAGCGGTCCATGAGGTTGGACTGCTCGTACCAGAGGCCGTCCCGATCCTTCAGCGCCGCCACGCAGGGGAACGTCATGCGCATGACGCGCCGACCGCCCACCACGCAGACCGCCGAGGGCCTGTCGGTCGGCGTCTCGGTGATCGTCTCGTAGTGGAGTTCGCCTTCGACGTCTTCGGGTCCTACTGCGAGGTCGGTGATGATCTTGTGACCCGTCAACCGGCTTGAGAATCTCCGCGTGACGGCGTAGTTCCCGTTCGGCTGCATCTGGGCTTTCAGCCCAGCCTGATCGAGCACTTTCTCGATGACTTGTACAACGGGCTCCCCCTGCCCCTCGATCCCCTCGGGCGGCTTGAACTCGTGCTGGTAGAGTTCAGACGATCCATGGATCGCGGGAGAGCCCGGGAGTTCCGCGAACAGGAACTCGAGGACGAAGGACAGAGGCCACGGGTCGCCGTTCTCCTGGTACGTCTCCTTGTCGGGTTCGCCGTTCTTCCTTCGGCAGTTGATCCGGCAGAAGAGCGCCCCGTAGTTCGCGTAGTACCGGCGGATGTCCGTGAAGGGAATCCGGATGATCCCCTCCTTGTGGTCGAGGATGTTGGCGAGGCCGCGCGTCGTCTCGCCCATCCCGATGTTGACGTAGACGTGAGAGTAACGGATCTCCTTGAGCAGCTTCCCGCTCGGGTACTCCAGCGTCCGGAGGAGGAGGTCGCCGTACTGGTTGACCCCCTTGCCTTTTGGCTCAGGCGCGGGAGGCCGGTCGCCAGTGATGGTCGCCCTCACCGAGCGAGCCCAGGTCCGGATGTCGGTCATGCCGTCCATCTCGAGGCCGTTCACCGCGCGCCACGCGATCCCGGGGACGTTTATCTTGAGCGGCTTGAAGTCCTCGACGTGCAGGTCGATGAAGCCCCCTTCGGGGGACAGCCCATCGGAGCGGACGTACTGGCACTTCACGCCCTTATAGCCCTGGTAGATCGCCTCGCAGTAGACGGGGGGGTTCGGCATTTACAGCCCTCCTTGCCTTTCCTGCGTCTGGTGGGCTACTATCTGGGCGGAGGTTCTATGCAGACGAAACAAAGCACCATACTTCCCAAGGTCATGATCGTCTTGATTGCCATCGCGATCTTCGGGGTACTGAGCTTCCTCGTCCTGAAGGCCAGGCAAGACCGAGAACTTCAGGCGAAACAGTCTCATGAGGAGTACCGGGCCAGACAGGAAAGCATCGACCGAGAGATAAAGCGCAACCAGTACCTGACAGAGAAGGCACAGGAGAGGGGTGACTGCCTGCGCTGCGTCGGGCGTGGCATCGTCACCGACGCCGACCAGAAGCCGGCCAACTGCGAGAACTGCAAAGGGACGGGCAGAGCAAAGCATTAGTTCGCCACCTGCCCATCCGCCGGCGCCCGGCCCGCGTTGATGAGATTGTGCGCGTTATCGTGGTCTGGAGCGGGGACTACTCCTGTCGTGTAGTACACCTCGTGGAAGGTCCGCTTGTACTCCCCTCGCACCGAGTCATGGATCGCCGATCCCAACTGGAGCCGCTCCTCGCGCGGTGCCCTCCAGAGTTCCGGCCCCTCCGTGAAGTGCGCCGACGGCGGCGGAATCTCCGCCTCGTAGGAAATGATCTCCGTCTCCACCTCGAGGCGCTTGGGCTCGTTCATGAGGGCGAACCGGCGCGGCTGTCCGGTCGGTCCGGGACGCGGCACGGTGACGAACCCCACCCCACCGCCGAAGGTGACGCGACAGGTGATCCGCTTGATCCCCTTGGCCTCGGCCTCCCAGATCCAGATCCCGGTCGCGCGCTGCTCGTCGAAGAACTCCTCCGTCTCCTCGGTGATGTACTTCTCCGATGGCTTGGCCGCCTTCACCGCGTTCAGCGCGCTCGAGGAGGATGTCCCCTGCGCGGACACCTTCCAGACCTTGCGGACGATCTTCCCGTTCTTCTTCGTGATCGCGAGCGAGCGGGTGAGGCCGAATACCGGCTCCTCGCCCTGCTGCTGTGAGCCCTGCGCCTTGTATTCGATGACGAAGACATAGGACCATTTGGAGTAGCCGGTCCCGGGGTCGGTGTCCTTGTCGGACTCGAAGCTGACGACGTGCGGGCCGACGAATCCTTCCGAGGGAGAGTAGACCTTAAGCACGGTCGCATCCTGGTAGATCGTCACCGTGACCGGGTCGAACTTCTCCGTGACATCCGAGAGGAAGTCGAAGAACTTGGCCCCGATGGCAGCCTCCGAGGTCTCGACGATGTCGCCTGAGACCTTGAGCGTCACATCCGCCGACTCGACGTCACCACGGGTGGAGATGGTTTTCTTCGCGCTCGGCAGAATGGCCACATTCGAGGGGATGGTCCTCGAGGTCGTGCCGTTGTCGAGCTTGATCGAGTAACCCATTTTTCACCTAGAAGGCGTCGTCCACATGAGCGAGCCGGGCCTCGTCGAAGAACTTCTTGAATTCCGCTTGGGCCTCGGCCCGCGCCTCGTCGAGGGTCTCCTGGAGCTTCTGATCGAGGACCGCTTGGCGCCTGGTCATCTCCAGATTGAGTTCCTCCTGGCGCTCGACGAACTTCAGGTGGTCCGCCTTCAGCTTCAGATGGGCGTCGTAATCGGCCTTGATAAGCCCGATGATGTCCGTCACGCCCATGAGGGCGATCCCTGCCGGGCCTCCGTAGGCAGCCGCCATGCCGTAGCGGACGAGCGGTTGAGCGACTTCCGGGATGCCCAACTCCGAGAGGGCTGTCCCGACGACAACCCCGCCCACGGCCCTCGCGGTCTTTTTGAGAGCGCCTCGCTCGAACTTCTCGAGCATCTTCTCGAGGCTGAATGCGTCCACCTTCGCCTTCTCGATCCGCTGGACGATGAAGTCGACCCGGCGCTGGGCCGCGATGGACTTCTGATCCGCCGCCGAGACGATCTGATCCGCCTGCTGGGCCTGGGCCTGGAGCTTCGAGAGCCCGACGCTCAGTTCTTCGTGGATCTCGCTCATGTACTACCCCACCTTCACGAGCCGCTGGATCGCTTCCAGGATGAAGTCCTTGAACCGCGCGGACTGACCCTTGAAGGCTTCGTGAAGCCCGGCGGGCTCGAAGAACTGGGAGACCCCATTCGCCGTGGCTTCCAGGTCCAGAAGGACCAGGCGGTCGAGCCGGAAGAGCGTGCCGAGCCGCCGAGTCGCCGCCTTGATGTCATCGCTCGGCTCGAGGGCGAAGGCCGCGCGGCTGTTGATGACGATCGCGTAAGCCTCCATCGCCTCGCCGAAGTTCTCGGCATAGTTCGCCACCTGGTCGGGCGTCGCCCCCGCGAGGCTGAAGGTCTTGTCCCCCAGCTTGAGGCCCGCAGTCTTCCCTTCCTTCTCGAGCCACTCCCAGAGGAGCCCGACCGCCTTGTCCGCCATACCGCCTCCTGTAGTTTCCGCGCCACCCCTAGACCGTGAAGCCCCCCGCGAGCGCGTCCGTGAAGAGCAAACTCCCGGACGTCGGCAGGCTCATCGGCCAAAGCTCGGCCAGCTTGGTCGAGAAGTTCCCCGCCTGATCGTTCGTGATCGTGCGCGTCCAACGGTCGCCAATCCGCGGGGTCTTGATGTCGAAGCTGGTGGTGTTCTGCTCGTTCCCGATGGCAGGGAGCCCCGCGTGGGCGTTCGCCTTCGAAAACGTCGTCTGGAAGCGCGTCCCGTTCTTGAGGGTGACGTCCATCGCCACGGTTCCGGCGGTCCCGTCGATGGTGGTGGACCCGACCCGGACCGTCCTCGAGGAGTCGGCGTAGAACTCGATGAGCCACGTGTTCGGGGGAGAGGAGGTCGACTGGCGGACGACACGGACCTGGAGGACCCCCTTCGCCATGTCGCCGTCCTTGGGCGTCGAGATCGAGGTCGCGGAGAAGATGTTGTTCGTATCCCCGGTCTCGGTCGGCGCGGCCAGGCCGTCCCGTGTCAGGACCATCGTGAGCGCGGTCGGCCCGTCCTCGAAGGACTTCTCC
>Ga0247727_10020435_pt1 | contig 10126 bp, 12 predicted proteins | sample WisWelCaveWW1625_FD_202498 | JGI IMG/M metagenome (GOLD analysis project Ga0247727, IMG submission 202498) | Biofilm microbial communities from Wishing Well Cave, Virginia, United States - WW16-25 | ecosystem: Environmental > Aquatic > Deep subsurface > Groundwater > Cave microbial mat | place... | reverse complement strand
CTTCGACGTGGCCGACCTGCGCACGCCGGTCGAGACGTTCACCGAGATGGTCGGCACCGCCCATGGATGGAGCGAGGCGGGCCGGGAGCACAAGGCCTTCAACTGGTTCGCGCAGCGCGGGCTCCTCGGCATCCCCTTCAGCGACTACCAGCCGAGCAACGCCGACCCGTGGGGCAAGTTCGTCAGCGACCTGCGCGTCTTCAAGGTGGGCGTCGACTCCGGCATCGCGTTCGTCGGAGCGCTCGACCTCAAGGATCTCTACGTGCAGGGCGGCGACACCGGCTGGACGCCCTGGTACAGCCCGTGGGTGCGGCGCAGCGTGATGGCCACCGACGCCGCCGGCCACGACTTCGTCTACGCGGTCAGCGACGCGGGCCTGAGGGTCGCCGACGCGGCGGCGCTCTCGACGCCCATCGCCAGCGTGGCCTTCCCGCGCCCGCCCCGTTGACGGCCGGGGCAGGCCGCCGGTAGATCGCGCGCCCATGGCGACCTCGGTCACGCTCCTCCCCGGCGATGGCATCGGCCCCGAAGTGGTGGAGGCCGCGGTGCAGGTGATCGAAGCGGCGGGGGCGCGCATCGACTGGCAGCGGGCGTCGGGCGGCGCGGCGGCGGTGGCCATCCACGGCACGCCGCTGCCGCCGGAGACGCTGGAGTCGATCCGCCGCAACAAGCTGGCGCTCAAGGGGCCGCTGGCGACGCCCATCGGCGAGGGCTACCGCTCGGTCAACGTGCAGCTCCGCAAGGAGTTCGACCTCTACGCCAACGTCCGCCCGGCGCGCAGCTTCGACGGCGTGCAGACGCGCTACCAGGGCGTCGACATCGTGGTGGTGCGCGAGAACACGCAGGGGCTGTATTCGGGCGTCGAGCACTACATCGACGAGGAGCGGAGCGCGGCGGAGTCGATCAGCATCATCACCCGCAAGGGTTCGGAGCGCATCGTCGAATACGCGTTCCAATACGCGCGGCGCAACGGCCGCCGGCAGATCCACCTCGTCCACAAGGCGAACATCCTGAAGGCCACCAGCGGCCTCTTCCTCGACGCCGGGCGCGAGGTGGCCAAGCGCCATCCCGACATCGGCTTCAAGGAGATGATCGTCGACAACTGCGCCATGCAGCTCGTCAAGAACCCGTCCCAGTTCGACGTGCTCGTCACCACCAACCTCTTCGGCGACATCCTCAGCGACCTGACGGCGGGCCTGGTCGGCGGCCTGGGGCTGACGGCGGGCGCGAACATCGGGGACAAGGCCGCCATGTTCGAGGCGGTGCACGGGACGGCGCCGGACATCGCCGGCAAGGGCATCGCCAACCCCACCGCGGTGATGCTGGCGGGCGCGATGCTGCTCGAGCACATGGGCGAGCGCACCGCCGCCGAGCGGATGGTGCTGGCCATTCGCGAGGCCATCGCCTCGCACGAGGCGGTGACGCCGGACCTGGGCGGGAGCGCGACGACCAGGATGTTCACCAACGCGGTGCTGCGGCGGCTCAAGGGCTGAGCGTCAGTCCGGATCTGGTTCCGCCTCGGACAACCAGACCTCTCCGTCGCCCTCCATCACGCGCAACGGAGTCAGCGCGTCGCCGGGTGCGCAGGGGCCGCCGACGCAGCGGCCGCCGTCCGCCTCGAAGCGCGCGCCGTGGGCCTGGCACTCGAGAGCGCCGTCGGGGAGGAAGAGGCGGCCGTCGCCGACGTCGACCGGCTGGCCGCGGTGGGGGCAGACGTTGACGAACGCGCGCACCGCGCCGGAGGCGGTGCGGAAGGCGAAGCCTTCGCCGCGGCGGAACGGGAAACGGATCGAGGCGCCGAGGGCCAGCTCGTGCGATGCGCAGAGCCTCACGTCCCCGGCTTCCAGGCGACCTCGGGCGTGCCGGTGCGGTGGCCGGCGGCACGGGCCATGACGAAGAGCAGGTCGCCCAGCCGGTTCAGGTACGAGAGCGCCTCGCGCGACACGGGTGCCGAGCGCGACAGCGCGACCACCTCGCGCTCGGCGCGCCGGCAGATCGCCCGGCACACGTGGAGCGCGGCGCCGGCGCGCGAGCCGCCGGGAAGGATGAAGGTGGTGAGCGGCGTCAGCTCCGCCTCCAGCCGGTCGATCTCCTTCTCCAGGCGGAGGACGCCGTCGGCGGAGGCCCGCGGCACGCTCCGGGGCGCGTTCGCGGGATCGGGCGTGGCCAGCTCGGCGCCGAGGTCGAACAGCTCGCCCTGCAGCCGCGCGGCGAAGGCATCGAGGTCGGCCAGGCGCCCATCGCCCAGTTCGCAGCGGGCCACGCCCAGCGCGGAGTTCAGCTCGTCGACCTCGCCGTAGGCGCGGACGCGCGCGTCGTCCTTTCCCACCCGCGGGCCGCCGAAGAGCCCCGTCGAGCCGTCGTCGCCGCGCCGGGTGTAGATGCGCATCGCCGCGGAGCGTAGCATCATCGGCCCGTGCCGCGTTGGCTCCCGCTGCTGCTGCTGCTCGGCTGCTCCTCGACGCGCAGCCCGGAAAAGGTCGCCGATCGATTCGTCGACAAGTACTACGTCGAGTTCGATCACTCCTCGGCGCTGGCCCTGGCCGGCGGCGTGGCGAAGCTGCGCCTCGATGCCGAGCTGTCGCTGGTGGGCGCCGCGCGCCGCGGCACCGCGCCGGGCAGCCACGCGGCGCGCGTCTACTACGAGCGCACGGGGGTCAGCGGCTCGGGGACGCAGCGGCAGGCCGGGTACACGCTGCGCATCAAGCCCCAGGGCGGGAAGGAGTTCCAGCGCACCGTCCAGATCGAGCTGGCCGAAGAGCCCGACGGCACCTGGCGCGTGACCCGCTTCAACGAGACGACGCCGCGCTGATACAAAGCGGCATGCTCGAGTTCCGCGTCACGCCCGACGCCGCTGGACAGCGGCTGGACAAGTTCCTGCGCCGGCGCCTCAGCGCCGTGCCGCTCAGCCACCTCTACAAGATGGTCCGCACCAAGAAGGTGCGCGTCAACGGCGCGCGCGCCGACATCGGCCAGGCGCTCGGCGAAGGCGACCTCGTCACCGTCCGCGGCACCGAGGAGCAGCTCCTGGCCGGGCGGGAGCCGTCGACCCCGCGGCGCGTCGGGCGCGATTTTGGCGTGCTCTTCGAGGACGAGCACATCCTCGCCTGCGACAAGCCGGCCGGCCTCGCCGTGCACCCCGGCACCGGCATCGAGGGCGACACGCTGGTCGACCAGGCGCGGGCATACCTGGGCGAGGTGCCGGAAGGCGAGTTCAAGCCCAGCCCCGCCCACCGCCTCGATCGCGAGACCAGCGGCGTGGTCCTGGTGGCGAAGACGCGGCAGGCGATGGTGCGCCTGACCGAGACCTTCACGCGCGGCGAGGCGCACAAGCGCTACCTCGCGCTCGCCAAGGGCCGCTTCCAGCGCGAGCGCGGCACCGTCGACATCCGCCTCCCGGAGCACCAGCAGACCCGGGCCAGCAAGGACCAGCGCGGCGTCAACATGCAGGAGGCGGTGACGCACTGGAAGAAGCTGGCCGGCGGGCCCGAAGCGACGCTGCTCGAGCTGGAGATCGAGACGGGCCGCACGCACCAGATCCGGCGCCACCTCGCGGCCATCGGCCATCCGGTGGCGGGCGACGGCAAACACGGCGACTTCCCCTTCAACCGCCGGTGCAAGGCGGCCTTCGGTCTGAAGCGGATGTTCCTGCACTCCGCCGGGCTGACCTTGCCGCATCCCATCACCGGCCAGCGGTTGAAGCTCGCGGCCCCCTTGCCCGAGGAGTTGGTGGCGGCGCTGCCGCGAGCGGGCATCGCCTGGGCGGGCTAGGATGCCGCCGGCCAGGATGGAACGCGGCGCGCCGCTTGTTTCACGGAGCAGGGATGGCGATCGACCCACATGAGGCGGTGACCGACCCGGGCCTCCCGCGCAAGCGCCGCGTCTGGCTGTGGGCGCTGGCGGGCGCCGCCGGCTTGGTCGTCGCGGGCGTGGTCGCGGGCGTGGCCGCCGTCGGGGCGTGGTCGCGCGGGCTGCCGTCGATCGAATGGGCGCAGCGCTACCGGCCGCCCATCGTCAGCACGGTGTGGAGCGGCGACGAGCAGCTCGCCGCCGAGTTCTACAACGAGCGGCGCCGCGTCGTTCCCTACGAGCGCATCCCCAAGAAGCTGGTGCAGGCCTTCGTCGCCAGCGAGGACAAGGACTTCTTCGATCATCCGGGAGTCAGCTTCACCGGCCTGGCCCGCGCGCTCTTCAAGACGTACGTGTTGCGATCGAAGCGCATCGAGGGCGGCTCGACGCTGACGCAGCAGACGGCCAAGGCCATCATCGCCAGCGCCGAGGGCATCAAGGCGGTGCGCATCCGCAAGGGCATCGCCGGCGTGCGCCGCAAGGTGCGCGAGTTCATCCTCACGCGCCGGCTGGAGAACGCGTTCTCCAAGGAGCAGATCCTCCACCTCTACCTGAACCAGGTGTACCTGGGGCACCACGCCTACGGCGTGCAGGCCGCGGCCGAGAACTACTTCCGCAAGAACGCCTGGGAGCTGACGCTGCCGGAGATGTCGCTCATCGCCGGGCTGCCGCAGGCGCCCAGCGCCTTCTCGCCGTTCTCCCACCCGGAGGCTGCCAAGGGCCGGCGCCAGTACGTGCTGGGCCGCATGCTCGCCGAGGGCATGATCACCAAGGCCGAACACGACGACGCCGAGGCCGCGCCCATCGAGGTCTTCCCCGTCCAGGACGTCTTCCGCGAAACCGCGCCCTACGTCACCGAACACGTGCGCCGCGACATCGTCGCGCGCTATGGGGGCAGCCGGCTGCTCGACGACGGCCTCAAGGTCTACATGACGGTCGACCTCGACCGGGAGCGCGACGCCATCGCCGCCACGCTCAAAGGCATCCTCGAGGTCGACAAGCGGCAGGGCTATCGCGGACCCCTGATGCGCGCCGCCGAGAAGGAGTGGCAGCCGTTCCGCGACCAAGAGCAGGCCTGGCTCGACAAGCAAGGCGTGAGCTTCGAGCCCTCCGATGACGGGGAGGAATCCTCCGGCAAAGGCGTGGTGGCGGGCCTGGTCATCAAGGTCGACAAGGACGGCAAGGCCGCCCGGGTGGCCGTCGGCCACACCGAGGGCAAGCTGCCCATCGAACACGCCGACTGGGCGCGCAGGCCCAACCCGGAGCTGAACTCGAGGGACGCGAAGATCCAGTCGCTCAAGGGCGTGCTCGCGCCGGGCGATGTCATCCTGGTGCGCCGCGTACCGCCCCCCAAGCCGAAAAAGGGCAAGCCCAAGGTCACGGACGTCCTCTTCGCCCTCGAGCAGGATCCGAGCGTGCAGGGTGCGCTGGTCTCGCTCGATCCCAACTCCGGCTACGTGGTGGCGATGATCGGCGGCTACGACTTCGAGAAGAGCGAGTTCAACCGCGCCTTCCAGGCGTGCCGCCAGCCGGGCAGCGCGTTCAAGCCGCTCATCTACAGCGCGGCCATCGAGCTGAGGGGCTTCACGCCTTCGACCATCATCACCGACGCGCCCATCGTCACCGATGACGAGGCCAACGAGAAGCGCTGGAAGCCGCACAACTTCGAGGAGACGTTCCAGGGCGACGTGCCGGTGCTCAAGGCGCTGGCGCACTCGCTCAACATCCCGGCCATCAAGACGCTGCAGGCGGTGGGGCCGAAGACGGCGGCGGCCTGGGCGCATCGCCTGGGGATCTCGTCCAAGATCAACCCCAACAAGCAGGGCGTCGAGGAACCCAACCTCTCCATGGCGCTGGGCTCCTCCTGCGTGACGCTCTGGGACCTGACCCACGTCTACGCGCTCTTCAACCGCATGGGGCAGCGGCCCAAGTCGATCTTCATCCGCCGCGTGCTCGATCGGGACGGGCGCATCCTCCAGGACCACAGCTCGCACTACGATCCGTGGACGTCGCTCTCCGACCGCATCGCCGCCGGCTATGCCAGGCTTTTCGATAATCCCGAGCAGGTGATCAAGCCGGAGACGGCGTTCATCACCACCCATCTGTTGACCGGCGCCATCAAGCTCCCCGGCGGCACCGGCGTGCGGGCGCAGGCGCTGGGGAAGCCGGTGGCGGGGAAGACGGGCACCACCAACGATCTCTTCGATGCCTGGTTCATGGGCTTCACGAAAGATCTGGTCACCGGCGTATGGGTCGGTTTCGATACCTATGATCAGCCGATGGACAAGTACCAGACCGGCGGGCACGCCGCGCTGCCCATCTGGCTCGACTACATGAAGGCGGCCCTGAAGGGCGTGCCGCAGGCATGGTTCGACCCGCCCAACCCCGACGTGCTCATGGTTTCGGTCGAGATGGACACCGGGAAGCGCGCCGGGCCGAGTGCGCGGCAGCCGGTGGAGGAGCCGTACGTGAAGGGCACCGAGCCGCCGGAGGAGACCACCGCGGCGGGCCCGGCTTCGCCGGTGCGGGCGGCGCAGTCGCAGGAAGCGCTCATCCGCGACGGGCTGTGACCGCTTCTGTTATAGACCGGCGATGCTCGGGCTGTCGTTCACCGAGATCCTGATCATCCTGACGCTGGCGCTGCTCCTTTTCGGGGCCGACGAGCTGCCCAAGGTGGCGCGCCAGATCGGCAAGGGTCTGCGCGACATCCGCCGCGCCGGCGACGATCTGAAGAGCACGCTCGAGCGCGAGATGGTGAAGCTGGAAGAGGAGCCGGTGAAGCCGGCGGCGCCCGCTGCCGCGGAGCTGCCCGCGGCCGCCGACGCGCCAGCCTCCGGGGCCGACGATCCGGCCGCGGCGCGAGCGGCCGCGCGCTTCGCCGCCGCCGGCCACGAGCTGCCGACCGAACCGGAGGTGAAGCCCGTCCAGCCCGCGGGCGAGGCGCCGCCCGATCCGGAGCCGAAGGCATGAGCGACGGCGCCGCCCTCCCGCCGCCGGCCGAGGGCCCCGAGGACGACGTCCACCTCTCGCTGCGCGAGCATCTAATGGAGCTGCGGCGCCGCTTGAAGTGGGCGCTGATCTGGCTGCTGGTCGGTTTCCTCGCCAGCTACCGCTTCTCCGAGCAGATCTTCCATTTCCTCATGCGGCCGGTGCTCGGGGCGCTCCCCGAGGGGCAGCGCGCGCTCCACTTCGCCTCCAGCGTCGAGCCGTTCTTCATCTACCTGAAGGTCGGGCTCTACGCCGGCATCTTCGTCGCCTCACCGATGATCATCTGGCAGATCTGGGCGTTCGTCGCGCCCGGCCTCTACCGGCGCGAGAAGCGCGCCATCCTGCCCTTCGTGGCGACCGCCACCCTCTTCTTCATCGGCGGGGCCGCCTTCTGCTACCTCGCGGTCCTGCCGCCGGCGTTCAAGTTCCTGATCGAGAGCGCGGGCGCGGACGTGAAGCCGGTCCTGATGATGGGCGAGCAACTGGGCCTGGTGATGATGCTGCTCATCGCCTTCGCCATCATCTTCGAGCTGCCGATGGTGCTGACGCTCTTGGCCATGGCCGGCGTGGTCGACCACAAGTTCCTCGGCAAGTACCGGCGCCACGCCATCGTCCTGAACGTGCTGGTCGCCGCGTTCGTCACGCCCACCGGCGATCCGTTCAACCTCGCGCTCATGGCCGGGCCGATGCTGCTCTGCTACGAGTTGGGGGTCCTCGGCGCCTGGGTCTTCGGGAAGAAACCGTCCGCCTGACGGTCCTTGGAAAAACGCCGCGAACCGTGCTAGGCACGCCCGCTAACGTCCCCATCGTCTAGTGGCCCAGGACACCGCCCTTTCACGGCGGTAACCAGAGTTCGAATCTCTGTGGGGACGCCACTTATCTGTTTGATCTAGTTCTGGTTCCCTTTCTGTGGACCCTTGCTCTCCCCCATCTCTCCCCGCCCGCCGCGGTCGTTGAGCAGCCCGATCGCGTCGTGGAGCGACGACGGCGAGAGGTGCATGTAGCGGAGCGTGGTGGCCAGTTTGCCGATCACCGGAACCAGGTGAAGCTTGATCCGGTAGTCGTAGTGGCGGCCGTGCTGGGCTTGAGCCGATTCGCGCGGACGTGCTCCTCGAGAAACCTGGGAATGACCTGTTCGAACGTCGGTGCCTCCTCCTCGGGCAACGCGGGCCCGTGAATCATGAGGTGGCGGGCCCTCTCCTCGGCCCAGCGCGCGGCGCCCGTCTTCGTCTGCACCGGGGACTTCACCCGCTCCCGGTATCTCGTGCCGTCGGGCAGTCGCACGCGAAAGGCCACCTCGAGAAACCCCCACTGCTGGTTCTTGCTGACCCTGATGCTCATCGCCGTGTCCCTTCTGGCGACGACGCACGCGAACGGCAATCTAGCGGGTCGGTCCGACGCCAGAGGAGCCTGCGCCCCCGGCCGATCGACGGCGGCATCTTTCCGCGAGAGTGCAGCGTGTAGATCGCCTGTGGCGTGGTGTGCAGCAGGCGCGCCGCCTCGGCGACGTCGAACGTCTCCTCGTTTGCCGGAGCGCCCGCGCCCGAGCCGATCTGGTGCACCAGCGCGCTGACCGCGGCTGCGAGACGCTCCTGCGCATCGAGGGGCCGCCGGCACTGGTCGCAGTACTCGTCAGGCCCGGAGCGTCCGCCGCTGTCGCTGGAGCGCTTGGCGCAACTGCCCGACGGGCGCCTCGCCTACCGGCTCAAGCGGCCAGTCGCAGACGACCGCCAAGTGCTCGTGCTGCAGCCGACCGAACTGCTCCGCCGGCTGGCGACGCTGGTGCCCCCGAGAGAGTGTCCTCAATTCCCTGGCCCCGGTTGGATTCAGGGGCTGGCCCCTTTGAACTTGCAGAGCGTCGCTTCACGCAACGTCCAATACGATCTCTTGGCGAAAAGACCGTCGTGCTTACGAAGGATACCAACCGCGACGACCGCGGCATCCTCGGGATGGGGGCAGCACACCATGGAGTCGTCTCCGGCGCAGCCGATTCCCTCGAGCGGGAGCCGGTACTCGCCGTCGATTAGTTCGAGCGACCTCCTCACGTGGTTGCAGCACCGACGCTCACGGTCGCACATGACGAGCGTGGTCATTGTGGCACCAAATCCCAGGGTCCCGAACACGGCGACGGGCCTTCCCGGGACCGCCGCGAAGGCCTCACGCAACGTCTGCACTTTGAGCCCCTTGTCACATTCGGGCAGAGGCGCAGGTGGATTGGGACATCCACGTTGGATCAGACACTCTGGCGTCCACTGCATTACGGGCGGCGCGTGAGCGGGCGCCGCGAACACCACGCCGAGAAGAACGAGGAGGGCAGCATTCATCGGTATCTCCAACCAGGTTCCGACGCCGTGTGTCCAATTCGAGGGAGAGCAGTCTGAACTGCTTAGAGTCGCCCAATTCCCTCAAGAGTCGCGTGCTGATCGGACCCAGCCGCTTTCTGGAAGCTACTTGCCGCTGGCACCCCGCCTTCCAACGCCAGCCAGCCGCTCGGTCGATCACCGACGTTCGAGCGTATACGTGGTCTCCGCGTACGGGCGAGCCGACAGCCACGGCAACAGGCCGAGCCCGGCGCCGACTGCCGCGCCAATAGTGAAATTCCTCGCGCCGTGGCCACACGAGCTCGACTGGGCCGAGCAGCCATAGTTTTCCCAGCCTGTGGCGTAGCCACCCAAGAGGGCCAGCGGGACACCGATCGCGAACGCCATGAACCCGGCACCGCTGGCAACGCTCGCACCCCTGCTCCCAGCCTTCGCGCGGATGAGCAGGTTCTTGTCCGCTGGCCCGATGGGCATTGCATCAGTTCGAGTCACTCCGTCGCCACCGAGATACAACGAGCTGAGCGGGCGCAGGACGAACCGCGTGTCGCAGGGAGCTTTGCACACGACCGGATCCTGTACGCCCGGCGCCCACAGGTCCTCGGGCGCCGTGTCGTGGCGGATCAGCGCCACCTCGTTCGAGTCAGCGCGCAACTGGACGTGGACCCGCATTGATTCCATGCGCGGTGGCACGGCCGCGCATGCGGTACACAGCGACACAACGAGGATCGCGCGCATGACAAGCCTGACCGTCCGGCTCCAGGGTTGTGACGGGGGAAGCCTTCTTCAACAGTTTCTGCTGAATCTTCTCCTTGTACTCTCGCTCCATGAATCGGTCGAGGATCGCCAAGGTGTGTTGGTCATGGTGAAGGTGGGTTCGGCTGGAACTCGATGGTCGTTCGATGGCCAATGCCGCCACCGATCCCAAAAAACATCGGCGCCGCGTTGGATGTGCAGTGATCAGCAAAGCA
>Ga0247727_10020434_pt1 | contig 10127 bp, 8 predicted proteins | sample WisWelCaveWW1625_FD_202498 | JGI IMG/M metagenome (GOLD analysis project Ga0247727, IMG submission 202498) | Biofilm microbial communities from Wishing Well Cave, Virginia, United States - WW16-25 | ecosystem: Environmental > Aquatic > Deep subsurface > Groundwater > Cave microbial mat | place... | reverse complement strand
ACCAGCCGATCTCGCTCGGCTTGCGTCATCAGTAGTTGTCCTTCTTGCATCCTCCAAGCCTGAAGGTTGTCAAGGGGACATTTCTACTTTGCCCTAAGGTGACATTCTCACTTTGCTGCGACATGTTTTTTTTGCGAGTTTCTTGTTCGCGAGGTGCTCGGCCAGCGGCGCTCACCGCGGGTCGACAACGCACTGGGAGTATCTGGCTTCCAAAACGGCGTAAGAAGCGCCCACGGTTTCAGGCTTCTGGAGGAAGCCAAAGCCGGCCAGCCGGCCCCGAAGGCGAACGTCCGCCGTTTGAGGCCGGCATTCGCGGTCACTCGAGGCGCGCCCGCCGCCGGATGAACGCCGGCACGTCCAGATCGTCCGAGGAAGCCGGGCCGGCCAGCTCCGCGATTTGCTCGAGCGTCGGCCCGGTCTCCTCGAGCGGTTCTGCGGGCGGCCGGTTGACGGCTCTGCCGGTGGCCGGGCGGTCGGCGGCCGCGGGCACGACGGCCGAAACCGCGCGCCTTACCCCAAGGCTATGGGCCTGGAATCCGGTGGCGATCACCGTAATCTTGACCGTCTCCCCCAGGGCCTCGTTCAGCACCGCCCCAAAGATGATATTGGCGTCCTCGTGGGCCGCCTGCTGGATGATGGTCGAGGCTTCGTGAACCTCGTGCAGCCCGAGCGAGCTCGAGCCGGACACGTTTAACAGAATCCCGCGAGCGCCCTGGATCGAGGCCTCCTCGAGCAGGGGGCTGGAGATGGCCTGACGGGCGGCCTCCACGGCGCGGTTCTCCCCGCTGGCGCTGGCCGTCCCCATCACCGCGTAGCCCATCCCCTGCATGATGGTCTTGATGTCGGCGAAGTCGCGGTTGATGATGCCCGGTATGGTGATGATGTCGCTGATCCCTTGCACCGCCTGGCACAGAATGTCGTCGGCGATGCGAAACGACTCGAAGAAACTGGTGCCCCGCGGCACGCAATGAAGAAGGCGCTCGTTGGGAATCGTAATCACCGTGTCGACCGTCTCGGCCAGCTCGGCCAGACCCCGCTCGGCCTGCTTCATCCGCCGCTTGCCCTCGAAAGCGAAAGGCTTGGTGACCACCGCCACGGTCAGGGCCTGCAGCTCGTTGGCCAGCGAAGCCAGCACCGGAGCCGCGCCGGTGCCGGTCCCGCCTCCCAAACCCGTGGTGATGAACACCATGTCGGCGCCTTCCAGCGCTTCGATCAGCTTGTCAGTGTCCTCCAGCGCCGCCCGCCGCCCGATCTCCGGATCCGATCCCGATCCCAGGCCCTTGGTCAGCTTGGCCCCAATCTGGATCTTCAGCCGCGCGCCGCACTCCCGCAGGGCCTGGGAGTCGGTGTTGACCACGATGAACTCGACCCCCTCCAGCCCCTCCTGGATCATCCGGTTCACCGCATTGGAGCCGCCGCCCCCAACGCCGATCACCTTGATCCGAGCGTTGTGCCGCGGCTCGTCCTCGAACGCAAACCGCAAGTCTTCGTCGTGCATTGCCTCTCCCGGCTACGAAAAAATGCTCCGCAGCCACGCGGTCATGCTCTCTCTCTCCGCCTCCCGGTGGTGGCGAAGACGCTGCGCGTAAAGCAGCAACCCGATGGCGGTGGTCCAATCCGGCTGGTCCAGCTCCTCCGGCAGATCGTAGAGCGGGGCGGGGAGCCCCAGCCGGACGCTGAGGCCCAGCCGCCGCTCGGCCAGATCGGCCAAGCCAGCCATCTTGGCCACGCCTCCGGTCAGGACCAGGCCGGCGATCAGGTGGCCGTCGACCCCAGCCCGGCGAAACTCCCGGACCACGTGGTCGAACAACTCCTCGGCCCGGGACTCCAGAATCTGGTTCAACAGGCGGCGAGGCGCTTCGCGCAACTGCCGCTCGACCCCGGTCGGGGGGATCTCGACCCGGCTGTTTTTTGCGGTCGCCTCGGCGATCACGCCGCCATATTGCTCGATCAGCCGCTCGGCCTCGGGCTCCGGCGTGCGCAGCCCGATCGAGACGTCCCTGATGAAATGCGTTCCACCGATGGGGATGGAGACGGCCACCCGGAGCTGGTCTTCCAGATAGGCAACCAGATCCGTCGAGCCCGCCCCCAAATCGGCCACCGCCACGCCCATCTGGCGCTCCTGCTCCCCGATCGCCGCCAGCGCCGCGGCAAACGGCTCGAAGATGGTCTCCTCCACCACGATGCCGGCGCGGTTCACCACCGTGGTCAGATTCATGTGGGCCAGCGTGGAGCCAGTCAGGACCCGCGCCTGCGCCTCCAGCCTTCGTCCGGTCATGTCCAGCGGATTTCGGATCCCGGCTTGCCCGTCGACGGCGAAATCCAGCGGGATCATCTGGAGCAGCATGCGATCCTCGCCCAGCCGCGCCCGCGCCGCCATCTTGACGGCTTCGTTGAGGTGGCAGCGCTCCACCGGCGCGCGCGGCGCCAAACTGATCCCCCCGCGGCTGGCCAGGCTGTCCACCGTCCCGCCCACCCCCACCACGGCCGACTCGATCGATAGCGCCCCGTTGGCCTCCGCCTCCGCCACCGCCTGCTGGATCGAATGCAGCACCGGATCCTGATCGACGATGACTCCCTTGCGCCAGCCGCTGGCCCGCGCCGCCCCGTAGCTCAGGCAGCGCACCCGCCCTTTCTCCTCGATCCCCACCACGCAGCGCGACTGGTCGGTTCCGAGATCCAGGCCTACCAGGTAGCTGGGAATTCTGGGCATCGCCCCTCGCTCACCACCTCGGCTTGACGATCACCTGCTTCTCGAACCGCAGATCCACGCTGCGGACCGAGCCGTACTGCTGCCGCCAACCTTCGATGTTCTCCAGAAACAGCTTGTAGCGCTCCAGAAAATGGGTGTTCCCCAGGTGAACCACCACCGGATCGCCGGCGGCCGAGACGGTCACCACCGCATCGTTTGGATCGCTCAGGTCTACCTCGCTGAGGTCGCCGGCGCGAGCGGGCTTCTCCCGGTCCAGGTCCCGCAACACCGCCATTAGTACCGCCGCCCGCCGCTCCCGCTCCGCCGCCGTGTCGGAGTCGCTGATCCCGTGCAGCACGGGGAAACGAAACCGCGCTCGCCGCGGGATCGGCAGCAGGACGCCCTGCCGGTCCATCAGGTACAGCCCGCCCGGGCCTCGCGGACCGCTCGGCCTCACGAACGCCACCGGCTCGCGCTCGCGGATCCAGACCCGCAAGCGGTTGGGCCAGCCGCGCAACACCCCCCCCGCCTCCACCCAAGGTAATGCCATCAACTGCCGCCGTCGCTCTTCGAGCGGCGTCGCGAACACGCTGCGACCCAGGTCGGAGGCGAAGATCCGCGCCGCCTCCTCCCGCGCCAGATACCGTGTTTCCCCAATGGCCGCCGGCTGGCGCAGCGCGAAGCGCGGCGAGGACAGCAGGTAGAGATAGACCGCGTAAGCAACGGCCGCCAGCAGGAACAGGCCCAGTCCGGCCAGAATCAGCAGGGCCGCCGCCAGCCGCTTCCAGCGACGCCGCCGACGCACCTCGACCGGCTTGCTGCGCCGCAGGTAAGGACGCTGCTCCGGACTCTCCGCCTCCTCGGCCAACGCCGGTAGAACCCTCATGCTGGAACCGCCGCCGGCGCCGTCTTCCTCAGCAGCGCCAATACCCGATCACCCGCCTGCCACACGTTGCCGGCGCCGAGTGTGATCACCGCGTCGCCCGGCCGCGCCGCCCGCGCGATCTGCTCCTCGGCTTCCTCCATCGCCGCGCAATAGCGGACCTCCCGGTGCCCCGCCTCGCCAACGCGAGCAGCCAGCTTCGACGCGTGCACGCCTTCGATCGGCTTCTCCCCGGCCGGGTAAATGTCGACCAGGTACACAGCGTCGCAGTCCCGGAAGCTGCCGGCGAACTCGTCCATCAGGTGGAAAGTGCGCGTGTAGCGATGGGGCTGGAACAGCACGTGCACCCTCCGGAAATCGCAATGGCGGGCCGAGGCCAGGGTGGCCCGGATCTCGCTCGGGTGGTGGCCGTAATCGTCGATCACCGTCACGCCCGCCTCCCGGCCTCGCACCTGGAAGCGTCGATCCACCCCGCCGAACCCCTCCAGCCCTTCCCGGATCGCCTCCACCGACACTTCCAGCTCCAGCCCGACCAGCACCGCCGCCATCGCGTTGCGCACGTTGTGGACTCCCGCCAGGCGCAGCGAGAACTCCCCCATCTCCCGCCCGCGGTAGGCCAGCCGGAACTGGCTGGCGAAATGCCCGCAGCGGATCGCCGAGGCCGCCAGATCCGCCTCCGGAACCGTCCCGTAGGTCAGGGTCCGGCGCTGGACGCGCGGCAGTATCGCCCGCGTCGGCTCGTCATCCAGCCCCACAATCCCGGCTCCGTAAAACGGCACGCGGTTGAGGAACTCGATGAACGCTTCCTGGATCTGCTCCAGGGACGCGTAGCAGTCCAGGTGCTCGCGGTCAATGTTGGTCACCACGGCCAGTATCGGCGCCAGCTTCAGAAAGGACCGGTCGCTCTCGTCGGCTTCCACCACCAGCAGATCGCTTTTCCCGAGCCGGGCATTGGATCCGATGCCGGCCACCTTTCCCCCCACCACGATGGTTGGGTCCAGGCCCGCCTGGCTCAGCACGGCAGCGACCATCGACGTGGTACTGGTCTTGCCGTGGCTGCCGGCAATGGCGATCCCGTACTTGAGGCGCATCAGCTCGGCCAGCAGCTCCCCCCGCGGGATCACCGGGATCTGGCGCCGCCGGGCCTCCACGACCTCGGGATTGGCCGAGTCCACCGCCGAGCTGATCACTACCGCGTCAGCCGATCCCACTTGCTCGGCCGCGTGGCCTTCATCAACCCGCGCCCCCAGCGAGACCAGCCGCTCGGTCACCGGCGACAGCTTCAGATCCGATCCGCTGATCCGGTAGCCGAGATTCAACAGGATCTCGGCGATGCCGCTCATGCCGATCCCACCGATGCCGACAAAGTGAACGTTGCGCGCCTTGAAGAACATGTTGTCAACAAATTGTTGATTTGTTGATTTATCGATTTGTCGATTTCGCAGAAGATATGCAGCAGCTCGTTAGCCTCCTGAAGCAGCGCCTCCATTCGGTGTCGGGCCGGACAACCGGTCAATCAACCAATCAACAAATCGGCAAGTCAATAAATCGCTCAATCAACCAATCAACAAATCGGCAAGTCAACAAATCGCCAGGCGGCCCACTTCGGTCAGCACCTGGGCCGCGCGGCGGGCCGCCCCCGGACGAGCCAGGTGCCGCGCGGCCTGTTCCATCGCCGCCACCCGCGGCGGGTCCTCCAGCAGCGACCGGACCTCGGCGAAAAGCCGCGCCCCGTCCAGCGCCCGGTCCTCCACCAAACGAGCGGCGCCAGCCGCTTCGATCGCCTCCGCGTTCCGCAACTGGTGCTGGTCGGCGGAAAAAGGAAAGGGAACCAGGAGAGCGGCTCGGCCCGCCGCGCTCAGCTCGGCCACCGTGGAGGCCCCGCAGCGGCACACCACCAGGTCGGCGCGGGCCAAGGCGCCTGGCATGTCCTCGAGAAAAGGCGCCACCTCGGCCGGGAGTCCAGACTCGCGATAGCGGGCGCAAACTTCATTGTATTCCCGCTCTCCGGTCTGATGAATAAACACGATCCGTTCCTGCCAGCCGGCCCGGACCCACAACGGCAGCGACGCGGCGGCCGCCGTGTTCAGCCGGTGCGAGCCCTGGCTGCCGCCGGTCACCAGCACCGTAAACGGACTCCGGTGGATCCGCAGCGGAATCTGAAAAAACTCCTCCCGGATCGGCACGCCGGTCAGCTCCCAGCGCCCGGGCGGAAAAAAACCGGCGGCCTGCTCGAAGCAGAGCAGCGCCCGGCTGACAAAGGGCCCGATCCGCCGGTGGGTGAAACCCGGCCAGGCGTTGGGCTCCAGCGCCACCACCGGGATTCCCTCCGTCAAGGCCATCAGGCTCACCGGCCCGGCCGCGTAGCCGCCCAGGCTGAGCACCGCCCGCGGCCGCTTCCGCTCCAGCAGTCCGGCCGATTCCACCAGGCTGGCCGGCAGTTCCCAGACCGTCTTCAGCCGCCGCTTCCAGGACACGCGCTTGAGCGCCCCCACGCGCAACAACTCCAGATCGAATCCTTCCCGCGGCGCCAGCCGCGTCTCCACCCCTTGCTCCGTACCCACGAACAATACTGAGTGCCCGCGGCGGCGCAGCTCCCGCGCCACCGCCAGCCCGGGAAGCACGTGCCCGCCCGTGCCGCCCCCGGCCATCACGTACAAACCGTCCACCGGCCACCGCCGCTACCCCAAGTTCGTCACGACCGCTCCCTAACGGTCGCGGCTCGGAAACAGCCCGCTGATTCGACGGCACTTACCGAGCCGCGCGCGTCAGCAAGCGGTCCTCGTGACGAACTTGGGCTACGCTTCGCGCTGGCTCACGCTCAACAGCATTCCCGCGCCCCACAGGGCCGCCACCAGCGAGCTGCCTCCATAGCCGACAAAGGGAAGAGGCATCCCCTTGGTGGGCAGCAGGGCCAGCACCACGCTGATGTTGATCCAGGCCTGGCACACCAGCATGGCCGTCAGCCCCACGGCCAGATAGGCCCCGAACCGGTTCTGCGCTTTCAGTCCCGCCTGCATCCCCCGCCACAGGATCACGCCGTAGGCCGCCAACACCGCCGCGGCGCCGGCCAGGCCCAGCTCCTCGCTGATCACGGCGAAAATGAAATCCGTGTGGGCGGCCGGCAGGTAGTACAGCTTCTGCTTGCTGGCCATCAAGCCCGCCCCGGTGAAGCCTCCGGTCCCCACCGCGATCATCGACTGGATGATCTGGAAGCCCCGCCCCTGGGGATCCCGCCAGGGCTCCCAGAACGTGAGCAGCCGCTCGATTCGATACGGCTCGAGCAGCACCGCCAGGGCCGCCAGGGGCGCCAGAACCCCCAGCCCCACCGCGAAATACCGGCCGGGCAGGCCAGCGGCCCAGAAGATCACCGCCCCCAGGATCACCAGGATGAACGCCGTGCCCAGATCCCGCCCCAGAAGCACCAGCCCGGCCAACAGCGCCAGCACCGCCGCCGCCGGTCCCCAGGTTCGCCACTCCCGGATGGCGGCTGAGCGCGCCTCCAGAAAATAGGCCAGAAACACCACCAGGGCCAGCTTGGCGAACTCCGAGGGTTGCAGCGACAGCGGCCCCAGGCGCAGGAACCGGTGCGTGTTGGCCGTCCGGTCCCACAGCAGCGCCGCCGCCAGCCCGATCACCGCCAGCCCCAGAAACCCGAAGGCCACCGCGGGATGCCGGAACCGCTGGTAGTCCCTCTGCATCAGCCAGATCATCCCCAGCAGCCCGCAGGTCGCCCAGGCCGCCTGCCGTCCCAGGTAGTAATAAGAGGTTCCCTGCGAGCGCTCGGCCGTCACCGCCGAGGCGCTGAAGACCATGACCAGACCGAAAAAGACCAGCAGGATGACGGTCACAAACAGCACGCGATCCATTTCCAGGTGCCTGCCCATCAGCCTCTCCCTTCCTTCGATTCCCGCGGCTCCAGCTCCAGGACCCGCTGCTTGAAGACCCGGCCGCGGTGCTCGTAGTTGTCGAACTGGTCGAAGCTGGCGCAGGCCGGAGCCAGCAGGACCGTGTCGCCCGGCTCGGCCCGCCCCCAAGCCAGCCGCAATGCTTCCTCCACTGTTCCGGCCGGCAGAAGCGAAACCGCGCCGGCCAACTGCTCGCCGATCTTCGGCGCGGCCGAGCCCACCAACAGCGCTCCCTTGGCCTTGCTGGAAAGCAGCTCGCGCAGAACCGTGTAGTCGCTGCCCTTGTCGAGGCCCCCCAGAATCACCCAGAGGTTGCTCTCAAAGGCCTCCAGCGCCTTGCGCGTGGCATCGACGTTGGTGGCCTTCGAATCGTTGTAGTAATCGACCCCCTCCAGCCGGCGGACAAACTCGAGCCGGTGCTCGACGGCCCGGAAGCTGGCCAGCCCCTGAGCAATGGCCGCCGCCGGCGCCCCAGCCAGAAAAGCCGCCGCCGCCGCGGCCAGGGCGTTCTCCAGGTTGTGCGCGCCGCGCAACGGGACGCTCGCCGCCTCGGCCAGCCGCGTCTCGCCGGCTTCGTCCCGGAAAACGATCCAACCCTCGCGAACGAAGGCGCCGGGCGAGACCGTTGCCCAGCGGCTGAACCACGCCACCTGCCCAGCCGTTTGCCGCGCGTAGCCGCGGCAGGTCGTGTCGTCCCGGTTCAGCACCGCAAAATCCCCGGCGCGCTGGGTAGAGAACAGCCTTCCCTTCGCCGCCGCGTAACGCTCGAAGCTCCCATGGCGGTCCAGATGATCCGGGGTGACGTTCAGGGCCGCCGCGATGTGAGCGCGAAAAGTTTGAATGGCCTCCAGTTGGAAGCTCGATAGCTCCAGCACGCTCCAGCCGCCGGCGCTTGAGGTGGCCACCAGATCCGTCACTGGCGGATAGGGCGGTCCGATGTTGCCTCCCACTTGCACGGGAAAGCCCGCGGCGCCCAACAGGTGTCCGATCAGCACCGTGGTGGTGGTCTTGCCGTTGGCGCCGGTGACGCCGATGACCGATCCCTGCAGAAACGGCGCCGCCAGCTCGACCTCCCCTACCACCTCGATTCCCCGGGCACGCGCTTCCGCCAGCGGCGGCAGGTTCCAATCGACGCCCGGCGAGACCACGATGAGATCCGCTTGCCCGCACAGCTCGGCGAGCCGTCCCGCTTCGCCCAGCCACAACCGAACCCCCATCCCTTGCAGCCGTCCCACCTGCGCGCCCAAAGCCGCCTCCGCCTTGACGTCGAAGCCGCCCACCCGCGCGCCCCGCCCGGCGAGAAAGCGGGCGGCCGACTCCCCGCTGCGTCCCAACCCAACCACCAGCGCCACCCGGTCTCTCAACGCTCGCCTCTCTGTTACCGCAGCTTCAACGTCGTCAGACCAAACAACGCCATCACCAGACCGGCAATCCAAAAGCGGGCGATGATCTTCGACTCCTGCCACCCCACCGCCTCGAAATGATGGTGCAGGGGCGCCATCCGGAAAATCCGCCGTCCCCGCAGCTTGTAGCTCCCCACCTGCAGGATCACCGAAACCGCCTCGATCACGTAGACCCCGCAAATGAACAGCAGCAGAATCTCCTGCTTGACCAGCGCCGCCACCGTCCCCAGCGACCCGCCCAGGGCCAGCGATCCCACGTCCCCCATGAACACCTCCGCCGGGTGGGCGTTGTACCACAGGAACCCCAGGCTGGCCCCGACCATGGATCCGCAGAAAATCGTCAGCTCCGCCGCCGGCGGCACTTTCTCGATCTGCAAGTAGGCGGCGATGCCCGCGTGCCCGGCCGCGTAACACAGAACCGTCTGCGCCCCCGCCGCGATCACCATCAGTCCAATGGCCAGCCCGTCCAACCCATCGGTTAGATTCACCGCGTTGGATGCTCCCACCAGCACCACCGTCAAGAACAGGAAAAAAAACAGGAACGCCAGCGGATAGGTGTACGGACTCCCCAACCAGGAATCGATCAGCAGGTTCGGCCGGAACAGCTTCAGGAACGGCACGTTCAGATTGGTCGCGTACTGCCCCCGCGCGTGCAGCCCGAGCAGCATTCCTCCAATGACCAGGCTGATGGCCACTTGCAGCCCGATCTTCCACCGCCCGGTCAGTCCCAGGTTCTGCCGCCGCCGCAGCTTGCGGTAGTCGTCGAGGAATCCCACTGCCCCAAACCCGGCCAGCGCGAACATGGCGATCCAGACGTGGGAATTCCGCAAATCCGCCCAAAGCAGCGTGGGAACCAGGATCGAGATGATGATCAGCAGCCCTCCCATGGTGGGCGTGCCGGCTTTCACTTGATGGGAGCGAGGACCCTCCTGGCGGATGATCTGGCCGATCTGCGACTCGCGCAGCTTGCGGATCAGCCACGGCCCCAGAATCAGGCAGATGACCAGCGCGGTCAGACTGGCGTAGGCCGTGCGAAACGTGATGTAGCCGAAGACGCGAAACGGGCTGACCAGGGGAAACAGCCGCTCGTAGAGCAGATAGTAGAGCATGGCCGTCCGCCGTCATGACGCGCCGGCGGGCCTCCCCGGCCGGCCCAACGCCAATTCCAGAGCGCGTTCCAGCCTCACCCCCCGCGAGCCCTTGAACAAAACCACGTCTCCAGGCGCCAGCGCGTTGCGCAG
>Ga0247727_10020433_pt1 | contig 10127 bp, 10 predicted proteins | sample WisWelCaveWW1625_FD_202498 | JGI IMG/M metagenome (GOLD analysis project Ga0247727, IMG submission 202498) | Biofilm microbial communities from Wishing Well Cave, Virginia, United States - WW16-25 | ecosystem: Environmental > Aquatic > Deep subsurface > Groundwater > Cave microbial mat | place... | reverse complement strand
GCCATTTTGTCGATTGCATGAAAACCTGTCAACTGGAGGTATAAGATGGACGAGAAATCACCAGCTTCATCCAACAACATCATCAATCTCATCGGCAACTTGCAGGACGTGAAAGGGTATCGCGAGTTGCACTGGGATGGCGGCCTCGCCGAATATTTGGATATCGTCAAAGCGAATCCTAAGGTGGCGCGCAACGCTTTTCAGCGCGTGCACGATATGATTCTCAGCTACGGCACCGAAGAGGTTACCGAGCACAAAGAGAAACTCATTCGGTACAAATTTTTCAGCGACCCGATCGACAACGGGCGCGACGCGGTGTATGGCCTCGAACGGTCGCTGATGAAATTTGTGAGTCTCTTCAAATCCGCGGCGAAAGGTTACGGCACGGAGAAGCGCGTATTCTTATTGCACGGGCCGGTCGGCTCCGCCAAGAGCACGATCGCGCGGCTGCTGAAAAAAGGCTTGGAAGCGTACTCGGCGATCAAAGAGGGCGCGTTGTACAGTTATGCTTGGAAGCAGGAGAACAGCGGCCAAGTCACGTGGGTGAATTGCCCGATGCACGAGGAGCCGCTGCACTTGATTCCCGAGCAATTTCGCGCCCGCGTGATGGAGGAGTTGAATAAAGATCGTTCGCAAGATGAGCAAGTTCGCATCGTCGGCGAGATGTGCCCGTTTTGCCGGCAAACTTTTCGCGAATTACTGAACAAATTTGACGGCGACTGGACGAAAGTGATCGGCGAGGTGAAAGTACACCGCCTGTTACTTTCGGAAAAAGATCGCGTCGGCATCGGCACGTTCCAGCCGAAGGATGAGAAGAATCAGGATTCGACGGAGTTGACGGGCGACATCAATTATCGCAAGATCGCGGAGTACGGCTCCGATTCCGATCCGCGCGCGTTCAATTTCGACGGGGAGTTTAATATTGCCAATCGCGGTCTGGTGGAATTTATCGAAGTGTTGAAACTTGACGTGGCATTCCTGTATGATCTGCTCGGCGCGTCGCAGGAGCACAGAGTCAAGCCGAAAAAATTTGCACAGACGGATATTGATGAAGTCATCATCGGCCACACCAACGAGCCGGAATATAAGAAGCTGCAATCCAACGAGTTCATGGAAGCGCTGCGCGACCGCACGGTGCGAGTCGACATTCCGTATATCACCAAGCTTTCCGAAGAGATCAAAATTTACGAGAAAGATTATAATATCGGTCGCATCAAAGGCAAGCACATCGCGCCGCACACGATTGAAATGGCCGCGATGTGGGCGGTGTTAACGCGCCTCGAAGAGCCGAAGAAGGCGCAGCTCGCGTTACTGCAAAAATTAAAATTGTATAACGGCAAGACGCTCGCCGGTTTCACCGAAGACAATATCAAGGAACTGCGCGCCGACGCCGAGCGCGAAGGCATGGAGGGCATTTCGCCGCGCTACATTCAGGATAAAATTTCCAACGCGCTGGTGAGCGACAAGGGCGGCGGCTGCGTCAATCCGTTCATGGTGATCAACGAGTTGGAGTCGGGCTTGAAGCATCACTCATTGATTTCCAATGATGAGCAACGCAAGCGTTATAAAGAGTTGCTGGCGGTGGTGAAAGAAGAATACGAAGACGTGGTGAAAAACGAAGTGCAGCGCGCGATTGCCGCCGATGAAGACGCGCTGAAACGGCTCTGCGGCAATTACATCGACAACGTCAAAGCCTACACGCAGCGCGAGAAGGTGAAGAACAAATACACCGGCGCGAACGAAGATCCGGATGAACGATTGATGCGCTCGATCGAGGAGAAGATCGACATTCCCGAAAGCCGCAAAGACGACTTCCGCCGCGAGGTGATGAACTACATTGGCGCGCTGGCGCTGGAAGGCCGGATTTTCGATTATAAGAGCAACGAGCGTTTGCAGAAAGCGCTCGAGTTGAAACTGTTTGAAGATCAAAAGGACACGATCAAGCTCACGAGCCTGATCTCCAGCGTCGTCGATAAAGAAACGCAGGAAAAGATCGACGTGGTGAAATCGCGCATGACGAAATACTACGGCTATTGCGACATTTGCTCCACCGACGTGCTCAACTACGTCGCCAGCATCTTCGCGCGCGGGGACGTGAAGCAGCAGATGCGGCGGTAGCGTGAGGCATTTAAGATGACAAAACGTAACGCGACTTTAGCCGCAACCAAAACTACACCACAAGGAGCACAAAAAACACAAAAGTTTTTTTCCTTGTGGTGAAAAAATCTTCGCGGACATGCTAGTTTTTGAAGAAGAGAAATGGTCAAACGCATCGAAAAAGATCACAGCCGCTTCCGGCAGATTATTCGCGGCAGGATTAAAAAAGAGCTGCGCAAATACATCACGCGCGGCGAGCTGATCGGCAAGAAGGGCAAGGATCTCGTGAGCATTCCGGTGCCGCAGATCAACCTGCCGCACTTTCGCTACTCGTCGAAAAATAGCGGCGGCGTCGGACAGGGTGAGGGCGACGTCGGCACGCCCATCGGGCGCGGCGACGATGATGACGGCACCGGTCAAGCCGGTGAAGCGCCGGGAGATCATTTGCTCGAAGTCGATATTTCGCTCGAAGAACTGGCGCAGATGTTGGGCGAGGAATTGGAATTGCCGAGCATCGAAGCAAAGGGCAAAAAAAATATCGTCAGCGACAAAGATCGCTACACCGGCATCAGCCGCAGCGGGCCGGAGTCGCTCCGGCATTTCAAGCGCACGTATAAAGAAGCGCTGCGGCGGCACATTATCAGTAAAACCTACGATCCGGATAATCCGATCATCATTCCGTTTCGCGAAGACCGGCGCTATCGCACGTGGAAAACCGTGCAATATCCCGAAGCGAACGCGGTGATCATTTACATGATGGACGTTTCCGGCTCGATGGGCGAAGAGCAAAAAGAGATCGTTCGCATCGAGTCGTTCTGGATCGACACGTGGCTAAAATATCAATACAAAAACATCGCGACGCGTCACATTATTCATGACGCGGTGGCGCGTGAGGTCGATGAGGAAACGTTCTATCACACGCGCGAGAGCGGCGGCACGATCATTTCGTCTGCGTACAAGCTCGCGAATCAAATCATCGACGCCGATTACAGGCCGTCGGAATGGAATATCTATCTCTTCCATTTTTCCGACGGCGACAACTGGGGCGAGATCGATACCGATGAATGCATTTCGATCATCGAAGAGAAGCTGGTTCCCAAAGCAAATCTTTTTTGTTACGGCCAGGTCGAGAGTCCTTACGGCAGCGGCCAGTTTATTCGCGATTTGGAAGAATATTTTGACAACGAAGAGAAACTGATTCTCTCTGAAATCGCCGACAAGGAAGCGATTTATCAATCGATCAAGGATTTTCTGGGAAAAGGAAAGTAACACAGAGCAAAAAGCTTTTTGAACACGGATGATACCAGTGTGCAAATCCAAATGAAAAATGACAGGCAGTATAAAATTACCAAGACCCAAGCCGAAAAGTTTGTGAAGGTACTGCGAAACATTTCAAAGGGGACGACGTCTGTGCTGGACATGCATCCGACTTTGGCTAAAGCGCAACAGGACGCGATAAAAAGCCAGTTCGAGGAACTTCAGCAAGAATTGAAAGAATATGAAGAATTAAAGGGCGGCAAATGTAAAACAATACAATAACGCAAGTACTCATACCCCAAGCAACGGAGTTCAAAGATGCTCATAAGTGTCGAAGGTTTATATCATAACGGCAAAGTTGTACTAAAAGAACTGCCTGCCAACATCAATACAGAGATGCACGTTATCGTAACGTTCGTTGAACCTAAGTTTATCGATCTACGAGCGCGCGGCATTGACGAAGCGCAAGCGGCGGAGTTGCGTGCGCGGTTGGCTACTTTTGCAGAAGCTTGGGACAGTGCGGAAATGGATATCTACAACGACTATGACGCAGCCAAAGCCAAATTACAAGCGCGGTGACGTCATCTTGGTGCTCTTTCCACATTCCAATTTGAGCACGGCTAAGACTAGACCGGCACTTGTTGTTCAAGCTGATAACCTCCAAACCGGATTGCCGCAACCTCTCGTTGCGATGATATCCAGCAAATTATTTCGTGCCAATCATCCGAGCCGTGTCATTATTTCCCTTGCCACGCCGGAAGGGCAACAATCAGGTTTGTTAAGTGACTCAGTGGTGATGACTGATAATCTCGCCACGATTTGGGAAGCAGTGATTGACCGTAAGGTCGGCACACTTCTAATGGTCAATGTTGATGTCGCACTACGTCATACGCTGAATCTATAAAAGACGTCGCAAGGCGGGCAAAGAAAACGGGCGATCTGTTGGGAAAGGTCCTTGCAGCAGCGCCCAGTTCATTCGCGATTGGGAAGAGTATTTTGACGATGAAGAGAAACTGATTGTCTCCGAAATCGCCGACAAAGAGGCGATCTATCAATCGATCAATGATTTTGCAATAAATAACCGAATTCAAATAACTGATCAACATCTATGAGCCTGACCGCCGAACTTTCCGCTTTCCGAGATGAAATCAAAGGCTATGCCCGCGATTATGGACTTGATTTCTACGAGACGATTTTTGAAATGCTCGAATATGACGAGCTCAACGAAGTTGCCAGCTACGGCGGCTTTCCGACGCGCTATCCGCATTGGCGGCATGGCATGGAATACGAAGAACTGTCGAAGAGCTATTCGTACGGGCTTTCAAAAATTTATGAGATGGTCATCAACAACGATCCGTGTTATGCGTATTTGATGAAGTGCAACAACATGGTCGATCAGAAACTGGTGATGGCGCACGTGTACGGCCATTGCGATTTTTTCAAGAACAACCTGTGGTTCTCCAAAACCAATCGCAAGATGATGGATGAGATGGCGAACCATGCGACGCGCATTCGCCGCTATGCGGAGAAGTTTGGCGAGGACAAAGTGGAGGATTTTGTCGATATCTGTCTCTCCGTCGAAAATTTGATCGACCCGCATTCGCAATTTCTGGAGAAGCTGGAAGAACAAACCGAAGCCCAACAACAGGATGAAGAAGAGGCCATTGAAGCCGGCCTGCGCCTGAAAAGCGAAAAAGATTACATGGACGACTTCATCAATCCGCGCGCGGTGATCGACCGGCGGCGCAAGCAGGAAGAAGAAAAAGCAAAAAACAAATTTCGCAAACTTCCGGAAAAGCCGGAACGCGATATTTTGCAATTTTTGATCGATCACGGGCCGCTGCAAAAATGGCAGCAGGATATTCTCTCGATCGTGCGCGAAGAGTCGTATTATTTCGCGCCGCAGGCGCAGACGAAGATCATGAACGAAGGGTGGGCGAGCTACTGGCACTCGAAGATCATGACGACGCGCGTGCTCACCGACGCCGAAGTCATCGATTACGCCGATCATCATTCCGGCACGATGTTCACGCAGCCGGGCCGCGTCAATCCGTACAAGCTCGGCATCGAGCTGTTGCGGGACATCGAGGAGCGCTGGAACAAGGGCAAGTTCGGCAAGGACTACGAAGAGTGCGACGATTACGAGGTAAAAAGAAATTGGGACAAACCGCTCGGCCTCGGGCGGCAAAAGATTTTTGAAGTGCGCAAGATGTACAACGACGTGATGTTCATCGATGCGTTCCTCACGCCGGAGTTTTGCCGCGAGCACAAGATGTTTGTGTACGAGTACAACGACCGGAACAATCTGTACGAGATCAGCGACCGCGAGTTCAAAGCGATCAAGCAAAAACTGCTGTTCATGCTGACGAACTGGGGCCAGCCGTTTATTTACGTGGAAGAGAGCAATTTCCGCAATCGGGGCGAGCTGTATTTGCGCCATCGTCACGAAGGCATCGATCTGAAGCTTGACGAAGCGCGCGATACGATGAAGAATCTTTCAGCCATTTGGACGCGCCCCGTCCATTTGGAGACGATTGTGGATGAAACCAAAACGCTGTTGAGTTTGGAAGGCGATGATTTTAAAGAGATGGAAATCGACTAACTTTTAACTTAAAGGTGCTGCCATGAACCTCGGGCAAAAATTTCTGGAAACGCTGCACGCCGTGCGCCGGACGGAAAATTTACCGAAAGCCGATACGGACAGCGGCTACGTTATTGCGGCGGAGGTGGACAGCATGCGCGTGACCGCAGAGATTCAGGATTTCGACAAATTCAGTTGCATTCTCAAAACCCTGGCGGTCCGGCGCGTACAAGCGCCGCCGGCCAATGTCGCGCTCAAAGCGTTGTTGCTGCGACAAGCCGCCGAATGCGAACGCCGCATTTCATATTTGCTGGAAAATTTTCGCTTGCTGGAAGTGGACGAGGAAAATTACCTCGCACAAGTTCGCAGCGCGGCGCCGCATCAAAAGCGCGACGAGAAATTTTACTACGAAGCGCTTTTGCAACACGGCCTCGGCGCGGCTTTCGCCCGCTACCGCCAGACCCGTGAGGGCGGGAGCCGTGAGCTGGTGGTGTGCCACCTGACGCAAGAAGCGCTCGAACGGCTTGTCGACGATTTGGCCGCCGTATTGCGATCAAATTAAATTTCAACCGGCGCGTAAAAAATATTTGGCAGGACGGTTTTGGTGAAAAACGTTCTGCCATTTTTTTGAAATATAATTTTGCCGGCGCTCAGGCGCTGGCGGCCGGCAACCACAGCGAAGCGCTAACTTTGCTCACTCAGCTCGCGGCGATGGGTTTAATCTATGATGCCGACGACGACGAGGATTTTAATTCCACAAACTTCGCGCCGCCGAGAATGTCGCCTGCACCACCGTTGATGGGTTGTATTTCTACAAAAACAGCCCGCCCGCCATACAAAACGGTTTCAAGCCGCAGCGCGTTGTCCGTTTTTTTCGCAAGTCCAATTTTGATTGGGAAACTTCTCGCCCATGGCAACCTTGCCTCGATTTACTCGTATGCATATAAGTCTGGCGCGGATGGTATCGGCGATTTAAAAAATACCCCATTGTGGAGGCGCGTCGAAGCGCCGGTCTAAGCGTAAAACTTTCTCCGCCGCAGAATCGTCTTGATTGGAAAGCGCCGCCTGATTTTATGTATAGCCGCAAATTTTAGGAGCAGGTATGATGAAGGAGTTGCAACAGCAGCCGTTGCGTTTAAACAAAAATGAGATCACCGCCATCATTGAAACTTTAAAAGAACATCTCCACGATAAAAGCAGGAAAGTCCGGTTGGTTTCCATGCAAGCATTAGCCAATCTCGCTTATGATGACGCCCAACTTCGCCCGCAGGTCATCGCGGTTTTGTCGGAAGTAGCGAAGACCGGCAATTCCACCATGCAAACGGCAGGACGTAAACTCCTCTCCAGTTTGAAAAAATTGTAACGGTCCATGCCAGATTTTTTGCCTCCCGATCCATTGTTTGAATCACGCGTCCGCGCCAGCTTTGCGCGTCAACAGGTGATGCACACCATCGGCGCCTCGTTGACAATCGTCGAACCCGGCGCCGTGGAAATTACCTTGCCCTTTCGCGAAGATTTGACGCAGCAGCACGGTTTTTTGCATGCTGGAATTGTTGCGACGATCTTAGACAGTGCCTGCGGTTACGCGGCGTTCAGCCTCATGGCAGCGGATAAAGCGGTGTTGAGCGTCGAATACAAAATAAATTTGCTCGCGCCGGCCCAAGGGCGGTATTTCATCGCCAAAGCGCAAGTCAAAAAAGCCGGCCGGAGTTTAACGGTTTGCACCGGCGACGTTTGGGCTTACGAAGCTGAAAATCCAAAACTCGTTGCCACCATGACCGCAACCATGATGGCGGTTCAAGAGCGTGAAAATTTACAAGGCTAATCGCTTGCCTTGCAGCGTGCCGGATTACTTCCCTTCCACCAACTCCATCAAAATCCACCCCGTCGGATCAATCTCCAATTTCGGTGTGCCGGTAAATTGATGGCGCTGCCAGTTTGATGTCACCTCAACGCGTTTGACCGAAACTTTATCGCCGGAAGTGGCGCGAACTTCAACCGGCAGGCGAAAGCCTTCATCGCGCCAGCGGATTTCTAATTCCGTCGAGGCATCGGGTTTGGGGAAAATTTTGTATTCGAGCGTCGGCGGCTTGGCATTGTAAAGATATTGCTGGAAAAACCACGTCAAATCCTGCCCGCTTTGGCGATTCACCAGGTCGATAAAATCCTGCGAGACGACGCGGTTCTGATACGTGTAAGCTGGATCAGTCGCAAATGTTTTGAGCGTATTCAACAGCAGCGAATCGCCGAGGAGATAACGCAGTGAGTGCAGCACCACCGCGGCTTTGGCGTAAATATCGCCGTTGTACGACTCGCTCGTCGTCGCATCGCGTTTCGGCACGATAGGCTGGCGGTTCGCAATCCGCCGGCGCAAATTTTCTTTCACATATTTGTGGTACGCTTCGATGCCGAATTTGTCGTTGAGAAACAACGCTTCGGCATAGCTGCAAATGCCTTCGTGAATCCAGAAGTCAGCCCAGTCGCGCACGGTGACTTTATTGCCCCACCATTCGTGTCCCATCTCATGCAGCATCAGCCAGTCATAACCATTTTCATTATTTCGAAAATGATTGCCGTAAGCATTGATCGTCTGATGCTCCATGCCGAGATAATACGTGTGCGCCAGCCCGAACTTCTCTTTGATCCACGGATACTCGCCGAAATACTTTGCGTAAAAGTGCAAAAACTCCTCGGCCATTTCCACCAGCGCCGGGCCTTTCGTTGAATCGGATTTTAAAACGTAAAACGCAATATCCATCGTGCCGGTTGTGCCATGATAAGGCCGCCGCACAACGGCGTAATCGCCGATATTAATTGAAACGTTGTAGTTGTTGACGGGATACCGCGTTTTCCAGCGAAACGTCTTCCACCCTTTTTCCGCGGGAACGATGGCTTGCAGCAAGCCGTTCGTCGCGCAATAAAGCGAATCCGGAATCGTGATGTTGATGCCAACGCTGTCCGGCTCGTCGCTCGGATGATCTTTGCACGGCCACCAGATTTTGCCGCCCTCGCCCTGACAGGAGACGCCAATCCACGGTTTGCCGTTGCTGTCTTTGCTCCAATTGAAACCACCCTGCCACGGCGGTCGCGCGGCCACCGGCGGATTGCCGGCGTAGAGAATGCGAAAACTTGCTCGCGTGTTCGCCGCCAATTTCTCCGCCAGCGGCACTTTGATTTTGTGATTTTGATGCGTGAACAGCAGGGCTTTCCCTTCACGCTCGATTTTGCTGATCGTATAAAAATTGATCAGATCAAGCTCGAGCGAGTCCATCGCCGGAGCCGTGCTTTCGAGCAACACGTCGACGTAGCCGGAGAGATGCTGCTTCGCCGGATCGACTTTGAGATTGAGCTCATAATATTTGACGTCGTACTTCGCTGCATTGGCGCTGAGCGCGCCGCCGGAAGCAAACGTGCCGAATTGGCGCGCGTGGGAAAATGTTGTCAGCGCAAGAATGAAGAAGATAATCATGAGAGTAAGACGAGAACAAATCTTCGCATTGCCGGTTGACATGGCGTTTTCTCTCTCTTTAAATAAAATTATTGACTGGTCACCCGCAATGACGGGTGCGGCACAATAAAACATATTGGACAGCGAAAGTCAAGAAAATTAAAGGCCCCTGAAATTCGGCGAATTTTTCAAACAATTTTTTAGTTGCTTTTCATGCAGCGGCTGGCTAAACTGATCTTTTATGCATCGCTCAACCTTTCGACGCCATGTTTCGATCCAGAATGCTTCAGGCTTTCATTCTTCTATTCAGCGTTTGGGTTTTGAATTTTTTCCTGATCCAATTAAGCCCCGGCGACGCGAGCAATTTATATTTGCATCCGGGCGCCAGCCGGGAAAGCATCGGAGCTCTGCGGCAGCAGCGCGGATTGGAGCAGCCGTGGTGGGAACAATTCAAAATTTGGACGGTTGCTTTTTCGCGCGGTGATTTCGGTTATTCCTGGGCCAAACATCGACCGGTCGCGGCGATCTTGCAGGAAGCCATCCCCGCCACTCTCCAGCTTGCGCTTTTTGCGCTCTTGCTGAATTTCGCGCTCGGCTGTCTTTTGGGGGTGTTGGCTGGAATTTTTTCCCACCGTCCCTTCGGACGATTTTTAGATTTTTCCGGCTTGCTCATCTACTCGGTTCCCACGTTTTGGCTGGCGTTGATTCTCATCTTACTGTTCAGCGTAAAATTGCAATGGCTTC
>Ga0247727_10020432_pt1 | contig 10128 bp, 8 predicted proteins | sample WisWelCaveWW1625_FD_202498 | JGI IMG/M metagenome (GOLD analysis project Ga0247727, IMG submission 202498) | Biofilm microbial communities from Wishing Well Cave, Virginia, United States - WW16-25 | ecosystem: Environmental > Aquatic > Deep subsurface > Groundwater > Cave microbial mat | place... | reverse complement strand
GATGTGCTGGAAAATCAGGGACTGACATCACGCACTTATTCCGGGATTATGAATGGGGCTACGCTACTGGCAGTGACGGCATCCTGGCTTCTCGCCGGCCTGATCCTCTGGCAACAGGGTGCTTCCCGGATCGGATGGTCCGTTTCACTGGCATTGATCGTGATGCCGATCGCGACGATTTCAGACGCCGGCAACCTGGCCGTCAGCTATCCGGGCTATTTTATCCCGTCCGTTATACTCTCGTTGTTAGGGACTTTCATCTCGGTTCTTTTCTTGTATTTATTCCCTAATGGCCGCTTCTATCCGCGCTGGGCTTCTGTTCCTTTCATAACGACCTTCTTGGTTTTTACGATATACAGTTTGGAATTTAACGCGCTCATTACTCTCCCTTCATTGTTTATACAAATTGGAAGTTTTGTATTAATGGCTCTTTCTTTTCTGGCAGGTGGTTTTCAGATTCTGCGTTATCAGAAAGATTCTACTTCTCTCGAACGCCAACAAACCAAGTGGATGTTACTGGGGATCATGATCTTGATCTTGAGCGTTCCAGTCTGGTTTCTCTTTTTTGGCGGGGGGTTGAACATCCCACCGGGTCAACCCCGCCTCCTGGCCACGATTAGCGGGTGGTTCTCTATTATGTTCGCGATTAGCGCCCTACCAGTCACGATGGCCATCGCAATTATGCGCTACCGGCTGTGGGACATTGACCTCATCATCCGCCGCACACTGCGATACTCGGTGTTGACCGGTCTGCTTGCCCTCACCTACTTTGGCAGCATCATCGTCCTGCAAAGCCTCTTCACTGCCGTCACCGGCCAGCAGTCGGCGGTCGTCATTGTTATTTCCACCCTCGCCATTGCCGCGTTGTTCTTCCCACTCCGTCAGCGTGTACAAGATTTCATTGACCGGCGCTTCTATCGCAAGAAATACGATGCGGCCAAAACGCTGGCCGAGTTTGCCGCCACCTGCCGCGACGAGACGGATTTGGATAAGTTGACGGCGCGTTTGGTGGAAGTGGTGGAGGAGACGATGCAGCCGGAGAGTGTAAATCTGTGGCTAAAAGATACTTCTAAATCACTGCCTCATCGAAAGGACATTACTTCATGAATAAATATTCGGTCGTTGTGATCGGCAGCGGCCCGGCGGGCTACACTTGCGCCGTGCGGCTGGCGCAGTTGGGGGCCAAGGTGGCCGTGATCGAGCGCGATTACGTGGGCGGCATCTGCACCAACTGGGGTTGCACCCCCAGCAAGTCCATGATCGAATCGGCCAAGATCGCGCGGATCGTCCGCGAGGCCGCCCGTTACGGCGTCAACGTCTCGAGCTTCTGGGTGGACTTCAAGAAGGTCGCCACGCGGCGCGACGAAGTCATCCACCGGGCGCGCGGCGTCGTCACCCGCCTGCTCCAATACTATGGGGCAGACCTCTACCAGGGTGAGGCCGATGTCGTCGCCCCGGGCCGGGTGAAGATCCGCAGAGGCAAATTGGAACTGGACGGCGTGAAGATGCAATACACCGGCGAAGAGAATGAGATCGAGGCCGAGCATATTGTTTTGGCCACCGGCTCACGCCCGCTCATGCCCGATTTCGCCAAACCGGATCATCCCTATATTGTCAGCAGCAACCGTCTGATCAGCATTGGCGAATTGCCTGAAACCCTCACTATTGTCGGCGGCGGAGTGATTGGCCTGGAGTTCGCCACGATCTTCTCCAACATGGGAACCCGGGTGACGATTGTCGAGTATCTGGATCGCGCACTGGCCACCCTGGACCCGGAAGTCTCACACGCTATCAGTGAAGAATTGAAGCTGCATGGCATTCGCATTCTCACCGGACACCGGGTGCTATCGGTGGAGCAGGGCTACATCTCCGCCGAGAACCGGGCTACACAAGAGGTCATTGATATTCCAGGCCGCGCGGTCTTGATCGCCATTGGCCGCGAGCCGGTGATTGACAAAGCCATGTTCGACCGGCTAGGTCTCGCCTGCACCAAGAAGGGCATCGGCGTAGACGACTACCTGCGTGCAAACATCCCTGACTTCTGGGCGATTGGAGATGCAACCGGCAAGTCCGTCCTGGCCCATGTGGGCGCGCAGCAGGGCCTGGTGTGCGCCGAAAACATTATGGCCGCGCCCGGCGCCCCGTTGCGCCGCATGGACTACGATGTGATCCCGGCAGTGGTCTACACTATTCCCGAAGTCGTTTCTATCGGGCAAGTCCCGGCGGAAGACGAGAGTGTTCAATCATTCAAGGTTCCGTTCTCGGCTAACTTGCGGGCGCGCATCGAAGCCTATGAGGAAGGGTTCGTCAAAATCTGGGTCAAGGATCATCTGGTCGTGGCCGCCCAAGCCATCGGTCACAACGTCTCCGAGTTGATGCAGGAGTTAGCCAACATGATCGCCCTCAAGACCCCTGCCCACGCTGTCGCCGAAGTCATCCACGCCCACCCGACGTATTCTGAGATCACCCGCACCGTGCTGGAATACTCGCTCGGCAAGACGACGGACTTAATTATGCCCGGCTGGCCGCCGTCTGCTTGAGAAAGGCTCTCCACCGTAACGGTCATCGTAACGATCCGCAAACGCTTATACAGTAGATTGGAGTCGCAATGACGACCTTACTACGATCCTTTTGGCAAAACCTGATCGGCCAGCCGAAGTCTCCGATGGAGGCCGCCGCCCCCCCACCGGCGGCTCCACCGGCCCGGCCGGTCAAGGCCCTCACCCTCGACCTCGCCCCCAACGATCCGCTGGCGATTTACTTTCAGAGTTCGTCCAGCGCGGTGGAGATTGAAAGACTCAACCTGGACTCGCCGGCGCTGCGAGTTTTGAAGGCGGCGGGGGCCAAGCTGGCTGTGCCGCTCGTCAGTCAGGGGGAGATTATTGGGGTGATCAGCCTCGGCCAGCGCCGCAGTGAGCAGGACTACTCCAGCGACGATCGCGGACTGTTGAGCAACCTGGCCACTCAGGCCTCGCCCGCCGTGCGCGTGGCGCAACTGGTGCGCCAGCAACAACTCGAAGCGCGGGCGCGCGAACGGTTGGAGCAGGAATTGCGGGTGGCCCGCCTCATCCAGCAAACGCTGTTGCCCAAAGAGTTGCCCGCCCTGGCCGGCTGGAAGGTGGCCGCCTACTATCAGCCCGCGCGCGCGGTGGGCGGCGACTTCTACGACTTCATCCATTTACCCGATGGCCGCCTGGCGATTGTGGTGGGCGATGTCACCGACAAAGGCGTGCCTGCGGCGCTGGTCATGGCCACCACCCGCGCCCTGTTGCGCACCGCCGCCCTGCAATTCAACACGCCCGGGCAAGTGTTGGCTCAAGTCAATAACCTGCTCTGCCCCGACATCCCGCCCAAGATGTTTGTTACTTGCCTGTACGCCATCCTCGACTCGGCCAGCGGGCGTTTGCATTACGCCAATGCCGGACACGATCTGCCCTATGCCTGGTCGGGCAATGGCGCGACCGAACTGCGCGCGCGGGGGATGCCGCTCGGCCTGATGTCCGGTATGACTTACGAGGAAATGGAAAAAAACGTTGCCCCCGGCGAGAGCATTCTTTTTTATAGCGATGGCCTGGTCGAAGCCCACAATGACCGGCGCGAGATGTTCGGCTTCCCGCGTCTGGGGCAATTGGTGGGCGGGCACAGCGGCGGTGTCAGCATCGTCGAATATCTACTTAATGAACTCAAAGCCTTTACCGGCCCTGATTGGGAGCAGGAAGACGACACCACGATGGTGGTGTTGCAGCGCGGCGAGGCCGGGGGCGACGGCGCGTGGCAAGTCGTCTCAACCTTTTCCATCCCCAGTGAACCCGGCAAGGAGCGCGAAGCCATGCGACTTGTGGCTGAAGCCACGCAAAATCTGAACCTCCCTTCCGCGCGCTTTGAAAAATTAAAGACGGCGGTCGCCGAAGGCACGATGAACGCCATCGAGCATGGCAACCAGAACCGGCCCGACCTGCAAGTGGAAATCGCCGTGCTGGTGTCGGCCTCCCATCATGCACTCGCCGTGCGCATCACCGACCACGCCCTGTCTGGCAACAAGCCTGTTGCCGCCGCCACGCCCGATCTGGATGCCAAACTGGCCGGTTTGCAGACGCCGCGCGGCTGGGGGTTATTCCTCATCGAAAAGATGGTGGACAAGATGAACGTCATCAACGACGAGACGCATCACACGCTTGAACTCATCATGACTCTGGAGGGAGACGGTCATGTCCGATAACACGTTATCCGCCGTCGTGCGCCAGGTGAACGCGACCGCCATTATTGACCTGCACGGCGAGATCAATGCCTTTGGCGAAGAAGCCCTGAACAACGCCTATGCCGAGGCCAGCCGGGCCTATCCAAGCGCTATACTGCTCAACTTCAGCGGCGTAGATTACATCAACAGCACCGGTATCGCCCTCATCGTGGGCTTGCTGGCGCAAGCGCGCAAATCGGGCCAGCGATTGGTCACTACCGGCCTGAGCAGTCACTATGTTGAAATCTTTCAGATCACGCGGTTGTCCGATTTCATGAACATCTATCCCGACGAGGCCAGCGCCCTCGCCGCCCAGTAAGGAGAACCTCACATGACCCCAGCCAAAGCCACTCTGACCGTGCGATCCATTAACAACTACGCGAGCGTTGTGGATATCAGAGGTGACATCACCGCCGCCGCCGAAAGCGCCCTGTCGGACGCTTACACCCAGGCCACGAGCGCCGGCGCGCGCATCATCATCCTGAACTTTAGCGGCCTCGAATACATGAACAGTTCCGGCATCGGCCTGCTGGTGACTTTGCTCGTACGCGCCAACCGCCAGAAACAACGCCTGCTGGCCTGCGGCCTGAGCGACCATTACCAGCAGATTTTTGAACTCACCCGCCTCAACGAGGCCATTAGCATCTACAACAGCGAAGCCGAAGCGTTGGCCGCCGCCGGTTGACGATGGACAACCCGTCCATCGTCCGCCATCGGCCGTCTGTCATCCCCAGGAGAAACGCCATGAGCAACCCACCATCCCCACTTCCCGAAGACGAGAATCCCCATGTCGCCTCATGGGCCTTGCCGGTTGCCAAACTCAAGACCGAGGACGTTCCGCGAGGGGCCGTCAACCTGAACGTAGATGGCCGCCGCCTTGCGGGGCCGCTCAAGGGCTTCGGGCAATTGTGGCAGAAAACCTACAGCGTGTCTCTGTCGGGCGTCAAACTCACGCCCGCCGACATCGTCAATGCCTGGAAGAAAAACTTTGGCAGTTTCTGGCCGAAGTACAATCGCTTTTACGGATCCATCATTGGCATTGCTCCGGGCGAAGTGGCCTTGCTCAATCTGGCAGGGCCGGGCGGTATGCTGGGGCCGGGCGGCGCGCCCCTCGTCTCCACTGGCGTCCTCGTCATCTATGCCGACGATGTCTCGTTCAGTTTCATGACCCCCGAGGGCCACATGTTCGCCGGTATGATCACCTTTAGCGCCCACGCCGACGAGGCCGACCCCGTCGCCCAAATTCAAGTTCTCATCCGCGCCAATGATCCCATTTACGAACTCGGCTGCCGCCTCGGCGTCGTCCATAAAACCGAAGACGCCCACTGGCACGCTACGCTCTCCAACCTGGCCGCGCACTTCGGCGCGCCAAACGCCGCAGTGAAGCAAAAGAACGCGCTGGTCGATCCGCGCATGCAGTGGTCTGAGGCCAGGAACATCTGGCACAATGCCGCCCTACGCACGGCGTTATATATGCCGGTGACGCTGGTGAAGAAAGTGTTCGGGCGATGACAAGTCAAACGTGAATCACCACTACGCCTACGACGCCATCATCGTCGGTTCCGGCCCCAACGGGTTGGCCGCCGCCATCACCCTGGCCCGGGCGGGTTGGCGGGTGCAGGTGCGGGAGGCGGCCCCCACTTTGGGCGGCGGCACGCGCTCGGCAGAATTGACTCTGCCGGGCTTCGTCCACGACGTTTGTTCCGCCGTTCATCCCCTCGGCCTGGCCTCCCCATTCTTCCGCACACTGCCCTTAGCTGATTTTGGATTGGAGTGGGTCCATCCCCAGTCACCGCTCGCTCATCCGTTGGACGACGGGTCAGCCGTCATTCTCGAGCAATCCATTGAAGCCACCGCCAATGGCCTCGGCCCGGATGCCAACGCCTATCGCCGGATGATGGGGCTGATCATCGGCGAGTGGGAGGCTATCCTTCATGAGTTCCTCGGCCCCTTGCGCCTGCCCAAACATCCGCTGGCGATGACGGGCTTCGGCCTGATGGCGATTCAATCGGCGCGGGGCCTGGCGCGGCTGGCGTTCCGCGGCGAACGGGCGCAAGCTCTGTTCGCCGGGATGGCCGCCCACAGCATGCAACCCCTGGAGGCCATCCCCACTGCCGCCTTCGGATTGATGCTGGGGCTGTTAGGTCACGCAGTGGGCTGGCCAGTGGCGAAGGGCGGCTCGCAAAAAATCGCCAACGCTCTGGCCGCCTACCTGCGTTCACTCGGCGGAGAAATTCTCACCGAGGCCCGAGTCGATTCGATTGACGACCTGCCCCCGGCGCGAGCAGTGCTGTTTGATTTGACGCCCAAGCAATTGTTGAAGATCGCCGGTCAGCGCTTCCCGGCCTCGTATCGTACTGCGCTGGAGCGTTACCGCTACGGCCCCGGCGTATTCAAAGCGGACTTTGCCTTGAGCGAACCGGTTCCGTGGAAGGCGAAGGACTGCTTACGGGCAGGCACGGTGCATGTCGGCGGCACGCTGGACGAGATCACGGCCTCGGAGAGCGCGATCTGGCGCGGCGAACATCCCGAGCGCCCCTATGTGCTGGTGGCGCAACAGAGTCTGTTCGATTGTTCACGCGCGCCGGAAGGGAAGCACACCGCCTGGGCCTATTGCCATGTACCAAACGGCTCCACCGAAGATATGACCAGGCGCATCATGTCGCAGATCGAACGCTTTGCTCCAGGTTTCCGCGATTGCATCCTGGCCCAGAGCACGCGCACGGCAATGGCGATGGAGCAATACAATCCCAACTATGTTGGCGGCGACATCAACGGCGGGGTGCAGGATTTATTTCAACTCTTTACCCGGCCAGCCGTTCACTTTCCGCCTTACGCCACACCGGCGAAAGGTATTTACCTTTGCTCCTCGGCCACGCCACCCGGCGGCGGCGTGCATGGCATGTGCGGATACTTTGCCGCGCAGACCGCGCTCCAGAGGTGAGCCAGGCGACGGGTGAGAGTTATTCGATGACTCAGACGAGGCGGCTATCCACCACGACAGCAAGTGGTATTATACTGGTGCTATGCACTCCGACCTCGCCAAATGGCGCGAAACGCACTTTCACGACGATCAGTACGATGGGCGTATCCTACCCATCGTGCAGGCCGTGCGCGCCGCGCCGGTCTTCACCGCCGAGACGATGGGCGACCTTCTGCGCCGCTACCCCAAGCCTGGCGGCGGCGCGTTCAGCAAGCACCACATCGTACAGGCGTATCAACGATTGTGTGATGCGGGAGTCATTCCATTCGAGCGCGACACCCTGAAACGGTTGCAGATGAAGCCCACCCGCACCATCTCCGGCGTGGCCCCTGTCACCGTGCTCACCAAGCCCTACCCCTGCCCCGGCCAGTGCATCTTCTGCCCCACCGACGTGCGTATGCCCAAGAGCTATCTGCACGACGAGCCGGGCGCGATGCGGGCTGAGCAGAACAACTTTGATCCCTTCGCACAGACCGCAGGCCGCATCCGCACCTTTGAGCTCAACGGCCACAGTGCGGCCAAAGTGGAACTCCTCATCCTGGGCGGCACCTGGTCGTCGTATCGCCGCGACTATCAAGAGTGGTTCGTCCAGCGCTGTCTCGACGCCATGAACGGGCGCGACTCGTCCTCGCTCGACGAGGCGCAACGCTGGAACGAAACGTCAGAGCATCGCAACGTCGGTCTCGTCATCGAGACCCGACCCGATCATGTGACTTGGGATGAGATTCGATGGCTCCGTCGCCTCGGCGTCACCAAAGTGCAGATGGGGGCGCAAAGCCTTGACGATCACATTTTGGAGATCAACAAACGCGGGCACACCGTCGAGCAAACACGGGAAGCCGTCTCCACGCTTCGGGCCGCCGGATTCAAAATTGTCCTGCATTGGATGCCCAACCTGCTCGGCGCGAGGCCTGACTCGGATCGCGTTGACTTCCTGAAATTGTGGAGCGACCCCGGCCTGCGCCCCGACGAACTCAAAATCTATCCCTGCTCGCTGTTGGCAAACGCCGAGCTATACCAGTATTGGCAGAGAGGCGAATACACACCCTACACCGACGACGAACTGCTCGAACTGCTCGTGGATTGTATGACCCAAGTCCCGCGCTACTGCCGCGTCAACCGCGTCATCCGCGACATCCCATCCACCAACGTCGTCGCCGGGAGCAAACGCTCCAACATGCGGCAGGATGCCGAGGGCTTGATCCGTCAACGGGGATTGAAATATGAATGCCTGCGTGCCCGAGAAGTGCGCAGTATTACCGTTGACGCCGCCGACCTGCGCCTTGAAACCATCACCTACGATACCCGGGTTGGAACTGAGCACTTCATCTCCTTCGTCACCGGCCAGGATAAAGTTGCGGGGTTCCTCCGTCTCTCCATCCCTCACCCCCGGCCCCTCTCCCAGCAGGAGAGGGGGGACGGACTCTCTCTCCCTTTGGGAGAGGGTTGGGGTGAGGGCGAACTTCCCGAATTATCCGGCGCGGCCCTCATCCGCGAACTCCACGTCTACGGCCCCGCCCTTAGCCTGGGCGATAAGGGGGGCAGTGGCGAAGCCCAGCACATCGGCCTCGGCACTCAACTGCTGGCCGAAGCCGAGCGACTCGCCACAGAGTCTGGCTTCACCAAAATCGCCGTCATCTCCGCCATCGGCACGCGAGAGTATTACCGGAAACGGGGATTTGAGGTGGAGGGGGCGTATATGACGAAAGGAATCTAGATGTACGCCAACATCCTCCCCACCGACGTCACTCCCGTTTCTGTCAACACCGACGCCGCCAAACTCGCCGAGTTCGAAGCCCGGATTGCGCGCGGCGAACGCATCGAGCCGGGCGACTGGATGCCCGACGACTACCGCAAGCAACTCATCCGTATGATCTCGCAACACGCCCACAGTGAGATCGTCGGCATGTTGCCCGAGGGCGCGTGGATCACTCGCGCCCCCAACCTGCGTCAAAAGCTGGTGCTGTTGGCAAAGGTGCAGGACGAAGCCGGACACGGCCAATACCTTTATCACGCCGCCGAGACGCTGGGCGCAACGCGCGAAGAAATGGTGGAGGCCCTGCTCACCGGCAAAGCCAAATATTCGTCCATCTTCAATTATCCAACCCTCACCTGGGCCGATGTGGGCATGATCGGCTGGCTGGTGGACGGCGCGGCGATCAAAAATCAAACCATGCTCGCCCACTGCTCCTACGGCCCTTACTCGCGGGCGATGGTCCGCATCTGCGCCGAAGAAAGTTTCCACTGCAAGCAGGGCAAGGAGATGATCTTCCGTTACGCACGGGGGACGCCGAAACAGCGGGCGATGGCGCAGGATGCCCTCAACCGCTGGTGGTGGCCGTCGTTGATGATGTTTGGCCCCCACGACTCTGACTCGCCCAACACCCCGCAACTCGTGCGCTGGGGGATCAAGACCAAGACCAACGACGAGCTGCGCCAGGAGTTTGTGGACGAGACCGTGGCCGAGGCCCACGCTGTCGGCCTCACCCTCCCCGATCCCGAATTGCGCTTCGGCGAGTCCACTGGCCACTGGCATTTTGGCGAGATTGACTGGGACGAGTTTTGGCGTGTAGTCAAAGGCGACGGCCCATGCAACAAGGAACGGCTGGCCGCGCGGCGCAAGGCGCACGATGATGGCCTGTGGGTGCGCGAGGCGCTGGCGGCGTATGCTTCAAGACCTGTGAGGTCTTGAAGACCTCACAGGTCTCATTGATGGACACCCAATGGCCCCGCTGGGAAGTGTTTGAAAAGGAACGGCCCGATTGGCCGTACCGCAATGCCGGTTCGGTCCACGCGCCCGACGCCGAGATGGCGCTGGAGAATGCCCGCGATGTGTTTGTGCGGCGGCCACGCTGTCTGAGTCTATGGGTTGTGCCAGCCAGCCAGATTTTCACCAAGACGGCGCAAG
>Ga0247727_10020431_pt1 | contig 10128 bp, 9 predicted proteins | sample WisWelCaveWW1625_FD_202498 | JGI IMG/M metagenome (GOLD analysis project Ga0247727, IMG submission 202498) | Biofilm microbial communities from Wishing Well Cave, Virginia, United States - WW16-25 | ecosystem: Environmental > Aquatic > Deep subsurface > Groundwater > Cave microbial mat | place... | reverse complement strand
GTCCCTCGTAGATGCCCCAGACGACGGTGGTGTTGCCGATATCAATCGCGAGCAGCATAGACACCAGTGAAAAGTGAAACGTGAAAAGTGAGGTGTTGAAAATTTTGCATTCTTGAAAAACCTTTCAATCCTGACTCCTCACTCCTTACCGCAAGTGCACGACGTCGCCGGCCCGAATGTCAACGGCTGTCCGGTCGTCGCGGAGGACTCGGAGCGAGCCGTCCGCCTGGATGGACTCGGCCACGCCGTCCATCTGTTCTCCGTGCGCCAGCTCGATCCGCACACGCTGGCTGACTGTCGAGCAGCGTAGCATATATTCTTTCAGAATGTCTTCGTGCGCACCGGCGAGAAATGACTCGCACCGGGTTTCCAATTCTGCGAGCAGGGCGGCGAGGAGCGCGGTCCGGTCGCATGGATGCCGGGCTTCGATTGCCAGCGAAGTGGCGATCTCGCGCAGCTCCTCTGGAAATTCGTCGCGGCGCACGTTCACGTTCAAACCAATCCCGACGATGACACTGGCGTGCGCAGTCCCGACTCCGCTGCTTTCGCAGAGGATGCCGCCGAGCTTCCGGTTTCCGATCAGGATATCGTTCGGCCATTTCACGGATGGTTTCAGGTTGGTGAGGACTTGTACGGCCCGTCTGACGGCGAGGGCGGCGGTCAGGGGAATCCAGGACAGCCAGAGCGGTTGTTGCTCGCGAGCCGGCAGCAAGCGCAAAAGGATCGAGCAGCAAAGATTCTTGCCGGAAGGGGAGTGCCAGTGGCGGCCCAGTCGTCCGCGTCCTGCTGTCTGGGTTTCTGCCACGACGACAGTGCCGTGCGGGGCGTTCTCCTGGGCCAGCGCGGCGGCGGCTGTGTTGGTTGACGCCACTTCCTCCAACACATGGAGCGTGCGCCCGAATGTTTTGGTGGAGAGGGCGCGCTGGATGTTCTGCGCGTTGAGAGGCTGGAAAGCTGCCGGTGTCGTCATTATTTTCTACGACCATTGCGCCGCCCGATCGGCACGATATCCATGCTCAAATCGGCGGCTGGCGCGGAATGGGTTAGGGCGCCGATCGAAATCCTGTCGGGCCCGGCCGAAGCAATCTTCCGAACATTCGCCAGGGTCACACCGCCGGACACTTCGACTGTCGCGCGCTGCTTGATCAGTCTGATGGCCCGCCGGATAGCCGGCACGGTCATGTTGTCCAATAAGATGATATCGGCCTTGCCGTCGAGCGCAGCGCGGACTTCGCCGAGCGTCCTGGCCTCGACTTCGATCTGCATCCCGCGAGGGGCCCGCTTTCGAGCAAGACGGCAGGCGGAGGCCACGTCATGACCTGCCAGTTCAAGATGGTTGTCCTTGATCAGCACGCCGTCGCCGAGCGAGTACCGATGGTTCTGCCCTCCGCCGAGCGTCACCGCCCATTTCTCCAGCGCGCGCAGCCCTGGTGTCGTTTTGCGGGTATCGAGGATCTTGATGTGGCGGCCCCGCACCGTGTCGCAAAACCTCGTGGTAAGGGTGGCGATGCCGGAGAGACGTTGCAGGAAATTCAGCGCAACCCGCTCGGCCATCAGCAGCGAACGGGCGTCGCCCTCGATGACCAGGACCGGACGGTTTTGCTGAACTGTTGCGCCGTCTTTGACGGCGTGGATAATGCGAAGCGACGCATCCACGGCATGAAATGTCTGCCTGGCGACGGAAACACCGGCAACCGTGATCGCCTGATGAGCGACAATCGTGCCGCGTGCACGTACCGATTTAGGGAAAAGGGCCGATGTCGTCACATCGCCACAACTGACATCTTCGAGGAGAGCGGTTCTAACGGCTGCGCGAATCTCCCGGGCAGGGGCAGGTGTCATTTCATCATCTCTTGCAACTGCCGCTCGCTGCTGGCCAGCAGCTCTTGTTCCTGGCGCAACGCCTGGAGCCGTTGCTTGTGCTCAGCAACCACTTCAAGCGGTGCTTTTGCGGTGAACTCTGTATTGCCGAGCTTGCCCTCGATGCGCGAGGATTCTTTGGCATTCTCGTCTCGTTGTTTCTTGACCCGTTCAAGAGCTTTGCGGAGATCCACGTCGCCTTCGACTGTGATCCCCACCGTGAGCCCGCCGACGATCAGACGCAACACGTTCTGCGCCGGCCATTGCGAGACAGGCAGTAACTGCACGGTCGCTTTGCCCAGGTGGCTGAGATGGGCCGTGAGCTTCTGCAGAGTGTTCAGCGCAGCATGGTCTGTTGCCGTGCCGTAGGTAGCCGTGATCTTTCCCGGTTGGTAATTCAGTAGTGAGCGGCCGGTCCGTGTCGTCGTGACGAATTGCTCCAAAATGGCGAATTCGTTCTCGATGTCCTTCGCATCCCATTCCGGTGAGGCAGCCGGGTAGGGTTGTGTGACGATGCTCTCACCGTGATGGGGCAGCGTCTGCCAGATTTCTTCGCTGATGAACGGCATGAAGGGGTGCAGCAGCCGTTGCACGGTCTCAAACGTCTCCACGAGGGCCTGCCTGGTCCGTTTGGCTTCGGCAGAGTCTTTGTTCTGGAGCGACGGCTTGATCATTTCCAGGTACCAATCGCAGTACTCGTGCCAGATGAACTGATAGAGATGACTTGAAGCCTGGTCAAATCGGTACTGATCGAGCGCAGCGTTCACGTCACGAATCGTCTTGTTGAGGCGACTCAGAATCCATCGGTCGGCAAAGGGGCGATCTTTCGGCGGGACCGTTTCGCGCGGGCCGTCGAGGTTCATGAGGATGAACCGAGCCGCGTTCCAAATCTTATTGGCGAAGTTCCGGTAGCCCTCGATACGTTCCTCAGCCAGTTTGATGTCACGGCCCGGCGAGGCCATGGAAGCCAACGTAAAGCGCAGAGCGTCGGTCCCGTATTGCTCCATGACGTGGAGGGGATCGACGATGTTGCCTTTGGACTTGCTCATCTTCTGGCCCTCGGCGTCACGGACCAAGGCGTGGATGTAGACGTCGCGGAACGGCACGTCGCCCATGAATTTGAGCCCCATCATGATCATGCGGGCGACCCAGAAGAAGAGAATGTCGAGACCGGTGACCAGCGTCGAGGTCGGGTAGAACTTTTTCAGATCCGGTGTTTGTTCGGGCCAGCCGAGCGTGGAGAAGGGCCAGAGGGCGGACGAGAACCAGGTGTCGAGAACATCCGATTCCTGGATGAAGTTGTGCCCTCCACAATTCTTGCAGTGAGTAGGTGCTTGTCGAGCAACAATGAAGTTGGCGTTCTTAGAAATAAATAGAGTTCGCTTTTCAGTGGCAGTAACGGTGGAAGCAGATGAACCTTTTGCTGAAAGCACTTGTCCTTCAAAGATTGCATCCTTATTGCAGTGCTTGCAATACCAGGCTGGAATCTGGTGGCCCCACCAGATCTGGCGGGAGATGCACCAGTCTTTAATGTCCCTCATCCATCCGAGGTAATTATTCGTCCAGCTTTCTGGGACGATGCGGATTCGCCCATCCTCAACGGCCTTGATGGCCGGCTCAGCCAGCGGTTTAATCTTCACAAACCATTGCGGAGAGAGATAGGGCTCGACGACGGTTTTGCAGCGGTAACATTTGCCAAGCGCCATCTTATGATCTTCAGTTTTTTCGATAAGGTTTCGTCCAGTGAGAGCATTAACGACTATGGTACGTGCCTTCTGAACAGGCTTCATGGTGAGGTCCTGTTGCAGGTCGTCTTCTACCTTGGCATCCCGCAGACCCCATGGGTCCATCTTTGCTTCCTGATCCAAGAGAGGAAGTCTTGGTAGCATATGCCGCTCGCCTGCTTCGAAGTCGTTGAAGTCGTGCGCGGGAGTGATCTTGACCGCGCCGGTGCCGAATTCCAGATCCACCAATATTGAATCACCGACGATTGGAATCTCACGGCTGGTGAGCGGCAGACGGACCTTCTTGCCGATTAAGTGACGATAGCGGGGATCCTCCGGATGGACGGCCACGGCCGTGTCACCCAGCATCGTCTCGGGCCTGGTCGTGGCAACAGTCAGGGACGTATTCGGATCGTCCGCCAGCGGATAGCGGATGTGGTACATCTTGCCCTTCGTATCTTCATGCTCGACTTCGATATCGGAGAGAGCCGTGAGACAGCGCGGGCACCAGTTGATGAGCCGCTCGCCACGATAGATGAGCCCGTCTTCGTAGAGCCGGACGAACACCTCGCGGACAGCTTTCGACAGTCCCTCGTCCATTGTAAAGCGCTCGCGGTTCCAATCGCAGGAAGCCCCAAGTCGCTTGAGTTGCTGAATAATGGTGCCGCCAGATTGCGTCTTCCAAGCCCATACACGCTGAACAAACTTTTCTCGTCCGATATCCTCTCGCGAAAGCCCTTCGTCTTCTTTGAGTTTTCTTTCCACGACGTTCTGCGTCGCGATGCCGGCATGGTCCATGCCGGGAACCCAGAGGGCATTGCGGCCCTGCATCCGGCGCCAACGGATCAGGATGTCTTGCAGGGTGTTGTTCAGCGCGTGGCCGATGTGGAGCGAGCCGGTCACGTTCGGCGGCGGGATGACAATCGTGTAGGACTCACCGGGATGGGCAAGCGGCGCGTGGAAATAGCCCTTCTCGACCCACACCCGGTACCACCGGTCTTCGACCTGCTTCGGATCGTAGATTTTTTCCAGTTGTTTGCCGGACATGTTCGCCTGAGGTGAAAGTTGGCGCGCATCGTAACATGCGATGTGGTGGCTCGCAAGGAGCCGGCAGCGTGACGATGCGAATGGTTTTATGTTATACATCGTGCAGTTCTGCCCCAACTGTACACAGAAAGGACAACGAGATATGCCGCGGAGTCACATGAAGCGACGCAAGTTGAAGTTGAAACACCGCAAGAATATCCGGCGCCTGAAGGCGCGGGACAAAAAGCGGCGGATGGACGCGAAGGCCGCTGCAGCAAAAGCAAAGCGTAAATAGTCAGTTCAGTCAGTAAACGCCGGACCGTCCATCCTTCCTCCAGTCGGGATGGCCTATGAGTGATACCAGTCCACCATCACCCATTCGATTGCGCGGGCATACGCTGCTGTGCCTGCAAGGCTTCCGAGGGGAAGGCTATAGCCAGGACTTTACCGGGAATCTGGCCGCCATTCACCGTCGCCTGAGCGAGAATCACGATCATCCTGTCGAGCTGGTCGAGGAACCGGACACGGTCTGCGGGGCCTGCCCGCATCGGGCCCCGGTCGGCTGTACGCTGAACGGAACCGGATCGGAAGCGGGCATGCAGGCGCAGGATCGGCATGTCTTGAAGCGGCTTGGATTGGCGAGCGGCAGCGTCGTGCGCTGGCGCGACGTGCTGGATCGCATCCGCTCCTCGGTGAAAGGGAGCGACCTCCCAAGCATCTGCGGGAGTTGCCGCTGGCTGCCGCTCGGCTATTGCAAGGAAGGGATCGATCGGTTGCGATCATGAGCAAGATCAAAGTCATCTTTTTCGACGCGGCCGGCACGCTGTTTCACGTCAAGGGGTCTGTCGCGGATATTTATCTGAGCCATGCGGAGAAGTACGGCGTGAAGCGGACGCCGGACCTGCTGGAGTCCCTCAAGGGCGCCTTCGTACGCGCGTTTGCCGATGCGCCGCCGCCGGTGTTTGCCGTGAGCGACCCGACAGAGATCAAGCGGTGCGAACGGCTCTGGTGGTTCGACGTCGTGCATAATGTCTGGTATCGAGCCGGGATGTTTGAGCGATTCGACGACTATTTCGAGGACGTCTTCGACGCGTTCGGCGGGCCGTCGTACTGGACGCTCTATCCTGAGACGTTGGGGGTGTTGAAGGGGTTGAGGGAGCAGAGGTACGAGATCGGGATTATCTCGAACTTTGATTCGCGACTGTTCAACGTGCTGCGGGGGCTGGGCATTGCCGACCTCTTCAATACGATCACGATCTCGAGCCTGGCCCATGCGGCCAAGCCGGCACCCAAGATTTTTCAACTCGCGCTCGATAAACACGCGATGGATCCGGACGATGCCATCCATGTGGGAGACAGTCGCCGCGACGACGTGGAGGGGGCCCGCAAGGCCGGCCTGCAGGCCGTGCTGATCGAACGGGAGTCCCAGATCGCTTCCTCTGCCTCAAACATTCCCACGATCCAATCGCTCGAACAGTTGCCCGCATTACTTGCCGCGCTGTAATTCGATCAGGACAAGAGGAGAGGGACGATGTCCTTGGCGCGTCCCTGCAGCGCCATGTCTACAACGCCGGAGTTCGGCGTCGCATCCAAGTTGATCTCGACGACGAAGGCGCCGGCCGACTTGGCGACCGGGGCGAACGATGCGGCGGGATAGACAATGCCGGATGTACCGATGATCAGCAGCACCTCGCACGATTCAAGCGCCTCGTAACTTGTTGCAATATCTTCTGCCGCCAGCGATTCGCCGAACCAGACGATGTGCGGCCGCACCAGCTTCTGGCAGGCGGTACAGGAGGGCAGGATCGGAATCGGCATCTGGCGGTTGTCTTCCACCAGGCCGCAGGCGGTGCACCGGACTTTCCAGATGTTGCCGTGAATTTCCGACAGTCTGGTGGAGCCGGCGTCGCGATGCAGGCCGTCCACGTTCTGTGTGATGAGCCAGAAGCGGGAGCACCGCCGCTCCATTGCGGCAACGGCATCGTGCGCCGGATTCGGTTTCTTGGTCGCAATCAGCTCCCGCCGCCAGTTGTACCACTCCCAGACGAGGCGGGGATCGCGCTCGAAGGCTTCAGGTGTGGCCAAATCCTCTGCGCGGAAATTCCGCCAGAGCCCGTCGGCGCCGCGAAATGTCGGCACGCCACTGTCGGCTGAAATACCGGCTCCGGTCAGCACCGTCACCGAACGCGCAGCAGCCAGGCGCGTTTTGACTTCAAGAATGCCGGCCATGAAGACCTCGTTGTCTGCAGCGGCGTGGTATAGTAGCGCACGTGCAGCGGGACGGCTAGGGGAAGCGTGATGCAACAGATCATGATCGTCGGCGCCGGGTCGGTCGGCGGATTCTTCGGCGCCCATTTAGCCAGGAACAATCCCAATGTTTCATTTTTGCTGCGGCCTCGCACCTGCGAGGCTATCCGGAAGAATGGCCTGACGATCCGCAGCGCTGCCGGCACCTTTACCGTCCATCCAAAAGTCTCCTCCGATCCGCGGGAGTTACCCAAGCCTGATTTGATCATCCTCGGTGTGAAGACCTACGATCTCGATGAGGTCATGGATCAGCTCGAGCCGGTCCTGACCGGAAAGACGGTCATTCTGACCCTGCAGAACGGGGTGGATGTGGAGGACCGCATCCACGCGCGCCTGCACCGCGATTGCGTCGTGGGCGGCGTGGCCTTTATCTATTCGAAGATCGTCGAGCCGGGCGTGATCGAACACTACAAGCGCGGGGCGGTGGCGGTCGGCGAAATGATGGGACATAAGAGCGAGCGGGTGCAGGCGATCGTTGAGTTGTTCAAGCAGGCCGGACTCCAGTGCCAGTTGTCTGAGGATATTCGCAAGAGCAAGTGGGAAAAAATGTGTTGGAACTGTGTCTTCAATCCGATCACGGTCCTGATCAACGACCGGGTCGCGAAGGCGCTGGACCATCCGGAGATGATGGGGGTGATCCGGCAGATCGTGGGCGAAGTGGCGGCGGTGTCCGCCACGCTTAAGGTGCCGCTGGCGCCTGATATGGCTGAGAAGACCGTGCAGGTCACGCAGGCCATCCGGGATATCCATACCTCCATGTATGACGACTGGAAGGCTGGACGGCTGACCGAGATCGATTCGCTCAACGGCTATATCGTTCGGAAGGGGCGGGAGCTGGGGATTCCGACGCCGGTGAATGAAGCGATGACGGCCATGGTGAAGGCCATCACGGAACGGGAGAAAGCCGGTCCCGGGACGTTGCGCATCGAAGGGGCGGTCGTGCAACCGGTGACGCTCGACCGGGAGGCGCTGGGCAAGCTTCCAGCCGAACATCAGGTGTCAGACCTCAGTACAATCATGCCTAATCTGAAAGGGAAAGCCATCAGAGTGAAAGGGATTCTTGAAGTGCCGGCATTGGCGATCGGGGCCGACCACATCACCTTCCATTCGCAGGATGGTCAGTTTGCCGCCAGTCTGACGATCAAGCAGGCAGCGGAGTATGGCGTGCTGGTCTATGAGCTGGACGGGCAGCCGATGCCTGCATCCAAGGGGGGGCCGTTCCGGCTGGTGGCCCCCGGGCTCGGGGATCTGTGCGCCAATGTGAAGGGAGTCGCCCGCATTGAACTGACGAAGGGTCCGGGGAAGGACACGCGGCCCTCGAGAAAGGTCACATGAGCCAGGCAGACGAGCAGGAACAGGAACAATTGGAAGAAGAGCCCAGTGCGCCTCCGCCTAAAACGGGCCCTGCGATTCGACCGATCTATCTCGTGGTGCTGGCGGTTCTCGTGCTCGGCATCGGAGGCTTTGCCATGACTGGACCGGCCTGTAACACAAAAGAACCGGGCAAGGACCTGAAAGATTTGACTCCACAGGAAATCATGGAGCAGGCCATCAACCGACTCAAGGATCTTGGCGCGCTGCTGACGTTCACAGATACGACGCACATGCTGGCCAGGCCGACGCCCGTGAATCCATCGTCCTCAGGCCTGGTGGTTAATAGCGTCCTGGCGGTGAAGAAAAAGGACGAGATGAGCGAGGTGGTGACCCATCACACCACGAAAGGCATCACGGCCTACAAGCTTCGTCTGCCGGACGGCGCCTGCGGATACGTGTTCTCGACCGATCCGATCCGCCTGACCTCGCGATAGGCACGCGGTTGTCCGTACATCGTCAACGCGTCTAGCTATTTGCGCGGGCCTTGTGTATTCTGCTTCGGCAAGATGCTGATCTCGCCGGAACGTCTGTCCCAATCCGAAACCGTCTCCTATCGCCTGTCCAAATCCAAGTTTCTCTCCGGCCTCCAATGCCACAAGCGGCTCTTCCTGGAAATCTATCAGCCGGCGCTGGCCACCAAGCCGGATGAGATCACGCAGGCCATCCTCGACATGGGCACCGAGATCGGGGAACTGGCCCGGAAACGGTATCCCGGAGGCGTGCTGGTCGAGGCCGACCGCAAGCATGCCGCGGAGGCGCTCGTCCACACGAAGGCGCTCCTGGCCGATCCGAACGTCCCGGCCATTTTCGAAGCGGCCTTCATGTTCGAAAACGTTTTCATCCGCGTGGACATCCTTGAACGGCTCTCGACGGCGGAGAGCGGCGAGTCGGTCTGGCGGCTGATCGAAGTCAAATCCTCCACGCGCGTCAAGGAGGTGCATCTTAACGACCTTGCTATTCAGACCTACGTCATCAACGGCGCCGGTGTGATCCTAGCGGCATCCTGCCTTATGCACATCAGCACGCAGTACGTCTATCCCGGCGGCGAGCTCGACCTGCAGCAGTTTTTCGGAATTCAGGATTGCACCGAGCCGGTGCAGGCGCGGCTGGCCGACGTGCCGAGCAAACTGAACGAAATAAAAGCCATGCTGGCCGATCCGGCGCCGCCGGACATCGAACCGGACGGACACTGCTTCTCGCCCTACGAATGCCAGTTCTGGAACCATTGCACGAAGGGCAAGCCGGAACGCTGGATCTACTATCTGCCGGGAGGGGACAAGGCGTTCAGACAGCTCGTGCGGCTGGGCGTCCAGACGATCGACGAGATTCCAGCTGGCTTCAATTTGACAATCGTGCAGCGCCGCGTGAAGGACAACGTCGAATGGGTGAGCCCCAAGCTGCCCATCATGCTCAAAACGGTCCGCTATCCGGTTCACCATCTGGACTTCGAGACCTTCATGCCTGCCATCCCGCGATTTCCGCAGACACGGCCCTACCAGGTGATTCCCACCCAGTGGTCCAACCATGTGGAATACGACGACGGCCGGATCGACCATGACCAGTACCTGTGTTTGGATCAGAAGGACCCGCGCGAGGAATTGGCCGTGCGCCTGCTGGAATCGCTGGGGCGCGAGGGCAGCATCTGCGTCTATTCAGACTACGAACGGTCGGTCATCGGGCGTTTGGCCGAAGCGCTGCCCTCGTTGCGGCAGGAGCTCCAACGACTGCTGAACAGACTGTGGGATCTGTTCGATGTGGTGCGTGACCATTATTATCATCCGGCGTTCAAAGGATCCTACTCGATCAAGTCCGTGCTGCCGGCGGTGGTGCCGGCACT
>Ga0247727_10020430_pt1 | contig 10129 bp, 13 predicted proteins | sample WisWelCaveWW1625_FD_202498 | JGI IMG/M metagenome (GOLD analysis project Ga0247727, IMG submission 202498) | Biofilm microbial communities from Wishing Well Cave, Virginia, United States - WW16-25 | ecosystem: Environmental > Aquatic > Deep subsurface > Groundwater > Cave microbial mat | place... | reverse complement strand
GCGCAGCGCCGCCACCTGCGGGCGCCACATCGTCCTGTTCACTGGGAACCCATGGATGAGCACGACCGGCGGACCACTACCGTCCTGGTCGTAGCCGATCCGCACGCCTCCGATGGCGATCTGCATGTTCCCATCATAGCGCACCGACGTGTCGGCAGACGCACCTTTCCCGTTCGAGCCTGCGTCGGGACCGCTGGCCGGGGGTTCGCTCCCAGTGGCCGGCTGCGGTGTCCCGTCAGCACCGCTGTCAGGCATGATGCAGGCTGTGCCGTGGCCGCGGACGGGCGGCGCCGGGGGTGGGTGGGGGGCACTGACGGCTGTGCCGGTGGCGTCCGCGTGGTTGAGCAGCTGCCACTGGTGAATGCCATCGCGAGGGTCTTGAGTCGCAGATTGCCATCGACGGTCGAACTGAACGAGTTGATCAACGACGGGGTCCTCGGCCTGATGGACGCGGCGCGCCGGTATGATGGCGCCCGCGGTGTGAGCTTCTCTACTTATGCCGCGCACCGCATTCGGGGAGCCATCCTCGACGGACTGCGCACTCGCGATCCTCTGCCGCGTCGGGTGCGCCGCGCCCGTAAGCGCGCGATCGCCCTTGCGGGCGGCCCCTACCAGGCCGGCGGCGTGCAGTTGCTCGAGCTCGATACGGCCCTGGGGGTGCCGGAGGACGACTCGCTCGGCCCCGAGGCGCGCGCCATCGAAGCCGACCTGGTACGCTGCGCCTGGCGCGGGTTGGCGGTCCTGCCGCCGCGCGACCGGCGGGTCCTGATCCTGCGGCTGGTCCATGGTCTGACGCTGCGAGAGGTCGCTGCGCGGCTAGCGCTTTCCATCACGCGTATCGCCGAGATCCAGGCGCGGGGGCTGAAGCGCCTGCGTCGCTTCGTGGATGGGGAACCGGTCCGAGGGCGTTCGATCCTCGCCCGGCGCTCCAGCAGGACCATCAAGTGGCAGCCCCGAACCCTCGAGGTACCGCCGCACGTAGAATCGTTTCTCGGTCCGCCTGTGCTCGAACCGAGCGACGGTGTTACCCGGCCGGTCCCCCTCTCCGGACTGCAAGACGCTCCGGCGTGCCTCGAGTCCATACCTTCTGCCCGGCCGCCGTGAAACCGGAGGTCTCCATGGGCTCGTCGGTCCGCGCTCGTGTCACTGCGCGCAGGGTGCGCCAACTTCCGGGCTGGCAGGCGGACGCGCACGTCCACTGGCTCGCCAACACCCTGAGCACCGTTGGCGCACTCCTGCGGCGGCGCCCGGACGCCGCGGAGGACTTGCTGGCACAGTTCGTGTCGTATCTGCGCGATCTGCTCCGAGAGCGGCGGGCTCTCGTGCCGCTGGCGGACGAGATGTCCGTGGTCCGTGCGCTCGTGGGAGTGGAGCGCGCGCGGATGGGCGGCCGCCTGCGATTCGACATGCGCTGTTCCCCGGACACCTTGGAGATCGCCGTCCCGCCGCTCATCGTGCATCCGCTGGTGGAGAACGCCATCCGCCATGGGGTGGCGCGCCGCCTGCGGGGCGGCCGCGTGCGTGTGTCCGCAAGACTCACGGCCGGAGTCCTCCACCTGGCCGTCAGCGACGACGGTCCGGGCTTCCTCCGCCCGCTGCCGGCCCAGGCCGCGACCGGGTGGGGGGTGTCAGGTACCCGGCAGCGTCTGGCCGCGTTGTGGGGTTCCCAGGCACGACTGCGTGTGCTGGCCCGGCCGGGCCGGGGCACGCTGGCCGCGCTCAGCATCCCGGCGACTCCTGCGCCCCGCACGGCGACACGCGCGCCGCGTACGTCTGGCGCTGCGCCGTGACCGGGACTGCCGCGATGCGCGCGGTCATCGGCGACGACGAAGCCGGCGCCCGCGGACACCTGCGCGCCCTGCTCTCGGACTGCCGCGTGCGCACGATCGCGGAGTGTGCCGCTGGAGAACAGGTGCTGGCCGCGGTCGCCAGCACCACCCCCGATCTCGTGTGCCTCGACGTGCGTATGCCCGGTCTCGACGGCATCGAGGTCGCGCGGCGGCTGAGGGCAGGCTCCCTGGGAGTCCCCGCGGGGCCGGGTATCGTCTTCACCACCGGATACGCAGACTACGCCGCGGCCGCCTTTGAGTTGGATGCAGCAGACTATTTGTTGAAGCCCCTCACGGCCGGGCGCGTGGCCGACGCCGTCCGCCGGGTGCGCGCCCGTCTGGCGCCTCCGCTCGCGCCGGTGCCCCGATTGTTCGTGCCCGATGGCGATCATCAGGCGGCGCTTGCCCCTGAGACCATTCGGTTCGTGGAGGCACGCGACGGTACATCGCTCGTGCACGCCGACGACGGTGTGCACGCCGTGCGTGCCCCACTGACGCGCTTCGAGCCCCTGCTGGCTTCTCACGGCTTCTTTCGGACGCACCGTGCGTACCTCGTGAACATGCGTCGCGTGCGCGCGCTCGTGCCCTGGTCGCGTCATGTCTGGAGCCTCTTGATGGACGATGGGAAGGAGACATATGTACCGGTCGCCAAGTCCCGTCTGGCCGCGCTCCGCCGCAGCGTCATCTGGGTCGCCAGAACGGGAGGATCCTTGAATGGATCTCGGATTGCAGGGCAAGGTGGCGATCGTGGCGGGCGCGAGCCGCGGCCTGGGCCGAGCGATCGCTGAAGGGCTGACCGCAGAGGGCGCGCGGGTGGCGATCTGCTCGCGCTCGGCCGAAGCGCTCGCGAAAACCGCCGAGGCGATCGCCGCCCGGCCGGCCACGGCGGCCGCGCGCGGGGAAGTGCTGCCGGTGCCCGGTGACGTCAGCCGCGCCGAAGACGTGGATCGCCTCGCAGCCGCCACACTCGCCCGCTGGGGTCGAGTGGACATCCTGGTCACGAACGCGGGTGGTCCGCCGTCCGGTCCGGCGGCCGGCTTGACCGACGCGCAGTGGGAAACGGCGGTGCAGACCCTGCTGCTGTCCGCGGTGCGGCTCTCGCGCGCCGTGATCCCGACGATGCAGCGGCAGCGGTGGGGCCGCATCCTGCACGTCGCGTCGTTCACCGTCAAGCAGCCGCTGCCTAATCTGGTGCTCTCGAACGCCGTGCGGCTGGCGGTTGTGGGACTGGCCAAGACCCAGGCCGTCGAGCTGGCGCCGCACAACATTCTCGTCAACACGATCTGCCCGGGACCGATCGCGACGGACCGGCTGGTGGAGCTCACGCAACAGTACGCGACCCGCGAGGGGGCCACGTTCGAAGACGCCCGGCAGCGGTTGTGGATCTCCCAGATCCCACTGGGGCGGCTGGGTGAGCCGCGGGAGTTCGCCAACGTGGCGGTCTTCTTGGCGTCTGAGCGCGCGAGCTTCTTGACCGGCGGGACGTACCTGGTGGACGGTGGCACGGTACGGGCGACGATGTGACGCCGCGGCGTGGTCGCGACGTCGCGTGCTATACTGAGGCTCGGTTTGCCCCTATCGTCTAGGCTGGCCTAGGATACCGGCCTTTCAAGCCGGCGACGCGGGTTCGAATCCCGCTGGGGGCACCAAAGGCAGACAGGACGGGCGTTTCAGCGTTCCGTCCTGTTGTGTTTTGGGGCGAAGAGTCCGGTAGCCACCCCCTTTTCGATTCTTGACCTGCTCCGTCCATCGCGTCCACCTCCTCAAAATCGTTCCGCTTACCGAACCGCCCCTAAGGGGGGTCAGCCTCAACGAGTATGTGCCCGCGTGGCGACGTTCGGTTTCGATGCCCTATCACGCCCCTTAGCGGTTCCCTTTTTTGAGCGCAGGTAGGACTCTCGGCTCTTCTTCCGATTCCGACACGCCTCCGAGCAATAGCCGCTATTGCTCCGCAAGTGCATCGCCCCGCATCCTGGGCAGGTCTTCGGCCAAGGAAGGCCCTGAGTCAACGCCAACTGCCACCAACAGAAGCCCAGGAGTGAATCAGGGCCGTAGACGACAGTTGGAACACCCCCGACCTCCGCGACCGTTCCCACAATTCTGAGGTGGACATGGCTCTTGAGCATCCCGCCCAGGATACTTGCCGCCTTTGCCCTCAGTGCCGTCAGTGGGGCCGTGAGAACGCCTCTGCCCCCGCTCTTGGCCGAAAATCGAGACTCAGCTACTCGTTTCGTGATCGCCCACCGAACCGCCGTAGCGTAGGAGCGTCGAGTGCCTCGGTAGATGACTGCGCGGGCATCTTTCCATTGGTCCCGAAGACCACCGCTCCAGCCTATTGCCTTCAGATCGACGTTTTCGCCCAGAGCTGCGAGAAGAAGATCGGCCGCCTTAGCCTTCCTGTATCCCTTGGACGTTCTCTCAACGGCTTGCAGGGCAGCCCGCAGATTGAGCGCCACACGCAACTCCCTCGCGTCTTCGACTAAGTCGCCGGGTGAGTAGGACTCCCAATCCTGAACCTCCGCCACCGGCCCGTATCGCTGGCGGAAATCCTGAGCCTCTTCTTTGGCCTTGATACGCGCAAGCCGGAGGTAGAGGTCGGGTTCAAGACTCGCGGCGCTCCTCGCTATGGCCGGTCGAACTGCGGGCTTCGACATTCCTTCCCTCGGCCCTTTTCTCTTACCGGATTCTTACCGATTCCACCTTCGAGGATGCCATATTATGGTTCCAGAGTCAACGGCGCCAGTGCGGCGCAAGGGAGGAACCGAGATGCGGATGCTTTGGGAAGCCCAAGACGCGGCCCGCAGGCTGGACCTTTCGGCTGATTCCGTTCGTGCGCTTGAACGCGCAGGGGCGCTACCGGTCGCCGCCCGCACACCCCGCGGGGTCAGGCTCTTCGATCCGGCGGCAGTCAAGCATCTTTCCGAAGAGAGGTCCGCCCGTCGGCGAGGTTCTGGCAGACGCTAAGTGCAGGAAGACGAAACCGGCCGCTGGGAACGGCCGGCGGATGAAGGGAGCCTACTCTCGATGGGGAGACTACCACGTCACGATCAGGAAAGCAAATCGCCCCTGCCAGTCTACGCGGGCGGGAAAGTGCAAGGTAAAGTTCTCGATGACCAAGGGCGGCGAGTATTTGTGCGGCGCGTTACCTGGAGCCGACACCTCTTTCGGTCGCTTCGGGGGTGGTCTGCGTCCGAGGAGGTCGTGCGTCACCTACAGGATCTCCAGGTGGCCCTCATTCGCTATCACGACGACCGGGAGGTTACTTGGGAAATCACCCTTGCGGACTTCCTCGGCCACGCTGAGCAGCGGCAATTTGACGATCTGCAATACATCTGTCCTGTTCGATTCTGGTCGCAGGTTGACGACGACGGCGGATCAGTCGAACAACTCGCCCTGGCGATCTAGGATGCGGCTCGGGCAGTTCATTCCCTTGGAAACCATGCTCCTCGACCCGGAGTCGGAGCTGTGGCGCTACCTTGGCTCAAGCGCGCTACTGACCTACCTAGCCCACCGGGCTTCCCACCAGCAATACACACACTCGGGAGGGAGGAGGGGGCAGGACGCGATTCGGGCCAAGCATGAGCAGATCTACTTCGAGAGCGAGGAGCGGCTGGGACGGCGGGTGGGAGTGTCGGAGAGCACAATGAAGCGGGCAAACGTCCGCTTGTGCAGGGTGGGGCTGCTACAGATCGTGGAGCGGGGCCGGAAGGGCCGCCCGAACCGCTATCAGATGCCCCGGCTGACGCTCCCCCTGTTCGTGGAGGCCACTCGCCGCGCCAAAACACTCAGGGCCCCAGCGGCTCAGCCTGACCCCCAGTGGAGGTCACAGAGACCCTTAGTGGCGGTCAGCCTGACCCCTAGTGGGGGTCACAGTGACCTACGAACTAGAAGTGAGATCTATACGAGAAATGGAGAAGTGAAATCTAGAAAGGGCGTTTCATTCATAGAAGGACAAGGCCTCAATCCCAACCCGTCAGATGGTGCGTTAGCCGAGAATATTCCCTCGACGCAGGGGGACGAGGAGGCCCGACGAGTCATTCGGGAGCGGGTGCGCGATCTGGCGGCGGCCAAGGGGTTCCCGAGTTAGACAAGCCGGGTATTCGATCAGGAGGAGTTGAGCCGTGGGCACGCACAGAACTGCAAGGGAACTGCGCACAGTCGGTAGGCCGTTTACCCCCGGCCACGATCCACGCCGTAACGAGGGCGGCCGTCCTAAGCTTCCAGAGGAGTTGAAGGCGACCATTGCGGCCCTTACGGAAGAAATGATCCTGGGGATTGCCGACTTGGCGCGAACAGCCCAAAGTGAGTCGGTGAAGCTGGAGGCCCAAAGGTATTTGGTGGACCGCCGCTTGGGCAGGCCCGTCGAGACGACGAAGATCGACGCCTCGGAGGGCATGGAACCCCCGACGATCACCATTCGGACGCTGCCGGTCGGGCGGAGGGACGGCTTGCATGGCTGAGAACAACGGCAGAGCAGCGAATCGGCGGGGGTTGGGGCGCCCCTCCCGCCGGGGCAGTCTGGGCAATCCTGGCGGCCGGCCGAAAGAGGTCGTGCACGTTCCGCGAGTTGGCCCGTCGGCGAACGGAGGAACCTTAAGGGTCCATGACCTAGCTTTCAGAAACACCACTGGCCGGCGCCGCTGCACGGCCCGCAGGACCCGCCCTCGGACACAGAGCCGCCCTGCAGATAACAAACAAGGGAGGCACAGGCTCCGGGGCTAGGGATGAACCCCGCAAGAACGGGGAAAAAGCCTAGCAGGAGGCCCCGCAACGGCGGGGAACAAGCGGTGAGTGTCGGTTCGTTATCGTAGTTGAAGGGTGGCAACTGCAACCTTTCCTGACCAGCGTAACGAGGACGAAACTGATGAGGAGACCCGTGAAGTCTACCGTGAGTCCAGTGGCCGTCCACGGCGTGAAATCCACCGTGAGTGGGGCGGATCCAGTGGCCGTCCATGGCGGCCTTTGGACAGCAGAGCAGGCTGAAGAAGGACTTGTGGCCTGGGTTCTCGACTACCCTTTGGCAACAGTTGCACCGTTCTTGCTAGGAATGGCTCGGGCCGTTGACCTAAGCGGCGAGTTTGACCGAAGTATCGTGACGATTTCACCTGAGCAAGTCGACGCGCAAGCGCTCATGAAGGATTGGGTCATGGTCGGTAGTGATCTGTCTCACGCACTTGTGTGGTTTGATCAGAACCTCGATGCGGAAATTCAAGATCCTTACGTAAGGGAGAAGCTGCATTCTCTTGCGAAGAACGTTGGAGTGCAGGTGCAGCTGAATTTCGGTGGAGCAGTAGAGAGCCAAACTGCGAAAGGTGCAGCCTGGAATGAGCGTCGACCGGCCCGAGGGTGGTAGCCCAAAGCAGGCCGATCCCACCCCTCTTCAACCTGCCACCCCCAGTGTGACTTCAGCTGAAACGCAGTCCCACGGTCCGACAGCACAAATTGTTGCAATGGAAGCTACCTTTGCGGGCCCTCTTCCGCATCCTGCTCTTCTGGCCCGATACAATACAGCCTTCCCCGGCTGTGCCGAGAGGATCGTGAAAATGGCCGAGGATCAGGCGCAGCACAGGCGCTCCATAGAGAAGACCGTTGTCGATTCTCGAGGCCATAGCGAGAGCAGAGGCCAGTTCTTCGCATTCGTTTTGGGAATGACGGGCGTCGTTGGAGCCGTCTACTTGGTTTCCATCGGCATGTCGTTAGCGGGCTTCGCCGTCTTTCTAAGTAGCCTTGGGTCTCTTATGGGTGCCTTCATCTACGTTCAGCGCAGACTGCAACGAGAGCAAGACCGCAAGGGCAGGGAACGCCCGACCGGATCTGGTCGCCGGGATTCCACCCCTGCCCCGGGCTCAACCGCTCAATAAGCCCATCCAGCCGTCGTTGCTCGTGATCGCGGCCCCGCCGTTTTACCCAGCTTAAATGGCTGAAGGCGTCGTCCAGCAGGCGTTCATCTTCCGGCCCTCAGATTGTCCAGCGGGCTCGCCCGCCTGAACTTCGCACTGACCTCTGGCTTTGTGAGATGAGCATAGCGCAGCGTCATGGCCAGCGATTCGTGCCGGAGCACCTGGCGCACGAGTTCGAGGTCGCCGGTCTGTTTGAGAATCGAGGTCGCCGCGTAGTGGCGTAGGGCATGAGGGCCGATCTTCCGGGGCAAGCCCGCTTTGACGCTCAAGCGGTGGAGAATCCGGGTAGCCGCACCCCGCGTCATCGAGCGGCCGTCGCGGTCGCAGAAGAGAAAGTCCTCCGCCTGCATCTCCCGACGCTTCGCCAGCCAGGCCCGCAGATGCGTCGCCGCTTCAGATCCGAAGAAGCCCACGCCGTCTTTCTGCCCCTTGCCCGCCCGCACGTTCACCGTCCGGGCTCCAAAGGTCACGTCCTCCACGCGCAGCCGCAGGGCTTCCCCAATCCGCAGGCCCGAATCCGCCAGCAGGGCGATCAACGCCCGGTTGCGGCGGCCCTCGAAGGCATCATGGTCTGTCGCAACCAGCAGTCGGCGCACGGCGTCGTCGTCGGGCACGCGGGGCAAGGTGCGCGGGGTTCGCATTGTCAGGCCGCGCATGGGGCTCTCAGAGAGGAGGCCCGCTTCGGTCGCCCACCGGCAGAACGCCCGCAGCGCCCTGAAGTGCTTGTGGACCGTCACCGGCCCCATGCTCTCGCGGAGTGCGGTCAGGTAGCCCTGCACCGCCAGCGGCGAGCAGGCGTCCAGGGTCTCATGCTTGCGAGCGAACCGTCCCAGGGTCTCGCGGTAGTAGGCCAGCGTGGCCCGAGTGCAGCCAATGACCTGCCGGGAAAGAACGAAGGACTCGACGGCTTCACGGGTCGAGCGGGCTGCAGGAAGTCCGGTAGTCACCCCTCGAAAGTCCGTGTCTGACGCGGCCTCCAGAGGGGTAGGTGGATACCGGCCTTTCAAGCCGGCGACGCGGGTTCGAATCCCGCTGGGGGCACCAAAGTTCAGGGCCGACGCAGTTTCGAGCGTCGGCCCTGGGTCATTAGAAGCGGAGATCCACTCGCAGGTCGTACACGTCATCGCCCACGCGTGCTCCCGGCAACAGGAACACGCTCGAGGTGACCGCGGGCTCCAGCGGAAGCGGCTCGAACACCAGCCGGCCGTGCGCCTGGCTGCGCGGGCCCACGCGTTCGGGAAGGTCGCTGCGCAGCATGCGAACCGCGTACACTTTGCCTCCCGCATCCACGAGCTGCGCCAGACCGATCGCGACGAAGAGCGACGCTTCAGTCGCGGCCGCGTTCTCGACGGTGACGCTCACGGTGGTCGCCTGCCGGGTCAGCTCGATGCTCGAGACGTTGACCGCCAGGGGCCCGGTCTCTGCCCGCGCGCGCATCGCAATCGTTCGTGGCGCCGCGGGTTGAGCGAGCAGCCCGGGGGATCCCAGGAGCCGCACCGGCATGGCGCAGTGCAGCGTCATGGCCGGCAGCGCCTTCCCGGACGCGGTGTTCAACCCCTCGAAGACAAGTGAGAAGTGAGCCGGCCAGGCGGCCGGCCTGAAATAGAGCGACCCCTTGGCGACCGCGCCCGGCGCGACGTCCATCGGGCGGAGGAGCCGTGTTTCGATCGTGTGCACCTGCAGGTCGAAAGGGCCCACGCCGATGCTGACACCGACCGCTCCCATGGTGATGAACCCGGCGATGCTCACCGAAACCGGCGACGGACGGTGGAGAGCACGAACGACCTCATCCCTGCTGGCAGGAGCCACGCCAGGCCCGTTGTCGGGCATAAACACGAACCATGCCGGATCGATGCGGACCGGCGTCGGGCCACTGTTCTGCACGGTGAGCTCGACCTCGATGAAATGCGGAAGGGCGCGCTGCTGGACCGCTCCGGCGGCCGAGAGCGACGCACGCTCCGCCCGACACGGAAGCGGCGAGGGGGCCTGCGCCCGGACGGGCGTCCCCTGTCCTCCCAGGAACACGAGCACGGCAACGGCGATCGCGAGGGTTCTCATCGGTCTGCCCCCCATCTACTATAGGGATGTACCCTAATAGGAGAGGGGAGAGGCCCATGACTGGCGATCGGCGGATCAGACCCACCCGCCGCGAGTTCCTCGAAGCCACGTTGACCGTCCCGGCGGCCTACCTGCTGGCCACGTCGGTTCGGAGCGCCCTCGGCCTGGCGGCCGCGGACGTGTTGGCGGCCCCACAGCAGGTACTGCCGGCCACACCGGCGTGTCCCGACCCAGATGACGTCACGGTGACGCAAACCGAAGGGCCGTTCTTCAAGCCCCGGTCGCCGCAGCGTACCTCCCTACTCGAATCCGGCGTGACCGGGACAAAGATCGTCATTGCGG
>Ga0247727_10020429_pt1 | contig 10129 bp, 12 predicted proteins | sample WisWelCaveWW1625_FD_202498 | JGI IMG/M metagenome (GOLD analysis project Ga0247727, IMG submission 202498) | Biofilm microbial communities from Wishing Well Cave, Virginia, United States - WW16-25 | ecosystem: Environmental > Aquatic > Deep subsurface > Groundwater > Cave microbial mat | place... | reverse complement strand
CTTTTTGCCTTTCTGTTGAATTTTACCCGGAACGAAACTGACACAAAAGATATCCTGCAGGAACTCTTTCACAAACTGGCAAGGCGCCCGGACCTGCTGGATGGTGTGCGGGAAGAACGGGCTTTTCTGATTCGTCTGGCGCATAACACGGCCATTGACCTCATGCGCCGACGTTCAACGCGGCAAAAGAACTACGAGCAATTCGCCAGTGAATCCGGTTCAATTTTTACACCCAGTCAGGATCCGGATGAGAATGTCTTCCGTGAAGCGTTAACAAGAGCATTGGGCGAACTGCCTGTCGATCAGCGCGTGGTGGTTCATCTCAAACTCTGGGAAGGGCTTATCTTTGAAGCCATTGCCGAGACCCTTGAAATTCCACTCAATACCGCTGCCAGCCGTTATCGATACGGGTTAGACAAATTACACGAGCTGTTGCGTCCACTTTATGAAGAAATCAAAGATGAAACCCGATGACTTTGAACAAAGACTAATGCGTCAACCGATACGCTCCGTTCCGACTGAATGGCGGCAGGAAATCCTGCAAATGGTAGTGGAAGAAACCCATCCTCTCCTCCCATCCTGCTCGCGACAAGTGTCGGAGTTGTTAAGGGGAGGAAAAAGGTGGGGTCTTCCGCTGTGGTTAAACGATCTCCTCTGGCCCTGTCCACAGGCATGGGCTGGATTGGCGGCAATATGGATTGTCATTCTTGGATTGAACATCGTCGCCACAGACAGTCCAACGGTTGTCATGAGTGGAACGACATCATCTGCGGCGGATTCAATGATTGCCATGGAAGAAAAGCGGCGATTGCTTGCGGAACTTTTGACTGTTTCTACGGAGCCTGTGGAGATCCCAAGACCAGCTTATCTTGGACCACGGAGTGAATTAATAAGAAGAACCGTAGAGGTTTGATGAGCCACAGATTAACACGGATGAAACACGGATGGGCGCAATGAATTGCGCCCCTACCAATCCAATTTTTGTAGGGGCGTGATTTATCACGCCCCGTTCACCACGCCCGTATAAGAATCCAAATCAATGAATACCTCAGACCCCCCCTCCGGTATCCGAAAACATATGCCCACCCTGATTCGCCTTTCACGCTGGGGAATTTTCGGTTTGGCATGTCTGGTCACGCTCGTTGCCCTGTATTGCACCATTGAAAACTGGCGTGGCAAGAGGGCTTTGGAAGCATGGAAACAGGAGATGCGGGCCAAGGGAGAGAAATTCACGCTGGAGGAACTCGGTCTGGCAAAGCCAACCCAACAAGGAGAAGGCGCCAAAGCTTTGCTTCAGGCAATGAATCAGCTGGGAGCTCTCAGCACCAATTGTGTTCTTGCAAGTGGCGGTATTTCAACCATGAAATTGGTGGCGCCCGGTAAGGCAAAAGTCCTTCTGAAACAAAGCGCCCTGCCCGAGCCCCCTGTGCGAAAAAAAGATGGGACACCTCACGGATGGACGGATCTTGCCAATCAAATTGCCCAGGCAAAGGAACCCTTGGAGCAGGTCCAGAGCGCCCTGCAGCAATTCTCACTGGATGTTGGGTTGGATTATTCAAAAGGCGTCGGTTTACTCCTGCCGCATCTTGGCCCGATACGCAACACGGCTCGATGGTTTTCTGCGGCAGCGCTCAACGACCTTCATCAAGGAAAACTGGAAGGAGCGCTTGATGAAATTCGTGTCGTAGGTTTGTTGGATGATAACTTTGCCGGAGACGACCAGACGCTGATCCATCAGTTGGTACGGATGGCGATCCGGAGTATCAATGAGGGTGTCATATGGGAAGCTCTTCAAGCGGATGGATGGCGGGATGATCAGCTCAGGCAATTACAGAAGATATGGCAACGGGATGATTTGATGACGGATGTGATCCGGTCTTTTGAAGTGGACCATGTCTGCATGGGTTCTTGGGTGTTTGATAAGGTTCGGCGTGAACCCAAACTTTATCAATCTCTAGGCTCTTCTGGGTTCGAAGGAGATATGGCTTTCAGTTTTCGGGGCGCTATTTTCATATGGCGGTGGGCATGGTCGTATCGGGATGAACTTTATTATCTTCAGCATATGCAACGTTTGCTCGAAGTCGTTCGCGCTATCCCGAAACATAAGTCATGGACCGAAGCCTCTTCAGTTCTCACACCGATAGTAGATGAGATTTCGAATGCGAAGGGTTTCTACAGCCGGCGATTTATTTTGTCGAAACTGCTGCTTCCTGCGCTCAACCGGGCGATTCTCAGTGCGATGCGCTCTGAAACCCAACGTGAACTGACCGTTACGGCGATTGCTTTGAAGCGTTATCAACTTCGCACAGGGAAGCTTCCGCCCACTCTGGAGGCCTTGATTCCAGAATTCCTACCGGTGCTTCCGATTGATTACATGGATGGAAAACCTCTCCGCTATCGTCCGAATGCTGATGGAACTTTTGCCCTTTATTCAGTTGGTGAGGATGGGAGGGATGATGGTGGAGATTCGAATCCGGTGAAGGCAGGGAAACAAGCGCTCTCCTTTTCTGAGTCTTGGGAGAATGCGCGCGATGTTGTCTGGCCCATGCCGGCGACGTCGGAGGAAGTTGCGGTCTACGAGGCATCCAAGAAATAAATGTAGCTGTGTTTCTACGAAGCGCAGCTCCATGAAAAATGCGGCGTTTCACCCCGGCCTGCGCGGGGCAGGCAGAAACACCGCTACAATGAAGTTATAATTTGTTAAATGATCAATCCAAAGGATGACGCCAATGCAGACCTGGAAAACGGCTGTAGTCCCGATCGGTGGTAATCCATTCGCAACCGGATTCAATGGCCAAGGCAGCCAGATAGGCATCGGGGACTAATTTTCCCCGAACCCCGGCAACCTGACACAATCGCGTAAAGATTTCCCAATGCCTTGCCCCCGGTGAAATCACAATGCAATGGGGTTCATCCCGAACTTCATGCGCGAACCGGAGAGCTTCGGGCATGCTGCTGGGGGGATTGAAAATCCGAGAATGGGTCACGATCCTTAAGAGACCGCTCAGGACCAGATCTGCCACGCCATAATTGGCATCTCCCGCAATCACGCCTTCCAGCCACCGGCGATATTCTTCGTGTCTTGGCGCATCCCGTCGATGGGCATACACCAGGACATTAACGTCGAAGAGTACCATCAGCCTCCTCCATCAGGTCCAAAAGACCGGCAGAATCATCCAAATCCACTCCCGGTTGTAAACCATCCCCACTAAAGGTGGTCAGATGTACTTTTCGAGGATGGGACTTTTGCCGAACAGGCATTATCAACGAAAGTCGGATGGCTTCCTCGATCAAGGAAGTCATGGTTTGGCCTTTCGCAGCAGCCTTCTGCTTGAGCTGACGAAAAAGATCGTCTTTCATGTAAATCGTTGTCCTCATACATTAAAACATATACTATCAGCATTAATATGTCAAATACTGGAAACACCCTTTTTCAAAACAAGCACCCTGAACGGTATCCCCATCATTTCCGGATGAGTCAGGGTGTTGAATTGACGAATCTCCTGGGGAGTCAGTTCCATGCGGTGCTCAGTCATGATCCGGGTTAACCAACGGTTTTGTTGAATGAATTCATTCACCTCCAGTCCAAGACGTTTTGCTTCTTCCATCAACGGTGTCCATCGAACATGAGCTGTCAAATCCTGTTCGCCCGGATCAGCCAGAATATTTTCAACGAGACGGTGTTCCCGGTATCCGCGCACGGTGCCTTGAGGTCGTGGCGCCTGAAAGTATTCCTCATCGGTCCATCCGTAGTCCAACAGCAGGATGTATCCGTGGTGAAGGGTGTGTGAAGCGTTGCCGAGCCATTTGAGCGCTTGGGGATTCCATTCAACCTGACCCTGAACATTTTTTGGTAGAGAATCGGTCAATCTAACGGGACAGGATCGCTGCGCCCAGATCAGAGCTTCTTTTTCGACGTCAACACAGCATTCCATCCAACTCCCTTCTTTCCTACCCCCTACCTCCCCCAACCCCTCCTTGGTAAGGAGGGGAGTATTCCAAGCCGAGTTTTTGCACTGGCTCTTCGAGGGAGGCGCTGCATTCTTCAGCAAATGCACCGGAAAAGCGTCCAGCAACTCATTGCCGAAGATCACTCCATTGATACCGCGAAGTTCGCTCATGGAATCAACCCGGTTGATTCCATGTTGGCTGGCAGGTGATTTTCTTTGAACCTGTTCAAGACGAGGCAGCGGCTCGACGAGGAAGTAATGGGTTGCATCCCAACACGCAGGAAGATTCTGCTGGAGGGCTGTCAGAATATCATGTGCCAATTGGCCATCAAGGCCGCCGCATTCCATGATGTGAAATGGGTCCGGCCTGCCCATGGACTTCCACCATTCGGCAAACTGGTGCGCGAGGAGTCGGCCGAATAATGGGCCGACGGACACACTGGTAAAAAAGTCTCCTGTGCGCCCTATGTTGGATGCAGCCTGTTCCTTGCAGTAATAACCCCATTCCGGATGGTAGAGAGCCAGTTCCATGAAGCGCGCGAATGTCATGGGGCCGCGCTCGCGAATCTCGGCATGGATAAGGGATTCAAGGGGGCGCATGGGATGATTGGAAAATTAAGAATTAAGAATTCAGAACCAGCCAAAGATATTTGAAATTTAGACAGAATTTACAGAATCCATGGAATTCTGTTAATTTTGTTAATTCTGTCAAAAAATCTGAGAGGTCTTGCCCTTCGGTTATCCATCACCTATGCTTTCCCCTTCAAATGAAGAAAGGTTTTTTCGAACTATTGGGGAGTATGGTGCTGGGCTTTGTGGATTACCTGGGGAATGTGTTCCTCCTGAGTGTGGAGTCGTTCAAATCCATTTTTACACAGAGATTGCGCTGGCGCGAGACGGTTTTCCAGATTTCCAGCATTGGCGTTCACTCGTTGCCGGTAGTTCTGCTGACCGGCGCCTTCATTGGCCTGGTGTTTGCCGCGCAGACCTACTTTCAGTTTCACAAGGTGCGGATGGATACAAACACGGGGCCGGCGGTATCGATTGCGCTTTCCCGTGAGTTGGGGCCGATCATTACCTCGCTGATGGTCGCGGGCCGTGTGGGCGCGGCCATGGCGGCTGAAATTGGCACCATGCGTGTTACGGAACAGGTGGATGCTCTGCGTTCATTGGCGGTTCATCCGGTGGATTACCTTGTGGTGCCCCGCCTGATCGCGATGGTGTTATCGCTGCCGTTGCTGACGATGATGTCCATATTCACCGGAATTGTATGTTCCTATGTCCTGGCGGTGGAGGTGCTGGGGATTGATGGGGCTTATTATTTGCACAACATGTACATCTACACCGATGCGGATGACATCTACACGGGACTGATCAAGGTGTTCATCTTCTCATTCATCATTGTTTTTATCAGTTGTCAAAAGGGTCTTCAATGTGAAGGCGGGGCCGAGGGGGTGGGCCGGGCGACCACGCAAGCGGTGGTCAATTCCTCGATTTCGATTCTGATCACCAATTTCTTCGCAACCATGTTCCTGAGCAAAATCATCCCTCCATGATTGAAATCTCCAACTTGCACAAGGCATTTAAAGATGTGCCTGTTCTTCGTGGGGTGGATCTTACGGTTGGTGAATCCGAGCGGCTGGTGATTATTGGTGGCAGCGGTTGCGGCAAAAGTGTCCTGCTCCGTCACATTGCCGGTTTGCTCAAACCGGATACCGGCAGTCTCAAAATTGACAATCAGGAGCTGGTCTCGCTGACGGAACGGGAGCTCAATCCCATTCGAAAAAAAATCGGGGTTCTATTTCAGGGGGCAGCTCTCTTCGACTCATTGGATGTGTTTCACAACGTGGCGTTCAGTTTGATGGAAGAGCGCACCCTGACTGAAACTGAGATCGGGGAGCGCGTGGCAGAGGTTCTGGATGTGGTTGGAATGGGCGGTGAGGAGCTCAAGAAGCCGGCTGAACTTTCCGGCGGGATGCGAAAACGCGTGGGTTTGGCGCGCGCGATTGTCAACCGCCCGACAATCATGCTTTACGATGAGCCCACCACGGGACTGGATCCTCAAATTGCCGATTCCATCAACCGTCTGATTCTGAAAATGTCGCGGAATTTCAATGTAACCTCCATTGTTGTCACACACGACATGGTGAGCGCCTATATGATCGGCAATCGCATTGCGATGCTGCACGATGGTAAAATCCTTGTTTCCGGAACACCGGATGCGATACAAAAGGATGCGAACCCGATTGTTCAACATTTTATCCACGGTGTTTCCGAAGAGAGTGATCTTGACGGTTTCGAGAACAACCGGAACGGAAAACGCACGGCACAAAATGCACCCAGGTAATCCATGAATTCACCCAAAACCACTGAACGACAGGTCGGCATTTTTATTTTTACAGGCATCATTGTCACCTGTGCCATGATCCTGTATTTTGGGAAGGCCGGGGATCGTTTTCGGGGCGGATATCCCATCATCGTGGAATTCAGCAACGCAGGGGGACTTGTGCGCGGGGGACAGGTTTTTTATGCGGGTGTTCTTGTTGGAAAAATCGACCGGGTAAAATTAAGGGCGGACAACACAGGGGTGGAGGTGGAACTCAACATGTTCGAGGGCATTCATGTACGCAAGGACGCTGGCTTTCTGATCAAACAATCCGGGTTGCTGGGTGACCAGCACATTGTAGTTGTGCCACACACAATCACTGCACCCGTTCTCCAACCCGGTGATCGGGTGAAAGGAAGCGATCCATTTGACTTCAGTGAGGCGGCAACGCAGGCGGGGGAAGCCATCAAGAAATTGAATGCGGCGATTGACAAATTATCTTCCGACGTTCTCGAAGGCGAAACGATGGTTGATCTCAAACAAACCATCAAAAATTTTTCGGATCTGATCAAAAAACTTCAATCCAATTCCAATCGTCTGGATGATGTTCTTGCCAGGGCTCAGAAAGGGCAGGGGACGGTCGGAAAACTGCTGACCGACGATCAATTGTTCGAGGAACTGAAGAGGCTTATTCATAACTGGCGTGTGCATGGTCTTCTGTATCGGGAGAAGGCCGCGATAGATTATCCGAGCCCTCCCAAGGGTTCTTCGAACAAGCCTTACTCTGCTGAAGAATAAGCCATGCAGCAGACGATTTTTCTTCTTCGGGCTTTATTCCTGACGACTTGCGGGGTTGCCGGCTGGTATATATCCGGTTTAAACCAGGACTGGAATGTGCACCGGGTTTGGTTTAACCAGCCATGGCTGGGTTGTTTTCTTGGACTTGCGATCGGTCTCTTCGTCATCCTGATAGACCTTTTCGCGAAAGGTGTTTCACTGCGGGCATTTTCCAGCGCCACTTTCGGCCTGACCCTCGGATTGGTGCTGGCCACGCTTGTATCGGCGTCCGGCCTTTTCAGTTATGCGGACAGGGATATCCAATGGATCATTCATCTCGGCATTTATCTGACCTTGGGATATCTGGGAACCATGCTTGCCTTTCGCAGCAACCGGGATGAATTCAGTCTTCTGATCCCGTATGTTCGTTTCATTCGTCAGGAACCTCACGAACAGGTGACGCTTTTGGATACGAGCTCGATCATTGACGGTCGAATCGTGGACCTGTGCAAGAGCGGATTCCTGGAGGGCAGTCTGGTCATTCCCCGTTTTGTCCTGCAGGAACTGCAAACCCTCGCTGACAGTCCGGATGCAACCAAACGTGCGCGAGGAAGACGTGGTTTGGATCTCCTGAACGAGATGAAAAAGAATCCTTCTGTTGAAGTGAAAATCCATGAAACCACCGATGGTCCCGGAGATGTGGACTCACATCTCATCCGTCTCGCCCAGATTCTGAGCGCGCGCATTGCCACCACCGATTATAATCTGGGGCGGGTGGCGGAGCTCCAGAGGGTCCGGGTCATGAATATCTACCTGTTGGCAGGGGTTCTACGGTCTTCTGTATTGGCCGGCGAAAACATCCGGCTCAAACTCGTTCGAGAAGGCAGGGAATCTCATCAGGCGGTGGGCTTTTTACCGGATGGCACCATGATTGTGGTCAATCAGGCGCACAGCCTGATTGGTCAGGAAGCGGAAGTTGTTGTTTCGGGATCCATCCAGACCTCCGCTGGAAGGATGATCTTTGGCGATCTGGCAAACAGTGGACAACGTGGGAGCGTCACTCCATAAGCAGCGCCAGATTGTCTCGGCGATCGTCCTGGCAGGGGGTAGCAGCCAGCGCATGGGGCCGGGGATCGACAAACTCATGTGCCGTGTTGCGAATCGTCCATTACTTGCTCATTGCATGCTGGCCTTTGAGCGGTGTCCTGAAGTACAGGAAATTGTTCTTGTTGCCCGTAAAGATCGGCAGGCTGGATATCAGACCCTTGCTGTGGAACAAAAAATTTCCAAGCTGAAATCCGTGGTGTCGGGCGGAGAAGAACGCCAGGATTCTGTCTGGTCTGGTCTCCAGGCGTTATCGCCGGATTCCGAGCTCGTGCTGATCCATGATGGCGCCCGCGCGCTGGTGACGACGGATATCATCACACGCTGCATATCAGCCGGACGAAAAAGCGGCGCCGCGATTCCTGCTTCGCGCGTCAAGGATACCATCAAGCGCGCCTCTCCCACTCCGAACAAGCATGGTCCCCGGGTGGAAACAACCCTGGATCGCTCCATTCTTTGGAGCGCCCAGACCCCACAGACATTTCGCACCGACCTGATCCGTCAGGCTTACGAACCTCTCATTCGAGAGCAGATCATTGTAACGGATGATGCCGCTGCCGTGGAGCGCATCGGTTACACGGTTTCGCTTGTGGAATGTGATTCTTTGAATCTGAAGATTACAACACCGGAAGACCTGTTATTGGCGGAAGTGCTTCTCTCCAAACGCGCGTAAGAGCGCATTGACCTTTATTGCACGGATTGTGTAAATTCAGCCTTATATGATTAAAGTTGGCATGGGTGTGGATATCCATCCCTTTGAGGATGGGCGCCGCTGTGTTCTGGGTGGGGTTCATATTCCTCATTCCAAGGGGTTGCTGGGTCACTCGGATGCCGATGCGCTGGTTCATGCCGTCATGGATTCGCTCCTGGGAGCCATCGGAGAACGTGATATCGGCCACTTTTTCCCGGATACTGATGCGAAATGGAAAGACACCAACAGTCTCAAACTTCTTGAAGTTGTCCGAGGCGTCCTTGAGAAGAAAAAAGTGGTGGTTCATAACATTGATGTGACGGTTGTCGCCCAGGAGCCGAAACTGGCGCCTCATATCGCAACGATGAGAGAAAATCTGGCTCGGGCTCTTGGGATTCAAACCTCACAGATTGGCCTCAAGGCAACCACTTCGGAATGGATGGGGTTCACGGGACGCAAGGAAGGCATCGTTGCACTTGCAACCGCTTGTATCGATTGCCCTTAAGACGCACTCCTAACCCGCATGTTTCACAAGATTTTTGATTGATATAAAATATGCGGGTTAATTGCTTGACGGAATGCCATCTGCGTTCCAACCATTTCTCATGCATACATTGACCGACGATTTATTACGCCATTGGAAGTCAGCGTGTGCCCTGTGCCTGCTTTGGTTAAGTCTGGCGGATTCATCTTCCGGCATCGAGATCAGTCCCAGCAGATATCAGGCAGGCACCAGCAGCAACAATCCACCCTACAAAACCCAGGGCGCGCCATCACTCTTTTCGAGTCCTTTCAAATGGATTTTTGGATCAGGACACAGCGCGGCGATGCAACGCGTGAATGCCCCCCCCGATTTCAAGGTGGAACTGGTGACGGAGCCAAAGAACTTCATGCCTTCCAGTAACGGTGTATTGAAGGCAAAAATGATTGTTTTGAACCAGAGTAAAGACAAATACATCCTGGAGTTTACAACAGCGCAACATTACGACTTTCTGATTCAGGATCGAAGCGGAAAGGAAGTCTACCGCTGGTCCGGTGACAAAGCCTACAGCCAGCAGCTTTCCTCGGTGGTTGTGAATCGAAACGAGAAGCTTGCTTACGAAGAAGACCTGTTCACCACAAACAACGTGGTGGTGAACCTGGACCCGGGGGAGTACAAGCTTATTGGAAGGATTACGGCGAAGTCCCCGATTTCGGTGGAGACTTCGTTTCGGGTGTCTCCTTAAGCTGCGGTCCCAGCTGGGTTGCTCCAAATCCGCGTCCCACCTGAACAGGTCCAAG
>Ga0247727_10020428_pt1 | contig 10129 bp, 8 predicted proteins | sample WisWelCaveWW1625_FD_202498 | JGI IMG/M metagenome (GOLD analysis project Ga0247727, IMG submission 202498) | Biofilm microbial communities from Wishing Well Cave, Virginia, United States - WW16-25 | ecosystem: Environmental > Aquatic > Deep subsurface > Groundwater > Cave microbial mat | place... | reverse complement strand
AGGACACGCTTTCGTCTTTCATCCAGAGTCAAGTCGAGCCTCATCCCGCGTTGACGCAATCCTTCAACTTTCGCAGACCTTTCCATGAATACAACCTGATGTCCCGCCAGCGCGAGACTCCCGCCGAGATATGTGCCGATGGCGCCCGCGCCGAACGTTAAGATTTTCAGCTTGCCGTTTATAGGGTTGGAAGAATCAGTCAATGTCACGCTTCACGCCTGACCGAGGGATTTCAAATGCGCGCGATCGTTCAATGAATCTATTGCCCAGCGGTGTTGATGCGGGAAATAGATCACGCGCGCAAAGGATGTGTTCTCAAAACGGAACCGAACACCTGATGGGTCAGCGTGGGGCGCAATACCCAGGATCGCATACATCAGTTTATTGAGAAGCCCGCCGTGTGAAACGACCAGATAACTCCCGGCGGGCCTGCGCAGGAGGGCATGTAAAGCCTGCCCCGCACGCAGGTACAACTCCCAATCCCCTTCCCCGTCGCCGCCAACATAATCATAAGGGGTGATGAATGGCGGCCTGGGGATCCTGCGAACCTCCTCGGCTGTAAGCCCTTCCATTTCGCCGATATCGCGCTCCATCCAGATCGGATCGAACTCTGCTCTCACGTCCAAAGCAGATGCAATAATTTCAGCAGTCTCCTTCGCGCGTATGAGCGGGCTTGCAGTTACCAGATCAAACTTTACGCCTTCAGACTTCCATCGCTCCGCCAGGGCGGTTGCCTGTGCGCGGCCCTTCTCCGTCAGCGGATAATCGGATTGACCCTGCCAGCGCGATTCGGCATTGCCGACAGACTCTCCGTGGCGCAACAAGACGAACTGATAGACCGGCTTTTCAACTGAACTCATTCGTCCCCTTTCTTCAACATGTATATGGGCCTTCTTTTTACTTCCTGGAAAATATAGCCGACATAAACGCCAATAAAACCAAGCAGGATCATTACCATCCCCCCGATCACCAGCGTGACGGACATGAGCGAACTCCATCCCGCCACCAATTCGGACGAACGACCCGTAAACCAAAATGAAAGAACATAGATGATCTGCGCTGCGGCAAGGCAGAGCAAAATGCCTCCCAGCGTCATGCCGATATAAAGCGGAACGAGTGAAAAGGAGAAGAGCGCATCCATTGCAAGGCGGAACATCTTGCCAAACGAATACTTCGACCTGCCCGCCACTCGATGCGTCTCGTGGTATGGAAGAATGACACTGCGAAATCCCATCCATGAGATCATGCCGCGCAGAAAGCGATGATACTCGGGCATGGACTTCAACGCGTCCACTGCCTGCCTGCTCAGGGCGCGAAAATCCGCCGCGCCGGGTTCGATGTGAGTTCCGCTGATGGCATTGATCAATTGATAAAAGAATGATGACGTCGCCTGCTTGAAGGAAATCCCCCGCCCCTGATCTATTCGTTGAGCCTGAACGATATCGTAGCCTTGTCTGCAGAGATCTATCATTTGCGGGATCATTTCGGGCGGATGCTGACCATCCCCATCCAGCGAGATGACGATATCACCCGTTGAGTGGTCGAGTCCCGCTGTGAGTGCCGCCTGGTGACCGAAGTTACGGCTGAAGGAGAGGATGGTCACGCGTGGATCTTCGTCCGCGATCGTTCGAAGCGAATCAGCCGTCCCGTCGTTTGAACCGTCGTCAACAAATAGAACGTGGAAATCATAGGCGAGACCATCCATCACTGCACGAATTTGCCCGTAGATTTGTTCGATCACGCCCGCCTCATTGAAAACAGGTATGACCAGATCAACTGTCAGTTTACTTTTGGAAAACATCGGATTTATTCTACCATGCCCCTCGAACCGCCCTTTTGCCTGCTTAATTCACCTTGCAGAGGGCATCAAACAACAGATCACGATCATAACCTGCAGGCTGACCCTGAAGCGCCTTCATCTGCTCACAAACACCCGCATGCACATCCTTGTTGACTCTAATCAATCGAGCGATTTGCCTGCTCTGTTTTGTATCGCCTATATGGATATAAGCCTCCAACGCTGGCAACCACTCTGAGACGTCGCTGGGTTCCAATCCCAACGAGATGGCCTGGTCTGCCAGGTCCGCCCCGGCTTGCCAGTCCATTCTCTGGCGAGCCAGATCAATTTTTTGGTAGAAATAACACCAATGATGAGGAGGCTCGGAACCAAAGATGACGCTCGAAGGGATCGCCGAATTACCTGCCGTATTGATCAACCCCGCGTCGGAATATCGCGCAATAAAACGCACTTCGGGCGGCTCGGATACTGCCTGCTCTGATCGAACACCATCCAAAACGTGAAGACAGGAACGCGGTGTCGGCTGGGACAGGATGATAACTTTACCGTAATCGCGTTGTATGGAAACAGTACCCCGAACGACACGATCCTCCACTTTACCGCGAGCCAAATCCACCCAGATCTCGTCGATCATGATCTGCCCAGCCAGCTTGATCGGTTCATTCGGATGATAAACAAGGTTGATGGGCCCCCAAACTTCATACTCCTCCGCAAGCCTGTATCCTTGAGGCAGGGCAAGCACCAGAGTTGTCCCATCCACGATTTGTGGCGCGCGCCAGGAAAGCTGCCACATCGCTTCACGTTCAAGCGCCCAGAATGTACGGTAATAATTTGCGCTGAAAAATTGCGTCAAGACGCCCGTCACCAGCAAAGCACATAGAAGAATCCAACGCAGCCTGCCTCTTACCGCGTAAAAAATAATCCCGCCGATAAACAATGCCACGCCCAGAAGCGATTGATAAGTGTAACGATCCCATTGGACGCCAAAGAGAACATTCCTTCCCGCAAGGATAATGGGAATCGTTGTAAGGACAGTGATGACCACGCCCAAAAGGATCCAATCCAAGCCGACCTGCGGAGATGCGCCTGCATCTGACTCCATCGCGGCTTGATTCCGCGCAAGGAAATAATACGCCCCCGCAGCTGCAACCACAAGAAATGCAAGGACTACTGCAAAAGCAACTGTACGATAATCTGTTTGAGATGCGGTGAATTGATAATATGGAACGCCCCATGCCAAAACAGTTGTCTCAATAAGGTCTTTGACCGTCTCGATGATCAGTCGCGCCAGATTATGCAATGGCAGGGAACCATAACTGCCGAACACAACATCCACATTGGTGGAACGCCGCGTGCTCTCAAACAGGAAGACGCGCCAATATACAAAGTCAGCCGCAAACAAAAGATAAGGAAATGATTCCGTTACCGTTTTACGAATCGCCCCTTTCCAACCCCTGTTATCCTGTCGTTTCAAGAAATACCAGATGAACAATAAACGCGCCGCTTCGATGCCAATCAATGCCTCATAAATAAAGATATAAAACGCGCCGAGCAACACAGCAAGAACAACGAAACTGATTTTTCCTACGAGCGATTTAGCCTTGAGCGCCTGGATGGTCAGCGCAAGCGAAAGCATCGCGCTTCCATAAGCCAGCAGTAAATTCTTGAACGTGGCGGCATTGGGCTGCTGGTAAAAGCCCGGGTAGACCACAAACAAAAGCGCGATGAATGTGGTTTCGGTTTTTCTATCAGGCCACAGGCTTCGCATTAACCACAAAAAAGCCAGCGCGCTGACGATCTTGATGAACAGCGCATAAAGATGCCAGTTCAATGGCGTACTGCCCAACAAGTTGTAATCAAAGGCATAAAGCCAGCCCAGGATGGGACGGTCCCCTTCAAACAGACTTAGAATCCCATCCAGCCCTTGTGTTTGCGCGGTCCATATCAAATACCAGTCATCGCGATAAAAGCCCAACTGACGGATCAATGGACCGTACGTAAGCAGACTCGCAATTACGACAAGCAAGGCAGAAAGCCAGTTTTCGCGGCGAGGCGTGATTTTGATCGCTTTCATCAAAAAGGGAACTCCCGAATCGATTCAATCACGATTTCCTGTTCACTGCTTGTCAGGGCATTGTGGAACGGCAGGCGGATCAATTGGTCGCTGACGCGCTCGGTCACCGGGCAATCGCCCTCCCTGCCACCAAAATGCTGCCCCATATCAGAGAGGTGCAGGGGCAGGTAGTGAAATACACTGTAAATGCCGCGCTCTCGCAGATACGAAATTAATTTTTGACGAAGCTCGAGAGTCGGTAAAAGCATGTAGAACATGTGATAAGCCTGCTCGCAATATTCAGGGATGTGAGGTAATTGGACATCATGCGCAGATGCCCAATCTTTGAGAGCTGCGTCGTATATCTCCCAGACCTGCCTGCGATGCAGTTGAATTTTCTCGCGCTGTTCGAGTTGCGCGAACAAAAACGCGGCAAGGAGATCAGACGGCAGGTAGGAAGAGCCAATATCCACCCAGGTATATTTATCAACCTGCCCGCGGAAGAAGCGCGAACGGTTCGTCCCTTTTTCGCGGATGATCTCGGCGCGCTCGACTAATTTTTGATCATTGATGAGAAGCGCTCCCCCCTCGCCACTGGTGAAGTTCTTGGTTTCATGAAAACTTTGTGAAGCCATCGAACCAAATGTACCGAGAAACTTGCCTTTGTATTTGCCGAACAATCCATGCGCGTTGTCTTCGACGACGGCAACGTTATGGCGGTTTGCAATCTCCATAATGGAGTCCATTTCACAGCCGACGCCTGCATAATGCACAGGCAGGATCGCTTTTGTTTTTGGCGTGATGGCGGCTTCGAGTTTGGATTCGTCCAAGTTAAGGGTATCAGGCCGAACGTCAACAAAACGAGGTGACGCGCCGCGTAAGACAAACGCGTTGACTGTCGAGACAAAAGTAAAGTCAGGGATAACGACTTCATCTCCAGGTTGAATATCCAGCAAAATAGCGGACATTTCAAGCGCGTGGGTGCAGGAGGTGGTGAGCAAAACCTTTGGCACGCCAAGTTGGTCTTCAAGTAAAGCGTGACATTTTTTGGTGAAGGGACCATCGCCAGAGATATGCGCGTTCTCGATGGCTTGCCGCATGTATTCGAATTCATTCCCAACCGTGATGGGATGATTGAAATCAACTCTAAGTTCGCTCACTTGAGGTTCTCCATGATGACCGCACAGATCTGTTCAGCCTGCCGCGCGGTAAAGTGATGGTCGTTGAATAGATTGATAACTTCATTTGCCAGCATCTCAGCCTGCGGTGCGCTGCCCTCTGCCATGATGCCAGCCAGCGAAGCGTAGTGTAAACTGGCAAACAACCCTGCCTTGAAGATCGCATCAAGAACGCGCTTTTTGTTTTTTACACGGATGTTGAACCGCCACGATTGATACTCGCTCGGCAGTTGAGTTTCAAAAGGGAGGTTCGCCGCGTAAATCGCATTTAGGGTCGCACGTTGATCCATTGATTCTTTCAAACCATTTTTGATTTGTCGGCGATAATCATACCATGCGCGCAAGGGGTGCAAATCAGAATCAGTTTCCAGCCAGTCGGTATCGCGGTAGATGAACCTGGCGCGCTTTGAGATGGACCCTTTATAGGATTTCTCCAACTCGTCGTGATCTCGAGCAGTGAAAGGCAAATGTTCAGTCCGATACGATACGCTTTCTTTCATGAACGCATAACCCCCGAAATTCAATTCGACGATCTTGGCATAACCCGTGCTATACAAAATCACATCGGCGAATGAATTGACATCAGGCTCAAGGTCTGGAATGCAGAGACAGCGATCATCGAATATCAACAACTCAGGATCGAGTGATTTGGCATCTGCAAAAAAATCGCGGGGTGTGGATGCTTCGCCATACGTGTGCGCATACAACAGCCCCCCGTATTTGCGCGTTCTTATCGAAGCCTCAGCCTGCTCCAGGTCCATGTGCAGAGTCCTGGCTGAAATATCCACAAACTGAAATGGGACGCCCGCCTTGAAGAACGTAATTGGCACAATCGGGCAAATGTTCGCGGGCAGGAGCCAGGGCAACCGCTCTTTCTGCGAGACCAATAGGTTATAAAGAATGGCTGAAGCGCGCGGGGCTTGGATGATCTGCATATTATTTGATAATCATTGCAAGTAATATCACAGTGAAGAAAGATCATCAGCCGCGAATGACACGAATTTTCGCGAATCGGTTTTAGAATTCGCGCTAATTCGCGAAATTCGCGGCAAAACTAAATATCTTTCCTTACCAGGATCGTGAAATCATACAAGCCGTAATCATGGAGCAAAGCCACATTGCGCGAGAAGTTTCGTTTGCAGAAATCGAAGAAGAACAGCGGATCCCCGTAAAAGAGATCGGGACGCTCCGCCATGCGGTCTGCATCGGAGTATTTGGTCAACATGTTGAACGAAAACCCTTTTGAGCATAATGCGTTCATGCTTGGTAAGGTCTTGCAGACAAATTCCTGCCATTCATCGTAAGGTGATTCGAGTTTGATATTGAAGATACCTGCCGCGACAAGATAATCGGCTACCGGCAATTCTTTTTCATCGGCAGTAAAGTGCGCGTTGGAAAAGTCCTTGTATTTTTCGCGTCCGGCAATGACCATCTTCTCGATCAAATCCACGCCGTAATAATCGAATTCCCAGCCTTTTGCATGCAAATATTCAAACATAGCGCCATATCCACTGCCGTAGTCAATGATTGAAAATGGCTTGGCAGGGTTAATGATCTTTACCAACTCCGCAAAACGGATCCGCCGCGCTTCTTCGCCGTTGTAATCCACGCCTTTGGCGGTCGCGCCGAAGGTCTCGAGTTTTTCGGTGAAATATTCGTTGAGTTTCTTCTGGGTCTCGTCAATGGTCATGCCTGCTTTTCCTTATTCTCCAAATTTTACTGCCGTACATCTGAACCGCGAAGCCCGCTAAGTCCGCTAAGAAAACCTTTAAATCTTCGCGTCCTTTGCGCTTTTAGCGGTAAAAATAGTTTCATGTACGGCAGAGTTTTCCAAATAAGATATTGAATCTTTGCCCTTCATAAAGAGCAGGTCAATCACGCTGACCGCCGATTCAAAGGGGGGATACAACTGTTCATATTCAGGATAATTGTATTGCTTAAATTCCAATTGGATGCCTGCCTGCTCGAACATCTGCGGAACCAAATAAGCTTGCGCGGCAGGACCCGAAAGATAGGTCGTCGCTTTCGCCTGTTGCAGAATGCCAATCAACCTCTCCGTTTTTGTGCCCTGAGGACTATACTCGTGCGACATCTTAATCGGGGTGTCAATTTCAAGGCGGAGGCAAACCCATTTAATGAGGCGCAGGTTCAAATCCGAGATGGAGGCGGCGGGCTGGGTCAACAGGTCATTCAGTTCGGAGAAATAAGGTTCGAAATGCGGCGCGCGCCGGTACGCCTCGCGAATCCGATTCAGCATTTTCTGCGCCCAGGGCGTGGAGTAATCCACAGCCGTTTCTTCGATCAGCTGATTGGTGCGGCGATAACTTACAGGCACGGTGATCCATTCCGCGCCGCGCGGCGTCTTGATCCTGTTGCGGTTGCGCCAGTCGCCTTTTGTATATTGCAGGTCGTCGTGGATAATGAACAAATCAGTTTCACGGATGAAATCAAAATAGCCGCGCCACGGCAGAAAGTTCGACTGGATGACGCCAACCTTCATTTGCCTTCGTCCGTTGTGCGCCCGATAATATACGTTTTGCGTCCGCCCGTGCGCTCGAAAACCCGCGCCAGATATTCGCCAATAATGCCCAGCGAAAACAACTGCACGCCGCTGAACAGCGCGATGATCGAAGCCTGGAATGAAAAACCCGGCACTGAGCCGGCGATGATATATGTGATCACCACATAAAGCAAAATAAAGAAACCAAAAACGGTGAAGAAAAATCCAAGCACGCTTGCCAGCCTCAACGGAATTGTGGTGTAACTGGTCAGCACCAGCAGGGAAACCTTGATCAACTTGAGGAGATTGTAGTTCGAATGTCCCACTGCACGGGGCGATTCTTCCACTGTAACGGCAGCGAAACGGTTTGTGCCCCACGAAAGCAGGACGTCCACCAGCACATCGGGACTGTTGAACTCTTCAGAGGCTTTCAACAGGCTGGAACGAAAAACTTTAAATGCGCCGATGTCACGCACGGTCCGCAATCCCATCACGTAGCCGATGGCGCGCTTCACCAGAACCGAAAACAAATTCTTCCACCATACCTGCTGGCGTTTGCGGGCCACACCGTAGACTACATCATAGCCCTCGTTCAGTTTTGCCAGCAGTTTTGGCATCTCCTCAGGCGGGTTTTGCAGGTCGTCGTCCATTGTGCAGATCACGTCATAGCGCGCGGTGCGAATGCCGCACAGGGTCGCGTTGTGCTGTCCGTAATTGCGCATCAGGTCAATGCCTCGCACCCAGGGATGAGATCGCGCCAGCCGTTCGATGGTTCCCCAACTGTCATCGGGACTCCCATCATTGACCAGCACGACTTCATACGAATCAGCGAACGAGGGCAGGGCTTTGCCCAATCGTTCGATCAACGCGTCCAAAGTTTTTTCACTGCGATAAACGGGAATGACAACGGATACATTCATACGGGACGTAATTCTACCACCGCCTCACAGCCGAGCTCCTTCGTCTCCGCTCAGGACAAGCCCGTGCCTGTCCTCCAATATGGACAGCGTGCGCGCCACCTCAGCCGCTCTCTGCTGCGCGTCCCAGCCCAGCGCGTTGCTGAAGACGCCCGCCAGTTCGTCAATCATTTCGCGCGTGACACGGCCCAGCATTGCCAGCATGGAACGGCGCAACAGGAAATCATCCAGGTGGATGATCTTTTCATGCAACACAAGGAAGATGATTTCACGGCGCGAAGTGTCGGGCATTGACTTTAGAACAAAGTCGGTGCCGCCGTTCATATAAGTGGCAATGGATTCGGCGCGGCTGCCATAACGCTCGAACAACACTTTCAATCTCTCCCTCGTAACGCCAGTCCATGCGGAGAGGCTCTCGATCTGGCGTTTTAGCTCTGTGATGTCGCTCGGATAGCCGCGCCCGCCGCCAATTGGGAGCGCACGCGTATCTTTTTTACGCGGCAATCCTAGGTATGTGAGCGCTTTATTAGTTACCTGCTCGGCAAGGGCGCGGAAGGATGTCCACTTGCCGCCGACGAGGGAATAAATGGGATAGCTGAGATTCGTCCAGGCGCCACCGACAACTTCAATGCTGTGGTCGCGCGAGATCTGCGAGGTCGTTTTGGCGGAGGAGGAGTGAGGCAGCGGACGAACGCCCGAGTATCGAAAAATAATATTTTCCCGGGTCGGGCTGAGGCGGGGAAAGACCCGGTGAACCATGTTCAGAAAATAGTCAATCTCTTCATCCGTACAACTTGCTTCATCTGGGTTCTCGATGGGAATATCCGAAGTGCCGATTAACACCCGGTCAAACAGCGGAAAAATGAGCACGATGCGTCCATCCTCATTTTCAAAAAAGAATTCGTTTTCCCCGATGGCTTTTCGCAATTCATCGTGCTTCAGAACGATATGCGAACCTTTCGTGCCGCCGATGAAACGGGTGGACAGACCAAGTTTACGATTGGCAGAGTCAATCCACGAACCCGCCGCATTGATAACGAGTTTCGGATGCACATCATAAGGTTCGCCGGTAAGCACATCGCGGAGAATGATCGTATCGTCGCTTCCGCCAACCATATCTACATAATTGAGCGCATGAGCGTTGGGGTTATATCCCTCCGCATCGAGCGCCAACTCAACCGCAAGGCGTTCAGGCCTTAAGATGGCGCCATCATAATAAGTGGCTGTATGGACGATCCCGGGATTCAATTGATCCCACTTTTCGAGCGATCTACTGCGTGAAAGGAATTGATGTTTTGGCACAATGCGCTGCGCGCCTTCCCCGCGTTGCGCGCGCGAATAAGCGTCATACAGCATCAATCCGAGTTTAATGACAAGAGAGCCGCGTTCCGAGGGTTTATTCAACATTCCCAAAAACTTGAACGGCGCATTGAACAAACCGGAGAATCGTTTGAATATGGGAATGGTTGTTGGTAATGGCTTGACGATATGCGGCGCATTCTGCAACAGACGATTTCTTTCCTGAACCGCTTCACGCACGAGACGAAACTCTCCGTTCTCAAGATAACGAATCCCGCCATGCGCCATGTGAGAAGAGGCAGAGGACGCGCCCGCACAAAAATCCCCGCGCTCAACAAGCAGTACGTCCACATCATTCAAGGCAAGATCGCGGAACGCCCCGAT
>Ga0247727_10020427_pt1 | contig 10130 bp, 13 predicted proteins | sample WisWelCaveWW1625_FD_202498 | JGI IMG/M metagenome (GOLD analysis project Ga0247727, IMG submission 202498) | Biofilm microbial communities from Wishing Well Cave, Virginia, United States - WW16-25 | ecosystem: Environmental > Aquatic > Deep subsurface > Groundwater > Cave microbial mat | place... | reverse complement strand
CGCAAAATGAACGCAAACGACCCCGATCGGGGGTCGCAGGGAGCAGTTCCCGATGTCCGACCACCTCATTTCCGCAAATCGGCATCGCTGAACTCATGAAAAACGTTCGAACTTCAACAAACTGCTAACGGCCGCTATACCTACAAGCGCGTGTAGTAATATTCAAATTCACCAGCGGATTAGCCATGAACCTGTCCGACATACGCGCAATCACCCGTCGGCCTCGCAGGGCAAAGACCCTGCTTGAGCGGGCGCGGAAATACATTGGCTCGGTAAAGGGACCGCTAAAGCCGAGGAATGTGGCTGCCCAGGCGAAGGCGCTGGTTCGTGGAATTATTGCCGAGAAACATTCTCGCTGACACCGGCCCGCTTTTCGCCCTGATCCACGCGGGAGACCCGGATCATGCGAGGGCTGTGCAATTCGCCGGAACCTATACGGGGCTACTGATTACCACCTGGCCTGTGGTAACCGAGGTGGCCTATTTGCTTGATAAGTACGATCGTCGTGGAGTTGAAAAGCTGCTCGGCATGGTCCTGGATGATCAATTGTTGGTCGCAGACCTCGACGCCAGAGACGTGGAGTACATGCGGCGATTGACCGCCAAGTACGACGGAATGGACCTGGCCGATGCGTCGCTGGTGACTGTCGGGGAACGTCTGGGTTTTCTAGACGTTATTACGCTCGATCGGCACGACTTCTCGCGTTACCGGACGCGGAACCGCAAAGCCTTCACGAACCATTTCCCGGAGCGCGTGTAGCCAGAATGTAGCTGCGCCATGCTTGGAAACACTGTTTTCATGCTTTGACTGGTCGCCCTAGGATCCTTGGCGATAGCGGTAGACGACCAGCTTCCCGGACGCGGACTCGGGCGTCCACACCTCGCCCTTGCGGCCGTGGATCTGGCGCACGGTGGCGCTGCCGCTGGCGGAGGAGAAGGAATCCCATTTTTCCGTGGCCGGGTCGAAGCGCATCATCAGCTGCTTGTCCCACTCGGCGATCCAGGGCCTGTCGGTCTCGTCCACGTAGACGGCATAGACGCGCGGTCGCTCGCCCGGCGCCCGCCAGGTTTTCCAGGCTGCGCTGACGGCACCTTTCGGGTCGTAGCGGCTGAGGTTGCCCGAGTTCCACTCGGCGACCCAGACCAGGCCTTTCGAATCCGACCAGACGCGCCGCGCGCCCTGGTCTTTCGTCGGCGGCTCGATCACCTGCACCTTGTTGGTCGCCGCATCGATGCGCCCGACATACGATCCGGCGAGCGAAGCGAAATACACGGTGCCGTCGGGCGTCGCATGGATGCCGTACGGCCCGCGGCCTTTCGGCGCATCGACAACCTTCAGCTCGCCGCTGCGCGGGTCGAGCCGACCGTAGATGCCGCTCTGGCCGGTAAACCAGTGGATGCCGGCGTTGTCGAAGATCGCCGTGTTGAGGTTGGTGTAGCCGCTGTCTTTCGGCAGCGGCCATTTCTTCACCGCCAGCGTCTTCGCGTCGACGCGCACGATGGCGTTCTGGCCGCTGTCGGTGAACCACGCCGAGCCGTCGCGGTCGAGGATCACGCCGTGCGGGGAAGACCCAGGCCCGAGCGGGATCAGTTCGACCTTGCCGGTCTTCGGATCCAGCCTGCCGCCATCGCCGCTGCGCTGGCCGGAGAACCAGACCGGGCCGTCGGGCGCCGGATCGGCCCAGATGTCGTGCGCGGTGATGCGCGGCGGCAGCGGATACTCCTGCACACGCATTTGCGCCGGCGTATCGAAAGCGAAAAACGCAGCGAGTGCAAAGAATGCAAGGACGCGCATGGCGAGTTCCTGTCAGCTCAATCGACTTTCGCGCCCGAGATCTTCACCACCTCGGCCCAGCGCGCGTAGTCTTCGTCGAACAGCTTGCGGAAATCGGCCGGCGTGCCGCCCATCGGCGCGGCGCCCAGCCCCTGGATGCGCTTGCGGAACTCTTCATCGGCGAGCAGCTTGTTGGTCTCGGCGTTGACGCGCTCGACCACCGCCTGCGGCACGCCGTTGGGCGCGACGACCGCGAACCACACGGAGGACTTCAGGTTCCGCATCCCCTGCTCCACCGTGGTCGGCACCTCCGGCAGACCCGGCCAGCGCTTCTCCGAGAGCACCGCGATCGCCCGCACGCGCTCGGCCTTCACCTGCGCCTGGATGCCCGTCATCAGCTGGAACATGAGCTGCGTGCGGCCCGAGATCAGGTCGCGCGTCGCGTCCGCCGGCACGCTGTAGGGCACGTGTGTCATCTTCGTGCCGGTGATGGTCTTGAACAGCTCGCCCGCCAGGTGCATCGAGCTGCCGTTGCCGGTCGAGCCGAAATTGAGCTTGTCCGGATTGGCCTTCGCATGGGCAATGAACTCGGCGAGCGTTTTCACCGGCAGGTCGGGATGTACCACCAGGATGTTCGGCACGTCGCCTACCAGCACCATGCCGGTGAGTTCCCTTCTCGGGTCGTAAGGCATCGCCTTGTACACGTGCGGATTGATCACCATCATGCTCGAGGCCGCCATGCCGAGGGTGTAGCCATCGGGGTCGGCCCTGGCGATCGCCGCGAGGCCCGTGTTGCCCTGCGCGCCCAGCCGGTTCTCCATGATGAAGTTCTGTCCGAACACCCTGCCGTAGGTGTCGACGAGGAAGCGCGACAGCGGGTCGATGGTGCCACCCGGCCCCGCTGGAACAATGAAGCGGACGGGTTTCGAAGGCCACGATTGCGCTTGAACCTGAATTGAAAAAATACTCATGAGAATGATCAAGGCGTTCTTCATATCGGGATCCTCGCTTCCTCCACTACCGCTCGAATATTCCGTTCAGGCGCGGCGATCGCCGCCACGCAGCCCGGGCCGACCACCAGCCGCCGGCCGCCGGTCTGCGCGATGGCGTCGCGCACCTGCGCTCGTACCGCCTGCCCGCTACCGGAGACGAGCAGTTCACGCTCCTCGACTCCACCAACAACAATGCCTTTGAATTTATGCAAAGCAATTTCCAATGAAGGCGCGGTAAGGCGATCATGCCAGTTGATCATCTGCACGGGATAGCCCGCCAGCAGGTCGAACATCACGTGCTCCCCGTGCAGGTGAAGCATATTCAGTTTCGCCTTGCCTTTCAATGCAGAAAAAACCTCAAGGTCAAATTTTTTGCCAAACCTCTGGTACTCGGAAACCGTCAATACGTCCGCAGTAGCAAGTTGCGTTGCGAAAAACAGGCCATGCGCGCCAGCCGCCAGCGCCGCGAGCGAAAAATCGATGCTGGTATCGGTGATGGTGCGCAGGCCCGCTTCCACCGCATCGGGCTCCGAGCGCAGCTGCTCGAGCAGCGCTTCGCCCGCGAGCTTGCGCGCCGTGGTGAGCGGGCTGAATACGGTCTGCAGGATGGGCACCGCGCCGCCCATCTCCTTTGCGGCGCGCGCCAGGGCCTCGTTTTGCGCGCCGAGCACGCCCTTTTTCGGATCGAGGCGCGCCAGCCGCCGCCAGTCTGCGGCCCGCTGCACGCCTGCCACCGCGATGGTCCGGGCGCCGTTGAAGTTGGGTTCGTAGACCGACTGCGCGCCCCAGTCCTCGACGCTGTAGGTGCCCGAGGGCATGAATTTCACCAGGTCGAAGTCCCACTTGCGCTGCCACTCGAGCGTGCGCGTGGCGAGCTTGCCGGCATCCTGGTCGTCCACCGGGAAATGGCGCCACAGCGCGACCGGCACGCGGTCGGTGGGCTGGCCGGCGAGCGCCGCTTCAATCCGGCTCCAATGGTCCATCGGCAGATTTTAGCTACACTAGTGCGCAAACCGATGGCAAAAAAAAGAAAAGCCACGCGCGCGATGCTCGGCCTCAGCCGCGCGGAATTCGCCACCCTGCGCCGCCTGCGCACGCCAGTGAGAATCCAGGCCTTCCTCTACAGGCTGAAGCAGAATTTCGAGCGGCGGGGGGAAACCTGCAATTCGGTGCGCAGCGTGCTGCGCGAGCGCCGCGCGCACTGCATCGAAGGCGCCATGCTCGCGGCCTGCGCGCTGTGGATCCACGGCGAGCCGCCGCTGCTGCTCGACCTGCAGGCGGTGCACGATTTCGACCACGTGGTCGCCCTTTTCCGGCGCAACGGCCGCTGGGGCGCAATCTCGAAGACCAACGGCATCGGCCTGCGCTGGCGCGACCCGATTTACCGCAGCCTGCGCGAACTCTCGATGTCGTATTTCCACGAGTACTACAACAAGCGCGACCGCAAGACCCTGCGCACCTACTCGGTGCCCTTCGACCTGAGACGCGTGAAACCGGCAGACTGGGTCACCGCCGAAGAGGGCGCCTGGGACCTGATCGACAAGCTGGAGGCGTCGCGGCACTACCGCCTGATGAGCCGCGCCCAGGCGCGCAGCCTCGTGCGCCGGGATCCGTTCGAGCGCGACGTGGGTAACCTGCTGCAGTACAGGAAACCCAGGAAGCGCTAGGCCCTACTTCTCCGCGACCTTGCCGATTTTTTCCACAGCGACCTTGAGCCGCGCCGCATCGATCGCCAGGAAGCCGCGGAATTCGGGCGCATCGAGATAGCTGATCGGCGTCTGCACTTTCTCCATGGTGCCCTTGAATGCCGGGTCCGCCACGGCGGCGCGAACCGCGTCGCGCAGGCGCGCGATCACCGGCGCCGGGGTGGCAGCGGGCGCAAACACGCCCGACCAGATGTAGAACTCGACGTCCTTGTAGCCCAGCTCCCTGAAGGTCGGCAGCTCGGGCATCATCGGCAGGCGCTTGTCGCCCCAACCGGCAAGCGCGCGCATTTTGCCGCCCTTGATCTGACCGATGGCCGCCGCGGGACCGGAAGCGAGTGCGTGCACCTGGCCGCCGAGCAGCGCGGTAACCGCCGGCCCGCCGCCCTGATAGGGCACGTGAAACAACTTGATGCCGGCGGCGTTGGCGAACATCTCCATGGCGACGTGCAGCGTGCCGTAGACGCCCGAAGAGGAGTAATTCATCTGGTTCGGGTAAGCCTTCGCCGAAGCGATGAAGTCCTGGATCGTCTTGTACGGTCCGTCGGCAGCGACCACCAGCACGGTCGGGTCGGCGGTGACCAGCGCGATCGGCGCGAAGTCCGAGAGTAGGTACGGCGCCGGCCGGCCGTTGATCGGGTCGGACACGGGGAAGATCGAGATCGACGACAGCGACATGAGGATCGTATAGCCGTCGGGGGCTGCCTTCGCCGCCGCGGTCGTGCCGACCGCGCCGCCGGCGCCGGAGCGGTTGACCACCAGCACCGGCTGCTTGAGCGTTTTTTCCATCGCCGCCGCGAGCGGCCGGCCGACGATGTCGGCGACCCCGCCGGGCGGGAACGGCGCGATCATGGTGACCGGCTTGGTCGGCCAGGCGTCCTGAGCCTGCAGGCAGGGGGCGGCCAGGGCGACGGCCGCGATCACAAGAAGCTTGCGCATGATTGAACTCCTCCTCGACTCAATCATCTCATCGTTGTCGTTACGCCGTAAGGTCCCGCGCCCCGCGCCGACCTATGGGCGATAATCGCCTAAAGGAGGCAGGCATGAAGCGCCGTACCCTGCTCACGTTCCTTGCATTGGGACCGTTGTTCGCGCACGTTCACGCCCAGCCCAAGACCACGAAAGGGATCAAGGAGATGCAAGACAACTGGAAAAGCCTGCTCGCGCCGGGCACCGAGGTGCCGAGCGCCACCGAGCCGCTCAAGCTGTCCAAGGACGAGTGGAAAAAGCGCCTCGCGCCCGCGGCCTACGACGTGCTGCGGGCGGAAGGCACCGAGCGCGCCGGCTCGAGCCCGCTCGACCGCGAGAAGCGGCCCGGCGTGTTTGTCTGCGCCGGCTGCAACCTGCCCGTGTTCACCTCCGAGATGAAATTCGACAGCGGCACCGGCTGGCCGTCGTTCTTCACCTTCATCCCGGGCGCGTTCCAGACCAAGACGGACTTCAAGATCATCTACCCGCGCACCGAGTACCACTGCACGCGCTGCGGCGGCCACCACGGCCACGTGTTCGACGACGGCCCGGCGCCCACCGGCAAGCGCTACTGCAACAACGGCGTGGCGTTGAAGTTCATCCCGAAGGAGGGGAAGACCTGAGCCGTTGTTTTGAGCGTCTCCAATTGGCGCCGTGAATGAATAGCGAACTCGAGGTATTGCGCGATGTCGTTGCGCGGCTTGAGGGCGCCGGAATTTCTTACATGTTGACCGGCTCGGTCGCGATGAGTGTGTACGCCGAGCCGCGAATGACGCGGGATATCGATATCGTTGTGGAACTGGCGGCGGACGATGCTCACCATGTGGTGGACCTGTTTTCGCCGGATTACTACGTTTCGGATGAGGCCGTCCGATCCGCGATTTCGGCGCGCAGCCTGTTCAACCTGTTCAACCTTTCCAGGCTGATCAAGGTCGACCTGATCGTGCGAAAAGACGACGAATTCCAGCGCCACGCGTTCGCCCGGCGCCAGCGCCACGAACTCGGTGGCAGCTCCGCATGGGTGATCAACAAGGAAGACCTGATTCTCGCCAAGCTCGTCTGGGCGGCGCCCACAAAGTCAGCGTTCCAGCTGCGCGACGTGCGCAAACTCCTTGCGTCGGGCGCGGATGAAGCATACCTTGATGAATGGAGCGTCAGGCTCGGTGTCGACGCTCTGCTGCGAAAGTGCAGGGATGCAGGACACGACTTCTGAGTTTCAGCGATTCGTCGACGAGCAGTACCGGCGCCTCACGCCCGCTGAGCGCGTCAGGCTGTGCACCGAGATGTTCGACGCCGCGCGCAGCCTGGCCGAATCCACCTTGCCGCGGGACCTGAGCGAGTATGAGCGCAAGCGCCGGATCACCGAACGCTTTTACGGGTCCGAGTTCGCCAATCGGGTCTTTCCGTTGGCGCCCTGATCCAGAAGACTACAGGCCTGTGCCGCCGATCTTCAGCGCTTCGCCGATCGGTTCGGCAGGGAAGTGGAAGCGCACCGGCCCATCGGGCAGCGCGTTGAGGAACTGCTTGAGATAGGGATCCTCGGACGCGAGCAGTTCCCCGGGCGTGCCCTCGCCCATCAGCCCGCCTTCCGCGATCACGTAGATGTAGTCCACCAGCTTGAGCGACTCGGAAACATCGTAGGTCACGACGATCGAGGTGAGCCCGAGCGCGTCGTTCAGCTTGCGGATCAGCGTCGCGATCACGTTGAGCGAAATCGGGTCCAGTCCCCCGAAGGGCTCGTCATACATCGCCAGCATCGGGTCGGTGGCGATGGCGCGCGCCAGCGCCACGCGCCGCGTCATGCCGCCCGAGAGGTCGGACGGCATCATGTCGCGCGCGCCGCGCAGGCCGACCGCATCCAGCTTCATTAGCACGAGGGACCGCACCAGCTCCTCGGGCAGGTCGTAGTGCTCGCGGATCGGGAAGGCGAGGTTCTCGTACACCGAGAGGTCGGTAAAGAGGCCGCTCGCCTGGAACATCATTCCCATCTTGCGTCGCAAGGCGTAGAGCTCGTCCGACCCCAGCTTGTGCACCACCTTGCCGTCCACCCGGATCCAGCCGCGCGCGGGCGCGAGCTGGCCGCCGATGAGTTTCAGCAACGTCGATTTGCCGCTGCCGCTGCCGCCGAGGATCGCCACCACCTTGCCGCGCGGGATCTTGAGCGACAGCCCGCGGAAAATGGACAGCTCGCCGTAGCTGAAATGCAGCTCGGAGATTTCTACCAGGTCATTTGCGTCGGCCGGCATTGAAGCGGCAGTTTAGCCGACCGCGATGCTGGCGAGGTATGCGTCGAACTGGTCCATGGTTCCGGTCCAGCCCATGGTTATGCTGGGGCGCCCAACCTCGAAGGTCTGGCGCTCGAGTTCGGTCGAGCCCTCGAGCGGCACCCATTGCACGGTGAGTTTTGTCTTGCCGTCCTGCTCTTCGAAAAGCGCGGTGGAGAGCATTTCCCTGGGCCAGGTCGGGCTCATCGGGTGCACGGTGGTGCCCCCATCCTTGTCCGAGAACGAATTCACCCAGACCAGGCGCTCCGGCTTCACGATCTCACGGTAAACGAACTTGCCCCACATCTCGTTGCCGTCAAGCATGCGCAGGCAGTAGTGCATGAGGCCGCCCGGCCGCAGGTCGAGCTTGCAGTGCGTCACCACGAAGCCCTTCGGTCCCCACCATTGCTTCAGCTGCTCGACCTCGGTCCAGGCCTTCCAGACGCGGTCGCGCGGCGCGTCGAAGACGCGCGAAATGACGAACGGCTCAGTCACAGATCGACCAGGACCTTGAAACCACCGTAGATCATGCGCTTGCCGTCGAAGGGCATCCTTTTCGGATTCATCATGGCCGCGAGGCGCTTGTCCTTCATGACCTTGGCGAGCACGCGGTCGCGGTGCTGGCGATTCTTGTAGACGATCCAGGAGAACCAGACCGCCTCGTTGCGCTTGAGCTTGACGCTGCGCGGGAATGACGTTCGCTTGCCCCACTTGACGTCGTCGGCGATGCACTCCTTGTAGTCGAGCGCCCCATGCTCGCGCCAGACCTTGCCCGCCTTGCGCGCCATGTTGCGATAGGTCACGAGGTTCCTCTTCGGTACCGGTACCACAAAGCCATCGACGTAAGCCATGATTCCTCCGTGCGGGAAGTGGATGTAGACGAATCCTATCAAGCCCCAAGCCCTAGAATGCCCGCGTGAACTCAAAGCCTTATGAAGGACTTACGCCCGACGCGATCCTGGATGCGCTCGAGAGCATCGGCTTGCGCGGCGACGGGCGCTTGCTCGCGCTGAACAGCTACGAGAACCGCGTCTACCAGGTGAGCCTGGAAGACGACTCCTACGCAGTTGCGAAGTTCTACCGCCCCAACCGCTGGAGCGACGCGCAAATCCTTGAGGATCATGCGTTTTCGCTGGAGCTTTTCGAACGGGAAATTCCCGTCGTCGCCCCGCTCGAATTGAAAAACAGAACCCTTCACGAGTTCTCCGGATTCCGTTTCGCGGTCTTCCCGCGCCGCGGCGGGCGGCCGCCCGAACTCGAGGATCAGAAGGTACTGGAATGGATCGGCCGCTTCCTCGGCCGCATCCACGCCGTCGGCGCCACGCGGCCCTTCAAGGAGAGACCGGCGCTCGACGTCGAAACCTTCGGGTTCGAACCGCGCGACTGGCTGCTCGACTCGGGATTGATTCCAGAGGATTTGAAAAACACCTGGGCGACGACGGTCGATCTCGCGTTGCAGGGCGTGGAAAATCATTTTGAAATCATAAAAGCCAAACAGATTCGCCTGCACGGCGATTGCCACGCGGGCAATATACTTTGGACGCCCGCGGGACCGCACTTCGTCGACCTCGACGATGCGCGCATGGGGCCGGCGGTGCAGGACCTGTGGATGCTGCTGGCCGGCGACCGGGAAACCGCCACGAAGCAGCTGAAGGCCCTGCTGGACGGATATGAGCAGTTTCACGCCGTCCGGCGGGAGGAGTTCTCCCTGATCGAGCCCTTGCGCACGCTGCGGCTGCTGCACTATTCCTACTGGCTGGCGCGGCGCTGGGAAGACCCGGCTTTCCCGGCGGCTTTCCCCTGGTTCGGCACGCAGCGCTACTGGCAGGACCGGATCCTGGAGTTGCGCGAACAGACGTCCGCGATGGACGAACCCGCGTTGTCCGTATAATTCACGCTTTTTTCGACCCAACCCGAGATGCTTCTCTTCGCCGGCACCGTATTCACCAGCGCGTTCCTCCTGTTCCTGGTGCAGCCGATCATCGCCAAGCAGATCCTGCCCTGGTTCGGCGGCAACGCGTCGGTGTGGACCGTTTGCATGGTGTTCTTTCAGCTGGTGCTGCTGGGCGGCTACGCCTACGCCGACGCGGTCGTGCGCAAGCTCGCGCCGCGCACGCAGGCGATCGTGCATACGCTGCTGCTCGCCGCCAGCCTCGCCTTCCTGCCGATCCTCGCCGCCGAGAGCTGGAAGCCGGCGCCGGACAGCGAGCCGACGGCGCGCATCCTGCTCCTGCTCGCGACGACCATCGGCCTGCCGTACTTCCTGCTCTCGACCACCGGGCCGCTGGTGCAGGCCTGGTTCGCGCGCAGCTTCCCGAGCGGCACGGTGTATCGCCTCTTCGCGCTCTCCAACCTCGCCTCGCTGGTCGCGCTGATCGCCTACCCGCCGCTGATCGAGCCGGCGATCTCGCTGCAGGCGCAGTCCTGGG
>Ga0247727_10020426_pt1 | contig 10131 bp, 9 predicted proteins | sample WisWelCaveWW1625_FD_202498 | JGI IMG/M metagenome (GOLD analysis project Ga0247727, IMG submission 202498) | Biofilm microbial communities from Wishing Well Cave, Virginia, United States - WW16-25 | ecosystem: Environmental > Aquatic > Deep subsurface > Groundwater > Cave microbial mat | place... | reverse complement strand
CCTGCGGGCTGGTCGGCGCCTCGCCGAACCAGACCGTGGCCTGCCCGTTCGCCTCGGCCGACATCATGTGGTTCATCCACAGGTACATGCAGTTCGGATGCTTCGCCCCCTTGGCGATCATCCAGGTGTCCGACCAGCCCGTCGAACCCTCGTCGGGCAGGACGCCGGCGATCGGCTGGGCCTCCGCCTGCATGAGGTTCACCTGGAATTGCCAGGAAGTACCGATGACCACGTCGCCGGCCGCGTACGAGCTGACCTGGTCGCTGTAGGTGCCCCAGTACAGGGCGCCGTTGTCGCGCTGCTGGGTGAGCAGGGCGATGGCGGCGTCGAACTGCGCCTGGTTCAGCTGATACGGGTTGGTGATCTTGAGGTCCGGGTTCGTGCCCATCAGGTGAAGGGCAGCATCGGCGATGTAGATCGACGAGTCGTAGATGCTGATCTTGCCTTCGTACGTCGAGCCGCCCTCCCAGACCCCATCCCAGCTCGTCGGGGTCTCGGTGATGACGTCAGTGTTGTACATGAGCAGGTTCGGGCCGCGGCCGTGCGGCACGCCGTAGGCGATGCCGTCGACGGTGTTGTGTGGCAGGCCCTTCAGGCCCGCGAACACGTTGGAATAGTTCGTCAGCAGGGCGGTGTTGACGGGTGCGGCGATTCCGCCGGCGATGAGCCGGGTCGTCGCGTCGCCGGACGCCGAGATGCCGTCGTACTGGCCGGACTGCATGAGCGACACGCCGTTGTTCGAATCCGTCATGTCGATCGTGTTGACCTTGCAGCCGGTGGTGCCTTCGAACGGGGTCACCCAGTCGTAGGCCGCGTCGACGTCGCCGCGCTCGGCATAACCGGCCCAGATGATGAGGTTGAGCTCGCCCTCGCCGGCGCCGATGCTCGTCGGCAGTTCGACGGTGGGTTTCGGGGTCGTCGTGGGCCCGCAGGCTGCCACGATGATGACCGCCGTGGCGGCGAGTGCCGCAACCTTGTGGATCCGCATGCTCCTCCTCCGTCCGCGCCGCTGCGGGGGCGCGGTCCCGTCCACCGCCGAACGCCCGGCGGCCGTTCCTCAAGCCCCGTCCGTGCTGACGGGGAGGTTGTGCTGTCGCTTCCACGTCAGGCGGACAGCCCTGCCTCGCGCTGCGAGCGCCTCCATGGACGAGGTGGCGAGGTTCTGTTGGGTCACGACCAACTCGCCGCCCGCGTCGAGCGACACGATATACCGCGTATCGGGTCCGAGATAGATGACTTCGCGGATCCGCCCGAGCGCGGACGTCTCGTCGCCCGCCGGCTCGTCGCCCACGTCGCCGATGTGGATCTTCTCCGGGCGAACGGTGAACATGCCCGGCCGGCCGACGATCGCCTGTGCCGCCTCACCGCGCAGCAGGTTGGACGTCCCGACGAAACCGGCGACGAAGGCCGTCGCGGGCCGCTCGTAGACGTCGGCCGGGCTGCCCACCTGCTCGAGCCGGCCGCGATCGAAGACCGCGATCCGGTCGCTCATCGTGAGCGCCTCCTGCTGGTCGTGGGTGACGTAGATGAAGGTGATCCCGACCTGCTGCTGGATCGCCTTCAGCTCGATCTGCATGTCCTCGCGGAGCTTCAGGTCGAGCGCCCCGAGCGGCTCGTCGAGGAGCAGCACGCGCGGTCGGTTGATGAGCGCGCGCGCGAGCGCCACCCGCTGGCGCTGGCCGCCGGACAGCTGGCCCGGCCGGCGTCGCTGGTAGCCGTCGAGGCGGACCATCCGCAGCGCATCGGTGACGCGCGCCTCGCGCTCCGGTCGACCGACCTTCCGGATCGTGAGCGCATAGCCGACGTTGTCGCCGACGCTCATGTGCGGGAACAGCGCGTAGTCCTGGAACACCGTGTTGACGTCGCGCTCGAATGGCGGGAGCCGGCTGACGTCCTCGCCCTGGAGCAGGATCCGACCGCGCGTCGGGAGCTCGAAGCCGGCGATCATCCGCAGCGTCGTCGTCTTGCCCGAGCCCGACGGCCCGAGCATCGAGAAGAACTCGCCGTCGCGGATGTCGAGATCGATGCCGTCCACCGCGACGACGTCGCCGAAGTGCTTCGTCACGCCCTCCAGGCGGACGGCGATGTGCGGGTCGGGCGGGGAGCTGAGCTGCGTGGCCGGAGCCGTGGACGCGGCGGTCAAGCGCTACCTCGGTCGTGCAGGTGGGCGGCAGTGTCCGGGTCGGCCGATGCCCGTGTCAAGCATCGGCGAGGTGCACGTACGAACGGATGGCCATCCTGTCACCTATCAGGCGGCTTGCGCGGCGAGCCAGCCGATACACGGCCAGCCAGCCGATACGCGGCCAGCCACCCGATACGTGGCCAGCCACCCTGTCCACCGAAGTCCGGGCGGTCCACCGGGGATGCTCGTCGGGCGAGCACAGGGGATGCTCGCCGGGTGAGCGCCGTGACGATCCGAGCGCTGCTCGGACCGGCTCGATCGCGTCATCTGCTCGCCCCACGAGCGATCTGTCTGGTCCCGCACGCCGGACGAGCGGGAGGGATGCCATGCGACAGCTGCGACGCACACGCACGCGCTGGTGCTCGTCGGGCGAGAATCGTGCGCATGGACAGCCTCCACCGAGCGACCATCGCCGTGCGATCCGTGCTGTCACCGCGCCTGCTGTCGCCGATCCTGCTTGTAGTCATCGGCTGCGGCCCGTCGATCACTCCGCCCGCGCCGTTCACGCCCGGCACGCCCGACGATCCACGCGAGATCATCCTCCTGGCGCGCGACTACGCGTTCGACCCGCCGGCGATCGACCTCGTGCCCGGCGAGACGGTCACCTTCCAGGTCGTGAACGGCGGGCTCGTCCCGCACGAGGCCGTCGTTGGGGACAGCCGCGTCCAGGACGCCTGGGAGGCGGCCGAAGCCGCCGTCGCCGGCGCGCCGCCGGGACCCACGCCGGCCGTCTCGGTGCCGCCCGAGGTCGCCGGGCTGCGCCTTGTCGTCGAGTCGGGCAAGCGGGTCGACGGCAGCTGGACGATCCCGCTCGGTGCCGCGTCCGAGGTCGGCGGCTGGTTCGTCGGCTGCCACATCCCGGGTCACTGGGCGGAGGGCATGGTCGTGCCGGTCCGCTTCATCGGGCCGGATGGCGCGCCGCTCGGGCCGGATGGCCTGCCACTCGAGCCGGGAGCCTCAGCGCGCCGTGCCGCGGGCTCCTGACGACGGACCGCCGGGTCGGCCGGTGGTACGCTTCGAAGCCTGGGGAGCCTCCGGACACGATCGTATCGACGGCGCTGCGAGAGGAGTCGAACGTCCGCCATGACCTATGTCATCGCCGAGCCCTGCATCGACGTGCTGGACATCTCGTGCGTCTCGGTCTGCCCGGTCGACTGCATCCACTACGAAGAGGGCGTGGATCGCAAGCTGTTCATCGACCCGAACGAATGCATCGACTGCGGCGCCTGCGAGCCGGAATGTCCCGTGAACGCGATCTTCCCGGAGGACCAGGTGCCGGCCGAGTGGGCCGAATACACGCGGATCGACGCGACGTGGTTCGTGGATCGGGCCGCCGCCCGGACGGCGGTCGACGCGGCGAAGCCGCGCTGACACCCGCCGAGCCTCGCCGGCCGGTACGGTCCGGCCCTCGGCCGGGGCCACGGCGCCGGGCCGCCGACGATCGGGCGCCGCAGCGGATCGCCTCCCTCCTGCCGTCCGCGACGGAGATCGTCGCCGCGCTCGGCCTGGCCGACCGGCTCGTCGGGGTCAGTCATGAGTGCGACTACCCGGCCGACGTCTCCCGCCTGCCGGTCCTGACCCGTGACGCAGGCGGTCATCCCGGCGACGCGTCGCGCGAGATTCATCGGCGGGTCGGCGACGCGCTGCACAGCGGCTCGTCCCTGTACGAGCTCGATGAGGCTGCCCTCGTCGAGGCGAAGCCGGACCTGATCCTCACCCAGGAGCTGTGCCGGGTCTGCGCGGTCGGCTACCGGGAGGTCAACGAGGTCGCCCGGCGGATCGACGCCGGGATCACCGTCGTCTCTCTCGAGCCGACGACGATCGAGGGCATCTTCAACGCCATCGTCACGGTCGGCGCCTTCACCGGCGCGGAGGATGCCGCGCTCGACCTCGTCGCATCGCTGCGCGAGCGCCTCGCGGACGTCGAGGAGACCGTCGCCGATCGGCGGGCGATCGGGCTCACGGCGCCGCGGGTGGTGGCGCTCGAATGGCTCGATCCGCCATTCCGCGCCGGCCACTGGGTCCCGGAGCAGGTCCGTCGTGCCGGCGGCTGGGAGCTCCTCGGCGAGGCGGGGGCGCCGTCGGCCGAGACGACCTGGGGCGCCGTGCTGGAGGTCGATCCGGACACGCTCGTCCTCATGCCGTGCGGCCTCCACGTCGGCCAGGCGGTTGCCGAGTGGGCGCGCGTCGATCGACCGGCCGGCTGGCGCGCGATGGACGCCGTCCGCCGCGGTCGCGTCTTCGCCGTTGACGGCTCGGCGTACTTCTCGCGGCCCGGGCCGCGGGTCATCGACGGCATCGAGCTGCTCGCCGAGATCTTCGATCCGGACGCGTTCGTCGACGTCGCGCCGCCGGGCAGTTGGACTCCGGTCCAGTAGCGCCAGATGCCGGCCGCGACTTCATTCAGCTGCCTGTGGTGCGGCACCGCGCACACGGCCGAGAGCCCAGACGATCTCGAAGGCTGGGCGCGCCTGTGTCCCGACTGCCTGGGCCGGGCGGGCGAGAACGCGTTCCTCCGACGCCGCCTCCGGGCGGCCCTGGATGCGCGTTCGCGCGCCGCCGAGGCGGCCGAGGCGACGCGCCGCCGACGGATCTTCCTGCCGCCGCCGCCCGACGACTGGTACCTCCGCCGCGGTGGGTATGGCCGCGGCCCGGTCCACGACCAGGCATTTGCCGCCGAGCTCGATGCGGCCGGACGCTGGCTGGACGGCCTGCCGATCTCCGGGGACATCGTCCAGCTCGCGACCGGCACCGGCTGGTGGTCGACACTGCTGGCCGGCCGCGGCACGCTCACCGCGCTCGAGGCGACCGGCGAGCCGCTCGACCGAGCTCGGGAGCGACTGCTCGCCCACGGCCTGCGTGCGCACCTGCACGTCCGCGACCCGTGGGCCGAGCCGGACCGCGCGGCGGACGATGTGGTTCTTGCGGTCGGGCTCGCCCGGCTCGTCGCGGACGAGCGACCGGCGTACCTCGACGTGGCACGGCGCTGGCTGCGACCCGGCGGGACACTCGCCCTCATCGAGCCGGCGGACGACCCGGCGGGCGCCCTGCCGGATGGGCTCCGGGCGCCGTTCTCGAGCCCGGCGGAGTTCGAGGCGGCACTCGGCGCCGCCGGCTTCGCGGGCGCCAGTGCCGCCACCACCGGTCGCTTCTTCCTGATCGCCTCCGCCCGCGCCTGAGGAGGCGTCAGCCCGCCGGTATACTCCCGCGGATGTCCCCACTCGCCAAGCGGACGATCGCGACGATCGGCTCCGGCGTGATGGCCGAGGCGATGATCGCCGGGCTGCTCCGGGGTCGCCTCGTCGAGCCCGCGCAGGTGATCGCCAGCCACCCGCGCTCCGAGCGGCGCGAGCAGCTCGCGAAGGAGTACGGGATCAGGGTCGCCGCGAGCAACGCGGAGGCGGTCAGCGGCGCCGACGTCGTCCTGCTCGCCATCAAGCCGCAGATGCTCGGCCGGGTCGGGCGGGAGATCGGGCCGCACCTTCGGCGCGGCCAGCTCGTCCTGTCGATCCTCGCCGGAGCGACGACCCGGGCGCTGACCGGCATCCTGGGGCACGACCAGGTGGTCCGCAGCATGCCCAACACGCCGGCGAGGCTCGGCAAGGGGATGACCGTCTGGTTCGCCACGCCGGAGACGACGGCCGAGCAGCGGACCCAGGCGGCCGCCCTGCTGGGCTCGCTGGGTGCCCAGCTCGAGGTGGACGACGAGAAGATGGTCGCCATGGCGACGGCCGTGTCCGGGACCGGTCCGACGTACGTCTTCCTGGTCATGGAGGCGCTCATCGATGCGGCCGTCCATCTCGGCTTCCCGCGCCACGTCGCCCATGACTTGGTGATCGAGACGCTGGAGGGCAGCACGCTGTTCGCGAAGCAGAGCGGGCTGCATCCGGCGGAGTTGCGGAACATGGTCACCTCGCCCGGCGGGACGTCCGCCGCTGCGCTCCACGAGCTCGAGTCGGGCCGCCTCAGGACCGTCCTCTCGGAGGCCGTCTGGGCCGCCTTTCGGCGGACCGTCGAGCTGGGCGATCAGCTCGAGGCCAACCTCGGCGCGGTCGACGGGCCGGCCGCCCGCGGCTGACGCCCGCCCGACGCCGATGCGCGCGACCGCCGCCGCAGACGACCTCCGAAGGCTTCCGCTGCCGGAGCTGCGGGCGATCGACTTCCGGTCGGCCGAACGGGACTTCTGGGCGGACGAGGCTCAGCTCTGGCGGCGGCTGTGGGCGAGCTGGGCCGGTTTGGACGACGCCGCCTGGGCGCTGCCCGGCGCGGCGCGGTCCGACGCAGGCGGCCCCGACTGGTCGCTGCTCGAGCATGTCGCCCACATCGAGGACTGGCAGATGCTCGACATCGCCTACGTCACGAACGTGCTCGCCGGCGGCGCCTGGCCGACGGACGAGGAGTACTCCGGCGGCGACTTCGATCGCTTCAACGAGGATCGTCGGGAGCGCTACGCGGGCGTGACGCCGGCCGACCTCCGCGTACGTCTCGCACGATCCCATGACCGGGTCATCGAGCTGTCGCGACGCCTGTCACTCGCGGTGATCCGCTCCGATGCGGCGTGGGGCTGGGTGTTCAACGTCCTGCATGGCCACGTGCTCGACCACCTGAACGTCATCGAGCCGTGGGCCGAGCGGCTGCGGTCGCGGCAGGCCGACGGCGACCCGTTCGTCGCCGATCCCCGGCCGGCGACGCTCGGCGCGTTCCGGGCTGACGAGCGCGCGTTCGCGGACCAGTGCGACGAGCTCCTGTCCTCGGTGCCGAGGGTCGCCTGGGATGATGGCGAGGTCACGCCGGGCTGGACGCTGCGCGACCACGTCGGCCACCTGGCCGACTGGGCCGCCGAAGGTGTCCGGGCGGTGGCCGCCTTCCGCCGTACCGGCGCTTGGCCGGCCGACCCCGACGAGGGCATCGACGCCTGGAACGAGCGGATGGTGCACCGCTCCCGGGGCGAGACCCCGGACGAGACGCGCGCCCGCTACGCGGCCTCGATGTCCGCGATGCGCAGGTCGACCGAGGACCTCACGCTCGCCGAGCTGCGCGAAGCCGAAGGCTGGGAGTGGGCCCACGATTCGCTCCACGGCCACGTGCGCAAGCACCTCGCGCTCATCGGCCCATGGGCCGCTCGGCGCGCCTGGGAACGCTGACGGCGAGCGTGGCAGCCCCCGTGGCAGATCCGCTCTCGGTGGAGTCGCTCGTCGCCGTCGAGTCTCCGCGCGAGCATCGACTGCATCCACGGGAGCGCAGGGTCGCGTACACGGTCGAGGCGGCCGGGGCACGACAGCTGTTCCTCCTCGACCTGCGGACGGGCGTCGCGCGCCAGCTCACGGCGTCCGAGCTCGACATCTCCGAGCCGGCCTGGTCGCCGGACGGACGGCGGCTGGCCTTCTGCCGTGACGAAACGGTCTGGGTCGTCGACGCCGACGGCGGGCGACTGACGCGGGTCGACGGCGATCCTGCGGGCACGACCCACCCGCGCTGGTCGCCCGACGGCCTCCGGCTCGCCTTCCTGTCCCGCCGCCGGGGTTGGTCGCAGGTCTGGCTGATCGACGCCCCGGTGCCACGGCGTGGACGACCCGCGCGGACCCCGCGGCCGGCCGAGGCGCGGCCGCTGACGGCGCCCGGGTTCGACGTGGACGACTGCGAATGGGCGCCGGACGGACGCCGGATCGCCTACGGGGCGGCCGGACAGTCGGATCTCGAAACGCGCCAGATCGTGGTCGTGGACCTCGCGACGGGTGTCGAGGAGGTCGTAGCCGGCGAACGCGGCTGGGCCGTCGCGCCGCGCTGGGCCGCCGACGGCAGCCTGGTGCACGTGTCCGACGAGAGCGGCTGGTTCCAGGTCGTCCGCCGCTCGGCCGACGGACGGAGCGTCGTCGTCGTCACGTCGGGCGAGCGCGAGCACGGCGAGACGAGCGGCGCCGCAGGCTGGGCGCCGATCCCGTCGCCCGACGCGAGCCGCGTCGTCCACGTCGAGATCCACGACGGCCGCTCCGACCTCGTCGTCTCATCGCTCGCCGGCGTCGCGGCGATCAAGCGGCCGCGCGGCCGCCCGCCGAAGCGGCCTCGAGTGGACGGCCCGCCGGCCGCCCCGGTCCGGATCGACCCGTGGGACGGCGTGTGGCGGTCGGTCGGCTGGACCGCCGACGGCGCCTGGGTCGCCGCGCTCGGCGAGAACGAGGCGCGGCCGCAGGACCTGTGGCTGCTGCCGGTCCCCGGGCGCGCCCCGGCCGGCGCCCGGCCGCGCCAGGTCACCGACTCGCTGCCCGCCGGCCTCGCCCCGGCGTTCGCGCCCGGCCGCGTCCGGCCGCCCGAGCGGATCTCGTTCGTGTCGCGCGACGGCATGCGGATCGAGGGCAACCTCTGGCGACCGGCCGGCGCGACGGGCCGGCGGGGAGCCGAGAAGGTGTCCTGCGTCGTGTACGTCCACGGCGGCCCCGCCTCGCAGTCGTTCCGCTACTGGATCCCGTTCAAGCAGCTCCTCGTCGGCCTCGGCCTCGCTCTGCTCGATGTCGACTACCGCGGCTCGACCGGCTACGGCCGGACCTTCCGGCGCGCGAACCATGGCGCCTGCGGTCAGGCCGACGTGCTCGACGTCGTCGATGCCGGTCGCTGGGCGGCGGCGCAGCCGTGGTCGAACGGCCGCGTCGCCGCCTACGGCGGATCGTGGGGCGGCTACCTCGTGCTCGGCGCGCTGGCCGAGGAACCGTCGCTGTGGCGCGCCGGGGTGGACCTGTTCGGCGACTCGGACATCGCCGAGAGCTTCCGCCTCGGCGATCGGCCGGGCCGCCTGGATCTCGAGCGGATGATGGGCTCGCCGGACGACCCGAAGGCGGCGCCGCTGTACCGCCGCGGCTCGCCGGTCCACCGCGCCGACCGCTTCGAGGCGCCGCTGCTCATGCTTCACGGCCGGAAGGACCTGCGGGTGGTGCCCCGGATGACGGAGCTGATGGCCGAGGCGCTCGCCCGAGAAGGCAAGCCCTACGAGGTCCACTGGTACGACGAGGAGGCCCACGGCTGGCAGTCCCGCACCACGAAGCGCGACGCCTACCGGCGGACGCTCGAGTTCTTCGCCCGCCGGCTGCTCGACGGCGCGCGCTAAGGCGACCGGGCTCGCCTCAGCCCGGCGAGGTCGCTCCGTCCCGGACGCGCCCGACGCGCATCGTGGCGGCGATCGCCCAGATGACGCCGACCGCGATGAGGACGTCGCCGACCGAGAAGACGTTGGCGAACGGGATGCCGGCCGGCACCGCGAAGATGTCGGTCAATGGTGCCAGCGCGGGGTGCTCGAGGACCACCGAGTTCGTGTGATCCCCGGGTCCGCTGAAGCCGGCGATCTCGAGAGCCGTCGCGTCGGCCGGCATGAAGCCGCCGTTGGCGACGATCGCAGCAAGGTTGGAGATCGCGCCGAGCGCGACGACCGGCAGCCCGACGAGCCGCAGGTTTCGCGCGACCGCGAGGAACACGGCGAGCGTCGAGCCGACGTAGACCGCCGGTCCGGCGTCGCCCGCGAGGCCGTCCCCGAGTTCGGTGAACAGGACGACCTGGACGAGGAGGCCGACGAGGGCGAGCGGCGCCCAGCGGAAGCGCAGCCCGGTGAGTGCGCCGAGGCGGCCGCCAACGATGAGCCCGAGCAGCATCCCCGCCGGGATGGCGTAGAGGATGGTCACCGCGCCGACGGCAGGTCGCGCTCGAGGATCCCGAGCAGCTGCTCGACGTGGCCCTCGAGGTGACCGACGATCATCCGCTCGACGATCTCGCGGATCGTCATCACGCCGCGCGGATGCAGCCCGGCACGATCCGCATCGGCCTTGCCGAGCTCCTCGAGTCTTTCGCCGACACGCCGGGAGTCCGCCGCCAGGCGCGCGTGCAGCTCGCGCAGCGGGACCGTCCGATCGCGACCGATCACGCCGATCCGCATCTCGTCCGTCTGGACGCGCCCGAACGGCAAC
>Ga0247727_10020425_pt1 | contig 10131 bp, 10 predicted proteins | sample WisWelCaveWW1625_FD_202498 | JGI IMG/M metagenome (GOLD analysis project Ga0247727, IMG submission 202498) | Biofilm microbial communities from Wishing Well Cave, Virginia, United States - WW16-25 | ecosystem: Environmental > Aquatic > Deep subsurface > Groundwater > Cave microbial mat | place... | reverse complement strand
ATATCTGGCCTATGTTGGAAATAATGGTTTGGGAGCGCTTTCCTATATTCCTTCGTTCACTGAGTCCACTAAACCAAAGTCCAGGGAAGTTGATCTCGATATTCTCAGCAGCAATGCCCAGGCAATCCTCCAAGGCGCGAGCACTGAAATTGTTGATCACATATTTACAGCTGCCGGGAGTCCCGGTGGGGCGCGACCCAAAATGTACGTGGGATTCAATCCTGTCGATGATTCGTTGATTTCTGGAACGGCGGCATTACCATCGGGCTATGAACATTGGATTATCAAATTTGGAACGACGAACGACGCTACCGACAACGCAAATATTGAAATGGCCTATCATCGTATGGCTATCGCCGCCGGCATTGAGATGAATGAATGCAGTCTGTTTTCAGGCAAAAGTGGCAGGAAATATTTTGGCACCCGGCGATTTGACCGTGTCGGTAACAGCAGACTTCATATGATTTCCGCGGCCGGACTTTTTCATGACGATTATGAACGGAGTCAACTCGACTATGGGATGTTGATGCAAGAGGGCTCAAGGTTGGTTGGAAGTATTGAGGTGGCCAGTCAGGTTTTGCGTCTCGCTGCCTTCAATATTTTTGCCCACAATCGCGATGACCATTCAAAAAATTTCGCCTTTTTAATGGATGGGAGCGGAACCTGGAAATTTGCCCCTGCCTTTGATTTGACCTTTTCTTCCTCATCCCAGGGGCAACACAGTACCACCTGTGCCGGCAACGGCGTCAATCCTGGCACAAAGGAACTGTACGAACTCATCCAACATTTTTCTATTCGCAACGGAAAGGAAATCGTCAAACAAGTAAAATTTGCCGTTGGCCTTTGGGCCAAATTTGCACGACAAGCTAAAGTTTCTAGGGAATCGATGAATCTTATAGGAAAAGTAATTCAACTGTTAAAGACGAGATAGCGAAATTTTCTCAGGTAAAGTCCTCACTGGAATCGAGACGACAAGCAAAACCTCACTGCTTCAAAAACCGCAGGTTGACGGTTTCCGCGTCATCAGCGAAGCGGAAGAAGTACATTCCGTCTTCGAGTGTCCCGATCGGAATCCGGATTTTGCCCTCTGAGTTGTCCAAAACTCCTGCAGCCAGCCGACGTCCGTTGAGGTCGATGATTTCAAAAGCCCTTCCGCTGACCTCATATCCTTCGGGGATCTCCAGAAAAATTTCCTCGTCTGCCGGCGATGGATAAAGGAAAAATCCCGCCTCGGAAGCGCAACAGCACAGCTGGCTGCGCAACTGCTTAGGCGGTTTAGAGCTGCTGCTCATCGGATTCCCCTCCTTACATTCCAAAAAAATCCCGACCTTCACCGGAAATTTATTTTTCTTTTGGGCAATCCCGGTCATATATCAATCCGAAAGGCACTTTTATGGGATGTTGACATCAGGACAGTAGACTACCAAAAGCGCGCAGATTTTTTGATTGTCCGTGTTTTTGACCGGGGTGATGTTGACGATATCCGACAAGTCCGCAGGTATTACGGCGATGAAAAGGTAAGGACAGCGCTTCTGTTTGCGAAATACATTATGCCTCATCGCATTCATCTGGCAGCCGCAGTTATTAATGAACCCATTGAAAATTTCAGATGTTACAAACCGGGGCTGTTGAGCCAGCGACATTATCCCTTTTAAAGGATTTGCTTTCGATAGACGAGTTGCAGGAATTTTATCTGGTTGGCGGAACAGCGTTAGCATTAAAATTCGATCATCGCAAAAGCATTGACCTCGACCTTTTTACAACCGGGTCACCGGATATGACCTTACTGCGGAAGGTTTTGGAAAGGAAATTCGGGAATTCCTTTGAGGGCGAAAACAGGGAAATCAAGTTCAGGGTATTTTGCTCCATCCATTCTGTCAAGGTCGATATTGTAAACATTCCCCAGGAAATGATCCGAAAACCAGAACTGATCGACGGCATCAGAATGTACAGCAACGAAGATATCGCGGCGATGAAAATTAACGCCCTGCTGGACCGTGGTCAGAAAAAGGACTTTTATGATGTGTGTGAACTGCTTAAAATTTTCACCTTGGGTGAGATTATAGCGTTTTATCGGGAAAAATATTCCGATCAACATCTCCTGATATCCATACCATCTGCGATTACCTATTTTTCGGAGGCTGAAGAAAGTCCGGATCCAGTATCTCTGAACGGCACAACCTGGGAAAATGTTCAGGAAAAACTAAAAGAAGAGGTTCGAAATTTTCTCAGGTAAAGTCCGCATTTGCATCGAGACGATAACCAAACCTCACTGCTTCAAAAACCGCAGATTAACGGTTTCCGCGTCATCGGCGAGGCGGAAGAAGTACATTCCGTCTTCGAGTGTCCCGATCGGAATCCGGATTTTGTCTTCTGAGTTGTCTAAAATTCCCACAGCCAGGCTGCGTCCGTTGAGGTCGACAATTTCAAATCGTTTTCCTGAGACATCAAATCCATCCGGAATTTCCAGAAAAATTTCTTCATCGGCTGGTGAAGGATAGAGGAAAAATCCCGATTTGTCGGTGCCGTTCACTGCACTTAAGTCCGCTGTAAAATGTGCGCGGAATTGAGCTGAACTCGCCGAAAGGGTGTCGTAAAATTCATTGTCGAGCACATCGGCGATCAGCGGATCGGATTCCCAATAAGCAAAGAGCCAGCCGGGATGATTCACCGCTTCAACTTTAATCGGGACACCGTCAAAATAAATTCCATTCCACGGATAGGTTTCGGGCGAAATGGTGCTGATATTGATGTGTCCGGCGCCGGAAGGAATTACGTCCAGTTCCACATCGACCTGCTGTGGAAGGGAAAAATTCCACTCGATGTCGTCGCGGACCTGATCGCTCCGGCAGTTCAACTCGCCCTGGAAAAGATAGTAATTGTTTACATAATCCGCCATTTGCCCGGGGATGTCGAAGGGATTTCCCCAACGAAAGTATTCGTTCGGCATTTCGGGGTAGGCCTGATCGAAAATTCCTTGTTCAATATCCATCAGCCTGTCTGGCAAATACGCCGTGTTCATTACGTCGGCATACCGGTTGATGAAATAATCACGAAACTGGTTGTTCTGAATTCCCTGTAACCAGATGTTGATATAGGGTATGGAAGTGGATTGACCCATCATATAGCCAATCATATCCGTATAACAGTCACTCCAGTTGTTCGGTGCCATCCCAAGCTCAAGATCGATAGTACAGAATCTCCAGGCGTAACCCGTGGAGTCAGAGCGATAAATTTTAATATTGTTAGTCGGCCAGTCGACATTTCCCATCCAGGATTCCGAAATGATGTAGTCGGTATAATATTCCAAATCAAAAATTGTGTCCGTCGCATCCCAGAAATCCGAACTTGCGGGATCGTTCAGCAGAAAATTATCGTAGGAGGCCCAGAAGTTGTCGACGTTGCCTTCCATCGCGTGAAGAACCAGTCCGTACCAATAACTCAAGCCGACGATCTCAACGGTATTTGGTGTTGCGCCATCTTCCTCAACGAATTTCTGCCGGTCGTATTTTTCGCGCAGTTCGTAAAGGCCATAGTATTCACCGTTGAGGTAAACCGAAGCAGGGCGCCAGGCGGAATAATAGGCGTTCAGGTCCTTGCACATCATTTTCACCTGCATTGCATCCTTTTGCGGAAAACTCAAATACTGGTTGCTGCCGTTTCGCATATAGAATGTGTTGTACTCCATTCTTCCCGCGCGGTCCGGAATGACTTCGTGGTGCATTCCGTCACCTCCGAAGGTTCCGTTGGCCCATTCGATGCGGAAGGAAGTTTGCGGATTGGATCGACTGCCACCTGCGCCGCCGTCGACCATAATGCCGGCATCCTGCGAAAACACGACGGGGTGCCAGGGCATAGAATCCAGGTACTCGACGTGCGCTGGTTTCAGCCAGTCCGCCCACCAATTGGAAAACATTCCTGTTGTACCGAACATATTGCTGTTGTCACTGGTGACAGAAATGATCGGCGTTTGGTGATCGATTCCGTAAAAATACGTGGCGGTTGTAACGGGACTCGGGAGGCTGTCTGAGTCGAATATCCGCGCACGCAAAACGGTGGTTGACGAAACCGGAATCGGACCGGTATAATTTGCCGAGAAGGGCATTGGCTCACTTCCGTCCAGTGTATAGCGTATGTAAGAATCCGGACCGTTCGTATTGTAAATAGCGGCCGAGAGCGGCAAGGAATAAATGGCCGTGAGCTGAGAGAAAATGGGTGCATCGAGATAGCCGTCGTACGTTGTGCTTCCGTCGTTGGTCGCTGCCGGAGTTGGGGTGTCAAAAAGTTTGTAGACCGAAGTGGCGTCCGTGAAGCAACCCTTGCTGTCGTCGTAGGTTCCGGTATTGACTTCAAGACTGCTGACCATCGAAAGTGCAGGACTGAAAAGATAAACGGTCTCGCCTTCGCCGTCGATGCTGAAGTTGGTGTGATTTTTAAAGCCCGTGAGTGGATAAAAGGCCGACGTCATTTCGGATTCGGGTACGTGAATCATACTGATGTCGACATAGTCGTAGGCTATCCCGTCCGGCCAGACAACTTCCCAGGCGAGATCGCTGATGTTACCGGCGGTGAGTCCGGCTGCAGTGAGTTCGGCCGCCGAATACATAAACTGGTGGCGGGCGCAGAAGTACCAGTTTCCGTAGGGAGCCGGGTAATCGTACGGGGAGTTTTGCACCACTGCCGTTCCGACCTGGATTCCGTTGAATTGCATAATCGGTCGCATGGATGTGAGATTACCGTTGACCGCTGAACAAGAGGCCTCGCTGCCGTCATTCACGGCAAACAAACTGGAATTAAAGGGCGTGTAATCCTGATTGAACTGGGAGTTAACGGTGTAACCCAGACTGCTCCACGAACAGGTGTTGATGACAATGTTTGATGTTCCGTCCCAGTTAAAGGGGGTGGTAAGTGTGTGGGTGTTCCAACCCATAATCGGAGTATAACCCGTTGCCGTCAGAACATTTGTAAATGGAGGGGTCTGGTATTTGTTTTTACTGCTGCAAAAAACAATTTCGTATCCGCCGGCAGGGATCACCAGATTGGAGAATTCCCATTTGTCGGGGTCGGCCGCGTCGTCGGTGAGATAGTAACCCGTAAGATCAACGGCTGAGGCTCCCGCGTTATACAGTTCAATCCAGTCGCCGTATTCGCCATCTTCATCTGCCAGAACCGTGTAGTTCTTGTTGCAGCCTTCGTTGATGACGATTTGTGCATACGAAATACCTCCAGACAAAAATACAAGGGTCGTTATTACATAGGAAATTCTCACTTCAATCGATTGATGTACGAACTTACAAAAAGTTTGCGATGGTGGCAATTTATTCGGGGGGAATTTGCCACGAGGGCGCGAAGACGCAAAGTTTCAAAAACTCGCAATTATGGCAGTTATTGCAAGAATTGGTTCCATTCTTCCCGCTATCTCGGCTCCGCTCGATTAGCGGGCGTTTTTCGAAGAGGATGGCTTGTTCATAAAAACGGCCTTAACAGAAAATTAACAAAAATCGTTGCCTATAAATCACGTAATCAATAATTTGAAAAAATGGCACAGCTCTTGCAATTTTGGGGTAACACCCAAGCCAGAATCACAATGATCGCACAACGTGAAACCCCAACGGACAGAGAAAACCGCAGCACCTGCTTTCAGTTAGGTGTGTTGCTGTTTGTCGCCTCGATGGTAATGGCCATCGAGATTTTTCAGGGAGGCCAGGAGCAATCTTCCAGCCGCGACAATTCAGTGCATCCTGAGGATTCGCAGGGCCCTTCAGAATCTGACTCGTTTTCTTCCGGCAAAAGTGTTGAATCGCAATTGCTGTTGTGATCGCAGAGACCGCCTGTCCGTTTGACTTCTAAAAAAGGAAAACGCGGCGGGCGGTTTTTTTGAGTTCTAGCAGGGAATTTCAGACGTCGACCAATCCACACATAAAATTCATAATAGTCTGTAATTCATCGACATTCTTTTGGTTGATCAGTTGCATTTGAACACTATAACTAATCATTTCGTTTTTGCCGGTTAAGGCTCCTGTAAACTTGAATTGGATTCCCGTCAGAACGTTGAGTTGATCCATCGTCATCATTCGGCGAAAGCGATCCTCCTCGCTGGATTTGAAGCGGAATGATTTATCCAACTCGCCATTTTGAAATGAAATGTCGCTGAATCCCATTGCAGCACCGATTTTGGTTAGAATATTTTCCCGCGAAATGCTAAAATCAAATCCTGGCGAAAATGCAAGGTCAATGTTGGCATAATATCGTTTGTTTTTTCCACTTCCACGAACGGATTCGAATATTCGGAATTCTCGTTCGTTGTACCAACCACTAATCGTATAATTCAGTCCGCTGGAAAAGGGGCGCTTGCTAGAACTGAGCGTTCCGCCAACTCTTTCGGAAAGTTGTTGCCAACATTCTGCACGTTTGCGATTGATTCGCGCCGTGATGTAAATCATCAACGCGATGAAAGCAAGAATGGCCAAAACGCCGAGAATGCCAGGAACCATAGGTCAAAGATAGCTGGATTGGATTCAAAAAATGTCAGGGAACTTTTTCCAGCTCCACATAAAAGGAGACGTTTACCTCGTTGCCAATGCCCGAGGATTCTTCCATTCCATAGTTGATCCGATCAAAAATGAATGTGCCTTCGAAGACTTCAATGCGCTTGTTGTCGAAGTCCTTACCCCCCAGGAAGCGAAAGTCAAAATTCAATTCCTTCTCCAGTCCAATGAAGCCAATGTCTCCATAACACGTGTAATTGCTGTCATTGAATACAAACTCCCGCGAACGAAAGGTGATTTTTGGAAATTTCTTCACGTCAAAAAAATCCGCTTCGCGCAAATGCTCGTCGCGCATTTCGTTTTCGGTATCGATGGATGAGGCTTCGATGCTGACATTGAGTTCGGATTTTGTGTAGTCGTCCGGAACGTTGAGCGAGATGACGAATTTCGTATAAGCTCCCTGCGTGCTTTTTAATCCATCGACGTCAAAGAGGATTTCTGCCTTGCCAGTCTGGCTGTTTACGTTATAGTCTCCGAGCAACAAATCCATTGCCGGCGTTATCCTGCCAAGCGTGTCAACAGAATCCACAATTTCGAGTCCGCCTGTTTTATCAATTTTACTTTCATAGCCGCCGCGAAAAAAATACAGTATGGCAACAATTGCCACAACGACTAAGCCTAAAAAAATCCAGATAGATTTCTTCAAGAAATGAAGTTTAGAAAATGAACGTCAACCGTTGGCCGATCAAAATGGCAAATCGTCGTCCTTTTCGGCGGTGAAAGATTCTGTATTGTCGGCCTGAATTTTTTCTGCGGTTTTTGCAGTTCCACTGGCGGCGCCTTCGATTTTCCACGCGTCAAGCGAATTGAAAAATTTCACCTGGCCATCTTTTGGATTCACCCACTCCCTGCCACGAAGGAAAAAAGTCACCTCAACGATATCGCCTGCTTTGAAATCGTTGAGCAGGTCAACACGGTCCTGAACAGCCTGAAACAAGATAGTTTGAGGATATTGGCCAGATGCGTCGAGTACGACAAATTCACGTTTGCGGAACGACTCAGAAACTTTCTGGGTTTCGCTGATGACTTTAAGTTCTCCTTTAAGGGTATACATAGTGTAGAATTAGATTGCAAAGTTAATCGTTAAATGACAGCAAAGTTTTCCAGGCGCCGGAAACGTCGTTTTTTTTCAACAACTTTTCAGCGTGCAGGTGTAGCTGTCGCTCAAGTTCGGAGGGGGTTTTTTCGTGTTTGAGAAACAGGTCCGACAGCTCGAGCAGTTTGTACTCGTTCACTGCAGTTTCATCCGGCAATGAGCTACTGTTTGCCAATTGACCCAGGTTATTGGCGCTTAGAATTTTCGACGAGAGCACGTCTTTTGGCAACTGGTCAAAACCAATTCCGCAGGTCGTTAAAGGCTTGTCTATTTCGAAAAGCGCTGGACCGTTTGCACGGCAATACCAGTTGTCGCCCATCCGCGCAACGAGATCGATTTTCTGCTGGTCAATTTTTTTATCGGCATTGAGATACGCTTCGGAGATGTGGATTCGGTTGACGTGACAAAAGATCAGATTGCCTGCTCCGCCCTGATCGCCCAGCTCTTTCACTTCGATCACCTTGCACTCAAATTGCACCGGCGATTCTGCAACCCGAAAAGGGCGGACGGTCTCGGATTTGAGTTTTGTAAAGCCTCCCTTAATAAACTCATCGACGCCCGGTTCGTAGGGAGAACTGGTGAGCGACATTTGTTGTACAATGCCATACGTGACGACATTGATCACCACTTCCGGAACTGCTTTGATGTTGTTGTAAGTATCCTTCGTGGTGTTGGTCCGCCCTGAGCGGGCCGGTGAGAAAATCAGAATCGGTGGGTTGGCCGAAAACACGTTGAAAAAACTAAAGGGCGCCAGGTTTGGTCGGCCTTGTGCATCGACTGTGCTTGCAAAAGCGATAGGGCGAGGACCGATAGCGCCGAGTAGGTAGCCGTGAAGTTGAGGGACCGGAATGTCGGCTGGATTGATCGTGAGCATTGGACAAAGTTAGACAATATCATAGCCTTTAACATCCAGAAGACCACCCCAAAAGTCTTGCTCCTTTTTCAAACCGGCTTCAAACATATTCCAATGCACTCTTCAAAATAGTTGCGATGACCCGACTCTCCGACAAATACACAAACTATATCGTTCGTTTTAATAATAAATAACTATTTATTATTCAGAACATTAATAAACTAATTTCACTCGATGTTGGCGAAATTGTAATCGGCATTTAAGCCTTTTGATTCCTCACTTCCTGTGTCTAATGTCGAGCAATGTAAGAAGTAAGACGTTTCAACTCACCCTCAAGTGCTCAGTCATCCCGAACATTGGTGTAACTTTTGCATCCTAAGCGCGTCCCACCTAAAACCGTTGGAATCTTGACTGCGAAGGAGTACAATGTTTGTGTCGATCAGTATGCGGACAACATCTACCGTTTCGTCCTGAAGCATTTGAAAAATCAGGATGCGGCAAACGATGTTGTGCAGGACACCTTTGCCAAAGTGTGGGTAAAAAAAGACGACGTGAGTTTTGAAAAAGCCAAATCCTATCTTTTTACAACCGCACATCATACCTTGATCGACGTGGTGCGGAAGGAAAAATTCTCGACTGCACTGGAATCCGCGGAAAAAGTCCATTTCACGGGAGCCGCACGAAATATGGATTTGCAGACCATACTTCACGCTGCGCTGGATACGCTGCCGGAAATTCAGAAGACCGTTGTCCTGCTGAGAGATTACGAGGGCTATAATTACGATGAAATCGGTGAGATTACGAAACTCACTGAAAGCCAGGTGAAAGTTTACATTTTCAGGGCACGAAAAAAATTGCAGGAAATTTTAGTGAGTGTAGAAGCAGTTCTCGAAAACTAAATGCGCAGAGAAAAAATACATATCGGCAATTACGAGTCCTGGTTCCTCGACTATATGGAAGGAGCGCTCAATTCTGCTGAGCGGCTGGTTGTTCTGGATTTTGTTGCGCAACACCCCGAATTGCGTAGCGAACTAGAACAAGACTTTGACACGCAATTGACGCTACAGCCAAGTAGCACAGGGTTTTCGGAAAAAGCGTCGCTGAAGAAACCCGATTCGGATTCGTTGGGAGAATTGCACGAGTTAATGATTTCAGAAGTCGAGGGATTGCTCGATCCTTCGCAACAGGCGGCGCTGAATAACGCAATAGCAGAACATAAACTCGAACGCGTATTTTCTCTCTACAAAGCGACTGTTCTGAAACCCATCTCTGTTATACCCACTCAATGGGTATCGGATTTGAAATGCGCTGAATATTTCACGATCGATAAAAAAAATGCCGACGACCAGATGATAGCTGCCTCCGAAGGGCTGCTGTCTCCAATGGAGTCGAAGATTGTTTCCGTTTGGGCACAAGAGAATCAACACGCGAAATCCTTTGAGCGTTTTGTGTCTGCGAAGCTCATCGCCGATCCTACTCTCAGGTACGCAGAAAAGGAAAAGCTGAAACGTCGGACCGGAATTGTGATTCCATTTTACTTGAAGCTTGCCGCGGCGGCGGCTGTGGTTCTGCTTCTGGCAATTCCATTTTTGAGTGAGGGGGATCAACGCCTCGTCGATTCACCAGTCGATGTG
>Ga0247727_10020424_pt1 | contig 10131 bp, 6 predicted proteins | sample WisWelCaveWW1625_FD_202498 | JGI IMG/M metagenome (GOLD analysis project Ga0247727, IMG submission 202498) | Biofilm microbial communities from Wishing Well Cave, Virginia, United States - WW16-25 | ecosystem: Environmental > Aquatic > Deep subsurface > Groundwater > Cave microbial mat | place... | reverse complement strand
GCGCGCGGGTGAATTATGGGGCACACTTTTGTTATTTGTTTTCTGGGCGCTCGCCCTCATGAGCGGATTCAATTTATGGGTTGTACTGGAACGCTGGTTGTTGAAACTTGCCGGGGAAGAACAGCCTGTTATTCATGAGCCGCAACCTGCGGTTGCGCAACAACAGAAACTTGCCTCCGAGAAAAAAGAAAGCGCGCGCAAAAAGAACGCGCAACCTTTGCCGCCTGAATTTCGCAAAGCCTTGAAACTTGCCGATCATCAGGATAAAAAACCAGCCGAGCCGCGCAAGCGCGACGCGCGTTTACCCTCGCTCAATATTTTGCTGGCAGACCAAGCCGCGCGCCCCGATGAACGGACGATCAATCAAACTGCGGGCATGATCGAGAAAACGCTGGCTGAGTTTGGCATTGTGTCCACAGTCATTGGTTTTCGCGTCGGTCCATCCGTGACTCAATTTGCAGTGCAACCCGGCTTTATGAAAAAGCAGGGGGCAACGACTACGGAAGAAGAGGCGCAACAGATCAAAGTGCGTGTGGCGCAGATCGCTTCTTTGCAAAAAGATTTGACGCTGGCGCTTTCGGCGCAACGCCTGCGTATTGAAGCGCCCGTGCCAGGCAAACCGTATGTGGGTATCGAGGTTCCCAACACGCATCAATCGAATGTGCGTTTGCGCCCGATGTTGGAAACCGATGTATTTCATAAGATTGGCGCGCCCCTGGCATTGGCGTTGGGACGCGATGTTTCCGGTCAGCCTTTGGTTGCGGATCTTGCGCGTATGCCGCACTTGTTGATCGCGGGCGCGACAGGTTCAGGCAAATCCATTTGTGTTACTTCGCTTGCGTTGTGCCTGGCGATGAACAATTCACCGGAAGATTTACGCATGGTGATGATCGACTCGAAGATGGTTGAGTTGTTACGATTCAACGGTCTGCCGCACTTGTATGGCAAAGTGGAAACCAATGTGGACCGCATCCTTGGAGTCTTGCGTTGGGTGGTCGTCGAGATGGAGCATCGTTACCGTTTGCTCGAAGCCGCAAAGGCGCGTGACCTTGAGACGTACAATCGCCAACTCCGCAAGAAGAATGGAACTCCGCTCCCGCGCATTGTGGTGCTGATTGATGAACTGGCTGATTTGATGATGTCCGCGCCGGATCAGACGGAGCATAACCTGGTGCGCCTCGCGCAAATGGCGCGCGCAACCGGAATCCATTTGATCGTCGCGACCCAGCGTCCATCCACAGATGTTGTAACGGGTTTGATCAAAGCCAACTTCCCGGCGCGTTTGGCGTTTGCAGTGACTTCCGGTATAGATAGCCGTGTGATCCTGGATACCACCGGCGCAGAGAGTTTGCTGGGACGCGGCGATATGTTGTTTTTAAACCCGGAGGTTGGTAATCCCGTTCGCGCGCAGGGTGTCTACGTTACCGATATGGAAATTGAGCGCGTGATCGCGCACTGGCAAAAGAACGTAGATGAAAGTACTGAATCGCCGCCCTGGGAAAAATTATTGACTGAACCGGATGAAAATGAAGATGAAGGCTTGATCGAACAGGCTGTTTCGATCGTGCGGTCAAGTCAGCGCGCGTCGGCTTCGTTGTTGCAGAGGCGGTTGCGGATTGGTTATCCACGCGCGGCGCGTTTGTTGGATCAACTTGAGGAGATGGGTGTGGTCGGTCCTTCGCTGGGTGGGGGGAGGGAAAGGGATGTGTTGGTGAGTCCGGTTGATGAAGATGAAGCAGGCAAAGGCGGCGCCTGAGGCGTCCGTTTATATCGAAAAGGAATTGAATGGAAAAAACTTCCACTACACGATCACCAAAAAAAACGTTTACTGATTATTTGCGTTTGTGGTTTAAGTGGGTGCTTGATCCGCTGGGTGGGTTTTTGAATCGGCTGGGTCTCACACCGAATATGGTGACGATGTTGGGTTTGCTCGGCAACACGGTTGGCGCGATCTATCTGGCGCGCGGTGAATTGAGGACGGGCGGTATTTGGATCGCGTTGATGACCCCGGTTGACGCGTTGGATGGAACGATGGCGCGCTTGCGCGGCGAATCGAGCGACTTCGGCGCGTATGTTGATTCGGTTTCCGATCGTTATTCAGAGTTGATTATTTATGGCGGATTGCTGTATCATTTTTTGGAAATCGGCGAACCGTTGGGAGGCATGTTGACTTTTGGCGCGGCGGCAGGTTCGGTGTTGGTTTCGTATGTGAAGGCGCGGGCGGAAGGTTTGGGGTACGAAGCGAGGGTCGGTTTGCTCACGCGCGCTGAGCGTTATATTGTGCTTGCGCCAGCGCTGGTATTCAACTTTCTTTATTGGGGTCTTGGGATACTCGCAGTTGGAGCGAATATCACCGCGTTACAACGGATATGGTATGTTCGTAAGCATGCGCATGCGAAAATGAGAAAGTAAAGTCTTTATTACAACTTCACAACTCGTCCCCATATGCGTTTTACAAGAAGACCTACACCTATTCCCACTAGCAGACCAATCAGAATGCCTGCGATGAGTTTGGATAACTCATTGCTGATCTGCTCAGTTGCCATCTGTGAAATGTATCTGCCAAGCAGACCCGCGAGTGTCATTGCCAGCAGGATACCAAATATTTCAAGAAGGGTATTACGCACAAAAACACCACGCGTGACCTTGCCTTGAAGATATGCTTCCCTGTGTTTTCCAGCAACAGCAAAACTGGCTATGATTAGACTGAAAAGAAGAATAATTATCCCAAGGATTAATCCCGTGAAAGGAAACAGCCATGCAAAAATCAATACAGCCAGAAGAAGCACAATTGAAATCAGAGTTGAGTAATTTCTAAACACGGTGGTCATATTAGTCCTTTAAGCAAAGTAGTCTATGGTTGGTCTTAATCAGGCACGAACAAATCGAAAATATATCCGGCCATGATCATCCTTGTCGCGATGCAATTGGATTTCGGCATATTCTTCTTTCATGATCTTCGATATTTGTTCCAATATTTCATTGATAACATAGTAGTGCTGGTAAGTTGAACAAATGCCGATTTTTTCACCTGTCTTGGAAATGATATACCCATGGATCTCAGATGTCTCAGGCGAGACGTGCTTCATAAAAATATGCATCTCATCATCATAGGTGCCTTGTCCGGTGATTGGTTTTGTAACAGAATTCACAGCACGTTCCGCAAGATAAATGAGTTTATTCAACCCCGTCCCTTCAATCCCAACCACAGGATATGCCTCTTGCACCTGTCTCTGAACCGTTTGGACATGCCATTCGCCATCAATGTTTTGCGCCACATCAATGGCGAGTGCCTTGGATTCATCTTTCGAGTCAGTCAGAATGTTGAACTCCACTTTCAATGTGTGTCCCTCGGTGACCAACCTGTCCCATTTCCGTCTTAAGGCAAGCCATGTTTCTTCTTTGAGTCCTGGGTTATCCATGTTTAGCTCGCTTTCGTAGATTTTCCATCGCGACGCCAAGTGAAGAATCCAACCCGAGTGAGTGTAAACGGGCTCGTTCAGCACGGATCATTTCAATAGTGATTTTTTTCGATCCGATTGCAGTTTCTAGCTCATTCAATCTCTCTTTGAATAATACGGGAGTTCGGATCAATTCCAACATTTCTCGGAGATATGGTGTGGCGAATTCCGCAAAATGATTGAAGACATTCTCGGCGGTATGCGGTAATTGAAGACGTTTCCTCTTTTCTCCTGTCGACAAGAAAGCCCAGTGACTTACAAATTCTCCCACCGATGCATCATCCTTGAATGCAACACCAATGTTCTCCAGGTACCCGCTCTCCGATTGAAAAGTCACTATACACCATTCATTCTCCAGGCGAACAAAATACCCAGAATCGCGATAGCCACTTTTGGGCATAAGTTCCATGAACTTGACCCCATATTCATCCCACAAAAAAGAGAAACTCTTTCGCATACTGACCAAGACTTCATTCATTTCGTTCATTATTCAATATATCCTTTCAATTATTTGAATCTCCAAACGCCATCTATAACGCGCTCAAACAAGGGAGATGTCTCTATTGCTAGAGTTTCCATCTGTCCGTAACTCATTTTGTCCCACGATATGTATTCGGTTTTATTAAATTCGTCAAACCAATCTTGGAGTTTAATGGTGGTATTCTTGGCGCCAAATAAGGGTTTGTTCAAGTCTGTAACCAGTTCAATGTTCTCAACGCCATAATCCTTCAAAATATAAAGGAATTCTTCATTGACTAAAAACGATCCATACCTATCACTATCAAATATTTTTACTAGATTATCCCAACTTTCACCTATGTCAAAAAATACGCCCCCTTTTTTCAACGCATCTTCAATATAAAATGGATATCGGCCAATTATCGCCTTATCACCTGTACCACGAATAAATAAATGAGCAAGTTCTTTGACTTTTTCGATAGCTTTGCTGACCTCGCCAGCATCTACAAGTCTTTTAGCCTCTGATATTATCATCTTTGCTTCATCAGGTGTTTTTGAAATATAGTATGTGCCAGTAGATATGTCAATATGAACCGGTTGAGCGCCGGATGGATCTATTAGCTCTTTGAGTTTTTCAGCAAACTTGTTTACCAGATCCGAGTCAGGATCGGTTCTAAGAGTTTCAAGTATATCATCAGGGAGTTTGGATACCTTTCCCATGGCCATGTCACCAAACTCACCCTTGAAAAATTTCTCCGCCGCTTCATTGATTACTTCATCGGTTATTTCTGCTGAAGTTTTCGAGGCTGTACTTGCTATGGTTGCCGCCGCGCTTGTAGCAGTTGTCACAGATTCATCTTTGACAACTTGTACAGCGACTCCATCTGCGACGTCTTTCGTCGCTTTTTCAGCAATTTCCTTCTTAACAGTCTTCTCCACTACCTCTTCAGTGGTTTCTTTTAGAGCCTTGTCTGCAACTTCTTCCAAGGATTCTTTGGCAACCTTGTTCGCCAATTCCTCGCCAGTTTCCTTCAATACCTTTTCCGCAGTTTCTTCTACTGTTTCTTTCGCTGTTTTCTCAATTATCTCTTCACCGGTTTCCTTTACTACCTTTTCTGCAACTTCTTCCAAAGATTCCTTTGCAAGCACTTCCACCAGTTCTTCGGTTGCTTCTTTGGCTACTATTTCAGCCGCTTCCTCCAGAACTTCCTTTCCAATCGTAAGACCCCATTTACCCGCCTTCCCGAGGTCGCCCAGAATCGGGATCATCGCCAAAGCTGAAACACTTGCTTCTACGTAACGACCTTCACCTAAATAGATCAAGCCGTTGATGCCATCAGCAATCTCGCCAAGCCCGGGGATAAGACCAAGCGTATCAAATCCCCCATGCACCCACTCTCCATATTTATCCCAAGCGTTCTGTGCCTTGTCCATTAACGGCTGGTAGATATACCGATTAATGTCGCTGACTACCGGCTCGATAAATGGCTGGTAGATATTTGTATTAATCCATGAAGCGCCATCAGTGACCACATCAAGTGTCTTGTTTACCATTGGCTCAATGTATGGTTGATAGATATTTTCATTCACCCATGAGATGCCAGGCGTAAGCGTTTCGATCGCCTTGCCTACCATTGGTTTGATATACGGCTGGTAGATTTTTTCATTTACCAATGAGATACTGGTTGTAACGGCTGTAATAGTCTTGTCTACCTGCGGCTTGATATACGGTTGATAAACATTTTCGTTTACCCATGAAACACCGGTTGTGATCGCATTGATGGCTTTGTCAACCTCGGGTTTGATATACGGTTGATAGACATGCTCATTCACCCATGAGATACTTGTTGTGGCTGATTCGATAGCCTTAGCCACTTTCGGTTTAATATACGGTTGGTAAACATTTTCGTTTACCCATGTAGCGCCAGTTACAACCGTTTCTATTGTCTTCTCAATTGCCGGTTTTATGTATGGCTGGTAGACATATGTATTCACCGGCTGAACGATCTTGTCCTGCACAAAGGACTTGGTTTTCTCCCACCAGTTAATTGGCGTGGTTGAAGTGGATATGTTAGCCGTCTGTTTCTCTCCCTGTCGCATGGCGGCATAATACGCCGCCAGTCCCGCTTGCAACTCTTCGGCTTTCTTTTTTTCTTCTGCCTTCTTTCGGATCGTGGCTTGGGATGCCTCCCATTGCGCCTCTTCTTCGGCTTCGATGCGCGTCATCTTGGCTTCCATACTCGCTTGATAGGAATCATTTAGCGCTTGCGCTGGTTGCTCTTGTTGCATGGAATATTCGATCTCGGCAATTACCTGCTGGCGTTTTGACTCCAACATCGCGGAGGTGATGCCTTCTTCCTTGTATTGCGCCGATAAGACATCCACATCCTGACCTGTGGCGCTCGCCCACCAGCGGGCTTGCTCTTTCAAGTTCAACGATTCCGCTTTGGCTTGGGCTTCTGCAAGTTGCCTGGCTTCTTCTTCCTTGCGTTTGCGCTTTTCATCCAAGGCATAGGCAGTCGCCGCACCGATGACAGCCGCGGCGGTGGCGCCCCACAACACGGAACTATTGTCAGCCGCAGTGGATTGAGGAGTCTTTTGCGATTCATCTGTTGACTTGATCTCAGTCACACTCTCGTGATTGGCGTTGGGGACGAAGATGGATTCCAACCAATCCAACACGCTGGTTTGGGTGGGTGCGGCGCGCGGGGTTGGGGCGATTTCAGGTACTGAGGCGGCTTGTACAACGGACTCTGGTATGGCACCAAAGGCGCTCACTACAGGAGTCTGAGTTGTGGCAACAGAAGATGATACAGGAACAAAGGTGGTGATGGGAGCAGGCGTTGAGTCCACACGCACATAGGGTTGTGATGTGGAGGCGGGTCCGGCAGGCAGGAAGCCCAACAGGATATTGATGGAGGCACTCTGGCGCACCCTGTTGCCAAGATTGTCGAAGGCAATTACTTTCACGTCATAGGTGCCTAATGGAGCAATGGTGCCATCTCCGAAACGACGATCCCATTTGAAGTCCAACGGGAAGTCGTTGAGGTCGAGATCAATCTTACGTTTGGGCCAGCGTCCTTTGGGGTCGCTGATCTCGATGCGCGCTTCGGAGAGCCCGCTGTCGCTATCCCAAACATCGAGCGTGATGGTATCCCACTGATACCACGAATCAGGCAGGCTGATTTTGGGCGCGTGGTTATCTATGCCAACATGGAAGGCTTGTTCGGTGGTCAACCCGGCATTGTCTATCACGCGCACATGTGCCTCATGGATTCCATTCGAGCTCTCGGTCGTGTTCCAAATATAACTCCATGAAGTTGTGCCGGAGGCAGTCTGCCAGGTCAGCCCGCCATCGGTGGAGATTTCTACTTTGGAGAGTCCACTGCCGCTGTCGTTTGCTATTCCGTTTAGAGTTACGCTGTTCTTGATCCAGTTCGGCAATGCAGTTTGTACGTTCAAGGATGGGTAGATTGTGTCTACCTTGATGGTCTGTTCCATCGAATACATCAACCCGGCTTTGTCCTGCGCGTTGAGTTGAAGCGTATGTTCTCCATCGGTGAGAGTCAAGGCGTTTGCGTAAGGTGTTTCCGCGCCGTTGTTCAGGATGTAAGTAAACGCGTCCAAACCGGAACCAGGCAGTGGGTCGGAGGCAGAGGCAGTGAACGTCACATTGGAGATATACCAGTTGTTCGTTCCGGGCACTCCGCTCACACTGCCTGCGATCTGTGGGACGCGGGTATCCACTTTGTAGGTGCGATCCGCTTGTGTGACCAGTCCCGCTGAATCCTGCGCCCACAACGAAAGGTTGTGCGAGCCTTCGGTGAGGGTGAGCGGCGCGGTGTAGGGTGCCCAAGTGTTGTTATCGAGACTATACTCAAAGACATCCATGCCGGAGGTGTCGTCACTGGCGGAGGTTGTGAGAATGAGGCTAGTAGTGTACCAATCATTTGAACCCAATGTGCCATTGGGATTGAGCGCAATGTTTGGAGCAACACTATCCAGCCAGAATGATTTTGAAGAGGATACCGTGCGTCCGGCATTGTCCACGGCGCGCAGGTCTAGGCTGTGTTTGCCGTCTGGCGGAGTTAATACACCTGAGGCCGGGAAAGTGTTCCATCCGCTGTTATCGAGGTTGTACTCGAAGGCGGACAAGCCGGAGCCGGGCGTTGCATCGCTGGCGGAAGCGTTGAGTTGTGCGGCGGTGTGCCAATTGTTTGAACCCAGCGTGCCGTTCAAGGAGGCGGTGAGGCTGGGGTCTTGCATGTCGAGCGAGGCATTCTGGGTGAGGGTGCGCGTGTTCCCGGCGTTGTCGCGGGCGGTGAGTACCAGCGTGTGTGCGCCTTCGCCATTGACGGTGATGGAAGTGCATGGGCCGAGCGCGGCGTCATCGAGGGTGCAGGTGAAACTTGCCAGTCCAGAGGTAATGTCGGAGGCATTGCCATTGAAAGAAACATGGCTGAGATACCAGCCATTCGCGCCCGCTGTGCCACTGAATGTGCCAGTGATGCTGGGCAGTTGCGAGTCCACTTTGGCGCTCAACGTGCCCATGGTGGAACTGTCGCCCCATGAAGATAACGCCCAGAACGTGAAGTTGTTATCGCCTTCATTCAAGGGGACACTGCAATTTGTACTCGAACAGGCAAAAGTCTGTCCGTTGCGTGAGCCTTCGATAGCCAGGATGTTATACCCCGCGAGCGGCTCGCTCGCGCTCAGGGACAGTTGGGGAGCAGTAACACACCAGCCGTTGTTGAGCGCGCAGTTTTGGAGCGAGCTGTTGATGGTGGCGGGTGGGTGATTGGTGGTGGTGGTCACCACTTCGGATTTTGTGCCCAGTTTGTAGGAGTGTTCAGCATCATCACAGGCATTGCCTGGATTGCGTTCCCAGGTACAAACGATACAGCCTTTATTGCCTAGCCGGCTAGTGCATGTGCCGTCATATTTCTTTGCCCACACGCCATAATCATAAGTTTCCACATGACTTTCTGTGAAGGTACGATCTGGACCGAGATAGTCTGCTAACGCAGGCGTGGCGATTGCTAATGCAATCAGAATAACAACGAAAGAGAAGAGCGTTTTGTGTTTGATATGAATGAGATCAGATTTGACTTGCATGGTTTATTTTCCCTCTTGATGAGTGAAATGGATTTTTCGTGCGGCGGGATTGTACAGGCAAAACCCTTATTCCCCATTTGCAGAGTTGTTATGTGCAATTACAAGCGTGAAAGGAGGTAGGATAAGTTTGATAGTTGGTCATAGGCACTGAAAGTACAATATAATGTTACAGATCGCGAGATGAATTGCCGGTAGTGGTTCAAAATACATGATTATGGGTAATCGCCAAGTTATATTCAACGATGAACCAGCGTGTGACCAGATGATGCATGTACTCGGCTTTAGAAAAGGATAAAGTTTTACGGACGTATCTGGCGAGCTTTTGTCGCAAGGTACAATTCCAACGTTCCATGTGATTAGTCTCGCCACTGTCTTTACCAACACTGCGATGGGTCTCTTGTGGAAAGACTTTTTGATAGGCGTCCCAAAAATCGCTAAAGGTGTGACACTGACGATAGTCTTCTGGAATCTTGTTCCACAATTGTTGGCAAGTTTCTGCGCTATGATCGCCAATCACAAACGCCACAATTTGACGAGTGCGTCGACAAAGGGCTGTCCACAACCAGTATTTTGCGGTTTTAATGAACACAAACGACCAAACTTCATCTAGTTCGAGTACATCTTCAACTTGCGCTGGTAACAAACTCGCTCTGACCGTTGGCTGAACGCTCACTTTTTTTTGAGCATTTTCTTCAAGGTGTTGCGCGAAACATGATACAGACGAGCAATGCCGCGCATACTGGGTCGTTCGTGATAGGCTGCTAAAATTTCGTCTTGCTCGGCTTGACTCCGATGGTTTTGCGGATACATGACTGCTGATATACCGCAAGCCTTGCACAAAAATTGTTGACTGCCTGCCCTGTTTTTGCCATTCCTCACAACTTTTGTGCTATTACAGCTAGGACAGTGAAAGACAACCGTTTTGCTAATCATGCTCCTCTTATATCATCATTTAGCAAGTACCACTACCAAACGCAGATTTCCCCTTTTTTTATCAGCGAAATCAGCGTTCATCTGCGTCCAAAACCTTATCCCGAATTCACGTTAAGTAAGTCATTGCTTCGCCGCAGAGCCCAGAGAAAAACCATTTTCTCTG
>Ga0247727_10020423_pt1 | contig 10132 bp, 6 predicted proteins | sample WisWelCaveWW1625_FD_202498 | JGI IMG/M metagenome (GOLD analysis project Ga0247727, IMG submission 202498) | Biofilm microbial communities from Wishing Well Cave, Virginia, United States - WW16-25 | ecosystem: Environmental > Aquatic > Deep subsurface > Groundwater > Cave microbial mat | place... | reverse complement strand
GCCGAGCGGCGTCACGCCGGCCTGGGCTTCGAGCGCCCGGTCGGCCGCACGGGCGATCGTGTCGACGTGTCGGGCCAGGATCGGTAGGAGCGCTCCATCACGCTCCACGATCTCGAGCGCGGCGCGCAGCAGGGGAACGAGGGAGGTCACGCCGGGCTCGTCCGGCGCGCACACGAACAGGTCGTGGCGCGCCACGCTGCCAGCCGAGGCGATCGACTCGAGCGCCGCCGGAGCGAGCGGGACCGGGTTGACGGGAGCGGGATCCGCGGTTCCGCGCGCCCCGGTCCGATGGAACTCGAACAGCTCGCGCGCCACAGCCGCACCGTCCACGCTCTCCGCTCGAGGGGAGACGAGCTGCGGGAGCTCTCCGTCGCGGCGGATGACCTGCGAAACGCTCGCCATGCCGAATCCCTCGCTAGATCAGGAACCGGTCGATCTGGGCCTGCACGCTCTGCGAGCGCTCTTCCGCGCTCATTCCGAGGCCGACGGCCGTGACCTCGTCGTAGCGTTTGGCCTCTCGGTTCCGGTAGAACAGCCCGATCGGCACGACGTCCTGGCGCGCCGCGAGGTGCCGGCCGGCCTCGAGATCGGCCGGATCGTGCTCGGCGCGATTGCGGAACGTGCGTGCCACGGCGTCGTCCACCGGAATGCCGTCCGGGTGCGTCAACAACAGGGCGCCGGTCGAGTCGCGCTGCAGCTCGTCCCACGCGCCCTCCATGTAGTGCGGGCAGCGCTGCAGGATCCGCACGAACGCGAGTCCGGGGTGCCGGTGCGCTTCCCGCAGCGTGGCGTACACGTGCGGCGGGTTCCAATCGACCGACTGCGCCACGAACGACGTGTTCGTGATCCCGAGCGTGACGGTCAGTGGGTTCAGCGCGTCGAGCGTCGTCCCCAGCGGGTGCGTGTTGGACTTCTGTCCCGCGCGCGACGTCGGCGAGGTTTGTGCCTTGGTCAGCCCGTAGATCTGATTGTCCAGGAGCATCACCGTCATCTTCATGTTGTAGCGGATGGCGTGGATCCAGTGCGCGGTGCCGATGGCGCAGCAATCGCCGTCGCCGGTCACGACGAACACGTGCAGGTCCGGGCGCCGGGCGCGGACGCCGCAAGCCACCGGCAGCGGTCGGCCGTGCAGGCCGTGGAACCCGTACGTCTTCATGTAGTGCGGGAAGCGGCTGGAGCAGCCGATCCCCGAAACGACGACGGTTCGCTCGGGCGGAAGCTGCTCGTCGCGCGCGAGGCGCTGCAGCGCGCCGAGCACCGAGTGGTCGCCGCAGCCCGGGCACCAGCGCGGGGTCAGCCCGACGTAGTCCTCGAGCACGAGGCACCGCGGCTTGGGCTCGAGCAGCCAGTCTTCCTCGAGACCGAACATCACGCGTCCCGTCTCGCGAGCGCGAGCCGCTCGCGCAGCACGCGCTCGATCACGTCGGGCGGCAGGGGCACGCCCGGGACCCGCGACCAGCAGTCCACGTCGACGAGCGTCTCGCTGCGCAGCAGTCGCGCGAGCTGGGACAGCCGGCGGTTCTCGCGCGGTACGTCCGGATCGTCCTGGTCGTCGCTGTAGTTCAGCTCGATCGTCATCACCTGGCGGAAGCGCCGGAAGATCTCGGCCAGGCCGGGCTCGAGCGGCGACAGGAAGCGCAGCGTCAGCGACGAGACGCTCGCGCCCGCGGCGCGCAGGGAGCGCACCGCTTCCTCGATCGCGCCGCGCGTCGAGCCCCAGCCCACGACGAGCAGGTCGCCCGTCGGGTCTCCGCAGATCGTCGGCGGCTTCAGCGACTTTTGCAACGTGATGAGCTTGCGGCTGCGCATCGCCATCCCGCGCTGGTTCGTCGCCGACTCGTACGCCACGTGGCTGGCCTCGTCGTGAGCCAGGCCGGTCAGCACGTACTCGCCGCCGCGCTGCCCCGGGAGCGGTCGCTCGGAGAGGCCGGTCCGGCGGTCCCACTCGTACGGGCGCACGCCCGGGTCCCAGGGCGACTGGTCGACCGGCGCGGCGAGCCACTCGACGGACGCCTCGGGACGCCGGAACGGCGTCTGGCCGGTCGCCAGGTTGGCGTCGCTCAGCACGATCACGGGGCCGCGGAACGCCTCGGCGAGCTTGCGCGCGGTGATCACGAAATGGAAGCACTCCTCGATCGTCGAGCAAGCCACCACGATCTTGGGCGCGTCGCCGGGCGCGCCGTGCAGCGCGGCCAGCAGGTCGCCCTGCTCGACCCGGGTCGGCAGGCCCGTTGCCGGGCTGCCGCGCTGGACCACGACGACCACGAGCGGCAGCTCGGCCATCACGGCCAGACCGATGAACTCGGTTTTCAGCGCGAGCCCGGGGCCCGAGGTCACCGTGACCGCCGTCTTGCCGGCGTAGCTCGCCCCGAGCGCGAAGCCGATCGCCGCGATCTCGTCCTCCGCCTGGTGCAGGAAGCCGCCCACTTCGTAGAAGTGCGCCGCCAGATGGTGCGAGACCGACGTCGCGGGCGTGATCGGGTACATCGCGCAGACTTCGAATCCGGCGGCCATGATCCCCAGCGCGACCGCCTGGTTCCCGGTCATCACGACCAACGGCTCGGCCTCGGGCCGCACCGGAACGCGGTAGCGGATGGGGACGTTCTCGACCGCCCAATCGAACCCCGCGCGCACGAGCTTGCGATTGACCTCGAGCACGGCCGGGCCCTTCTGGCCCAGGCGGCGCTCGAGCTCGATGTCGACCTGGGTCAGGTCGCGCTCGTAGATCGCGCACAGCAGGCCCAGGCACCACATGTTCTTGCCGCGGCGCGGGTCGGCCACGATCTTCCGGCACTCGCGCTCGATCGGGGTCTCGATCACCCGGTATCCGCGCGCCTCGAAATCGCGGAGCGCATCGGCGTAGGCGCGACGCACCTCGTCCTCGGGCGCGTGGGTCCAGGCGTTCTCGAGGAAGATCAGCGTGCCCGACCGCAGGGCGTCGACGTCGATGCGGCTGTACAGCACCTGCTCGTTGAAGGCGACGACGACGTCCGCCGTCGCGCCGAGGTTCGTCACGGGCTCGGACGCGATGCGGATGCGGTTGCCGCTCGCCCCCGCACGCGAGCGGTGGGGTGGCTCGATCTCGGCCGGGATGATCTCGACCGTCCACACGCCGTTGCCCATGCGCGCGCTGACCGCGCCGAACATCTGGCCCGCGGTCTGTGCCCCTTCGCCCGAGTCCGAGACGAACTCGACGATGTGCTGTGAGACGACCTCGACGGTCGGGCTCGGCGCTCCCCAGGCGGTGCCGGTCGCCGAGCCCGGGGTGGGGACTTGGGACGTCATGCGCTCGGCCTCCTCCTGCGGCCGTCCGCCTGCGGCTCCGGCGCAGCGCCGGACGACCGCCAGGCGGCCGCCGCGAACGGGTCAGGCGGGATCCGTCACGCCAGAACGCGCGATCTCGACCGAACTCGATAGAAACCCGGCCCGATTTCCATCACCGCCATTCTGCGGTGGGGAGCCCGTTCGCGGCCAAGGGGGCAGGGGACGGAAACGGTCTCCTGCTCAGTCGCCGACGCCGACCTCGTCCCAGTGGGCCGCGAGCAGGATCTGGTTCTCTGCGGCCTCGTGGCGCCGGATCAGGGCGACGACGAGCTGGACTTGGCCGTTGAGCTCGCGGATCTCGTGGAGCGGCGGATCGTTGAGCTCGGCTGCGCGCGCGATCGTGCGCGACACGGACTCACGGATCCCGACGTGCTCGGCCTGGAGCTTCTGCAAGCGATCGGCGAAGCGCGGCCGGGCCACCGGCAGGACGCGGTAGAGCGGCCCGCGCTCCTCCTCTTCGAAGTGCTTCTCGAGCACGCGCGCGAGCTGCGGCAGCTCCTTGCGCAGGCCAGCGAGCCACGCCCCGGCGACGTCGGGGTGTCGGTCGAGACACGCCTCGACGCGCGCCACGACCTGCATGCACTCCTCGTGCTCGGCGAGCATTCCCGCCGTGACCTCGTGAACGGTCGGGCGATCGCCCCGAGTGCTGTCCATCTCGTCGCCTCCCGGGGTCCGGACGCGCCGGACCGTATGCTCGACATCTACCCCGCGCGTCGCGGCAAGTCAACGCGGAAACGGGAGGCTCAGGGTCCGCTGGAGGGGCTCGTGGCCTCGGCGTCCTCAGGCATCCAGGTCGGAAAACCGCTCGTGCGGTGCTCGCGTAGATCGGGATCGATCATCAACGCGTCCACGTCGGGCAACCGCTCGGCCAGCTCGATCCCCTCGTCCGGGCCCAATACGAACAGCGCGGTGGCGAGCGCGTCGATGGCGGTCGCCTCGGGGCCGATCACGGTCACGGCGATCGTGCGTCGCGCGGGCGTGCCGGTCCGCGGGTCGAGGATGTGGTGGTGGCGGACCCCGTCGCGTTCGAAGAACCGCTCGTAGTCGCCCGAGGTCGTGATCGCGCCGCCTGTGAGCTCGAGCCAGCCCAGGATCTCGCCGCGGCGCCGCGGGTGGGCGACGCCGATGCGCCACGGTCGCTCGGGGCCGCTTCCCCGAACCCGGATGTCGCCCGCGCCGGCGACGAGGTAGTGCTCGATCCCGTGGGATTCGAGCACGCGGGCGGCGCGATCGACGCCGTAGCCCTTGCCGATCGCCCCGATGCCGATGCGGGTGTCCGGCCGCTCGAGGTAGATCGTCGATTCGCGCGCCGAGACCTCGATCCCGGCCGAGCCGACGAGCGGCAGGCAAGCCGCGATCTCGGCGGCGCTGGGGATGCGCGGCGGGTCGATCGACCACAGCCGCCCGCACGAGGCGAACGTGATGTCGAACGCGCCGTGCGTGAGATCCGCGATCTCGAGCGACCGCTCGACGACCTCGAGCAACTCGAGCCCCACGACGACCGGGCGGCGTCCCGCCTCGCGGTTCACCGCGCTGATCTCGCTCGTCTCGCGCCACTCCGACAGCAACGCCTCGAGCCGGTCGATCTCGTCGTAGGCCGCCTGGATCGCCGCCCGGCCGCCCGCCTCGTCCGCGGCGACGACCTGGATCTCGAAGCGCGTCCCCATCTTGAGCCGCTCGTCGCGCAGGTGCTGCGGGGTGGGAGCGGCCGCAGCGGGCGTCCCGGGCTCGCGCGAGCAGGCCGAGCCCGCGGCGGCGGCGAGCGCGAGCGACAGCACGAGCGCGCAGCGCGGTCCCGACATGCCTGCCTCCAACTGCAAGGACCGGCCGGTATCCTAGCTGGGTCGAGACTCGGCCAGCCGCTCCTCGAGCGCCCGGTACGCGGACGCGGGGTCGAGCGAGCCGTCCCAGGCGTCGCACGCCCAGCCGAGAGGCGTGCGCTCCTCGTGCATCCGGCTCTTGGTCTCGCCCTCGGCCGACGCGCCTTGCGGCTTCCAGTCCTTGCCACGCGCCGCGCGTGAGCGCTCGAGAAACGACGTCGCGCGCGCCGCGTCGCCGTCGCGCCAGGCGAGGTAACCGAGCAGGAACAGCGCTCGAGCCGGCTGCGCGTTCGTCCGGCCGATCCACTCGAAGCGCTGTCGCGCCAGGTCGGGCTGGCCGCGCAGGAGCGCGACCTCACCGAGCGCCTGGAGCGCGCCCGTCTCCTCGGGGTTGATCTCGGCCGCGCGCTCGAGCGCGCGGACCGCGGTGTCGAGGTCGGCCGCGCTGCGGGCGGTCACGGCGCGTAGCGTGCCCCAGCGGAGGAACGCGCGATGGCTCATCGGATTGCGCCGCGTCAGCTCGTCGAGCGTGGTCAGGCCCGCCTCGACGTCCCCGACATCGGCCAGGCAGTTCGCGAGGTAGTAGAGCGAGTCCTCGTGGCCCGGGTCGAGCGCGAGCGCGTGGCGGAAGAGCTCGATCGCCGCGTGCGGGTCGCGGGACTTCTTCATCGCGTCCATCGCGGCGCGCTGGGTTCGCCAGAAGTCGGCCAGGATCTCGCGGCCGCCACCGGCCGGCCGTGGTGTCGGTTCGCCCTCGGTCACCTCCCAGATCGCGTTCGCCGTCACGTCGCGCCACGTGTCGCGGCCGCCGCCTGGCCAGCGGACCTCGATCGCGTCGGCCGACGTGGCGCTCCCGAGACCGAAGTGCACGGTCGGGCTGCTCTGCGACAGGTACGAGACGCTGTCCGGGCTTCGCCGCAGGACCGCGTCGGGAAGCGCGAGCGAGACCTGCGCGGTCTCGATCGTTCCGGCGGGGCGACCGCCCGCGCGGAGCCTGCGCCGTAACCGCAGCTCGATCCAGTTGCCGCCCAGGGTGTCGTTGCGCAGGAGCCGCACGCCCCGGTCGCGATCCACGAATAGCAGGTCGAGGTCGCCGTCGGCATCGTAGTCCGCGAGGGCCAGGCCGCGGCTCACGCGCGGGATCCTGAGCGCAGGATCGAGCGGCGCGAGGTCGTGGAACGCCTCGCCGCGGCGGTTCCAGAACAGGAACGACGCCTGGGGTCGCAGCTCCTTCGGCGTCCCGTCGGTTTCGAGCGTGCTGCCGTTCGCCACCGCCAGATCGAGCCATCCGTCGCGGTCGAGGTCGAAGAACTCGGTTCCCCAGCCGACGACGGGCAGGGCGATCTGGCCGACGCCGCGTTGGTCGGCGACGTCCATGAAGCGCAGCGACCGCTCCCCGGCGGACGCTCCGCGCCGCTCGAGGTCGCTCCACAGGTTGTCGTAGAGCGCGTTCTCCTGCGCGATCCAGTGCGTCACGTGGATGTCGTCGTCGTCGTCGCGGTTCCAGTCGCCCGCCGCCAGACCCATCGCGCCGCGGTAGTCGGCGACCCACGCCGCGTGGCTCACGTCCGCGAACGCGCCGCCGCGGTTGTGGTAGAGCACGTTGTCCGAGATGTCGTTGGCCACGTACAGGTCGGGCCAGCCGTCGTCGTCGAAATCGTGCCACAGCGCAGACAAGCTCCGTCCCTGCGGGTTGTCGACGCCGAGCTCCCGCGCCACCTCGTCGAGCGTCCCGTCGCCGCGGTTGCGGAACAGCAGGTTGCGCTCGGGCTCGAACGAGGCCGGGTTCAGCGTGTAGGGCACGGCCTGACCGTACTGCATGCCGGTGCGGACCGCGCCACGCGGGGCCACGTAGCGGACGTACCCGCAGACATGGAGGTCGAGGTCGCCGTCGTGGTCGTAATCGCACCACGAGGCGCCGGCCCAGAAGCCCGGTCGCTCGGGGAACGCGGGGTCCCGCTCGAAGCGGCCCCCGAGGTTGCGAAAGAGGCGCAGCGTGTCGAAGCCGGTGACGACGAGGTCCGGGTCGCCGTCCCCGTCGTGATCGCCCCACGCCGCTCCCATCCCGCGCACGCGCGTCTCGGGAAAGCCGGGCACGCGGGCGAAGGTCCCGTCGCCGCGGTTCTCGTACAGCTCCGAGGGAGCGAGCGCAGCCTCGGCCGCGGCGAGCGGGCCACCGGCGCTGACGAGGAACAGATCGTCGTCGCCGTCGCCGTCGAAGTCGCGCCAGGCCGCCCCCGGCCCCATGTCCTCGGGCAGCTGAGACGAGCGGGCCCCGTCGAACGCCCGAAAGCCCGCGAGTCCCGCGGCATCCGTGACGTCGGTCAAACGCAGGCGCGGGGCGTCGGACGGAATGACGAGGTCGAGTTGCCGCGTGATCTCCGCGTGCTCCTCGCCCGGCCGGTAGGTCGCTGCCCGGCCGGAGCGGTAGAAGGCAAGGGTCGAGAGTGCGCCGAGGAGCAGGGCGCCGGCCAGCATCCCCGCGGTCCAGTAGAGGCGCCTGCGCCTGCGCCCGACCACCGACCTACGAGCCCGTCCGGGAGCCCAGGCGGGGAGTCGAGGCGATCCGCGGCAGCTCGACCTCGATCTCGGCCTCCGCTCGGTCGATCTCGACGACCGGCGCGCTGAGCCCCGAGTCCGCGCCGAACATGTAGTTCAGCAGGAACTGGTCCACCTTGCGGTAGTGCAGCTTGGCCAGGACCGAGAGCCGCGCGACGTCGGGCGTGGTCGCGACGTCGTGGACGCTGACGCTGCGATCCCGCGATCCCGCGCCGTGGGGCGGCTGCTGCGCGAGCGGAAGCGCGTCGGGGCAGCCGACCAGGTAGTCGACGGCGTCCGAGTACCCGGGGAACAGCGCCCGGCGGAACCGCACGCCCACCATCTCCCAGAGGTTGTGGCGATCGATGAGGTTCCCGTACTGGTCGACCGGCTCGACCTTGAACAGGAACGACCCCGGCTCGATGAAGTTCTTCTCGTTGCGTCGGCCCGAAGAGTAGACGACGTTGCCACGATCGTCCCGGACTTCGATCTCGACCCAGCTCTGGATCATGTCGAGCGGGCCCGTCGGAAAGTCGTGACCGACCTTGTTCGAGGTCAACACGACGCGGATCGGGAACTTGTCGCCCGGCGCGACGCGCTCGGGTGTCTCGAGCGCGAGCCGGACGATCGGCCCCGTGGCCCATTTGTGCTGGATCTCGGGGATCTCGATCGCGCCGCGCAGCCAGCGCTCGGTCAGCTCGACCTGCCGTTCCCAGCCCTCGAGGCGCAGCACGGCGGGCATCATCGAATTGGCCGCGATGAAGCGGTGGCTCCTGTGCATCCCGTCGTCGGATCGGCGGCTCGAGTCGGCGGCATCGCCCGCCGCCGGGTCGGTCGAGGCCACGAGTGGCATGTGGCACTCGCGGCACTCGACGGTCTTGCTCGGGTCGTCCTTGCGGTTCCAGTGGCTCGCCGCCCAGTTGTCGTACTGGTTCTGGAGCTGCACCCACCCGACCCGGTTGACCTCCTCGTCGATGAACTGCTTGTGGCACGCGGCACAGTACTCGGGGGCCTTGAACATCCGCTTGCTGAGCCGGTTGTGCTCGGCGGGATACGTCCGGATCAGGAAGTCCCGCGTCGTCCGGCGCCAGCCGGCCTCGGCCCACTGCCAGAGGTACTCCGCGGGCTGGGTCACCGTGTAGTTGGCGTTGCCCCGGACGTCGGTCTCGCGGATCCCGTGGCATGCCAGACAGGAGACGCCCTCCCGGTAGCCGTGCAGGTTGGTCAGGTTCTCGACGCCGATGTTCTTCGTGCCGGAGAAGAGCGAGATCGGGTCGTGGCAGCCGCCGCAGTAGCGGGTGGACTCGGAGCCGTTCTGTTCGGCCATGATGCTCTGGATCTTCTGGAACGCGGGGTCCATCGCCGCGTAGCGGTGCGCGCTGGGCTTCCACTCCTCGACGATCTGCGTGTGGCAGCCCGGGGAGCCGCAGCTCTCGGAGCCTGCGAGCGAGCGCGCGTCGTAGGCGCCGCCGGTCGCCGTACGCGCGAGGCTCGGCGCGAACGGCCGCTCGTTGCCGTACAGGTATTCGTAGTCCTCCGGGAACTCGTTCGCGTAGCGCTCGCCTGAGTATGCGAACGGCAGGAGGCCGGAGACGGCGAGACCGAGGACCGAGAGGCCGCAAGCCAGGCCCACGAAGCGCAGTGCGGCGGACCGACCGTTCTCGGCGCGCAGCCGGAGCAGCACGAGCGCCACGTGCGGCAGTGCGGTGCCGAGCGTGACGAACGTCGAGAGCAGGTGAACCTGCCGCCAGGCCGGGGACATTCTCGGCGCGAAGAGGCCCTGCCAGGTCACGACGGCTCCCGAGACGAGACAGACCACCAGCGCCGCGGTCGCCACATAGCCCAGGAGCACCATGTGCGAGAGGCGGTAGCTCCGGTAGTCCTGCCAGTGCACCCACAGGTACCAGCCGACCGGGGCGAGTGTGAGGAGCCCGACCGCCGTGTGGACGATCACGCCCCATTCGACCGACGAGTGAAACGGGGCGAACGTGACGGCGAGCCCGGTCGCGCCGAGGAACACGAGCGCGAACGCGCTGCCGCGCGCCAGGACGGACTCCCAGCCGGTCCGGACCGGCGTCGCGAGCGGTCCCGCCATGCTGTCGACCTCCCGGTGTCCACGACAGGTACGGCGGCCAATGTACCGTCATCGCGTCGGACCGAGCAGACGACGGTTCACGACAAAAAGGATCTCGATGGGCCGAAATCTCGTCGCCTACGCAGTTCGGCCGCCGCGCGCGCAGGCGGTATGTTGCTGGAATGCCACGATCGATCGCGCTGGCGGCGTTCGTGCTCGCCGTCTCCGGAGTCTCCGCGGCCTTGCCGGCCGTCGCTCCTGATCCGACGCCGATCACGATCGACTACCCGCTCGAAGGGTCGGTCTTTCCGCCCGGGATCGTCGCCCCGACCTTCGTCTGGCACGACCCGCTGCGGAGCACCGAGCGCTGGATCGT
>Ga0247727_10020422_pt1 | contig 10132 bp, 7 predicted proteins | sample WisWelCaveWW1625_FD_202498 | JGI IMG/M metagenome (GOLD analysis project Ga0247727, IMG submission 202498) | Biofilm microbial communities from Wishing Well Cave, Virginia, United States - WW16-25 | ecosystem: Environmental > Aquatic > Deep subsurface > Groundwater > Cave microbial mat | place... | reverse complement strand
CATTGGAATCGGGCTGCGCCCGCAGCCGGTCCACATCCCGCCCCTCGAATAGCGGGGCAATGCTGTTTGAGAACAACTCGGCTTCTTCCACGGCGCCATCGTCGGAATACACTGTCGGGCACGATCCAAGGATTGCTATCGCCAGCAGCACGCCTCCGATGGTTCCCCCGACCGTCACGAGCGAAGTCACGATCGCCGATTTGGCGACGTTCACCCGGGTTTGGAAGCTCTCCATACCGACGACAGAATCGAGCGGGATGCTATCGACATTCGTGGAGTGCTTGAGCGCGAGATCGTAGCGGACGCCCGCGCCGCGCAGCGTTCCGCCAGAGAAGGTAACGCCGTCCGCGTATACCACCGTGGACCCATCCTTCAAGTGGGCTTTTACCGGACTGGCCACCAGGACGCCATCGCGCGGAACGATTTGTTGTACCTGAACGCGATGGAAGATGCATCCAGCGGCGAAGATTGCGAGCACGCCTAAGAGCGCGCCAGGGAGGAATCGTTTCAGCAGTCGCCTCCATGCCGAACTGTTGCCGCCACAGTTTTCATTTCGCATCCTGGCTGGCCTAGCTTACACCCGATCACCCCGGTCGGGGCTGTTTTTCTAAAACGCTTCGTCAGCGTCCCCGCGATAGCGCAGTGCCGGCGGCCGCCGGGAGGCCGCCGGGTGGCCTCCATCCCGCGCTCGTCGGTCACCGCTCTGAACCTGATCGAAGCCCGCGGCCGCCCCCGAGAGTCCATCGGCACCGTCATCGGCGTCGTGGTTGGCGTGGTGGGCGGGGCCTTTGTGACCGCGGCTGTCGCTGACGATGCCGCCCCCGGAGCGTCCCTGAACCCCACCTTACCGGCGCAGACGCGCCACCTCGCGCTCCAGAGCGCCCAGCCGGCTCTCCACCAGGCTCACGAAACCCGGCGGCGAATCGCCGGAGCGGTACTGCACCGCCCGCTCCTCGAGGCGCAGCAGCCGATTCTCCATCCGCTCGAGGCGCGACTCAACCCCCGTCGGCGCCGCGAGCGCTCTGGCTTCGAGCGCCTCCAGCCGCTTTTCGATGGCCGCAATCTGCTTGGCCACCGGCTCGGGCTGTGGCCGCGCTGCCTGCCCGCCGAATCCAATCACCGCCGCCAGAGCCAGCACCCATCGGTTTGTCATCGCCGCCTCCTGGTCGAAGTATAGCGCTTGACTTTCGCCACGCTGGGATGAGATTCTTTCCCAGAAGGAGATCAGCAATGGGTCTTTCCAGATTACTTCTAGTCGTTCTGTGCGCCACCGCTGTTTTTGCCGCGGATTCGGCCGCCTCTCTCCGCTCCGGCAAAGCCGAGCTGAAGTCAGCCGGGGTGCTGGCATTCGGGCCCGACGGCGTGCTGTTCGTCGGCGATTCGATGGGCGGGGCAGTGTTTGCCATCGACACCGAAGACCGCAAGCCCGGTCCCGCCGGCGTCCGCTTCGACATCAAGGCCGTCAACGAGAAGGTGGCCGCGATGCTCGGCTCCACCGCCGACCAGATCCTGATCAACGACGTCGTGGTGAACCCGATTTCGAAGAAGGCGTATCTCTCCGTTTCCCGCGGCCGCGGCCCCGGGGCGGCGCCCGTAATCCTGCGCGCCGACGCCTCCGGCAAGCTCGAGGAGCTTTCGCTCGACCGCGTCAAGCACTCCCGGGTCGCGCTGCCGAACGCGCCGGACGCCGAGGCCAAGGACGGCCGCGGCAACTTCAAGCGCCTGGAAGCCATCACTGACCTGGCCTACGTCGATGGCCGCGTCTTCGTGGCCGGCCTCTCCAACGAAGAGTTCGCCTCCAATCTCCGCGCCATCCCCTTCCCCTTCAGCGAGGCCGGCAAGGGCGCCAGCGTCGAGATCTTCCACGGGGCCCACGGCCGCTTCGAGACCAACGCTCCGGTCCGCACCTTCGTCCCCTATGAAATCAAGTCCGAGGCCCACATCCTGGCCGCCTACACCTGCACGCCCCTGGTGAAGTTTCCCGTCTCCCAGCTCAAGCCGGGGACCAAGGTGATGGGCACCACCATCGCTGAGCTCGGCAACCGCAACCGGCCGCTGGACATGATCGTGTACAACAAGGGCGGCAAGGATCACATCCTGATGAACAATTCCAGCCGCGGCGTGATGAAGATGTCGACCGAAAAAATCGACACCTACCAGGGCATCACCAAGCAGACCGACGTCACCGGACTGCCCTACGAGACGATCGAGAGCCTCAAGGGGGTCGAGCAACTGGACCGCCTGGATGATTCGAACGCGCTGATCCTGGCCCGGGCCGAGGGCGGCGCGCTCGACCTCAAGACGATCCCGCTGCCGTAGCATCCATGCGAGCCGTCGCCGGATTCCTGCTGGCCGCCGCCCTCTGCTGCGGCCAGCAGATCCGTCTGGACAAGGACGGCGCGGTCAAGGTCTTCGATTGGCCCGGCGCCCGGACTCTGGAGCCCCGGGCGGCCGCTGGCGTATTCTCCGTCTTCGTTGCCGACTCGCCCGGCGCTCTCCCGCTCCTCGGCTCCTGCCGCGTCGAAGACGGCGTGCTGATTTTCCAGCCGCGCTTCCCGCTCCAGCCTGGCCTGCGGTACCGCGCGGTCCTGGCCCCCACATCGACCACTGCAACCTTCGAGGTTCCCCGCCGCAACCCCAGCCCGTCCACCGTGCTCGAGCACATTTACCCTTCAACGGACCGCCTGCCCGAGAACCAGCTCAAGTTCTACCTGCATTTCTCGGCCCCGATGAGCCGCGGTGAGGCGCAGCGGCGCGTGCGTCTCCTCGACCCAACCGGCCGGGCCATCTCGCTGCCTTTTCTGGAGCTCGACCAGGAGCTCTGGGACCCCGACGGCAGGCGCCTCACCATCCTGTTCGACCCCGGGCGAATCAAGCGCGGCCTGCTGCCCCACGAAGAGGCCGGCGTCCCGATCGAGGAAGGGAAGACCTACACGCTGGTGGTGGACCGCGAGTGGCTCGACGAGGAGAACAGGCCCCTGGCGGATGGTCTTAGCAAGACCTTCCGGGTCGGACCGGCCGACCGGCAGCCGCCCGACCCCAAGGCCTGGCGCCTCACGTCACCGCGGGCCGCCGGCCGCGATCCCCTCTCGCTCGAGTTCCCCGAGCCGCTCGACCGCGCCTTGCTCGAGCGGCTCCTGGAGGTCGTCGACGCCCGCGGCCGGCCAGTTCCCGGATCCATCCAGGTCGATCGGGAGGAGACTCGCTGGCTCTTCACCCCCCGCGAGCCGTGGAAGGCCGGCGAGTACAAGCTGCTGGTGGAGCGCACCCTCGAGGACCTGGCCGGCAACACCATCGGCCGACCGTTCGAGGTCGACTTGTTCGAGCGCGTGGAGGAGCGCATCAGCCGGGAAACAATTCCGCTGCCGTTCCGGGTGATTGGCCGCTGACCACCACCTCCACCCCGATCGCGTCATGATCCGACAGCCCGAGCTCATGGACCACCACCGGGTTCTCACAGCGAACGCCGCGGGTTGCAAACCAGTCGACCTTCAGCGGGCACGCGCCCCCGTGGTTGCGCAGCGCCCACCGCATGAAGGGAAAACACCACGCCGGAACCCACTCCCCCAGGCCCTGCCGCGTCCGGTGATCTGAGGCGTCATACCGGATCGTGTACTCCCCCAGCCGGTTGCACGACCGGTAATCGAAGCCCCGCTGGTCGAGCAGCGCGAACAGGTCCTTCTCGAACCGCCGGTAAGGATGCAGGTAGTGGTTCCGGATCACGTTGTCGGCGCCCATCAGCACCCGCAGCCAGAAGCCCAGGATCGCGTAGACGGCGCGGGAGGAGTCGTAGGTCGTAGTGTTCCAGTCGCCGCCCAGAACGAGGGGCCGGCCGGCGCCCATGCCGTTCACCACGTCCCGCATCTGCTCCGAGCGGTGGCGCTGGCTGGAGTGCGCGTCCAGGTGCACCGCCGCCACCGAGACTCGGCAGTTGGGGAAGTCGATGTCGGCGGCGGCGGCCGTCTGGCGCCCCAGCCGCTTCTCCCGCCCAGCCATCTTGTCGGTCCCGTTGCGCAGCGGAATGCCCCACGCCCGCCCGATCGGATACCGGCTCAGCACCGCGTTGCCGTGCAGCCCCAGCTCGTTTTCTCCTGCCGTGTGGCGCTCCACGCCCGAGCCCTTGGAAAGGTTCAGGTAACAGGGCACGAAGGCGTAATCCATCTCCAGTTCCCTGGCGATGGCCTGCGCCACGGCCCGGTTGCCCGATCTCGCCATGCCGAGGTCGGCCTCCGTCAGCAGCAGTACATCGCACGATCGAAGGTATTCGTGATTCCGGAATGCTTCGAGTTGTCCGTCCAGCTCGCTGCCGCGCTCGATATTCCAGGCCAGGATTCGATAGCGGGATCTGGCCGGCGCCTCGACCTTGCGCGAGCTTCCCGTTTCCGGGGTTTCGAGAACCGTACGAACAACCTCGGCCAGCGCGCGATAGACCGAATCGGCCTCCAGCTCCAGCGTCGAGCCGCACCTCGCCCAGCGCTCGAAGTGAGGCGCAAGCTCCTCGCGGATCCGGCGGCCGGACATCTCACCATCCTACCGTCTGCGGCGCTATTCTGATGACGTGCCGCGCCCCTATGACCGCCTCTTCAAGACACTGGCGGAGGACGATCCCCGGGGACTGCTTCACTTGTTCGGCAGCCTGCCGCTCGACGCCGACGCCAGCGTCGAGGTGGTTGACCGCGAGCTGAACCTGCCCACGCTGTCGGTCGACCACGTCTACCAGGTCCGCACCCCGCGCAGACATTGGCTCGTTCATTACGAGGTCCAGACCCGCTACCGGGCGGACATTCCCGAGCGCCTCACCCGCTACGCCCAGGCCATGGCCCTGCGGTTTCCCCTTCCCATTGAGACAGTCCTGATTCTGCTCGCGGAGCGATACGCGCCCCGCCACACGCCCGACCGTCTTGAGCTCGACCGGGGATCTCTCCGGATCTCGATGCGCTACCGGGTGGTGCGTCTTTGGGAACTGGAGCCGCAGATGATTCTGCAAGCCGGCCGGCGCCATCTTCTTCCCTGGGTGAGCTTGATGCATTCCTCGGAAGCAGATCTGCGCCGGGCAGCCGGCCTGATCCGATCCGCCGGCGACCGCAAGCTGGCCTCCGAATTTATCATCCTGGGCGGCCTGCGGTATGATAAGGAGGACCTGGCAAGAATGCTGGGGAGGATACGCGGGATGCTGACCCAAGAGATGATCGAGGATTCGAGCTTCTACCAGATGATTCTCGAGAAGGGCATCGAGAAGGGTATCGAGAAGGGCATCGAGAAGGGTATCGTGAAGGGTCTTCGTTCCGGCCGGCTGGAAGAGGCCCGTCGCAACCTGCGCCGCGTACTGGAGTTGCGGTTTCCTCGGATCGGCCGGCTGCCGAAACTGGACTCGGTCCAGAAGCCCAAGCGCTTGGAAGCGCTTCTCGACGCGGTCGTGGCGGCCAACAGCCTCGCCGAGGCAAGAACCGCCATTAAACGTGCCAGGGTGGCCTGACACCCCTCAGCGTGTTTCGAGCAGTGCCAGTGTTGCCCAAGCAGTGGTCGAGATGTGCTGGGCGTAGCTGCGGCCCCCGCTGGGCCGAGTGGTTTCCGTCCACCCGCCGGACGGCAGTTGGGAACGTACCAGGTATTGCCGGCCCCGCCCTATCCGCTCCCGCTCGTGGCGGACCGACGCCAGGGCCAGCACCGCCACCGCCGTGTCGAACGTTTCCGGCGGGGCGTTGACGTAGGGTCCCCACCCGCCTTCGGCGCCCTGCCCGCGCAGGAGCAACTCCAGCGCCTCCGGGCGCCGGTCCCCCAGAGCCATCACCACTGCCGCCGCGTCCAGGATGGTCTTCGCCGGGGTCTCGGCCAGCCAGCGGCCGGCCCGAGCCACCGGGCCGGCGAACCGCAAGGCGTCGGCCGCCGCCAGTGTCCGGCTGGCCATCACCGTCGCCAGCGCCTTTCCGTAGGTCGCGGGCGAGCCCACCCCCGAGCCCGCATCCACCACCCACGACCCGTCGGGCTGCTGTTGCGCGGCCAGCGCTTCGGCGGCCTGGAACAGAATCCGACGGTCCTCGACCAGCCCTGCCTGAACGGCCCCGGCCAGCGATGCCCCGAACTGAATCTGCGCCAGACGCGTGTCGCTCGCCCCGCCTTCGTCCCGGCTCTGCCCCCATTCCGCCGGACGCGCCAGCCACCCGGTGGTGTCCGCCATCGCCTCTGAGGGGACGCGCAGCCCCAGCTCCCACGCCCGATACAACGCCCGCGCCCCATCGCCGTTGTTGTGGCAGGAGAAACAGCGGTTCTGCTTCGACCACGCGGGCGCCTCCACCGCCAGGTAAGCAATCGCCCGCTCTTCCGGCGTGGCCCCCAGGACCGCCCCGATCCCGAGCCACCAGCTTAGCGCCGTCCGTCTACCCACGACCGGTCTCAAACCTCCGCGCCGTCACCCCTGCCTCCCCCAGCAGCCGCAACGAACTCTCGTTCAGCGGGTAATCGTGGTTGTACACCACCTCCCGGATCCCCGCATTGATGATCATCTTGGTGCAGATCAGGCACGGCGCGAAGGTCGAGTACAGCGTCGAGTCCTTCAGGCTGATGCCGTGATAGGCCGCCTGCACGATGGCGTTCTCCTCACCGTGGGAGCAGAAGCACTCTTCGAGGTTCGTCCCGCTGGCAGCCATCGAGTTGCACCTCGGACATCCGCCCTCGTTGCAGTTCTTCACGCCCCGCGGCGTGCCGTTGTAACCGGTCGAAATGATGCGCTTGTCTTTGACGATCAGCGCCGCCACCTTGCGCTTCATGCAGTTGGAGCGCAGCGCCACGATGGAGGCGATGTGCATGAAGTACTCGTCCCAGTCCGGCCGGCGGCTGTTCAGCGACCACCGGCGCACCATCTCGCCGACCTCGGCGCGCAGCTCCTCGATCGTCCCCGCGTTCGTCACCCGTTCATCGGCCATCTGGTAGCAGGCCAGAAGCTGCTGCGTGGCCGGGTCGGCGCTCGACATCTCCCGCTGCTCCTGGGCGACGAATTCGGCGAGGCTTCCCGGCGTCCGGGCGCCACCCCGCCGGCTGGCCCGCCCGTACCGCAGCTCCACCGGCGCGTCAACGTGCAGCAGGTGGAAGTCCTTGAGAGTCCGCAACGACTCCACCTCCGAGGGGTTCCGCACCGAGTCGATCACGTAATTCCGGTCCGGCTCGAGCTTGGCCTTCACCCGCTCGGCCAGCGCCGCCGGCCCCAGGCTGCGGCGCAACTGGTTGCCCATCTCGATCAGGTTCTCCCGCGTCGGGGCCCGAGCGGCCCGCTCCAGCTCCTCGCGAATCTCGTCGGACAAGGAGTGGTACCCAAACCCCCGCGTTTTCAAATACTCCGACACTTCCGTCTTGCCCGCCGCGTTGGTGCCGGTCAGTCCCAGGATCATGCTCGTCCATCTTAGCGTAAGTCAAATCCGGCCTTACTTCTAGTGTGAATGCCGGATTTCGGGCAAGTACCTCCATAGCCCACCATCGGATACGGAGTCATATGCGCAGAGCGAGATGCTTTGGCCGATGAAGGTGACAGAACGACCATGAGATACCGGAACGCTGCTGCTATTTTTGGGTGCCTGCTGGCCGCCACCGCCCAGGCCAACACGCTGCTGACCAACGACGTCACGGTTTCCTTCGGCTTGCCTGACGTCCGGATCGCCGGCACGCTGTTTTCCGGCGACATCGGCTATGCGATTTATGTCCCCCCGGGAGCCTCGCGCCTTACCATCCGCTTTGTTCCGAGCGGTCCTGGCTACGAGCTGGACGTGGTGGTGCGACACAACTTCGACGTGGGGTATTCCGGCACCGGCGCCATGGTGCAGGACCATATCGCCGAGCGGCAGGCGCTGGGCGTCCGCGAGCTGGTGGTGACGCCGCAGAGCTCGCCGGGGCTGCGGAGCGGCACCTATTACATCGGCTTCAACATCTTCTCAACGGGACTGCCCGGCAACGGCTTCATCACCGCCACCGTCGAAGGAGGCTCGCTTCCTCCGGTTCGCATCAATGCCCTCTCCACCTTTGACGACGATCTGGACGGGTGGGTCCGCAACAGCTCCACCGGCGGCGTGGAAGGCGCGAGTTTGGGTGATGAGGATGCGCTGGAGCGCTGGGAGCCGGCCGGCGGCGCCCCGGGAGGCTTCGCAAGGCTGGTGGAGAACGGCGGGCCGCGCTTCGATGCGCTTTTGGCGCCGGCGAAGTTCCTTGGCAACCTGGGCGCGCTCGTTGAGCCGCGGTTCGAGTTTGACTGGAAGCAGATCACCGGCGACCGCGCCGACTACGCGGTCGAAATCCGCATCTTCGGCCGCGGAACGGTGTTCAGTTGGCAAGGGTCGCTCCTCCCCCCGCCCCCGGACTCGCTGCCCTACCCGCTGCCGCCGGCCACGCCGCCGGGCGGTCCGCCCCAGAATCCTCCGGCAGCCCCCACCGACTCGCGCTGGCGTCACTTTACCGCCGCTCTCGACCGTACGCAGTGGAGCCGGCTCTCCGGCACGGCTCGGTGGGTCGACGTGCTGGCCAATGTCGAGCGCCTGGAGGTGAACGCCGACCTTAGCCTGTTCGGCGAATCGCAGGCCATCGACAACTTCGGACTGTTCTCGCGGGGCAGCGGTCCGCTGGTGAAGGTGCTGGCCGGCAATACCAGCTTCGCCGCCGGGCCCGACGGCTGGGACCGCAACTTCCCGGCGATTGAGCTGTCCGGCGCGCGCACCGGCGACGCCGACTCGAGCTTCCGCTGGGTGGGTTTCGAGGGCAATCCGGGCGGTTACATCCGCCTCAATGATTCGGGCGGCTCCAGCCGCGACTCTCTGGTTGTCCCGAGGCGTTTCCTGGGGGACTACACATCCATTCCAAACCCCCAGATCGAGTTCGATTACGTTCACTCTTCTGACGCCGGCGCCTCGCTGCCGGTCGAGATCCGCCTCTTCGGCGGCGATGCGGTCTTCCTTTGGAGCGGAGCCGTTCCCTCCAACATCTGGACCCACTACACCGCCCCCCTCAACGAGGCCTCCTGGCTGCGCCTGTCCGGCACGGCCGCCTTCTCCTCGGCTCTTGGCAACGTGGAACGGGTCGAGATCAGCACCGACCAGGCGGACGGGCGCGAGTTCAACGGCCTGGACAACTTCTGGGTGTTGCCGGTCTCGACAACCCCCGCGCCTCCGGCTCTGAGCGCCAACCCCCTGTCGCTCGCCTTCTCAGCCCTGGTTCGCGGCTCCAACCCCTCTGCCCAAACCATCGGCGTGACGGCTATCGGCGGCGGTTCCCCCCAGAGCTTCACGACCTCCACAACCGTCCCCTGGATTCGCGTGTCGGCGACGAACGGAACCACCCCCCGCGCCCTCACCGTCTGGCCCGACATCACCGGCTTGCCGGAGGGAACCTACACCGGGCAAGTTACTGTCATCCCGGCTACGCTCGGCCTTGGGCCCCAGACGGTGACATTGTCGGTGACCGTCGCGGCCCGGCCCGGGCCCACGCCGCGCGTTACCCCTGGCGGCATCGTCAACGCCGCCAGCAACCGGGCGGCCCTGGCTTCTGGATCCCTGGCCACGCTTTACGGCGCCGGCCTCGGCCCCGCCACCGGCGTGGCTGCTTCGTTCGTACCAGGCGCCGCCGGCGCCTCGATGCTTCCCACCCGCCTGCAGGGCGTGCGCGTGCTCGTGGACGGCTCCGAGGCCCCGGTGCTGTACGCCGGCCCTTCGCAGATCAATTTCCAGGTTCCGTTCGAGGTCTTCGGCCGTCCTGACGTGACTGTAGTGGTTGACAACAACGGCAACCTCAGCGAGCCCCAGCGCGTCGCCATCCTCACTACCGCCCCAGGCGTCTTCACCTTCGGCCAGAATCGCGCCGTGGCCGTGAACCAGGACAACAGGGTCAACACCGTTGTGAGCCCGGCCCTCCGCGGCAGCACCCTGACCGTGTATCTCACCGGGCAGGGTGTGGTGACCCCGTCGCTATCGACCGGCAGCGCGGCGCCCAGCCGTCCCTTGGTGCGCTCCCCACTGCCCGCCAGGGTTACGATTGGCGGCGCCGACGCCCGCATTCTCTATCTTGGCCTGGCCCCGGGGCTGGTGGGCGTGCTGCAATTGAACCTGGTCGTTCCTTGGGAAGCTCCCGCCGGCGATTCCCCCCTCGTGCTCATCCT
>Ga0247727_10020421_pt1 | contig 10132 bp, 7 predicted proteins | sample WisWelCaveWW1625_FD_202498 | JGI IMG/M metagenome (GOLD analysis project Ga0247727, IMG submission 202498) | Biofilm microbial communities from Wishing Well Cave, Virginia, United States - WW16-25 | ecosystem: Environmental > Aquatic > Deep subsurface > Groundwater > Cave microbial mat | place... | reverse complement strand
TCCGAACCGGCTGCGCGAAGCCGTGCAGAATCTGAACGAGAGCCAGATGGAATCGGCGTACCGGCCCGGCGGTTGGACGGTGCGCCAGGTGGTGCACCACTTGGCCGACAGCCACCTCAACAGCTACGTTCGCTTCAAGCTGGCGCTTACCGAAGACGAGCCGGTCATCAAGCCGTACGACGAGGCGAGGTGGGCGGAGGTGATCGACGGCCGGACTGGTCCGGTGGCGCTTTCTCTGACATTGCTGGAGAGCCTGCACCAGCGCTGGGTGATGATGCTCGAATCGCTTTCGCCGGGCGACTGGGCGCGGACGTTCCGCCATCCCGAACTGGGTGTTCGAACGATCGAGCAAACGCTGGCGCTCTATGGGTGGCATGGCCGCCATCATGTCGCGCACATCACGTCCCTGCGGGAGCGGATGGGCTGGTGATTACCGGAACTGATCGAGCAGGATCAGGTCGGCGTCGGATTGGTCTGCCTGGCTGAATAGAATCCAGCGGCCGTCGCGAGTCACCGAAAAGCCTGGGATCTCCCGAACGATGAGCTTCTGGACCCGGCCAATCTCCGAGGATTGGTTCGTCTCAGTGTTATGGAACCGGATTTCACCCCCGGTTTTTTCGGGAGTGAACTGCACCCAATAGATCCCCTTGCCTGCCGCCGCCCAGTAGCCGCGATGCACGGCTTCGAGGACCAGCGTTTCGTACAAGGAAGGCCGCATTGAGACCGGCCCTCGTGGGGAGAGGGGCACGCGCCACAGGCCCGGCTGTGCCGGTTTTACGTAATAGAGCCATTGCCCGTCGGGCGACTCCATGGCCTCGAAGCCTCCCTGGCGAGTGACCTGGACACCGGCTCCCATTGGCGCGCTACCGCCGGCCGGCATTTTCCAGATTTGATCCGTCCCTGAGCGGTCGGACCGAAAGTAGATCGTCCGGCCGTCGCGCGACCAGCTCGGGGCGGCCTCCGTTGTGTCTTCGGTGGTCAAGCGGCGCAAGGAAATGCCGTCCAGACCGGCCACGTAGATATCGCCGTTGCCGCCAGCGGCGGAAGCGAACGCGATCCGGGAACCATCCGGCGACCAGCGCGGAGACTCGATCGAAGGCCCCCGTAAAGATGTGAGCTGAAGGTACGTGTTCGCCTCCCGGTCGCACGTCCAAAGCTCGAACTCACCGGTGCGATCCGAGACGAAAGCAATGCGCTCCCCATCGGGCGAGTACTGCGGGTTGGTGTCCCAGCGGGTCGAGCTCACCAGCCGGGTGGGACTGCTGCCCTTGCTCACTGGAGCGCTCGCCTCTATCCGCCAGATGTTCACGTCGTATTGGAGGCGCTGATAGGCGAGCCGGCCGCCCGCGACCACGGGATAGGACGCATTCTCGCCGGCGCCGGCGACCGACTGTGCCTCGCCGGCAAAGCCGCGGCCCGCCGGAATCCGCCACAGTTGATAGGCGCTGCCGCGGCTGATCGAAAAGAGCAGCTCGACGCCGTCCGCCATCCACGTAACGCCGGCGATGTCATTCTCCGGGGGGCGGCAGCGGGGCTCGCCTCCCGCCATGGACACCAGGCAGAGGCTCGCTCCCGCCGAGGTCTGGTGGCGCACAAACGCCAGCGTTTTCCCATCCGGAGAAATGGCCGGCTGGGAATCACCTTTGCTCTTCTCCGGAGGAGTGGTCAGTCGGCGCGTCTCACCGGTCGTAATGGAGACCAGGGCGATACCCGAGGAGCCAGGGATTGCCACGTTCTTTCCATCCGGGGTCCAGGCAATCGAAGAGTCCTTTGCCGCAGCCAGCTTGCGCTCCTCTCCCCCGGTCGGTGGGATCAGGAACACCGCCCCGGCGCGGAGGAAGGCGATCTGGCGGCCGTCGGGCGACCACGCAGGCGCATCCTCCCTGTCCGTGGAGTTGGTGAGTCGCAGCGGCGCGCCACCGCCGATCGTCATGATGTAAATGTCGTAGTTGTCCTGTCCAACGCCGTTCCAACTGAAAGCGACTTGTCTGGCGTCTGGCGAAAGGCTGGGTCGCAGCTCGTTTCCTTGAAAGCTGGTCAGGGGCGTCGTTCTGGGCGCAGGCGGCGGAGCCGGCGTTGAGCGGGAACCGAGCCAGATTACAGCTCCGCCCGCCGTCACCAAGACTGCGGCCGCCGGCGCCATCCAGAACAGGTTGCGGCGGACCGGCCTGGGTTTTTGTCGCAGATCGAAAGCCGGTGCGTAACTTCCCTTCGGAATCGAGATCACCACCGTGTCGGTTTGACCTTCGGTCTCGTAATACTTGCGGAGCTTCGCTCGCAGCTTGCTGGCCTCTACCCGGACGGTCGAGTCCGAGCGCGGGTCATAGCTGGCCGCATCCTTCTGATACACCTCCACCCCGATGACGTACTCTTTGAGTTGATCCGCCCGGCCGTCGATGGCCTCCCCGACCACGAACCGCAGGAAGTGGCTCAGGCGCTCCAGTCCATGGAATGCGCGGCTGGCGGCGATCTTGTCGACCGCCTCCCGTACCGCCGCCGGCTGGGTTCCCGCTCCAATCATACGGAGATCATTGTCAAGGTTGTTTGCTGGCGAGTCAACGCCCTGGGGGTTAGCCAACGGTTAGCCAACACCGAACCCATTGCGTTGCCAAGACCAGGGGCTTATTCTGACTGCGTCAGGCGCGGATCGCAGAGGGTACTAGCCCGCCATGCGTCGCGCCGGAGGGAGATGGCATGTCAAAGATGGCGCTTTTTCTGATGGCGGCAGTCGCCGCCGGGCAAACCCCGCCGATGAGCCGGGACCAAATGGAGCAGTTCCTCAGGACCGCCCCGATTGTCGAAAGCAAGCCATTAGGTCCGGGAGGCTCCTCCTCTCAACGGGCCGTGCTGGACGACGGCCAGATGAGGCATGACGCCCATATCCAGACCGTGAACCTCACCAAGTCCGATTTTGAAGCCGGCCCTGGAAAGGAGCGAGACACGTATCTCTTCAACTTGGCTGCGTACGAACTGGACAAAATCCTCGGTCTCAACATGACTCCGGCCGCAGTCGAACGGAAGGTCGCCGGCCAGATGGCCTCCGTCACCTGGTGGGTGGACAACTCCTGGATGACCGAAGGCCAGCGAGTCCGGGAGCAGCGCACTCCACCGGACCCGGAAGCCTGGGCCAAACAGATGCACGTGATCCGGGTCTTCGATCAACTCGTCTGCAATACGGACCGGAACCTGATGAACCTGCTCATCACCAAGGACTGGAAGCTCTGGATGTTGGACCACACCCGCGCCTTTCGCACCCAGACGACTTTGCCGAGGGAGGTCAACGTGGTCAAGTGCGACAGGAAGCTGCTGGTTCAACTGCGGCGGCTGAACAAGAAGGATCTGGAGCAAAGACTGAAGCCGTTGCTTAACACCGAACAGATCGATTCACTGCTCGCCCGGCGGGATGCAATCTTGAAGGTTTTTGACCAGCGGATCGCCGAGAAAGGCGAGCAGGCCGTGCTCTACGACTGGCTGTAGGAACTTCCGTGTCTCGTGCGGTGTCATAACCACCGTCATGGGATTCACGGTGGGCAGCCAAGGCGTTCGCGCGGAGATGAATGTCACGCCGATGATCGACCTGCTGCTGGTGCTGATCATCCTGTTCATGATCATCACGCCGAACAAATCCCGAGGCCTGGAAGCGGCGGTACCGGCTCCGGCTCCTACGGAAGCTTCCGACCCTAGGCCGCTGGATATCATCGTGACCGTCCAGGCGGACCAGAGTGTGCGGATCAACCAGGAGCCAGTTCGATGGGAGGACCTGCCCCAGCGGATGGCGGTGATCTACGCGCGCCGCGCTAACGGGATTGTGTTTATCCGGGGCAGCGGCGGGCTGGAGTTCCAGCATGTGGCACGCGTGATCGACATCGCCAAAGGAGCGGGCGCGGCCCGAGTGGCCCTGATGACGACGCCGGTCGACCGGGAGTGAACAGTCTTGACCACCGGGCGCGTTCTATCCTGGTAACGATCCCTTTGATCGCCGCCTACGACATCACGCGCACCTACGACTGGAACTACGAGCACGCGCCCGAACGTCCGCCCGAGGTCGATGTGCCCGCGGTCGCCGGCGCGTGGGACTTCTGCGGGACCCCGGTGAACTCGCCGCTGGGGGTGCCCGCCGGTCCGCTGCTGAACAGCCGCTGGATCCTCCACTACGCTGCGTTGGGCTTCGACGTGCTCACCTACAAGACTGTGCGCTCGTCGCATCGTGCGTGCTTCGAATTGCCGAATCTTCTGCCGGTACGCGCGCCCGCGATGACCGGGGAGGAAGGCGAGGTCGCCGAAGACAGCGCCGCGCGCCGGCCGCAGTCGTGGGCCATTTCCTTCGGGATGCCGTCGAAGGATCCGGCAGTGTGGCGCGCCGACGTGGAGCGGGCGCGGCGCGGGCTGGCGCGCGGGCAGGCGCTGGTGGTCTCCGTAGTGGCCTCTCCACAGCCGGGCTGGACGATGGAGGAGATCGCCGCGGACTTTGCCCGCTGCGCGCGTTGGGCCGCGGATTCCGGCGCTCACGTCGTCGAGGCCAACCTGTCGTGCCCGAACGTGTGTACACAGGAGGCCAACCTCTACACATCGCCGGACGCTTCGCGCGAGATCGCCGCCGCCGTTCGAGCGGCCGTCCCCGAGCTGCCCCTGGCGCTGAAGATCGGGCTGTTCCAGAGCCGCGCGCAGGCTGAGGCGTTCGTCCACGCCGTCAGCCGGTATGTGGATGCGCTGAGCACCACCAACAGCATCACCGCCGCCGTGCGCTCTGCCGCGGGTGGAATGTTGTTTGAAGGAGCGCGGCGGGGAATCGGCGGCACGTGCATCACCGCCCGCTGCCAGAGCGAGATCGGAATGCTCGCCGGGATTATCGCGGACGCGAATTACGGGCTGCGTCTGATCGGCGTGGGCGGCGTCACCACCGCCGAAGATGTCCGGGAGCGCCTGGCCGCCGGGGCGCATCATGTCCAGATCGCCACCGCCGCCATGCTCGACCCGCTGGTTGGTATTAAGATACGGAGACAATCCTTATGCGAAAAGTCATCCTGACGTTGTTTGCCAGCCTTGCTGCCGCCCCAGGCCAGGTCCGGCTCCAGGTGAGCGAAACTGCCGGCATCGCGCGGCAACACGAACCCGTGGCTGTATCTCTTGGTGGCAAGGAACGCGTGTTCTACATCACCATCGGCGCCATGCAGACTCGCACGTTCACAGCCGATCAGGCTGCGCCCACAGACGCCGTCAAAGTCACCGCAGCCGATCGCGTGGGCTCGATCGTCGAGAATGCCGTGCTGCGCGCCGACCTCTCCAAGCGTATGGTCCGCGACGCCGAGGAGGATAGCGGCACCCTGCGCGGTCTCACGTTCAAAGAGTTCGGGGTCACGCTGCTGCGGTCGCAAAATCGGATGCATTGGGCGCCGAGCTTCCAACGCTCCACGGCCAAGAGCTACAGCGGCATCGGCACCTGGCATCCGGTGCAGAAGTTCCAGCGCACCATCACCCCGGAGTTGTTCCTGTTCACACGCGACGGACACCATCAGGACTACCCGGAGGTGCGAATGGAGGCGGAATATCGCTTCTTCGCCCACGTCCCCTACTTTCTGTTCCGTTCGGTGATGAGCATCACCCAGTCCATCGAGCTGTACTGGCTCCGCAACCAGGAAATGACCATGGACGCCAACTTCACGCACGTGGTTTGGCCCGGGCGCGATGGCGCTCCGAAGATCTCCACTTTCGACGATCGCAAGGAGATCCTGGAGAAGGAGCCCATCCCCGCCGACACGCCCTGGGTGGCATTCGTCAATCTCGACAAGGGATTCGGCTACGGCGCCGTGGTGCTGGACTACAAGTCGTCGAAGACCGCCGGCAAGGTCATCACCAGCATCAACGACGGCGTCAACAACGGGAAGTATTGGGATCGCCGGCTGATCAACCAGACCAACACGAGCGTGACTCCCGGCGACCGCTGGGAGGAGCGCACCGCCTACGTGCTCTTCCACGCCACGCGCCAGTCGCCCGCCGGCGAGTTCCTCGATTGGGAGAAGCGCCTGCGCAATCCGCTGCAGGTGAGGGTCGTCGGACCTTGACGGGCATCACCGCGTATTCGGCCTACGTGCCGCGCTACCGGCTGGCGCGAAAGGTGATCGCCGAGGCCTGGGGCGCTCCGGCCGCACCCGGCATGAAAGCCGTGCGGGCTTTCGACGAGGACACGATCACGATGGGCCAGGCGGCCGCCTGCCGCTGCCTGCCGTACTGTGGCGCCATCGGCGGGCTTTCGTTCGCCTCCACCAGCGCGCCCTTCTGGCAGCGATCCCCGGCCAGCCTGATGGCGGCGCACTGCGATCTGCCGGCTTCGGCAGCCACCGCCGATTTCGGCGGGTCCACTCGCTGCGTGGCCGGCGCGCTGCGAGCCGCTTTCGACGCCGCCGCCGCCCGAGGCCAATCGACGCTGGTGGTCGCCGCCGAGGCGCGTGAGGGCAAGCCCGAATCGACCGAGGAGATGCTGTTCGGCGACGCCGCCGCCGCGGTCGCCGTTGGCGGGGAGAACGTGATCGCGGAGCTGATCGGATCGGCGTCGCATAGTGACGACTTCCTGGACGAGTGGCGGCGCGACTTCGATCCGCATGTCCACTCGTTTGCCTCGCGATTCTCGACGACGCGCGGCTGCGTCGCCAACACGGCCAACGCCGCTCGTGCGGCGCTGGCCCAGGCCGGCGTTGCGGTGGATGCCGTGACTCGCGCGGTGCTCCCTTCTCCCGATGGCAAATCACATCGGGAACTGGCAAAAGCCCTCGGCATCGCCGCCGATCGGGTCGAAGATCCGCGTGCTGGGGACATCGGCGTCACCGGCGCGGCCATGCCACTGCTGCTGCTGTCGCACGCGCTTGATACGGCGGCTCCCGGCGATGTCATCTTATTGGCAGCCTACGGGGAAGGGGCCGACGCGTTTGTGTTTCGGGTGAGCGACCAGATCCTCGCGCTGCCGCGACCATTGCTGCGCGCCGAGCCGGCTATGATCGAGTATCCCAGCTATCCGCTGTACATCAAGTTACGTGATTGGCTGCGCTCGACCGCGGAAGCCGCCGACGTCTCCAACGTTCTCTGGGAGCGTGAGGAGTCGCAGAATGTCCGGCTCCGGGGCACATTCTGCGCCGCTTGCGGCAACCTCCAGTTCCCCATGACGCGCGTATGCGTCGTCTGCCGTAGCACCGGGAACCTGGAGGAGCGACCCATGCCGCGCACCGGGACGGTGTTCACGTACACGAAGGACTATTTATATGAAGCGCCTGTGCAGCCCACGGTCATGGCGGTCGTCGAGCTGGACGGCGGCGGCAAGTTTCTGTGCCAGATGACGGACTGTGTTGGCGAGGTCGAGATCGGAATGCGGGTCGAGCTGGTGCTGCGCCGCATGCGCGAGGGTCCCGCGATGCATCACTACTATTGGAAGTGCCGGGCGATTTAGCGCCCTTCGATGGTCACATCCCGGCGCACGTCGCCCGCTTCGATGCGGAACACGTTCTGGCCCGGCGCGGTGCCCAGCCGCAGGTCGACCTCGAACACGCCCGGGTACACAAAGTCGCGAGAGACTATGCGCGACACGTCACCTCCACCGGAGATCACCGTCACACGCGGTTCCAGGATCAGCGGCACGCCCGCGCCATCGGTGATCCGCAGCGAGATGGCGGCGCGCACGAAGGCGCCGGGCGCGGCGCCGGTGCTCGACTCGAGCACCTTGATGGCCGCGGGGATTCCGGACGGCACCGCGAACCAGTATGGCACGCGGATTTCGGAATCGGATCGCTGACCCTGGATTCGCAGAAAGCCCTGATACTCGCCGGGCGCCAAGCCGGTGGGGAACTGCACCTGGACGCGGGGTAGAGCGCCGCCCGAGAACTCGGTGGTGAGGACCGCGGGCGCCGTGCCGCCGCCGAACGGCAGGGCGGTCACAGAGAAGGTATCCGGCTCCGGCGACAGGCTGGAGATGGTGAGCGATCGGGTGAGCGTGGCCGTCGAGCCGGCGGCGCCGAAGCTGAGCGAAGTCGGGAACGCAGTCACGGTGCTTCTTACGGCCGCTTCCAGATTCAGCGCCCCGCTGCCCGCCTGCTGCACGCCGGCGGGCTCGCCCGAGTCCAGCAGAAAGGGCGTGGCGGTATTGATGAGCAGCGACCGGTATTGGGCCGCCGTCAGGCCGGGTCGGGCTGCCTTCACGACGGCGGCCGCGCCGCTCACCAGCGGGGCCGAGAAGCTGGTGCCTTGGACGGTGGTGTAGCTGCTGCCCGGCGATGCGGTGAACACCGACGTGCCGGTGGCGATGAGATCGGGCTTGATCGACAAGTCGGTGTTCGGACCGCGGCTGGAAAAATCCGCCAGGTTGTTCGGCGACACGAAGAACGGCTCGCGGACGAAGTTGACGGTCACTTCGGGCTCCGGCTCCTCCGACAGAGACTGTTTGATCTTCAGTCCGTCGGTATGACTCACCATCGAGGCCGGCAGCCGCGCGGAGCCCACCGACATAGTCACTGCATCGGGACTGAGGGAGTGGGAATAGAGCAGCGCGGCGGTGGCCCCGGCGGCCGCGGCGTTATTCAGCTTGATCTCGAACGTGCAAGTGCCGCGCAGGATGAATGCGATCCTCCCTTGCAGGCTGTCGAGTGGGAGAGGACTGCACGCCAGCCCGGATGGATCGATGCGCTCGACATCGAACAGCGACGCGGTCACCGGGCGCGGCAGGTTCAGCCCGTTGCCGGGCAACGCGCGGAAGCGCGTTTGGGATAAGGTCGCGGTGCCGCTGAAGATGCGGTCGTTCACCGAAGCGCCGACTCCAATCGCAGACGCCGGCACTGCTTTGCTGCCGATGGTGCTGGGTTCGGGGCCTTCGTTGCCGGCCGAGACCACCACCAGCACGCCCAGATCAGCGGCACGGTTCACCATGTCAGTGAAAATGTCGTCCTCAGGCCGGCGGGCGAACACCGAGCCAAGGCTCATATTGATCACGTCCATGCCGTCGGCGACAGCGTCGTCGAAGGCCTTGGTGATGACGTCGTTGCGAAAACTGGTGGAGCTGCCGGGGTTGGAGAGGTTGTAATTGCCGAGCCAAGCCTTGGGTGCTACGCCGCTCAGCCAGCCCTGTGGTGTTTGATGGAGCACTCCGGCGGCGGTGGTGGAGACGGCGGTGCCGTGCCCCTGCCGGTCGCGGGGTGTCTGGTCGCCGCCGGCGCCGTAGAGGTAGGCGTAGCTGCGCGCGACAATTACTTTCGAGTTGGCGAAGTCGAGATCGACTTCACGGTTGGCTCGCGGGAAGCCCTCCGGCGCTGTCATCGACGAGTCCTGGAGGGCGGGATGGGTTTGGTCGATACCGGAATCGAGAATGGCGATCCTGGCGCCGGCGCCGGCGCGATCGATTCCGCCGATGCGGTCCCACGCCTCGGGCACATGGTGCAAGGGGAGGGCGCGATCCAGCAGCGGCTGCACTTCGTAGACCGCATGGACGCGGCGAACGCCGGGCATCGCCTGCAAGGCGGTGATGTCGTCATCCGGCAGGCGGACGATCAGGGCGTTGCCGACGTTCTCGACCGAGTCCAGCACATCGGCCTGCAAGGTCGCCAGCCTCTGTCGAATGGAGGACTGTTCGGCGCGCAACGCGGCGCGCCGGTTCTCCGTGGCAGCGGTGCGCCGGTCCTTGGAAGTTGTGGCGGCGGCCGACATCGCCGGCTCACCGGTGAGTTCCACGATGTAATGGCGAGGAACAATTTGCGCCATCAGCGCAGGCACCCAGATCAGCAATAGGAATGAACGCAAAAAAGTCCCTCTGACCGCTTGGACGAGGATTCCTTCTATCAAGTTACCATGACGAGCCTGGGCCTCTCAGAGTTTACTACGTGGCGGCTAGGCTTTTGGATGGCTGCGGTCGTAGACCGCCATGAGTTCCTCGAGCGACACGCGGGTGTACTTCTGCGTGGTCGACAGGCTGGCGTGACCAAGCAATTCCTGGATGCTGCGCAGATCGGCACCGTCGCCCAGCAGGTGGGTGGCGAAGGCGTGGCGAAACGAATGCGGGTGGATGGACCAGTCGGCGCCTGTGAGCTTGGCATACAACTTGACGAGGTTGCGTACGCTGCGGTCGCTGAGCCGGCCACCACGTGGGTTGAGGAACACG
>Ga0247727_10020420_pt1 | contig 10133 bp, 8 predicted proteins | sample WisWelCaveWW1625_FD_202498 | JGI IMG/M metagenome (GOLD analysis project Ga0247727, IMG submission 202498) | Biofilm microbial communities from Wishing Well Cave, Virginia, United States - WW16-25 | ecosystem: Environmental > Aquatic > Deep subsurface > Groundwater > Cave microbial mat | place... | reverse complement strand
ATGACGGCGTTAAACTTGCCGGACTCGGCCAGCTTCTTCGCCGTTGGCGGAATCTCGAACGCGCCCGGCACCCAGACGACTTCGATGTTTTCGTCGGCGACCTCGTGCCGGTGCAGCCCATCGAGCGCGCCTTTCAGCAGTTGCGAGGTGATCAGCTCATTGAACCGCGCGGCCACGATGGCGAAGCGCAGGCCGTCGGTGTGGAAGTTGCCCTCGCGCGTGGTCACGACCGCGGCTCGCGTTCGTGAACGGGGTCGTCCTCCTGCATCGCGCGCCACAGTTCGAGGTACTTCTCGCGCACGCTGGGATCGAGCGCTTCGCCGAGTTCGGCAGGTAACTTGAGCGTCCGAATCAAGTCGGTGACATCACCCAAGTCTTTCAAGCGGTGAGTGGCAGAGATTCCCGAGGCCAGCTTGAGTTCGATCAACTTCGGCAGACTGATGACCGAAATGCCGTCGATCAGCACCGACGCCTGAGCGGGGTTGGGAAACGAAACCGGTTTGGCCTTTCCGTCGCCCGGGAATTCACCGGCGGCGATGATATCGATTCGGACGCCGTGCTCGGTTTCACGAAACGCCTTTCGCGCTCCGGGAAAGGCAGGCACGTAACCGCGACCAACGCAATGTGCCTTGAATTTGTCAATCGCCTCGCGCGTCATCAGCAAATCGAGGTCGGTCGTCATTCGTTCGTGACCGTGCAAGTGCATGGCCATCGCGCCCAGCAGCGCGTAAGGGATATCGGCTTCGTGCAAGCGGCGATCAAGGTCGCGCAACACAGCGTGCAGCGGGCCGCGCTTCCCGAAGTAGGCGTCGGCTTCGCGCAATTTGAAATCGACGTTACTCGCACGGAGGCGCTGCTCGTATGGAATCGGGACTTCGGTGACTTCGCTCATCGGTTAGACCCCCAGCAAATGCCCCATCTTTTCTTTCTTCGTCTTCAAGTATTCGCGGTTGTGCTCGTGCACTTCGACTTCGAGCGGAACGCGCTCGACTTCTTCGAGGCCGTGCTCCTTGAGCCCCACGCGCTTGCTGGGATTATTCGTCATCAGCCGCATCTTCGAGACGCCGAGGTCGCACAGCACCTGCGCGCCCAGGCCGTACTCGCGCGGGTCGGGTTTGAAGCCCAGCGCCTCGTTGGCGGTGACGGTGTCGTGCCCTTGTTCCTGCAGCGCGTGCGCGCGGATTTTGTTGATGAGCCCGATGCCGCGGCCCTCGTGATGCGGGATGTAGAGCAGCACGCCATGTCCTTCGTTCGCGATCCGTTGCAACGCCACGCGCAACTGGTCGCCGCACTCGCAGCGCAACGAGAAGAGCGCGTCGCCGGTGAGGCAGCCGCTGTGAACGCGAACCAGCGTCGGCGTTTCCGGGGCGAGCGTGCCCATCGTCAGCGCCAGGTAGGCCGTGCCGTCGACGACGCTTTCGTATGCGTGCAGCGTGAAGTTACCCAGCGCGGTCGGGAAACCCGTCGACTCGACGCGGCGCACCAGCTTCTCGTTGCGACGCCGGTAGGCGATGAGCTGTGCGATGGTGATTATCTTCAAACAGTGCATCTGCGCGAACTCAACCAACTGCGGCAGTCGCGCCATCGTGCCGTCATCGTTGACGATTTCGCAAATAATGCCAGCCGGCAGGAGTCCCGCCAGGCGAGCGAGGTCGACCGACGCCTCCGTGTGGCCGGTGCGCACCAGCACACCGCCTTCGCGCGCGCGCAGGGGTTGCACGTGACCGGGTCGGGTAAAGTCGTCGGGCGCGGAGTGCGCGGAGATCAGGGCGCGTATGGTTTCGGCGCGATCATAGTCGGACACCCCGGTCGTGGTTCCATGGCGATAGTCGACCGTCATGTGAAATGCGGTGCGGTGCGGATCATTGTTCACCGGCGAAAGCGGCGGCAGATTGAGTTTTGCCAGTTGCTCCCCGGTCATCGGAACCGTGACAATGCCGGTCGTGTGCTTGCGCAGGAAGCCGATTGCCTCCGGCGTCACCTTTTCCGCGGCCATGACCAGATCGCCCTCGTTCTCGCGATCTTCGTCGTCGGTGACGATCACGAACCTGCCCGCGCGGATGTCGGCCAGGGCTTCGTCGATCGTGGAGAAATCGGTAGGCATGGGAATCACTCACTAGATGATTGCGAAATCGTGACAGCCTGCGCCCGATTAGTAACCAAGCTCACGCAGCCGCGCCTCGGTCAAACCCGCTGCGATGGCCGTGGGAGTTTGCAATCGCTCGGCATACTTCGCCAGCACGTCGACTTCCACGTTCACTTCGTCGCCGACGCTCAACGCGCCGAGCGTGGTCACCGCACGCGTGTGCGGGATGAGCGCGATGGCGAAGCCGTCGGCATGCGCCCTCGCCACAGTGAGGCTCACACCGTCGAGGGCCACAGAGCCTTTCTCCGCGAGATAGCGCGCCAGTGATGCGGGGACCCGCAGCGTTACGCTCACGCCCTCACCTTCCGACTCGATGGCGGTGACAATCGCTTTGCCGTCGACGTGGCCCTGGACGAAGTGTCCGCCCAGTCGGGAGGTCGGCAACAGCGGTAGTTCGAGATTCACGTGGCCGCCCGCGCGCAGATTGCCGAGCGTCGTGCGCCGCAGCGTTTCTTCGACTGCCGTGACGGTGAACCGCGCGCCGTCCATCACCGCCGCGGTCAGGCACACGCCGTTGACGGCAATGCTGTTGCCGACCTGGCATTTGCGCACGAGTTCGCCGCCGTCGATGACGATCCGCGCCGCGTCGCCGAGCGGTTCGACGACAACTACGGCGCCGATGGCTTCAATCAGGCCTGTGAACATAACCCTCGATCATCCAATCCCCGCCGACTCGCTTCATTCGTACGTCGCGAAGTCGCCACGCGTCCGCCAGCCCGTCCACTCCGCGGCCGCCGATTCCGGGCCTGGACTCCGCGCCGCCAATGAGCATCGGCGCGATGAAGAGAATGACCTTGTCGATCAGCCCGGCGTCCAGCGCCGACGCAGCCAGTGTGCCACCGCCTTCGATGAGTACGCTCGTTATGTTCCGTTCGCCCAGCGCTGCCATCAAGTCAAGCAGATTCACACGCTCAACCCCGACCGTAATCGTCTCGACTCCTGCCTTCGACAGCGCTCGCAACTGCGCGGGCTTGGCGCGCTCGGAAGCCGCAACGATGGTGCGAGCGGAATTGGAAATGCAGCGCGCATTGAGCGGCAGCCGCGCGCGCGAATCGACGATGACCCGCGTCGGTTGCCTGTGTTGGCCCGGCAGACGACACGTCAATTCCGGATCGTCTGCGAGCGCGGTGTTAATGCCGACCATCACCGCGTCGTGCTCGTGACGCAGCCGATGCGCGGCCGCGCGCGCCTTTGCGCCCGTAATCCACTTCGACTCGCCGGTGCGCGTCGCAATCTTTCCGTCGAGCGACATCGCCAGTTTGAGCGTCACGAAGGGTCGGCCGGTCGTGACCAGCTTGATGAAGTCCTCATTGATCCGACGCGCCTCGGCTTCCAGCAGGCCGCATTCAGAGGCAATACCCGCTCGCTTCAACTTAGCAAAGCCGCCACCGTTTACATTCGGATTCGGGTCGGTCATCGCGGCGACGACGCGCTTGACACCGGCCGCAATGATCGCGTCGACGCAAGGCGGCGTGGCTCCGACGTGACAACACGGTTCCAGATTCACGTACACCGTCGCCCCGCGCGCCTTCGTTCCCGCCGCCGCCAGCGCCAACGGTTCAGCGTGCGGCTCGCCGTGCGCGCGATGAACTCCCTCGCCGACGATGCGACCGCCCTTCACCACCACCGCGCCGACGCATGGGTTGGGACTCGTCCACCCCTTACGCCGCGCGGCGAGTTGCAGCGCGCGCTTCATGAAGCGCAGGTCGGCTGGGGCGGTCATCGTCGCGGCCCCAACTGCTCGCGCGCCAGTCGGGTCTCCTCCTGGAGGTGTTTGCGCTCCAGGTAAATGAAATCGATCCGAACGATGATGAGCAGCACCAGGGTCATCAGGCCGCAGCTCAGCCAGTAGCTGAGGAAGAAGACCGCCGCGCGCGGGTTCGTTTGCCCGAGGTCAGGCGAATACGGCACGAATGCAATGCCGCCGAGCACCTGAATGATAAGCACGGCCAACAGCACAGCGCCGCCTACGCGCAGACCCAATTGCCGCCGATCCAGCAACGACTCGCCGCGCCGGAAACGGTTTAGTTCCCACGCCATGACCACCGCCACCACGCAAACCAGCACCACACCCACCGCGACCAGCACCAGTTGCCTTGGTTGCATGGGTTGAAGCTTGGCGCGCGGCGCATAATTAGCCACCCTCTCTCGCGAACAATTCCGCTGCGCCAGAGTCGAATCCTTCGTATCCGTCGGTCCGGAGGACTCATGCGTCGTTGGTCTCTGACATTTGCCGCCCTTGCCACGCTTGTGGCGGTGCCACTCATCTTTGCCCGGCCCTCGTTGCCGCCGGAACTGTCGACCAGACACCTCCTCGACGCGACCGGCGCGCTTAAAGCGGGTGAGCGTCTCGCGCAACCGGTGGCGTTTGCCGCCGGACGGGTCTACTCGGTGAGCGTTGCGCTGGACCGGCCTGGGCAACTCGATCCCGAGGCTGTCGTGCGCGTCAGCGTCGCCGACGCGCAGCGCGAGCTGGTCTCCAAGCCGTTGCATGTCGGCGATTCCGACCTGTACGTTCTGGTGCGTCCGGCCGAGGGGCAGGGCCGCGTAGTCCTGGTCGGCGAGCGCGGGAAGTCGGAGGAAATCGGATTTACCGCCACGGTCCGTGAGTGGACATCGGAGGAGCCCGGCCAGGACCCCCGCCCCACGGTTGAGACCGAACCGAACAACACCCCACAGGAAGCGACGCCGTTCGCACTCGGTCAGACGGTGTTTGCGACCAATGACGACCGTGACTTTATCGCGCCGCTGAGCTTGGCCGACCGGTATCCGCAGCCGGCGGAACTGCGTCGCCCGCCCGGGTCTGGCCCGGAGCGCGGGGTCGATTGGTACCGATTTGAACACGAGGGCGCGCCGCAGCTCGTCCATTTTCAGCTTGACTTTCTCGACCGCGAAGTGCCGTGCGATCTGCTGATTTACCAATCCGACGGCGTCGAGCACAAGGACGGCGCCGACCCGGTGAGCGAGCCGCACGAAGTGCAGGCGCTGCCGGGCAACAAGTTCACCACGCGCGTCATCGCGCCGGGAACCTACTTCGTCAAGGTGACGGCCAACCATCCGGTGTATCAATTTCGTACGTACATGTACGAGGTTCCGCCGTACACCTCCGACCCATTGGCCGAAGCCGGGCGCAAGTCCGTGCGGGCCGGCGTGGACTTCGCCGTCGGCGCGGGCGATTCGTGGCACGCCAATACACCACGTTCGGGCGGCGTCACCACGCGAGTCGCCAGCACGCACAACGAAACGCAGCAGTGCATCGCGTGTCATCCGACGCATTTTCCCACGCGCGCGCAGCAGGTGGCGGTCGAGAACGGTTACAGTGTCAACCAGCGCGCCGGATTGCAGTTTCTGACTGCGCGGCTGTACAACAGTCCGCGCCCGTTCTACGGGCACAAGGGCGCGACCTGGACGCGCATGATTTCATCGTCGGCCAATGTGATGAGCCGGCTGGGCTACCTGCTGAGCCTGCATGAGCGCAACGTCTCGCGCGAATCGCGCACGGCCTGCCTCGACGGCGTGGCCGGCTACCTGAAGGTTTACTACCAGGGCCGCACCGACCTCCCCGCCGACGAAAGCAACGGTAACACGCCGCTGGTCAGCGCGTACGAAGTGGCCGGGCATTCGTGGTTCGTGTTCGATGAACTCAGCCGTCGGGTGGGCCTCCCCGCCCGACGGAATGAGTACGCCGCTCAGCGTGACCAACTTCGCCGTTTGCTCGAACAGAACCGCCTCAAGGACCTGCGCGACTTGTGCTATCAGACCATTGCGTTCGTCTGGATCGACAAAGCTGCGTACGCGGAGCGCATCAAGGCGAACTGCGAACGCATCCTCAAGCTGCAACGCGAAAGTGGGCAGTGGGCGATGACGTTCAACGCGAACGCCCCCGAGGCCGAGTTCCAGACCGGCCACTGCCTGTACACGCTGGCGCTCGCCGGCTACCCGGCGCAGCATCCGCAGCTGACGAAGGCCGCACGCTACCTACTTGCACGCCAACAGCCGTTCGGCGGATGGTTCGATCCGCAGCAGAGTTATGAGAACTTCAAGACTCCATTCCGCGAGACGCAGTTCGCGGTGATGGCCCTTTCGCAATTGTTTCCCAAGAAGGAGGCAGGAGGCGGACGGCAGGAGGCAGCTGATCGGTCACGCTGGAGCCAGGAATCGCAACCCACCAAACTTAAGCTCGACGAGCCCATCACCGCCCTCGCGCAACTCGACCAAGTTTGGGACACGCCGACCTCCGAGCTCATGCAACAACTTCTCGCCTCCGCCCAGCACGACGAGCCACTGCTTCGATCGGCCGCGTGCGAGGCGCTGGGCCGTGTCGGCGAGGCGGAGGCGGTTCCCATGCTCGTCGCTGCCCTGGGCGACCGGCTCAAGGTTGTGCGCCACTCCGCGGCGTGGGCGCTGCGCGAAGTGGCCTCCCGCAAACACGTCGGCCTCGATGCCATTGCCCGGGCGCTGCGCAGTGACGACGACTACACCAGGCGCGGCGCGGTGCGCGTGTTCACGCAGCACTTCTCGTACTTGACCACGAAAGAGAAGGCGCAGTCGGAAGCGCCGAGCATTTCCAGCCACTGTCTCAACCTGTCGCACGCGCTCAACGAGCCCGACCTCTTCGTCCGCCTCTACGCCGCCAAGGCGCTGTCGCAATGGTTCTATTGGACCGATGACAAGGACACGCAGACCAGGATTGCCGACCTGCTCCTGCGGCGCATGGCCGAGAACGATCATCCGTGGGCCAAGCGCGCAGTGCTGGAAAACTTCTACTCGATTTGTGACGACAATGTTCGATACCTGTATCGCAACTGGGTGCCGTTGCTGGCGAAGCAGGCCGACCGCGACCGTGTAACCGTTGACCATCACGGCCTGATGGACATGCTTGCCCGGAAGATCAGCGCTGCGCTCACCAGTGGCAATGCAACCCTGCGCGACAACCTGCTCACCGCGCTTACGCAGCATCAGTTGCGCCGCTCCAGCGACCGTCAGAGTTACGGCGACCTCATCCAGACCCCGGCGGGACTCTACTCGCGCATTGGCAACGACGTGGAGCAGATCAAGTTTTACGAAGAGTCCACCCCCGCGCTCGAACCCGCGTTGATGCAACTCATCGACAACCCGGCCACCCGCGAGACGGCGTTGATCGCGACGTTCATGCTGCGCGACACCGCGAACCTGGAACGGTTGCCGCTGAAGATGGCCGACTTCATCGCGACCGACAAGAACGCGCGCGAACGTGAAACCGCGTGGGAGTACTACCGCTTCCTGCCCGTGGTCGTCACCGACGAAAACCGAGCGCGCTGGACTGCGCGGGTCAGCGACATGCTCACCGGCAATCTCGAAGCGCGCAAGACGGCGTTCGACACCCTGGCGCGCGCGGGCGCGAAGTTCGAACACGATCCGAAGGTCGTGGCAGCCGTGATCGAGTTCGTGCAGAGCGAGTCGGCAAGGTCGTGGGGGGCGGAGCTGATGCCGGCGTTTGCCGCCTCGCCGAGGCTCCAGGCCATGGCGGAGATTCAGGACTTTGTGCAGCAGACGCTGCGCAGTAATGACGATCTGGCCGTTCGCGGCGCGGTGCAACTGATACTTGGCTCGCGCACACTGCAAGCCGACACCGCCACGCGCGCAACGCTGCTCGGCCAGTTGCGCGGGGAGGAGCCGCGGGCGCGTCGCGTGACGCTGGAATTGGTCAACCGCTCGTCTTTGCTCGGCAGTCATGTCATCGTCGCCAGCGTCGTCGCCGACGCGCTCGCCGAACCCGCACTGCGCAGCGCCGCGGTGGCCGCGGTGGAGAAGAGCAAGGCGCTGGAAGCGAATCCCGCCGTGCAGGCGGCGTTGCGGACGATTGCCGAGCTGTCGGGCAAGCTGCCCGACCTACAACCTCGCACCCTCGACTTCGACTTCTTCCGCGAGCGTGTGCAGCCACTGTTTTTCCAGCCCGCGCAGCGTGATAAGCGCGCGTGCATTGAATGCCACTTCAACCACACCCTACTGCAGGTGCGCCGACCGCTCACCGTGGCCGACGCGCGCACGAACTATCTCAGCGCGCTGAAGGTCGTCAACCTCAACGATCCCGAGCGCAGTCTGCTGCTTACCAAGCCGCTGGCCGACGCCTCTACCGAAGGTCAAGTCGGCGCGACGAAGGTGTCGCACGGTGGCGACCGCCGTTGGCCGACCGGCGAGAAGTCGCGCGAATACCAAACGATTCTGGCGTGGATCAACGGGGCGAAGGCAAACGCAGGCCGGTAGGTCACGTCGCCCGCAACCGTCCCGCATGGCACAGCGCCAGTGCCAGGGCATCGGCGACGTCGGGCGGTTCGGGGACGGTGGACAACTTTAGCCGCGCGGCGACCGTGCGCTGAATCTGCGCTTTGCTGGCGCGGCCGCTGCCGGTGAGCGCGCGCTTGACTTCCGTGGCCGGGTAGCCGACCACCGGAACTCCCCGCAACTCAGCGGCCAGCAGCAGCACGCCGCGCGCTTGCGCCATGACGATGGCCGTGCGCGGGTGCGAGTACGCCGCGAACAACTCCTCGACCACGACCAGGTCGGGCACGTGTTCGTCGAGCAGCGCCAGCACGTCGGCATGCAAGCAGGCCAGCCGCGTGGCTATGGGTTGGTTGGCCGCCGTGCGAATGGCTCCCCCCTCGATGAGCGTCACCCGCCTCCCGGTGACACTAATGACGCCGTAGCCCGTTACGCCCAGGCCGGGGTCCAGCCCCAGCACGCGCGTCGGCACGCGCTAATTCGGCACTGGCGGCTGGGCAGTAACGCGTTTGGTGGCGGTGAGGCCTTCTTCGTCGATCGTGCCCCGATAGCGGATGTTCATGCCTTCCTTCAGGTCGGCCAGTTTGCCGGGTTGGCCCGCGATCGTAATGACAGTGTCCGCACTGAACAGAATCGTTTGCTTGACCCGATCACCGGTGCCGCGGCGCTTGCGTTCAATCTCCACCGTCTGTTTCTCGGAGTCGATCTTCAGGATTTTTGCTGCGATGCCGAGATCAATGACCGGTGACTCGATTTGCGCCTGCATTTGCTTCAGGGGCTCTTCCTGCGCGATCTCGCGCATCGTGAACTGCAATTGCAGTACGAGGTAGAGCACCACACCGAGTAGGATGAGAATCAACACCTGCAGCAGACTGGTTCCCTGAGGACGGTTGGTTGGTTCAGCCATTGAACACCTCCAAAAATTGCGGCGCTTGCCGCTGGGGGTAAATGCTACCACAAACCCGCAGCAATGCCAACTGCTACGACGAAGCTCACCTTCCCGGCTCGAACTCTTCCAACGCCTCCATGACACCGGTGGAAGTCGATTGCCGCTGGACCAAGCCCAACCCGCGAACGAACCAGGCGATGTGCGTTGCACGGCCATCGGCGCCGAGCCGCTCGATTCGCAACGACGCGTGCGTGCCGTACGGCACGGTGACCGTTGCTTCACTCACGCGGAACCGAGCATCGCCACCGAAGCGCCATTCGTCCTGCCACGCGCTTGCCTTGAGTCGCCAGACGGCTTGCGCCGAGGTGGCGATTTGCGAGGTGACGGTGAGGCCCCGGTCGAGCCGCGACTCCAATCGAAAGGCACCGTCGACGCCAGGGACGCGTTCTACCACCTTGGTAGTCAACGAACTGCGGGCGCCGCTACGGTCGGTGACGCGGTAGGTCCAGCGGTTGCCGCTGGTGAGCGGGAAGAAGGGATGATCGGCCCCGGGTTCGGGCAGTGCGGGCAGCTTGAGGTCGATGAAGGGTAGTGGGGCGGGCGGGATTTCTACGGGAGCCTCCAGTGGGGAGGGCTCGAGCGTCGGCTTCGTCACGCTGCGCTCCGCCTTGAGGGTGTCGGCTTGAGCCTTCAGTTTCTTGACGCGCGCTTCGGTGGCGGGATGGTCTTGCAGCAGCACCAGTAGTTTCGGCCCGCTGCCGCCGTACGCCTTGACGAGCGTCTCCATGGCCAGCGGCCCCCCGTCCGGACTGAAGCCGGCGCGCGTGGCCAGCTCGA
>Ga0247727_10020419_pt1 | contig 10133 bp, 6 predicted proteins | sample WisWelCaveWW1625_FD_202498 | JGI IMG/M metagenome (GOLD analysis project Ga0247727, IMG submission 202498) | Biofilm microbial communities from Wishing Well Cave, Virginia, United States - WW16-25 | ecosystem: Environmental > Aquatic > Deep subsurface > Groundwater > Cave microbial mat | place... | reverse complement strand
GAAGGCCCTAGCGATCCATTTAGCCAGCCCGGGGACCTATCATAACGAGTTGGCTGGAACCTACATCAGTGTGGGCGAGGTTTACGAAAGCCAGAGCGATTATGATCAGGCCCTGGCTTTTTATCAACGCGCCATTGGCGCCAGCGTGCTCGAGTTTTCTAATCGCAATCCATTGGACAACCCAACCTTGAACGATGTTCTCTTTGAGCAAACCCTGCTGGCATCCTTGGCTAAAAAAGCCCAGATCTTGGCCAGCCGCTTTGCCAAACAGTCTCACCGCCGCCGCGACCTCGAAGCCGCCGTCTCCACCTGCAAGCTTGCCTCCCAACTTATCGACCAAATGCGCCGCGGCTACAAAGCCGAAGGCTCCAAATTGTTTCTCGCGGAACAGGCGACCGCGGTCTACGATCAAGCCATTCGAGCTTCGCTCCAACTTTATCAAGCCACTCATCAGGATGAGCACAAAACCACCGCTTTCTTATTTGCGGAAAAAAGCAAAGCCGGCGTCATGCTCGAGTTGCTCTCCGAAGCCGAAGCGAAACAGTTCGCCGGCATTCCGGACAGTCTGCTCAAAAAAGAACGGCAACTGCGCCTCGATCTCGCTGTTTACGAGAAAAGCCTCACCGAAGAACAATTGAAAAGACCAGCCGCCGACAGCGCCAAAATCGCCTCGTGGCAAGAGAAGATGTTCGGTCTCCAGCAAGCTTATGAGGCGTTGCTGCAGCGCTTTGAAAGAGAATATCCGGACTACTACAATCTCAAATACCAGGTCAAAACCATAGCCGCGCCGGAAGCGCAGCAGCAGCTTTTGGATGATCGCACGGCGCTGGTGGAATATTTTAGCGGCAAAGATTCGATCTTCATCTTTGCGATCACGAAAAATGATTTCACCATCAAAACTTCCGTCAAAGACTCTCTGTTCGCGCAGCAAATCGAGCAACTGCGTCAAGGGATCATCGAACAGGATTTCACACGGTACACGCAAGCGGCGTTTCGCCTCTATCAAACCCTGCTGGCCCCGCTAAAGACGGGGAACATGCTCGATGGCAAAAACCTGATCATCGTTCCGGACGGCGCATTGAGCGCTATTCCTTTTGAAACCTTGCTCACGCAAGCCGTCAATCCGGCAGGTGGCCTCAAGGATTATCCCAAGCTGCCTTACTTGTTTGAAGCGCATGCGATCAGCTACGCCTACTCCGCCACCCTTTTGCAACAAATGCAAAGCCGGAAAAATCGCGAAGTGAAGCGCGATTATCTTGCCTTCGCGCCCTTGTTCGCCGAGGGCTTGCCGGCCGGGACGCGCGGCGCGGATTTCGTCAATGAAAATTTGGCGGCTGATTCCCTGCCAGCGGCCAGGCGCTTGCGCAGCTTTTTGCCGGCGACGAAGACAGAAGTCACCGGCATTTTTGATCGCTTCGAAAATTCCTATGGATTTCTCGATCGCTGGTTCGGCAACAAGTCGCGAGTCTATTTAGAGCAGGAAGCCAAAGAGGAAAAAATCAAGTCGGCGGATTTGTCGAGCTACCGTTTTCTGCACTTTGCCACGCACGGGCTGGTTAATGAAAAGAACCCCAAACTCTCCGGCCTGATATTGACGCAGGAAGACACGACCTCAAAAGAAGACGGCATTCTGCATTTGGGCGAGATTTACAATTTGAATCTCAATGCCGATTTGGTGGTGTTGAGCGCCTGCGAAACCGGCTTGGGGCAGATTGCGCAAGGCGAGGGCATCATCGGCCTCACGCGCGGCTTTCTTTATGCCGGCGCTTCAAACGTGTTGGTCTCATTGTGGCAAGTGAGCGACATGACGACGTCGGACTTGATGGTGGACTTTTATGACAAAATGCTCGGCGGGATGAGCAAAGCCGAAGCCCTCGCCGAAGCCAAACGGCAAATGCTTCGCCGCGATCCGGGCTATGCCAGGCCGTATTATTGGGCGCCGTTTATTTTGGTGGGGCGGTGAGCCATTCTTAGTTGTAGTTCCGCCCTCCATGTAAGGGGCAGTGACACGAGCAGAGCAATTCACCTTTGTCAAATGGAATTCAAACTACCATGTTCACGCGAACCACCCTTTATTTGCTGGCGGCGCTTGCCGCCCTCCTCATCTCTTGCTCCAAAGAACAGAAGGCTGCGCAAGAGACGCCGACCACCGAGCAAGTTACGCCCGAAAAGACAGTCAGTGCCTCTGTTCCCGAAGACACCACCCTCGCCGGAAAATATTTTTCCCAGGCGGAAAAATTTGCCAAAGACGCGCAGTATGACAGCGCGATTACGTATTTCGAAAAGGCCGGCGTCATGTATGAAGCCGAACAGAATGGGGAAAGATATGTCCAGTCTTACAATGAAGTGGGTCGGAATCATTATTGGAAAGGCGCTTATGACCAAGCCCTGGATTATCTCAACCGCGCGCTGCAGACGGGATTGCTCCGGCTTGGAGAAAAGCATTTCGATGTTGCGGTCAGTTACAACCACATGGGCGGCGTCGCGCGCGCCAAAGGCGACTATGAACAGGCGCTGACTTTTCACCACAAAGCCCTGGCGATCCGTTTGGCTCTATTGGGAGAACGAGATCGTGTCGTGGCGGTGAGCTACAACAACATCGCCAATGCGTATTTGGATAAAGGTGACTACGACCGTGCCCTGATTTTTCAGGAAAAAGCTTTGGCGATTTATTTAGCCACAGTAGGGGAGCAGCATCGCAATGTGGCTTATCTCTACCACAACATCGGCGATACTTACCTGTTGAAACGCGACTACGATCAGGCGCTGGTTTTCCATCAAAAGTCATTGCCGCTCAAGCAAGCCACTTTGGGAAAGCGGCATCCCCACGTGGCCTGGACCTATAACGCTTTGGGAGAAGAATATGGCGAGAAGGGCGATTATGACCGGGCCATTGCTTGCATCAACGAGGCCTTGTCGATCTTGCAGGAAACATTGGGAACGCAGCATATCGATGCAGCAGGCAGTTACGATCTTCTCGGCCGGGTTTACGGGAACAAAGGCGACGATGAGCAGGCGCGCAATTATTTTAGAAAATCTCTGGCGATCAAATTGACCGCTTTTGGCGAGCGCCATCCCAAAGTGGCCGATGGCTATACCAACATCGGGCAGGTTTATCTGGACAAAGGCGATTACGACCAGGCCATCAATTATTATCAGCAGGCCATCGGCGCTAATACAACGGCGTTTAGCAGCGCTGATCCTTATGCCAATCCGCCATTGGACGACGCGCTTTGGGAAACTTCTCTATTGGCGTCACTCAAGGGCAAATCTCAGGCGCTGGCAAAGCGGCACTCTGCGCCTTCCGGAAAGCGGCGCGATTTAGAGGCCGCGGTTTCTACCTATCAGCTCGCCTCCCAACTCATCGACCAAATGCGCCGCGGCTACAACGCCGAGGGCTCGAAGTTGGTGCTGGCAAAAGAATCCAGTGATTTGTACGACCAGGCCATTCAAGCAGCTCTGCGACTCGCCGAGGCAACCAACGCGGCAGAGTACAAGCAAACGGCGTTTCTTTTTGCCGAGAAAAGCAAGGCCGGCATTCTCCTCGAGACCCTTTCCGAGACCGAGGCCAAACGCTTCGCCGGCATTCCGGATAGCCTGTTGGAAAAGGAAAAGCGATTGCGCATCGATCTGGCTTTTTATGATAACAGCCTGATCGAGGAGCGGTTGAAAAGAGCAGATGCCGACAGCGCTAAAATCGCTTTATGGCAAGACAAAGTCTTCGGCCTCAAACAAGCCTACGACGCCATGCTACTGCGATTTGAAAAAGAATATCCCGACTACTACAATCTCAAATATCAAACCAAAACCACATCCGTGCCGGAAGTGCAGCAGCAATTTTTGGATGAACGCACCGCACTGGTGGAGTATTTTACCGGCAAGGACTCGATTTTCATTTTTGCGATCACGAAAAACAACTTCACCGTCAAAACTTCCGCCAGGGATTCTCTATTCGCGCAGCAGATCGAGCAACTGCGGCAAGGCATCGTCGAACAAAATTTTGCGCGGTACACGCAAGCGGCGGTTCGTCTCTATCAAACCTTGTTAGCCCCGCTAAAGATGGGGAGCATGCTCGATGACAAAAACCTAATCATCGTGCCGGACGGCGCGTTGAGCGCCATTCCTTTTGAAACCTTGCTCACGCAAGCCGTCAATCCGGCAGGCGGCCTCAAAGATTATCCCAGGCTGCCTTACTTGGTTGAAGCGCACGCGATGAGCTACACCTACTCCGCCACCCTTTTGCAACAAATGCAAAGCCGAAAAAATCGCGAAGTGAAGCGCGATTATCTTGCCTTCGCACCGTTGTTCCCCGAAGGCTTGTCCGCCGGGACGCGCGGCGCGAATTTCGTCAAAGAAAATTTTGCTCATGACTCGTCCCAAACTGCTCCTGCCACTGCGACTGCTACTCGTCTTCGCGGCTTTTTGCCGGCGACGAAGAAAGAAGTCACCGGCATTTTTGATCGCTTCGAAAATTCCTATGGATTTCTCGATCGCTGGTTCGGCAACAAGTCGCGAGTCTATTTAGAGCAGGAAGCCAAAGAGGAAAAAATCAAGTCGGCGGATTTGTCGAGCTACCGTTTTCTGCACTTTGCCACGCACGGGCTGGTTAATGAGAATAACCCCAAACTCTCCGGCCTGATATTGACGCAGGAAGACACGACCTCAAAAGAAGACGGCATTCTGCATTTGGGAGAAATTTACAATTTGAATCTCAACGCCGAATTGGTGGTGTTGAGCGCCTGCGAAACCGGACTGGGGCAAATTGCCCAGGGCGAGGGCATCATCGGCTTGACGCGCGGCTTTCTCTATGCCGGCGCTTCGAACGTGCTGGTCTCGTTGTGGCAAGTGAGCGACATGACGACGTCGGACTTGATGATGGATTTTTATGACAAGCTGCTCAACGGAATGAGCAAAGCCGAAGCGCTGGCCGAGGCCAAACGCCAAATGATTCGCCGCGATCCGGGATATGCCAAACCGTATTATTGGGCGCCGTTTATTTTGATCGGAAATTAATTTCAGCGTGAAGAGAGAATAAAAAATAAAGGCCCATGCTATCTTTTATATAGCATGGGCCTGTTGGAGCGAGAGGTTCGAATTCTACATCGTCGTTAGCGCTTTATCTCTCTGCCTTTTTAAAAAGTAAGATTGGCCGCTCGAGTCGTCTCTACCATTAATTATCACAACGACCGGTCAAAGAGATTACCTGCCGAAACGAATCAGCTCACCGAGAATCAAGTCGCATCTAAATTTCAGGCCGCGAATATCGAGATCGGCATTGCCATCACCGAGCACGACTGAGAACGTGCGGTTAATCGTTTTTTCACTGTACGATTCGCCGCGCTGGAACGTCACGTTGGCGTTGTACGTGCCGCTAATCGTGCCCGAAAATTTGCGCGCCATTTCGGAGCGATGATGGCCGCCGCGCGGGCCTTTCACCTCCGTAAACGTCAAACTCAGCGAATGATCGAGCGTGCGCACCGAGTTGCGTGTTGTAATCGTATCGACCGCCGCACGCTGATACGTGCCATTGACCGTCACGATACGCGTATTCACGCCGGTCACCGTAAACGCGCCGCTCAAGCTTTTGAGTTGCTGCGAAATATGTTGCGTGCGATGCGTGCCGGTGCCCTCAACGATATTAAACTTGATTGTATATGCCGTGTCCACGCCGACTTTCCAATATTTCTGCGGCTGGCCATTTTTATTTAAAAACTGATACGTATACGTGCGGCTGATTTGCGCATACGGAACGCCGTCCGGATTGCCGCGCTCGCGTTGCAATTTCAGCGTCCACGTGCCGGTCGCCGGATCGTAACTCGTATCGATAGTCGCAACGGCATTGGCTTCGCTGTACTTGCCGAGCAGATAATCCGCTTGCCCTTGAATTCTGCCGATGCTGGCAAGCTCAACAACATCACTCAGTTGATCGGCGGCGCCGCCATTCTCCGCGCCAATCGCGCTGGCGATTGACTCCGCCGCATCTTCGGTGGCATTCATTTCATTATCACTTTGCGGCGAAATCGGATCCTTTTCACAAGCGCTCATCATCAATGCGGCAAAAGACATCATCAACAAGCTGAGGAATTTTTTGGACTTCATGAGTTCTCCTAACAAGGTTTTAGTAAATTGACGGTTATTTCAGCTTCTATCAACGTGAAGCTTGATTCTAAATTACGCAACGCTTATGCCAGTTTGCTTAGAGCTTGAAAATAACGACTTAGGTCAGCGAGGCCTTCTTACAAAAAGAGAAAATGTCCGAGAAGGTACGAAGGGAAAGCACTGGTAAGTACAGAATAGTTGCAGAATTTCTCCGCAAACGATTTGCACTGCCGATAATGTCAAAGTAATCACAAAACTGTTGGCGCTCCATTCCTTCGAATTTTTGAGGCTTGGGGAAATTTGACCCGGCTATAAAATTTACGAAAAATAAATGCTCTTGATTCTTGTCGAGTTTTTCATTAAATTTTCAATTCATCAAGATCGGGAACACTTGCAGCTATGAACATTCTTGGCATCTCAGCATTTTATCATGACAGCGCCGCCTGTCTGGTGCGCGACGGTGAAATCGTTGCGGCGGCTCAGGAAGAGCGCTTCACCCGCAAAAAGCACGACTTCAATTTCCCCACGAACGCGATTAATTATTGCTTGCAAGCAGGCAATCTCGAGGCGTCGAAGTTGGATTACGTTGCCTTTTATGACAAACCGTTCATTAAATTTGAGCGGCTGTTGGAAACGTATCTCGCGTATGCGCCACGCGGACTCAAATCTTTTATCATGGCTATGCCCTTGTGGCTCAAGAGCAAGTTGTGGATGAAAGAGCATATCAAAAACGAGCTTGGCTTTGAAGGCAAAATTATTTTCCCCGAGCATCACGAATCGCATGCGGCTTCCGCTTTTTATCCATCGCCGTATCAAGAAGCCGCCATTCTCACCATCGACGGCGTGGGCGAGTGGTGTACCTCGAGTTACGGCATTGGCCGCGACAATCAAATCGAGCTTCTCGCCGAATTGAGATTTCCGCATTCGCTCGGTTTGCTCTATTCCGCCTTCACCTACTTCACCGGTTTCAAAGTCAATTCCGGCGAATACAAAGTCATGGGACTCGCGCCGTATGGCGAGCCGAAATACGTTGATGTCATTATGAACGAGTTGATCGATCTCAAAGCCGACGGCTCGTTCAAAATGAACATGAAATATTTCAGCTACTGCGCCGGTCTCACGATGACGAATGATCGTTTCGCCAAACTTTTCGGCGGCCCGGCGCGTAAACCGGAATCCAAATTAACCCAGCGCGAAATGGATTTGGCGCGCTCGGTGCAGGAAGTCACTGAAGAAATCATGCTGCGAATGGCGCGGCACATTCATAAAGAAACCGGCTTGAAATATCTCGTGCTCGCCGGCGGCGTCGCGCTCAATTGTGTCGGCAACGGTCGCGTTCTTCGCGAAGGCCCATTTGAGGATATTTGGATTCAACCCGCAGCGGGCGATGCCGGCGGCGCGCTCGGCGCGGCGCTTTATACGTGGTATCGCTATCTTGGCAACCAACGTCAAGCTCGCAAGGATCACCGTGATTTTCAGCACGGCTCGTATTTGGGGCCGAATTTCAGCGATGCCGAAATAGAAAAATTTTTGCAGACGAAAAACATTCCTTATAAAAAACTTTCGGATGCCGAAATTCCCGCCACCATCGCGGAGTTGATTGCGCAGGAAAACGTCATCGGCTGGTTTCAGGGCCGCATGGAATTTGGCCCGCGCGCGCTCGGTGGTCGCAGCATCATCGGCGACGCCCGCTCGCCGAAAATGCAGTCGATCATGAATTTGAAAATTAAATTTCGCGAAAGCTTCCGGCCATTTGCGCCGTCCGTGCTCGCCGAAAACGTTTCCGATTATTTTCAGCTCGACCGCGAAAGCCCGTACATGTTGCTCGTCGCGCCGGTTTTGGAAAAATGGCGAACCGGCGAAAAAGAAAACGGCGAATGGGGCATTGAAAAACTCAAACTCGTGCGCTCCACCATCCCGGCCATCACCCACGTCGATTATTCCGCGCGCATTCAAACCGTGCATCCCGAAGATCATCCGCTTTATCACGCGATGATCAAAGCTTTTCGCGACAAAACCGGTTGTCCGGTGATCATCAACACCTCGTTCAACGTCCGCGGCGAGCCTATCGTCTGCGCGCCGGAGCACGCCTACACCTGCTTCATGCGCACCAATATGGATTATCTGATCATGGGAAATTATTTGCTCGACAAGAAAGAGCAGAAAGCGCTGGAGAATGACGTAGATTGGCAGAAAGAGTTTGAGTTGGACTGATGTTCGCCCGTTAACCGGTTGACCAGTTTGCCGGTTAACATTTTAACAGGCCAACTGGTAAACAGGCTAACAGGCAAACAGTTTTATGTTACTCAATGAAATCAAATCCATCAAAGGCACAAAACCAGAGCTCCGCAAATTCGGCTTGACCATCGGCGTCTTCCTGCTCGTAATCGCCGGCTTCCTTTTCTGGAAACAACGCCCAAGTTTTCCCTATTTTGCTTACATCGGCGGCGGCTTCGCGCTGCTCGGTTTGATCGCGCCGATTCTGCTCAAACCGATTTACAAAGTTTGGATGTCATTCGCCGTGGTCATGGGATTTATCATGACCCGCGTTATTCTTACTATTCTTTACTTCGGCATGTTCACGCCGATTGGGCTCATCGCCAAACTTTTTGGCAAAGATCTGCTCGACGAACGGTGGAACAAAAATGCGATAACATATTGGGTGAAACGCCCGGCGACGTCCTTTGATCCGAAATCGGCGGAGAATATGTTTTAAAACGCAAAGCGCATAGAGCAGAGCGCGTAGCGCCAAACGCTTTGCGCTATGCACGATGCTCAATTAAGGAGGCAACCAATGAGCAAACTTTCAATCATCGGCGAATTTTGGAGCTTCATGCGCGTGCGCAAGAAATGGTGGCTGGCTCCCATCGTTCTCGTCATGCTGCTGTTGAGCTTGCTGATCGTTTTGACGCAAGGCTCCGCGCTCGCGCCGTTTATTTACACGCTCTTTTGAATTCGTTTTTTCCGGCCACGTTTCGGCGGCGACAGCATAATTTCTGTTTGCCGCCTGTCGAAATTGAGTAGAGTGCATAATTTGAGCTCGAGCAGCAAGTCGCGGCCGATAAGAGCGAGGCGTTGAGAATTTATCTTGACAAAAGGGCTTCTCGTCCAATTCTCGACGCAATACACGTCGGTTTCCAACACCACTTCTTTGCCCGAAATAGTGGTCATTTTAACCGTGATGGTTTTTGAAATAAATTCGTAGGTTTGGCTCAGATGAACTGAATTTTCGACATACTCTCTGGCGTCACGTTGAACGACTTTGTGTGCAAGGAGAAAATCATAGCTCACAAATGAGGACGCTGCGCCGGTGTCAAAATCAGCGATCAATGTGGCAGAGCCGAAATCAGAATTTAACGATAAAGGAATTGTTGGATAAAAATCATTTGCATCAATCCGATTCCATGCGGAAGAGCTTTCCTCAATTGCCAAGGCCTTGTCGTTGATGAAAATAAAAGGATATTTCCCTGTTTGCCGGCAAACTTCCATAATACGGGTTGGTTTTGGATAATCCTTTTTAGTCGTTCCCGAGGCCACGATTTGGCCGTCGACAATCATGAGCCAAAAGGCATTCAAAGAAGCGAATCTTTCTTGCAACCACTCTCTGTTCAGTTCCTTCAAGCGACGCTGCATCGCCCCACGTTCTTTGATTGAGAGCTTTTCAATTTCTTCGTAAGTAAGATTTTCACCTTTGAATTGCGACGGTTGAAGAGGAGTGGCTTTTTTCTGAAAAGACGGTAAAAGAGGATTCTCAGCTTTCGATGGCAGAACCTCTCTTTGTTTGGATTGGCGAAGAACTTCTAAAAGATAGGCCAGCGTATCAGGATTTGCCGCGACCAGCTCGCTTTTGATCGTTTCAATTATTGCATGGCTCATAAGAGAGTCCTTTGTTTTGATTTCGTTTTTTTAATATAATGTATCTTAAGAAAGAATGCAAAAGTTTTTATATATAGCGAAAAGTAAATGAACGCCAAACTTATTCTCGAGGACGGCACAACATTTTCCGGACGCGCTTTCGGCTGGACCGGTTCGGT
>Ga0247727_10020418_pt1 | contig 10134 bp, 9 predicted proteins | sample WisWelCaveWW1625_FD_202498 | JGI IMG/M metagenome (GOLD analysis project Ga0247727, IMG submission 202498) | Biofilm microbial communities from Wishing Well Cave, Virginia, United States - WW16-25 | ecosystem: Environmental > Aquatic > Deep subsurface > Groundwater > Cave microbial mat | place... | reverse complement strand
AGAGGGAAATCCTGGGATTTTTTGTAACTTCGCATCCTTTAAGCAAATTTTCAAAAATATTAAAAACCTACACTTCATCTTCTGCGACCACGCTCAATCAGTTTAAAGATCAGGAAGAGGTATCGATTGGCGGTTTAGTCCAGTCTTTGAAAGAGATTATCACCAAAAAAGGTGACAAGATGGCTTTCGTCACTTTGGAAGATTTAGACGGGACCTGTGAAATCGTTGTTTTTTCGGATCTTTACAAAAAGGCATTTGAATTGCTAGCCAAAGATACAGCTATTTTTGTGAAAGGGAGAATTAATCTTCGTGAGGATGTTGCCAAAATTGTGGCAAGTGAGATTTTACCGCTCGGCGAGGCGTCTCAAAAGTTGACGCGGGTGCTCACGATTGACCTTTCCACTGCGGGCTTGGATAAAGATACACTTCAAAGACTGCGGGATATTCTTCTGGCGCACAAAGGCAATACCCCTGTGTATTTAACCTTTAAAGATCCTCTTGGAAAGCGGACTATTCTCAGTTCCGGCGAATCCTTTCGCGTTAATTCCAGTGAAGAGCTTTTCGATGCTGTCGAAGGCATTTTGGGAGAAAGTGCCATCCACGTTAAGACCTGATTACTTTAACTGCTTATATTTCCTCAAGTTATAGCAGTGGTTTTCTTGACATGGGCGTAAAAGTTTGTTACCATTTGTCCTGTAAAGACTTATCGCATTTATTAGTTAAAAGGCGTCTTCAAGGAGGAGGTGAGGCACTCATGACTATGACAAAAAAGGATATTGTCATTAAAGTGTCTAATGAAACTAATTTAACCCAAATCGACGTCAAAAAGATTGTTCAGAAAACGCTGGATGCGATCGTGGAAAGCCTTGAAAAGGGAGAAACGGTTGAGCTTAGAAACTTCGGCGTATTCAAAGTGAAGAGTCGTAAGGGGCGGATTGGTCGTAATCCCAGGACGGGACAAGAAGTTTCTGTACCAGAAAAAAGGGTGGTCGTATTTAAACCTGGTTTAGTTCTTAAGTACAAGGTAAAATAGACGCTTCTAAAAATCGCGGGGGATAGCTCGTATGCCATTTAGTGGACGTGTGAAATGGTTCTCCAATGTTAAAGGCTATGGTTTTATTGAGCGCGAAAATGGTAGTGATGTTTTTGTTCACTACACAGCGATTCATTCCGAGGGTTACCGACGATTAGATGAAGGCGACGAGGTTATGTTTGATATTATCGAAGGCGAACGAGGACCTCTGGCTCAAAATGTTATTAAAGCGAAATCTCCACTCATTACAGCGGCAGCAGTTACCAGCTGAACAATCTTCAATTCCCACCTTGAAATTAATATTTAAAAATTGATGCGACGGTTTCTTATTGATAATAGGCAAGGGCAAGAGAGTTTACTTTGGCTTAGTCCTGAAGAAAGTCGGCACGCTGTCAAAGTGTTAAGGATGAAGCAGGGTGAAAAGATCAATGTCTTTGATTCTGAGGGCCATGAATTTGAGGCGCGAATTTCTCAGATTGATCCTAAGGGGCGAGTACAGATCGAAATTTTAACTGAAAAGAAACAGCAACGTATTTCGCAAATTAGTCTTCATGTTGCTCAAAGCTTTTTACAGAAAAGTAAAATGGATTGGATCGTAGAGAAATCATGTGAAATTGGAATTGCCTCATTGATTCCTTTAGAATCAGAATTTTCTATGGTTCATCCCAAGGGAGAGTCCATTGGAAGAATGCAAGCTCGATGGGAGCGGATTCTTCTTGAAGCTGCCAAACAAAGTGGAAATGTTGGGCGGCTCAGAATTTATGAGCCGATGGATTTAAAAACATTATTTAGCCGCCTAAAAGAATATGATTTTAAATTTTTATTTCATCCTTCTGCTTCTAACGATACCCCAAATTCGGTTTTAGAGGAGATTAAGAATCATACGAAACCTCTTAATGTAATATTGTTGATCGGCCCTGAAGGAGGATTTTCTGATCGTGAAGTTCAATGTGCTGAAGATGCAGGTGTTCGAACTGTTTGTTTAGGTCAAAATATTTTACGTGCCGAAACGGCCTTTGTGGTTTTGGCAGGTATATTCAAATTACTGACATGAAAAAAGTCATCTTTCAAACACTTGGATGTAAGGTCAATCAATATGAGACCCAGGGAATGCGAGAAAAGCTCCTCGGGGCTGGTTTCAAAGAAATTCATGAAGCAAAAGAGGCGGATCTTCTTGTTCTTAATACGTGCACGGTTACTGGCGAGGGAGACAAAAAAAGCCGCTACCTTATCCGGCGCATGCACCGTTTAAATCCAAATGCCAAGATTATTGTGACCGGGTGTTATGCTGAAAAAAACCGGGATGAGATCATTCGAATAGAAGGGGTGAGTGAGGTATTAGGACAGAATGAAAAGGACATGATTTTAGAGAGAACTCTGAAGTGCTTTGATCTTGAAAATCCTGATTTTACGTTATGCCGGGGACAGGATGATTCAGCCCAAAATGCTCGTACACGATTTGCTAATTTATCGATCTCAGATTTTGAAGGATATGCCGGTAGAGTTTTTGTCAAGGTTCAGGATGGTTGTAATCATGCCTGCTCTTTTTGCAAAGTAGTACTCGTCCGGGGCCGTTCCAGAAGCCGTGATTTATGTTCTATTGTTGAAGAAGTGAAGCGCCTAACTCAAGCGGGTTTTAGTGAAATTGTTTTGACAGGAATTCAGTTGGGTGCTTATGGAGATGATTTTGCGCCTCAGATTCCTTTGAGTAATATGGTTTCATCTTTATTGGATATCCCTGAGTTAAAGCGTATCCGGCTTTCTTCCATTGAACCCACGGATGTCACGGATGACTTGATCGCTTTGATGAAGGAATCACGCAAATTTTGTCCGCATCTTCATGTTCCAATTCAAAGTGGGGATGATCAAGTACTTCAGGCGATGAGGCGACGATATACCAGAGATTTCTATCGGGATCTTGTGAACAAGCTTAATGATGGAATTAAAGATTTTGCTTTGACAGCAGATGTCATGTGCGGTTTTCCGGGAGAAACTGAAGAACAGTTTCAGAATACTCTAGCATTGCTGGAGGAACTTAAACCGCTTAAGATTCATGCATTTCCATACAGTCGAAGAGAAGGAACTTTGGCAGCGAAATACAATAAAGAAGTTCCGGATTTTGAAATTGCATCAAGGGTGAAAAGGCTTTTTGAGCATGGCGCTCGATGGCAATCTGATTACTTAGGTAAATACCTCGGGAAATTTTTATCGGTACTTGTGGAGGAAAGACTGGAGGGGGGTAATCTTTTCAGGGGGAGAACAGTAAATTATATGTTGGTGGAATTTGAAGGCGAGGATGTGAGCTTGGGTGATTTTGTAATTGTTAAAGCAGAGACTATACTGGGAGATCGAATTTTCGGGATTCTTTTAAAGGAGGAGGCAATCCATGATTAATTCCGTCATCATTCTTGCGCAGCCAATTACTCAAAAAATTGAAATGTCTCAAGTGGGGTGGGTGGATGTTGTTTTCCTGCTTGTTGCGATTTGGGCATTGATTGCGGGATATCGAGCCGGATTTATCAAAGAATTTACAAAATTTTTTGCTGTATTGGTTGGACTTTTTCTTACATTTTCCTATTTTGAACCTGTCAGTCTGTGGATCAAACGAAACTCATTTATTCCTCAGGAAGTTGCCATTCCACTTTCTTATATTGGTATTTTGATTGTTACCATTCTCATTACATTTGCCATTCTTCAATTCCTAGGAAAACTTTTCGAAGTGAGAGTGTTCCAGCTGCTTGAGAAATTGGGGGGAATGTTGCTTGGTTTGGCCCGTTATGCTTTGATTTTAGGACTGATTACTCATTTCCTCTTCTTTTTCCCAATTCCATTCATGGAAAATTCATTTAAGACAAATTCAATCACGGGTCCTTATCTACTGACTGTGTGCACCAAGACCTTTAAGGGTCTTTCTAAATTAATTGTATTGCCAAAATGGCAAGTTGAACCTCAAATTACGATAAAATAAATGTCCAATGATCCTGTTGTTCATCAAGTCGCTTCACTCAACGATATTGTTGAAATTATTTCCGGCTATTTTCCCTTAAAGAAGGCTGGCCGAAATTTTAAGGCCTGCTGTCCGTTTCATCCGGAAAAAACACCTTCATTTATGGTGAATCCCGATCGTCAAATATTTCATTGTTTTGGATGTGGCGTGGGCGGGGATGTTTTTACATTTTTAATGAAGATCGAGAATTTGAATTTTCCTGAGGCACTTGAAAAACTAGCGAACCGCGTTCATGTGATCTTGCCTAAAAGGAGCGGAGACCGAGAAGGAGAAAAGACCAAATCTCGTAAAGAAAAACTCTATGAAATATGCCAGTTGGCAGCTCAATTTTATACCAAGAATTTCAAGGAGCCAAAAATTGGCGAGATTGCCAGGAAGTATATGGCTGGACGTGGTTTTGATTCGCAAGTTATTGAGCAGTATGGGGTTGGGTATGCTACTGAAGGCTGGCAGTCTCTCTTTGACGATCTTTCAAAGAAGGGCTACTCTACGGATCTCCTTTATGCATCAGGGCTTGTCACTAAAAACCGGGAGGGCCGGCCATTTGACCTTTTCAGAAAACGTGTTATCTTTCCCATACTGAATTCTCAGGGTAAGGTGATTGCGTTTGGCGGGCGAGCTATTTCAAACCAGGATATACCAAAGTATCTTAATTCACCGGAAACTGAGATTTTCAAGAAACGGGACGAGCTTTACGGACTTTATCAAGCCAAGAAACATGTAGATTCGGACAAGAGCCAGTTGTTTGTAGTCGAAGGCTATTTGGATCTGATCCGGCTGGTACAATCAGGATTTCTGAATTCAGTTGCAACGCTAGGTACTTCTTTAACTCAGGATCATGTGCGGTTATTGCGGCGATATGTCATGGAAGCTGTACTGGTTTATGACGGTGATCGTGCTGGAGAATCGGCGAGCATTAGAGGCATTGATGTATTTTTAGAAGAAGGGATGAATGTTAAGCTTTTATCTCTTCCGTCAGGATTGGACCCAGACGACTTTTTGAAGCAGCGTGGTCGAGAGGCTTTTCTTGAGTTGGCGTCAAAAGCACAGGATGTTTTTGATTTTAAGCTAGCGCATTTACTTAAACGATTTAATCCAAAAGATACTGTAGGGCTGGTTCGCATCACAAATGAGTTCCTTGAAATGCTTCTTAAGATTAAGAATTCTGTTCTGGTGGATCGCTACTTAAAAAAGCTTGGCGGAATTCTTGGCATTGACGAGTCTTCGTTAAGACGGGAATTTTTGAAGCTTCAGTCAAAATCATCGCCTGAGAAAGATAGAAATCAAGCAGTTCAAGGGGAAAAGGATATCCCCGCGGTTCCATTGGCGCATGAATGGACATTAATCAGTTTAGCAATTAGAGATCATAAGTACTTGGAGATTTTGTTTAAGAATTTGGATGCGCAAGATTTCAAGGACCTGGAAGCAGAGAAAATCTTCAGTTTGCTGGGAGAATACGCCTCCAAGCAGCCAGCTGAAAGGTTGACTTTAAGTATTGTTTTGTCGCAGGTCGCATCGCAGACTACGAGATCATTTTTGAGTCATCTGGCATTTTTTGATATTTCAGAAGAAGAATGTGATAAGGCTGTTGAGGACTGTCTTACGAAAATGAAACGAAAGAATTATGAAGACGAGCTCTCAAGTCTTCTTACGAAAATGAAACAGGCAGAAGTTTCTGGAGAAGAGGGAAAGGTTTTTGAATATATTCGTCAGTATCAGGCTTTAGTCGCTAAGAAAAAATTACTCTAAAAGGAGAATATTTTGGAATGGCTAAAAAAAATAAGAGCATAAAAAAAGTTAACCTAAAAGACCGGAAGAAAAGCCCAGTTAAAAAAACGATAAAAAAGACACAACCACAGGCAAAGTCTGTGAGTCCCAAAATCCCGGTTCTAAGTAAACAGTCTCAATCTGTGAAGCGCCCTCGCGCGAAATTTACGGAAGCAGATTATGAACGGGCGGTTGCCAAACTTTTAGCTTTGGGAAAGAAACAGGGCCATATTACGTATCAGCAGATTAACGATTATCTTCCTGAAGCGGTTAATTCAGTGGAAAAAATTGAGGAAGTTGTAGGGTTGCTGGCCAGCCAAAAGATTGAGCTTACCAATAAGCCGACGGAGAAATTTAAATCCAAAAATCCTAAAAGCGGAGAGTCCGGCAAAAGTGCAGATGCCTCTCAGGAGGAGGAAGAAGCAGAGGCTCCTCAAGAAGAAGACCGTGCTGCGAAAATGGATGATCCTGTCAGAATGTATCTTCGACAGATGGGGCAAATCCCACTTCTTACGCGGGAACAAGAAATTCGCCTTGCCAAGCGAATTGAAGAAGCAGAAGACAAAGTGAAGATGGCGGTTTATCAAATGGATTCTGCAAGGCAGGTCGTTCTTGAAATTGCGAACAAAATATTAAATGGCGAAATTCTGCTTGAAAATATGATTGAAGGTGAATTTCAGCAAAATCTGGAAACGCCTTTAACCAAAAGAAAATGGGCGGTGCTGACTCGCAAATTGAGAGCTAGCCGGAAGGGAACAAATTTGGTCCCCCTTCTCATGCAATTTAATCTTCATATCGAGATTGTGGAGAAGACCATTGAGGATATCCGCGATAAGGTAGACGAGTTCAGAAATAACAAAAAAGAAATTGAGCGTTTGGGGCGATCGAAGGGAAATAACAAGCGGATTGCGGAGCTGAGAGAACGAAAACGCGTTATTCAATCAGAGCTCGAAGAACCAGAAGATGATGTCATTAATCACTTGAAAAATGTGGCCAAGACGCAGAAGGAGCTGACAAGGGCCAAGAAGGATCTGGTGGCAGCCAATCTTCGTCTTGTGGTGAGCATCGCCAAAAAGTACACCAATCGTGGACTTTCATTTCTTGATCTCATCCAGGAGGGAAATATCGGATTGATGAAGGCCGTGGACAAGTTTGAATACAAGCGCGGCTATAAGTTCTCAACCTATGCAACGTGGTGGATCCGTCAGGCGATTACTCGAAGTATTGCCGATCAAGCTCGGACGATTCGTATTCCAGTCCATATGATCGAGACGATCAACAAGTTTTATCGGGCTTCGCGTCATCTGGTTCAGGAAACAGGAAGAGAACCCACTCCGGAAGAAGTGGCTCGCGTCATGAGAATGCCAATTGATAAAGTAAAAAGCATTCTCAAAATTGCTCAAGAGCCGATCAGTCTTCAAACTCCAATTGGAGATGAGGGGGACACGAGTTTCGGTGATTTTATCGAGGATAAATCAGCAGTTTCACCCGCTAATGCGACTGCTTACTCCATGCTCAAAGAGCAGATGGATGATGTCCTGGAATCTCTCACAGAGCGTGAAGAAAAAGTGCTTAGACTTCGTTTTGGTATTGGAGATGGCTATCCGCGCACACTTGAGGAAGTTGGAAAAATCTTCAACGTAACGCGTGAACGTGTCCGGCAAATCGAGGCTAAAGCGCTTCGTAAGCTTCGTCACCCTACCCGTTCCAAGAAGCTTAAAAGCTTTCTCGATATTCGTTTCAGCGAGTAAATATATACACCCCGGTGCATGCGCCGGGGTGTGTTACTTAAAAGCAGAAATTCCTGTTAAATTTTCCCCAATGATTAAAGTCTGAATTTCGTGAGTGCCTTCGTAGGTATAAACCGATTCCAAGTTCATCATGTGGCGCATAACGCTGTATTCGGGCATGATGCCATTGGCTCCAAGTATTCCGCGAGCTGTTCGAGCGATATCGAGGGCAATAGCAACATTATTCCGTTTTGCCATGCTGATTTGCTCGTAGGTGGCATGTCCCGATTCCTTAAGCTGACCAAGCCGAAAGGCGAGTAGCTGGGCTTTCGTGATTTCTGCGGCCATCCCGGCAAGTTTTTCCTGAGTGAGTTGAAAGGAACCGATAGGTTTTCCAAACTGAATTCTTGTTTTCGAATATTCCAGCGCTTTTTCAAAACAAGCCTGAGCCGCTCCGATGGCTCCCCAAGCAATTCCATAACGAGCCTGAGTGAGGCAGGAAAGAGCTGATTTCAGTCCTTGGGCATGAGGAAGAATGTTTTCTTCAGGAATTTCACAGTGATCCAGTGATAGCTCAGACGTGACTGAAGCACGAAGGGAGAGTTTACCCTTGATGTCCTTAGTACTAAATCCTGGCGTTCCTTTCTCAACGAGAAATCCACGAATGTCTCCATCCAGTTTTGCCCAAATCAATGCCACATCTGCAATCGAACCACTGGTAATCCACATCTTGTTTCCGTGAAGAACATAACTTTTTCCCTTTTTTATCGCGCTTGTGATGAGGCCTGATGGATCCGATCCAGAGTCAGGTTCAGTCAGTCCAAAACATCCTATTTTCTTTCCGTGAGCAAGTTGAGGCAGCCATTTCATTTTTTGATTTTCACTGCCGAACGCATAGATCGGATACATGACCAGGCTGCTTTGAACAGAAACAAAACTTCGAAGTGCACTGTCACCCCGTTCAAGCTCCTGCATCATCAAGCCATAGGCGAGGTCTCCTACACCCGCACAATCATAACCTTTAAGATTTGCCCCCAGAAGTCCCAGTTCAGCTAATCGGGGAATTAGATGCATTGGAAATGTAGCCTCTTCAAAATGTTTCTCAATAATAGGAAGGCATTGATTGTCTATGAATCGGCGGATTGAATCGCGAATGGCCCGTTCTTCAGGTGCCAGTAAATCATTTAAACGGTAGAAATCAAGTTCGGAAGTATTTTGTTGTGTCATATCGATTAACAGTTTAGAGAATAGAATATATTTCAGCAAGAGCTATTCAGAATATATTGCAAAAACGGTCTCAAAATGCCGATGAAATACTCTATGGAAAATGAAGATAAAAAGCACCCTCTTGATGCGCTTCAATTGATGCATACCCGAGAAGCAATTCGTGTACGGCTTAAGTTGGGTCCCAGGCACAGTTATCTCCGTGATTTCATTTATGGAGCCATTGATGGGACTGTGACAACGTTTGCGGTCGTTTCCGCAGTTGAGGGGGCAAATTTGCCGGTTGGGGTGATAATTATACTTGGGCTTGCCAATTTGTTTGGGGATGGATTTAGCATGGCAATTGGTAATTATCTGGGCACTCGTGCTGAGGACCAGTTGAGGATAAAAGCCAGGGAAATGGAAGAGTATCATATTGCAACAGTTCCTGATGGCGAAAGAGAAGAAATCCGGCAGATTTTTTCTTCGAAGGGTTTTAAAGGGGAGGATCTTGAAAGAGCAGTGAAAATTATTACATCCGATATGAAAACCTGGGTTGACACCATGCTTCAGGAAGAGTTGGGACTTCCGATTGAAGGCCCTTCCCCGATCCGAGCAGCGTTTTCCACTTTTGCTGCGTTTATTCTTGTGGGCCTTATTCCTCTCTTGGCTTATATCTTTCAATCTATTGTTCCGGGAGGATTATCGAATCCTTTTCTCTGGAGTATTATAATGACAGCCTTCGGCTTTTTTGTTGTGGGAGCACTCAAAAGCCGATATGTAGGACAAAGTTGGATTTTAGCAGGAATGGAAACGCTAATTATGGGCGGGAGTGCTGCTGGATTAGCATACCTTGTGGGGTTGCTCCTCCGCGATATTGTTAAGATATTCTAAGTTAGTTCCTGACATAAAATTTACTTCAAGTTTTAACCTACTTTACATCCCTGATTCATACTATCACCAAAGGTTTTTCTTCCAGCAATCTCAGCATTTAGGTAAGATAACTAGGTGGAGTTCCCTATGAGAAAAGAAACTATCCTAATTGTAGAAGACGAAAGTAACATTCTAGAGCTTGTTAAATATAATTTAGATAAAGAAGGATACCGCGTTCTAACTGCGATTAAAGGGGATACCGGACTTGAACTTGCTAGAAAGAATCGGCCGGATTTGATTCTGCTTGATCTGATGCTTCCAGAATTAGACGGAATTGAGATTACTAAAATTCTCAAACAAAATGAGAAGACAGCTCATATTCCGATTATTATGCTGACGGCAAAAGTCCAGGAGACTGATAAGGTCTTGGGTCTTGAACTTGGAGCGGATGATTATGTGACTAAACCTTTCAGCCCTCGTGAACTTGTTGCGCGGGTTAAGGCGGTTCTCCGTCGGCGCAA
>Ga0247727_10020417_pt1 | contig 10134 bp, 8 predicted proteins | sample WisWelCaveWW1625_FD_202498 | JGI IMG/M metagenome (GOLD analysis project Ga0247727, IMG submission 202498) | Biofilm microbial communities from Wishing Well Cave, Virginia, United States - WW16-25 | ecosystem: Environmental > Aquatic > Deep subsurface > Groundwater > Cave microbial mat | place... | reverse complement strand
CGGCCGCTGGGTGGTCCAATGGATTGCCTCTGAAAAAAAGGCGGAGAGTCAGGTCCCGGTCTCGTTTTGGTACATGAGCCTGATAGGCGGGCTCATCACACTCGCCTATGCGATCTATCGGAAAGATCCGGTCTTCATCGCAGGACAGAGCATCGGAGCTATCGTCTATATTCGCAACCTGATGCTGATCTCTCGCACGAGCCAGGCGAACCGGCCAGTCGGCCCCTCCAATCCACGAACATAATTCTTTAAGATCTAACCCGCATTATTCATGAGCGCTTCTGCTACAATCGCCGGTGTTTGGGCGAGTGGCGCGGGGCTAGGGGCGAAGACTTCCGGTCGGAACACGGCTCTTTCCTCTCGCCCCTCGCCTCGTGCCACTTGCCCCTCGCCGGGCTTCCGCGCGCATGCAGTCATCACACGATCCGAACGATTCTATGACCACGACCGACCGTTCTCACCACGCACTGCTCCTCCTGGCCCTCCTCGTCCTGTCGGGACTGTTGTTCTTCTTGGGGCTCGGCGACATGGGGTTGACCGACCGTGATGAGGGACGGAATGCCGAAGCCGGGCGCGAAATGTTCGCGTCCGGGGATCGCCTGACGCCGACGTTCAACGGTGAGCTGCGCGTCGCAAAACCGGTCTTTCTCTATTGGTTGATGGAGCCGTCGTATCGACTGTTCGGTGTCAACGAGTTCGCCGCACGGTTCCCCTCAGCCCTCTTCGGCGTGGGCTTGATCCTCATCCACTACCTGTTTCTCGTGCACCAGCGCGATCGAACTGTCGCGCTCTTCGGCGGCTTGATGCTCTTGCTCAACCTGGAAATCCTTGGACTCGGACGCATGGCGCTGACCGATAGTGTCTTGATTTTTTTCACCACGGCATCGCTGTACGGATTCTGGCTGGGACTGCATGGAACAGACGGCGCACGCCGATGGATCTGGGCGTTCTATATCGGGATGGCTGTCGCCACGCTGACGAAGGGACCGGTCGGGTTCGCCGTGCCCCTCATCGCAGCGGCACTCTACCTCACCTGGACGCGCCGGTGGCGGGATTATTGGCAGAAGGGGTTTCCCCTTGCAGGCATGCTGCTGTTCATTCTACTCGCCGCCCCCTGGTATGCGGCCATGTTCCTCGTGCATGGCGACGCCTATGCGGCGGGCGCAAAGGCCCATACGATCGGCCGATTTCTCAGTCCGATGGAAGGACACCAGGGCACGATCTTCTTCTATCTCCCAGTCGTGCTCTTAGGCTTCTTTCCTTGGAGCGCGCTCCTTCCTGTCCCGCTTTATCGCACGCTCAAAGATTGGTACCTCATACGTCGTGCGCGTACTCATCCAGATCCCACAGGAACATCCGAACTCGACCTCTTTGCCGCTCTATGGGTTGTGGGCGTCTTCGTATTCTTCACGGCCTCTGCGACCCGCCTGCCCCACTATATCGGTCCATTGTTTCCCGCCGCCGCCCTGTTGACAGCCTCGTACTGGTCCCGGTGCCTGCAAGATCCGACGACGAAAGGGATTCGCGGCTCCATTCACCTCATGATGGGGCTGGGGTATCTCTTGGCGATCGGCTTTGCCTTCCTCCCCACGCTCTACGCAACCTACGCCTCCAAGATGGTGCGGGAGTTCCCCTTGGCCGGACAGGTGGATCTCGGCAGCGGTCCCTATCTGGCTGCGACCCTGTTGTTACTCGGGATGACGATGGTGGGATATCTTGGATTGAACGACGAACGGCGCGGAGGAGCGTTCTGGGCGGCGGGGGCGACCTTGGCCGGTCTGGTTCTGATCGTCATCGTAATCGCGACTCCGCACATCAATCGATATGTGGTCGCGCCCCCGCAGGAACTCGCCTATGCCGCTGGACTGAATCTGGATCGCCAGGATCAATTCATTGCGTATGGCACCACGAGACCGTCGTCTGTATTTTACGCGAAACGCAAGACGCTCTTCGTACCCATTGGGGAGGAGGATAAGATACGGGCGGCCCTGAAAGAGTCAAAGAGAGTGATGATCCTATTGCCGGAGAGCGCACAATCGAAGTTGCCGGCGGAAGCAAGTGGGCTGGTTCCCATTCTCAAACGCTACGGCTACCTGCTGCTGGCCAACCAGCCGATGGTGACGATTCCAGAAGGTGCAACCTCGCCACCTCCCCCCAGCATTCTCGGCCATTGAACGGTTCATCTGGTCTGTTCGGTCTGTCTGGTTAGTCTGGTTCAACCAGACTAACCAAAGAAACCAGACTACATCGGGACAATGCCTTTCAGGACATAGCTCGCCCCCAACACCAACAGCATGGCCGCGACGAACAGACCCTCCGCCATGGCCGCCCATAACCCCACATGACCCTTCGCCATGGACTCGACCTGACCTGGAAGCCCATCCAACCAATGTGCAGCACAGACGAGCAGCACGATGGCCGTGACAAATAGGGAGCCGGTCGTCATCCCTAACCCCAGTCCCACGAGACCGCGAGCCAGCGGTCCGGACAGCCAGGCCGGGTACCATGACGGCTGCACCGTCAACAAGACATGGCACACGAGTCCCGTCAGGGTAAGCAACAGGCCGCCCCACAAGAGCTGTTGGAACGGCCAAGCCTCCGAAGGGAGATGCACGATCGTCCAGACAAGCGCGAGCGTCGCCACAAAAAATGGCGTCATCCGACAGACAGCCATTCCAGCCGATGAGCGCCATTCGCGCCAGGGATGGGCCGCAATCACTCCCATGATACAGCCGAGAACCGCTCCTCCGGCCACGTCGGTTAGATAATGAGACCCGCGGACAATCCGACTGGCGGCTATGGCCGCTGCCGCAGCGAGAATGGGCCATCTCGCACGCGGGAACTTTATGGCCAGCACGGTTGCGACCGCGAACGCTGCTGCCGCATGCCCGGACGGAAACGAGTCCCATCCGCTCCCGGCGGCTGGGGAAAATTCTGGGTTGCCGGCATGCATGAACTTGGGCCTGGGGCGGCCAATGACATGTTTCAAAATATTGGCGTTCAACGCGGCGAGGCCGTGAGCGATGAGACTCTGCCAGCCGGCGTCTTTCCACTGCGGATGTTTCAATCCATACCCGACCGCCAGCAGCACGAGGCTCAGGATCACCAGAGACTCCCCCTTGCCGAGGCGGTCACCGATATCGCTGAGCTGAGCCAGCCAGGGATTGGCGAGGTGGTCCATGTGAAAGTCGTTGAGGGAACGGATGAACCGAGTCAGCGGCACATCCCACTCCCACAACCCCACGAACGCAAGGATGAGCGCGCAGACGGAGAAGAGGACGGCTGCAACAGGCGTGAATCGTGAGTCGTGAATCGCTGGAAAGCCATGAGAATCGGTCTGCACGTTTAACGACTCATGTTCAACGATTAACGGCTTCAGGGAACCCAGTCGGCGAGAAAGACATTGAACTCACCAGGCGTCTTGGCCTGGCGATCCGACACCCAGACCAGGCTGGTACCATCCGGCGAGAACATGGGAAAACTGTTGAATTGTCCATCGAACGTGAGCCGCTCGAGGCCTTGGCCATCCTCACCGATCGCGTAGAGATGAAAACTTGGTCGGCCTCCTTCGCCTTTCGTTTCGATATTCGATGAGAAGATGATCCTCTTACCATCGGGAAAATAGAAAGGCGAAAAATTCGAGGCGCCGTTTGACGTGATCGGCCGCTGGCTGCTTCCATCCGCATTCATCACAAAAATTTCAAGTTGCCCCGGCTCCACCAGCCGCTGGTTGAGCAAGTCTTTGTACTTGTCAATCTCCGCCTGATCGGTGGGATGGGACGCCCGGTAGACGATGCGCTTGCTGTCCGGCGAAAAGAACGCCCCGCCGTCGTAGCCGAGCTCGTTCGTCAGCCGCCGGGGGTTCGAGCCATCGAGATTCATGGCATAGAGATCCAGGTCCCCATCTTTGACTGACGTCCAGACGATCGTCTTGCCGTCCGGCGACACGGTCGCTTCCGCATCGTAGCCCGGCGTGGAGGTCAGCCGCTGCATCTCCTGTCCATCAATGCGGACCGCATAGAGATCGTAGTCGTCCAAGGCCCAGCGGTAGGCCCTGTCCCGCCTCGGTTTCGGCGGACAGTTCGGCCCCGACGCATGGGTCGACGAGTAGAGCACTCGGCGATCGCCCGGGAAAAAATATCCGCATGTCGTAGCGCCCGTGCCGGTGCTCACCAATCGAACGGTGTCACTGTCCAGATCCATCACGTACATCTGATAACAACCCAGCCCGGCGTCGGCCGGTGTAAGCGTGGCCGCGAATGTGTCTTTCATCCAATTGTTCGTGGATTGGAAAATCAATTTGTTCCCGCTGAAGGAAAAGTAGGCTTCGGCATTTTGCCGGCCCACCGTCAGCTGGCGAATATTCTTCAGGTGTCGCTCAGCCTGGTGAGCGGGAACCGCCGGAGCCTTCGACGCAAGGCCCTCTGCCTGTCCCGTCTGCTCACACAGCAACAGAAAAACGAGTCCGATCACGCACCACTTACCGAATGGGATTGCTTGCATCGAGACGCACCTCCGTACGATCGCTCGCGTGTGGCCACTCCCCGCGGGTGACCACCGCTCCATCCTTGAACAACACGAAACTATTCCACCCGTAAAAAAAGAGCAGCCGCGCCACCTTCGCCACGGCCTGCGGCGTGGCCGCATACAGCACCGTCACGACGCTGCCTGGACGATCGACCCGATGGCAACTGACCAGCAAGGCCAGCCCCGGCCCTTCGTGCTCTGTGCCCATCACGGTGACACCCCTGTCGTTCAGGGTCGCACGCTCACCGCAGTGATTGGCCAGGATCGATTGAATCCCGGAACGGGATTCCGGGCCGCCCAATACTAACACCGAACCTTCCTGAGGCAACAGCCCATCCTGAGCCATCGAAGCGATCACCGTTCGCTCGCCGATCGGTTTCTGCTGCTCCTGGGTTTCGATGCGCGTGACCACATCCCGAAACGGTGAGGGATGGCCTGGCTCATCCGTAAACGCCGTCAGCACTGATCGCCGCCGATCGGTGACATAGTGATTGAGCACCGGCGACAACGATTGCCGGGCGATCCGTCGGACGGTCATGAACTCGGGATCGAGATCGATCGCGATCGGTCGAGCGGGCAAGGTAACGGTGATCGTCTCGCGCAGCAAACGCAGCGGCACTGTCAGAGTTTGCTCATGGTCACCTTCCATGCGAATCAGCAGCTGAAGGGGAAGACGAAAGGGTTTGTTCGATTGGACGATCGTGGTCTCCAGCTGAAAGGGCTGCGCCGGCTCCCCTGCCACTGGATGGGCGACGGCCTCCGGCAACGACAGCACCGGTGCCCCCTCCTGTTCCACCCATTGCGCGAAAAACCACCGGAGATCCTGGCGGCTCTCTTCCGTAAAGACTCGCTCAAGGTCGCGCCATTCTGCATGCCTGCCACGATATTGCGCCACCAAGCTCGTAAGGGCCCGCCAGAACGTCTTCTCTCCCACCTCCTGGCGCAGGAGGTGAAACAGCATGGCGGCCTTTTGATAGCCGATAGCATTGTCATGCTCATCTTGTTTCTGCGTGAATTGCGCGACCGGATAGTCCCGCTCCGGGGGCACGTGGAGATTGTAGCCCTGCACCATCAGACGGCGTTGGTCCTGCGCCTGTGCGCGATCTCCCGTCAGTTCGTGCCAGTAATAATTGGCCAGGTAAGTCGTCAGACCTTCCACCCAATTCCCGCGTTCGGCGCGATTGAAGACCGCATTGCCGATCCACGAATGCACGATCTCGTGGCCGAGCGCGTAGGGTTGCACATAATGCCGCTTAATGATGCCGCTACCCAGCAGTGTGAACGAGGGCATACCGAGCCCACTCGCAAAGAAATTCTCCACTACGGCGAACTTCTCGAACGGATAGGGGCCCAGCAGAGGGATATAGGCGTCCAGGTAGCGCGCAGTGGCATCGAGGTATTCCTCGGCCAGATGCGCATCGTCGGGGAATAGATAAGTCGAGAGCCGAATCCTCTGACCGGTCTTGGCCGTCCAGTCGCGAGACGATGTGACAAATGTATTCGCCACGAGCGTAACGGCCTCGCTCGGCTGCGTCACGGCCCATTCCGTCATCACCATCAGATCGCTGCGACAGAGCCCGGCGGGACAGGCGCGCGATCCACCAGCCTTCCCTTGGGTCACGGCGGTCCACCCAGTTGGCACGGCGACCAGCAGCGCATAGGTGCTGAGTGATTCCGGAATATCGGGATACCAGTAGCTCTCGCTGCTCACATAGACGCCTTCCGGCCCGATATGTCCTGCGGTCTCACTGGGCGTTACAAAACGAAGATGGCGCGGATCTCGCGGCGGATCGTTGATGACGCCATGATAGTGAACATCCAGCGTCACCAGTCCGGCAGCCACGACCTGCGAGGGAATGGTAACCTGTTGCGCCGACTCCGGCGCGGAACCATGCTCGAGTTCAAACGGCACATCGCGAATCAGGGATTCCGTCCCGGCCGATTCTTGTACGAGTGCAATGTGGTCGATCTGGAGCGTGGGGGCGAGAGAGAAACGAATCGAAGTCTGTGACTCCGGCACCTCAATGGTCAGCCGGTCCTTAGCAATGAGGGCATGTTGCTCTGGGACGATCTGGACGAATAACTCGTGATGCCGAATGACGACTCGCGGCAGAACTGGGTCGGCTGCGCAGGCGATACCTAGAACCCCGTGGCTGAGGAGCGCGACGAGACACAGACAGGGGAAAGAGACAATCCTGCTTCCGATTGGCATCGGAAGAGTTTTAGCATTCGCGACAGACGAGCACAAGCTGGATGGACATCAGCAATTGCTCCAAGTCGATCGGCTTCCCGATGACTTCTTGTGGCTCCACGGCCCAGGCTTCATCGAGACTCTCTTCGTCGTGACTCCCGGTGATGATAATCACCCCACCGCGGTATTCGCGTTGGCGGAGTTGCCGGAGCACCTCGACGCCGTCCATGCCGGGCATGAACAGGTCGAGAAGGATCAGGTCGGGGGGCGTTTGTTCCACCATCGAGAGGGCTTCAGGGCCGTCTTTCACGCCGAGTGCCCGATAGCCGCGGAGGCTGAGAAACTGAACGAGCAAGTCGCGGACCAACGGCTCATCGTCGACGACAAGAATGGATTCCCCCGTATCGGCCACGGCTGCGCTGCCCGCTACCGGCAGAGCGGGAACGGATTTAGCTGGAACCTGTACTACCCGGTTGACGCATTCGACCAGCACATCAAGCGACAAGCCCTTTCGGATAAAATCGGTAACGCGTAATCCCCGCGCTTGATTTTCCTGCTCCTCGGTCGCTCCGCCACCCAGGATGATCACCGGTGCATGGGGATCGTAGGCGCGGATTTCTTTGAGGACGGTCAAGCCATCCATTTCAGGCATGCGAAGATCAAGAATGGTGACGCGCGGGGCCTGCAGGCGGAAGAGGGTCAGGCCTTCGATCCCGCTCGTCGCCGACAGCACCTGATACCCATGTCGGGTAAAGACGGACTGGATCAGTTCGCAGTTCATGCGGTCGTCGTCGATAACCAGAATCTTGATCATATATCAGCCTCAAGGGCAGGGAAGTGCGGCTCGCGCTAGCAGGATGCTGGTTAATTAGAAACCTTAGCCTAACACAGACGATGCCGGCGGAGAAGAAAATGACGGGATCTCACCGGGGTTTATGCAGAGGGCGAGGCTGTCGTCCCGAGAAGCGCGTCCACAAACGCGTCGCTCTGAAAATCCTGCAGATCATCGACCGACTCCCCGACTCCGATGAGTCTCACAGGCAGCTTGAGTTCCTCGGCAATCGCGACGACGATCCCTCCGCGAGCGGTGCCGTCGAGCTTCGTCAGGACCAAGCCGGTGACGCCGACCGCTTGATGGAATTGACGGGCTTGGGACAGCGCGTTCTGCCCGACCGTGGCGTCCAGCACGAGGAGCACTTCGTGCGGTGCACCAGGACATTCCCCCGCGATGACGCGCGTGATCTTGCGGAGTTCATCCATGAGATTCGATTTCGTGTGCAGCCGGCCGGCCGTATCGATCAGGACCACGTCCACCTGCCGGGCCTTCGCGGCGGTCATCCCATCGAATGCCACGGCGGCGGGATCGGCTCCGTGGCGGTGACGGATCACATCGACACCGACTCGGTCGGCCCAGACTTGCAGCTGATCGATCGCCGCTGCGCGAAAGGTATCGGCAGCCACCAGCAACGGGACCTTCCCTGCCTGCACAAGCCGTTGCGCGATTTTGGCAATCGTGGTCGTCTTACCCACACCGTTCACGCCCACCGCCAGGATGACGAAGGGCTTGGGACCTTTCTCGATCAGAGACTCCAACGATAGCCCTTGCACGGGCGTCAGCACATCGAGCAAGGTATCCCGCAATACCGTATGCACCCGACCGGGTTGTGAGGCATCGGTTCCTTGAAGCTGTTTCTTGAGGCGCTCCATTACGCGATCCACGACGCGGGTACCGAGATCGGAGGCAATGAGGGCCGCTTCGAATTCCTCCAAAAGGGCAGGATCCGCCGCACGGCCAAGCAGCCGATCCAAAGACCCGCGAACGACATCGCGCGTTTTGGTAAGCCCGTCACTCAGTCGCTCCAGCCATCCCATAGATCTACTCGTGATGCGTTCGATTCACTAGCAGGATGCTGAAAAAGTCCGCCAGTGCGGAGAAGGTTGAGGTTCAGGCTAAGGTTGAGGCTAAGATGAGAATATCGGATCTTCACTCAACCTAAACCTCGACCTCAGCCTGACCGTTTCGGCAACCGCGCGATCGACCGCAGTATCATCCGTTCACGACGATGCATCCGGCGCGCTTCTTTCTCACTCCGCTCATGATCGTAGCCGCAGAGATGTAGAATGCCGTGGACCAGCAACCAGGTGAGTTCCTCGTCCAAGGGCCGTCCGGCCTCTTTCGCCTGTCGCCACGCCGTGGGCACCGAGATCACCACATCCCCCAACATATCCGGCGTGAGGCGTGAGGCGTGAGGCGTGAAGGCTTCCCGCATGGCAAATGCCAACACGTCGGTCGTGCGATCCTTGCCCCGATACCGGCGATTGAGACCCCGCATCCGCTGATCGCCCACGAACATGATGCCCAGCTCCGCCGACGTTTCCCCAAGATCTGAAAGAATCGCCCGTGCCAGTCGTTCCATGTGCGCCTGGTCAATCGTCACACATCGAACCTGACTCTGCATGTTGACCGACATTAGCAGGCTGTGGAAAAACTATTGTGGCATGCAGAACACCCCATGGCCCACGGGTCATGGACAACAGATGAATATCCCGCAGGATGCTCAAACAGGCCAGACTTCTCGCCTGCCCAACCCCGGCGCGCCGAGACGAGCCTTGTCCCCAGCAAGCCCGCAGCAAGCGAAGAGGTGAGGCGTACGCTTCGGCACGTGGAGCCTCTGAGCGCAGAGAGAACGACGCTGGCAGACTGTTTCAGCATCCTGTTAATGCGACTGGCCCCAAGGGTCCGTGAGGGGGGAAGAAGGGGTGGCATGCTTCGGCTGCTTATTATGCGGTGCCGGAGACGGTCGACGTCCCGCCACGCCGGATGAGGTGCCGGAAGACTGAGTGGGGCTCTGATGCTGATCGTAGGCTTTGATAATGTCCTGCACCAACTTGTGACGGACCACGTCCCGCTCGTCGAAATAGACGAATTCGATGCCCTCGACGTCGCGCAGAATCTCCCGTACCTCGATCAGGCCGGAAACCCGTTCGGGCGGCAGATCCACCTGGGTAATATCGCCGGTGACGACCACCTTGGAATGGAACCCGAGTCGCGTCAGGAACATCTTCATTTGTTCCGCGGTCGCATTTTGCGCTTCGTCGAGAATGACGAACGAATCGTTCAACGTACGGCCTCGCATAAAACCGAGTGGCGCGATCTCGATGTCGCCCCGCTCAATCGCGCGCGCAGCCCGTTCCATATCCATCATGTCGAAAAGCGCGTCGTACAAAGGGCGGAGATAGGGATTCACTTTGGCATACATATCGCCCGGCAGGAACCCGAGCTTCTCGCCCGCCTCAACAGCCGGCCGCGCGAGAATGATGCGGCTCACTTCTTTCTTCAGCAACGCGCTCACCGCCATCGCCATCGCCAGATAGGTCTTACCCGTCCCGGCCGGGCCGATCCCGATCACGATGTC
>Ga0247727_10020416_pt1 | contig 10134 bp, 12 predicted proteins | sample WisWelCaveWW1625_FD_202498 | JGI IMG/M metagenome (GOLD analysis project Ga0247727, IMG submission 202498) | Biofilm microbial communities from Wishing Well Cave, Virginia, United States - WW16-25 | ecosystem: Environmental > Aquatic > Deep subsurface > Groundwater > Cave microbial mat | place... | reverse complement strand
CCCGCTCGGCCAGCCGTAGGCCGCCGCCACGGCCCGCTACACTTCTGCCTCCCCGGGGCTATAGCTCAGCTGGGAGAGCGCCTGGATCGCACCCAGGAGGTCGGCGGTTCGAGCCCGCCTAGCTCCACTTCGTTACGAATGGCACTTGCCGCCTTCTTAGCGGGCTCCGTCTATCACAACAAGGTCACCGCCTTGCGCCTCGCGACTGCCAACGAACGTGTCCGCCGCTATCGCGTCGTTGGCGCTAGGGCACTTTCGCGGCCAGCTTGCGTGGCAACGTGCCCGGGAATGCACCCTGCCCGAGCGTGCCGTCGGCGTCCTTCCACACCGCGCTCACACGATCGCGCACCGCTCCGCCAGGCCCCCCGTTATCGACTGCGTGCCAGAGGAAATCCTCGCCCAGTGTGGGCGTGGGAGTGTTATCGACGGTGATGACTCCGCCGAGCACGACCGCGTTTCCGATAGCGGAGATGCAAGTGATCCGCGCCTCGACCAGGAGCTCACTGGTGTCATTCCGGCCGAGGTGGAATTTCCCCGACGCTCCATCCCGAGTTCCGTGCACATCAAAGCTGGCGTCACGCGGCGGAATGGGCAGCATGCCTGTCCCGCCGAAGTTGCCTTCGCTGTGGTATCCGCCGAACACGCGATCCTCCCGTACAGGGCTCGTATCGTCGGATGACGCGATGCCCACAACCCCGAGCATCGCGAGACCCGTGACTGCAAACACGAATACCCGCCTCATCGGTCTGTCCCTCTTCCCTTGTTCTGATTGACACAAGGACCGTATGCTGGCCGCGATTCTCAACGAGCGAGCTTGCTTATTCGCTTGCCCGACAGAGCTTGATCGTAGAACTCGACCTCATCGATGGCTGCGTTTGCCCTTTGGGAGGCGCAGCCTCCATGGTGACCGATCTGCGGAGCCGTCGTCGTTGTGGCGAGCAAGGGCTCGCTCCGCGCCAGTTGACCGACCAATTGGCCATCGAGGTACACCTTCATCATCGAGCCGTCAAAGGTGCCGGCCACGTGGTGGAACTGGCCGTCGTCGGGCACGGTCGCGGCGCTTGGACCGGCGTTCGCTCTGTCGATACTCCCGTCAGCTCTGCTCAGGGCCAACACGACGGCGCCGTAGACGTCATGGGCATCGCCCTTATTCACCGCGAGTTGGTAGGCGACACCTGCCGAACTGCAGCCATCGCGTTTGGTAAGGATCGTGTCCCACAGATTGAAGGCGGAATAGTTGGGTTTTATCCAGGCGGCGATCGTAATCTGGCCACTGGGAGGGAACAGGTTTGCGGAATTCGGCAAGTCGATGTAGGCGCCTCCCGAGCCATCGAACCTGAATGCCTGTCCCACCTTCCCGCTAACGAAGCTCACACCACTTTGCAGCGTGCCGTGGTTGCTATCCACGCTGTCATTGGCGTTGCCCTCCCCCGACCAACGGCTGACCAGATCCTTCTTAACCGCCGAGACATCGGCCGTAGGCATTGCGAGTACCGCCGCAAGTAGAAACACGGTGCATGCGACCAGCTTCTTGAGACTGACCGTACGACTGATGCCGTCAGGAGTCATTCCACGCCTCCTTCTCATAGGCCCACGCTCGGGAGTTAGCGGATGCGAGCCGGCGCTCGTTGCACGAGTAGCTCGCGGCACGCGCAAATGCCATCGCGTCACCAACCCACCTCATGCCGCAGAAGAGCAAACGCCGCGCCCCTCTCCCGTTGAACGTGACAGAAGTTACTACCTTGAGGCGATCTCGTCAAAAGGCGCTCGCTTGGGCGTCGGGTGGAAGGTGTCCGCAGCTTCTTCGAGAAGCGCCCGGATCGCCTCGAGCCGGTTGTAGTAGCGTCTGGCTAGCTGCATCACTGAAAGGACTGCAAGGCGCTGAGATCAAGATCGCGAGGTCGAACATGCCGGTCGGCTCGGCGCTCGCGCACACTTCGTCCAGCGCGTCGATCGCACATAAGCGGCATGACGGCGCATGTGCTCGCCTCAGTCACGTCCGGCGCCGGAGTTGTCGTCGGCGCTCTGAGCCTGGTCGGAGCGAGAATCGCGATCGCCGCGAGCGAGCTTCCGAGCGGAGACCCGGTGGTCGCGAAGACGCTCTTCGTGTACGGATGGGACTACTACACGGTGGTCGCCGCGCCGGCGACCGCGGCTGTCGTGGCGACGGCGATCGGAGTGTTGCGCGGCGCGGCTCTGCCACGCTGGTTCGGATGGTTCAGCCTCGTCGTTGCGGCGCTCCTCGTCGGGCTTCTCGTGGGCAGAACGGCCGGACTCGGAACGATGGCGTTCCTCCTCTGGGCACTCGTCGCCTCGATAGCCATGCTGCGTCCCCGCCCGGGCTAGGCGCGCAGCGCCACCTCGCGACCCCGTGGGCCGGCCACGATGGACCGCCGGAGCTTTTCCATTTCGCCGGTCTCGATTATCTCGTGCTCGAGCCATCGATCCATGTCATGCGGACGGCGGCCGCCAGCGTCAGGGACTCGGGCCGGGTTCCTGCGCCCCCTCGGGTGGATCGTTCTGCACTGAGGGCCTGTCGGGGCGTTTGCGCACGATGCGCAATCGCCGCGATCCCACTCGTACGGCCACGTGTTGCTCGAACGCGACCGATACCGTCTTCCCGGTACGAACGTCTTCGAGGTAGAGATAGCGTGGTCTGACGCTGACGGGATCGACGCCACGAACGTAGTGTCGCCGGCCGCCGTATATCACGATGTCGCCGAGATCCATCTGCCGAGGCGCCCCGGCGGCCCGGACGCTGACTAAGTCTTCGGCAGGGCCGAGGCGGAGGGCGATCCCTCGCGCAAGGCCCCGATTACACAACCAATTTTCGGGGGCCGGATTGCGAGGCGCTGTGATCGTCGCCGGCCGCGATCGAGGCGATCGGACACGACCTTCAGTGAATGGAGGTAGGCGGGCTCGAGCCGCCGACCTCCTGCGCTGGAGCCTCTGGCCGCGGCTGGGGATTCCGTCACTCTCGTCTCCCAAACCGTCCGGGATCTCGACTTCGGCTCGGAGATCGAGCTCGACGAACGCCGCGAGCCCGAGCTCCGCGGCGTCCCCGGACGCTGGCGGTTGTACTCGGTAGCCGCGCTGCCCTGACGTCGCGCCCCTCGCAACGAGCCGGCTAGAGCCGCGGTCCGAGGAGCTGCCAGGTCTCGACCTTGCCCTTGCCTTTTGACGTCGACGAGCCCGAGCGGCTCGGTCGCGAAGTCGTCTCGCACGAGCTCCCAGGTGGCTCGCGTGATCTGGATGGTGTCGGGAACGCCGTGCGACTCCATGCGGCTTGCCATGTTCACGGTGTCTCCCCAGAGGTCGTAGAGAAAGCGCCGCTTGCCGATGACCCCGGCCACGACCGGGCCCGAGCTGATGCCTATACGCAGCCGATCGGCCTCGCCGGCCGGGATGCAGCCCTGAGCGCACTCGCGCATCTCGAGCGCGACGCGCACGAGCGCATGCGCGTGATCGTCACGCGGGGTGGGAACCCCGGCCGCGACCATGTAGCAATCGCCGATGGTCTTGATCTTCTCGACACCATGACGATCGGCCACCTCGTCGAACGAGGTGAAGAGCCGATCGAGCACAGCTACCACTTCACGTGCGTCGAGGCGACTGCTCATAGGCGTAAAGTCGACGACGTCCGCGAACAGGATGCTCGCTGACTCGAAGTGATCTGCGATGGCCTGCGGCTCAGCCTGGAGACGGCGCGCGATCTCGTCGGGCAGGATGTTCGAGAGGAGGGTCTCGACGCGTCGCTGCGCGGCTTCGCGCTGTCGAGCGAACGTGACGAGCAACGTGAACGCGACGAGCGAGACACCCGCGATGTTGAGAGCGGCGAGTGCGAGCACCGCATCGTCCGGCATCTCTGCGGCATCGGGGCGGACGACGCGCGCGAGCGGGATCGTCACGACGACCAGCACGAGGAACGCGACGAACCACGCCCACGCCCTGCGCGGGCTGTCGAGCACGACGAGAGCGCTGATCGACGCAAGCGTGTAGGCCCACGGGAGCAGGGCCGCACCTCCTTCGCGGAGCCCCCAGTAGAGAGCGCCCCAGATCACACCCGCAGGCAGCACCATGAGCGCGACGCCGACGAGCAGGCGCTTCCGTTCCCGAACGTCCAGAGAGTCGCGCGTGTCGAAGCCGGCGCTCATCGCGCGGTCGGCGAGCCTCCTCAACCGGTCCGCGCGCACGTGACAATGCTAGTCGCGCCTTCGCGAGCCATCCCGCTGACCGCTCGGCGCAGAGCCTCCCGGCAGAGGGACACAGGCGCGCAGGTACGTTCCGCGGGGCATGCCCGCGCACGCGCTCACGTACCTGAGTCGACCGGCGACCGGAGAGCCGGACGGCCTCCTCGTGCTCTTCCACGGGCGCGGAGCCGACGAGCGAGATCTCTATCCGTTGCTCGACCTGCTCGACCCGCAACGACGCCTCCTCGGTATCACGCCGCGCGGGCCTCTCCACCTCCCTCCTGGAGGCGCGCACTGGTACGCGGTGCACGAGATCGGCTTCCCGGAGCCCACGACATTCTCGGCGACGTTTTCGCAGGCGAGCTCCTGGCTCGACCAGCTGGCCGGGGAGACGGGAATCGCTCCCGGACGCACGATCCTCGGCGGCTTCTCGCAAGGCGCGGTGATGACGTTCGCGCTCGGCCTCGGCGCGGGACGACCCCGTCCGGCCGGGCTCATCGCGCTCAGCGGGTTCCTGCCCACGGTCGCCGGCTTCGAGCTCGACCTGGAGTCGCCGCTTCCCCACATCGCGATCGGACACGGCGCGCTCGATCCGGTGATCTCCGTCGAGTGGAGCCGGCAGGCGAAGCAGGTGCTCGAAGAGGCCGGCGCAGACCCGCTCTACCGCGAGTCGCCGCACATGGGCCATTCCATCGATCCCGGGCTTCTCGGGGAGCTTCCGGGGTGGGTCGCTCGAGTGCTGCCGTGATCCTCGCAACGGGCGCGGAGATGCGGGTGACCGGTCCCACGGACCTGTGCGCGGTCGTGTGCGTGAACGGCGGCCAGGCGCGCGAGGTCGAGGGAACCTGGAGCGCATCGATCGAGTGGCTCGTGACGCACCTCGCGACGAGGCTCCCGGGCGTCGGCTTCGCGGAGGTCAGGTACCGCGTGAAGTCGTGGAAGCGGCTCGAATCGTGCTTCGAGGACGCGCGTGCCGCGGTTCGCGAGGTCGGAGCGCCGCGAACGATGCTCCTCGGGTTCTCGATGGGCGGTGCCATATCCATCGGCATCGCCGATGAGCCGGGTGTCGAAGGCGTGATCGGCCTTGCACCGTGGATCCCGGACGAGCTCGACGTGTCGCGCCTCCACGGGAAGCGGCTCGGCGTCTTCCACGGCGCCCTCGACCGGTGGCTGCCGGGGATCCCCGGCGTCTCACCCGGTCATTCGCGCAAAGGGTTCGAGCGCGCACGAGCGCGAGGCGCCGACGGCCGCTACGTCCTGATCTCGGGCGGCGTTCACGGGATGGCGCTGCGCGCGCCCTGGGGCGGCCTCGTCACCCTCCCCCGTGCCGACCGTTGGGCCGAGCTCGTCGAGGAAGAGCTCCGCCGCTTCCCCGAAGCAGCTTAGGCCTGCGCGACGAGCGCTTCGACCGTCTCGTCCCGCCCGCGAAGCGTGAGCGTGCGCGCCTCGAGCCCGTCCAGCTCGAGACCCGCTGCGTCTGCGGCCGCCCGACTCACGAGAATCTCTCCCGCACGCGCCGAGGACGCGAGTCGAGCAGTCGTGTTCACGGCGTCGCCGACTGCCGTGAAGTCGCAGGCGTCTCCCTGACCGACGCGGCCGACGTACGCGACGCCGGTATGCACGCCGGCTCCGACCGGAAGCCACGGCTCGGCTCCGTCGTTCCCGGTCTCCCGTAACAGCTCCTGCGCTGCGCTTACCGCTCGCGTCGCATGGTCTTCACCGGCAAAGCCGGGGATGAACAGTGCGACGACCTCGTCCCCGACGAACTTGTCGACCAGCCCATTCCACTCGTCGACGGCACGTGCAGCAGTCCCGTAAAAGCGCGAGATCAGCTGCGAGAACTCCCGCGCCGGAATGCGTTCGGCGAGAGCCGTCGATCCGCGCACGTCCGCGAACAAGAGGGAGAGCTCGACCTCGGCGCCTCCGGGGTGCTTGTCGACGGAGCGAAAGCAGTGTCGGCAGAGGCGGCGGTTCAGTCGAGACGGCCCGAAGCCCACGAGCTTCAACGCGAAGCTTCCCGGCGGCTTGAGCGGGGCGAGGCAGAGCTTGCAGCGCGGCGCGCCCGGGATCCAGCCGACGAGCGTCCGAATCGTGTTGAGGCCACGCGCCTCGCCCATCAGGATCGCCCGCCATTCGTCCTCGTGCTCGTGGTCGTGTGCCGCCGGTTCGATCATCGAGTGCACATTCTGGTCATTTGTGGAATTCCGCGAGCCGCTCGGCCTCGTCGCGTACCTCCCGCATCGCCGCGGGATCGAGCCGCTCAAACGGCTCGATCGTCACCTTGCCTTCCTCGTATCGCCACGTTCCGGCGACGGCGCCGTCGACGAGGAACGTCGGCACCGACGGAGGATTCTTCGTGTTGAAGACGAGCGGGCGGAATCGCTCGGGCAGGATCCCGGTTCGCCGCGCGTGGACGAGCAACGCAGCGTCCCACGTAGGCAGGAAGCGCACCGGCGCTGGCGTTTCGGGATCCGGAAGGGGCGCGCGCGGGAGATCGAGCAGCTCCTTCCCGTCCTCGTCCCGGAACCGCGGTAGCGAGAGCCGCTCGAGCGCTGGTGCAAGGTCGCCCACCTTCTTCAGGCCCGCCCAGGACGCAATGTCCGAGCGTGGCGCGGGCCCGAACCCGGCGAGATAGCGGCGCACGAGGTGGTCGAGCGCATCGTCGGCTTCGTCGTCCGCCGGCCCGATCCAACTCTCAGCCGTCTGGAAGAGATGCGCGCGACGCTGCTCCCAGGTTCCGGAAGGCGGAACCCGCACGAGCTCGAGCCACGGCCCGACCATGCCCCATCCCCGACCGACGACCGCGACGAGCTCCTCGTGACGCCGCGGTCCGCCGGCCAACAGTGCGCGAAGCTCGTTGGCCTGACGCTCGAGCTCGAGCTCGTCCGGCCGCGGCTTGTGCACGCGTAACCACCATTCGCGCTGCGCAGCGCGAATCGCCACCGCAAGGGGCCAGAAGTCGCCCTTCGAGACGATGTGGATCGTCGATCGCAGGAGCGTCGCCTGAACGACGGTGCGGCGCTCGAGCGCGCGCGTCAGATCCTCCCGCCGGAAGCCCTCGAGGCACGACCATAACCGGATGTATGCGTTCGGCGCGTACTGATCCTGGATGCCTGCGATTCGTTCGAGCGCGCGCGGGATCGGCAGCTGCACGCGTTCGAGAAGCAACTGGCGTGCGAGGAGCGCCCGGTTCAGCTCGCGCTGCGAGAGAGTGCGCTCCGCCATCGGCCGACCGTAGCCGACGGGCGCGCGAGCGACACGCCCTGCGCCGTGGCGATGCCACCGACGACGAGCGCCCCGCCGAGCGCGAGCCAGATCGTGACCGGCTCGCCCAGGAAGATCGCCCCGAACGCGACGGCGAGCGGGGGGATCGCGTAGCTGTACGAGATCGCCCGGGTCGGCCCGAGGCCTCGGAGGCCGACATTCCAGAGGATGTAGCCGAGAAACGTCGCGAGAACTCCAAGGTAGAGGAGGAGCACCAGCTCCGACGCAGACCCACCGGTCACCGTCTCGAAGGTCGATCCGCGGACGAGTGGAGCGAGCCCGACGATGCCGACGAGGCTCGTCGCCGCAGTGAGGGCGAGCAGGTCGTAGCGGCCGAGGAGCGGTTTCAGGAGCACGTTGTAGAGTGCGAAGGACAGAGCCGCCCCCATCACGATGAGCGGCCCTTTCGCACTCTGAACTGAGAGCTCGTTCCCCGACCCGAGCGCCACGACGATCGCGACACCTGCGAAGGCGACCGCGAGACCGACCACATGCCTCGCACGGATGCGCTCGACGCCGAGCAGGACGACGAGAACGAGTGTCATTCCAGGCGCCAGAGCGACGACGAGGGCAGCGGCACCGGAAGTGGTGTAGCGCGTCCCTATGTTGAGGAACATGTGGTAACCGACGACGATGAGGAGCCCCGCGACGCCAACTCGCAGCGCGTCGGCACGCGTCAGGCCCGGTAGGCCCCGCGCACGCAAGAGGATGAACGCGAAGCCAGGTGCGGCGATCGCGTAGCGCAGGATCGCGATGTCTCCCGCGGGCACTCCGTCGTCGAGCAGGGCCTTGATGACCGAGAACGACCCGGCCCAGATCACCACGACCGAGAGAAGCGACAGGTGCGCGCGCGTGTTCACTCCATTGGTCAACGCGCGAAGCCCCGACATCGTGAGGTGGCAACGACCGGCGCTGCGGGATACTTCCTCGAGGATGCTCGAGAGCCTCGTTGCATTTCTCGCGGTGTCGGCTGTCGTCATCTGCACGCTGGGTCAAGACACTGCGCTCACGATCCGCAACACGCTCGCGGGGGGACGCCGAAGCGGCATCGCCACCGCGGGCGGTGTGGCGCTCGGCCAGGCGATCTGGACGATCGCGGCCAGTGCAGGCGTCGTCGCGCTCCTGAGCGCATCGGAACCGGTCTTCCGCGCGTTCAAGCTCGCGGGCGCGGTGTACCTGATCTACCTCGGCGCACACTCGCTCTGGCTCGCGCTCGCCAACCGCGATCGCGGCCCGGGCGCCTTGCAACAGACTGTTGCAAAGTCCGTTGTGCGTCCGGCGCGGGGCCTTCGTCAGGGGATCATCAGCAACCTGGGCAACCCGAAGATGGCGGTGTTCTTCGCCAGTTTGCTCCCGCAGTTCGCTCCCGGAGGCGCCAGCTCATTCGCCGGCCTCCTCGCACTCGGCCTTCTCTTCTGCTCGCTGACCTTCGGTTGGCTCACGCTCTACGCACTGGCGGTCGCGCGGCTGCAACCGCTCCTCAGCGGTGGGGCTCGGCGAGTCCTCGATGCGGCGACGGGAGTCGTGCTGATCGTGTTCGGCGCCCGTCTCGCCGCCGAGTCGAAGTAAGCGATCCCCGACGCGACCTTTGTAGCCCAGAGCCACAAAGTCGATCTAGCCGTTTAGCGGACCCGCGCGAAGCGATGGACGGCCTCGAGGAGCTCCTTGCTCTTCGCCTCCGCTTCGACCGGATCGCCCGAGGCGAGCGCGCCGGCGACGCAGTGGTTCACGTGATCGTCGAGGATCGTGAACGCGAGACTCTCGAGGGCTGTGTTGACGGCCGCGATCTGCGTGAGCACGTCGATGCAGTAGCGGTCCTCGTCGACCATCCGCTCGATCCCGCGCACCTGGCCCTCGATGCGGTGGAGCCTGCGGACGAGCGCCTGCTTGTCCTCTGCGTAGCCATGAGTCTGGGTCTCGGTCTCGGTCATGCTGCGACTCCTTCGCGGGCCGAGCGGAACCGACGCAGGCGAAGCGAGTTCGTCACGACGAACACGCTCGAGAACGCCATGGCCGCGGCAGCGACGATCGGGTTGAGGAGACCGGCGACGGCGAGCGGGATCGCGGCCACGTTGTAGGCGAAGGCCCAGAAGAGGTTCCCCTTGATCGTGCCGAGCGTCCTCCGCGCGAGCGCGATCGCGTCGGCGGCCGCGCGGAGGTCTCCCGAGACGAGCGTGATGTCGGAGGCCTCGATTGCGACGTCAGTGCCCGTGCCAATCGCGAGCCCGAGATCGGCCTGGGCCAGAGCCGGGGCGTCGTTGATGCCGTCGCCGACCATCGCGACGACCTCACCCGCTTCCTGGAGCCGTCGCACCTCGGCGATCTTGTCCTCCGGATAGACCTCGGCGAGCACGCGCTCGATCCCGACCTCACCGGCGACACGCTCCGCGGCCTCGCGCCCGTCGCCCGTCAACAGGACCGGCGTCAGGCCGAGCGCCTCGAGGGCAGCCACCGCCTCGGCGCTCGTCGCCTTGACGGTGTCGCGTACGAGCAGCGTCGCCCGCGGGACTCCGTCCCAGACCACCGTGATCGTGCCGTCGCGACGACCGACCTCGACCTCGACGCCCTCGACGACGCCTTCGACGCCGATGCCCGGGAGGTTCCGGAAGTCGCTCACGGAAGGCAGCTCTCCGACCTCACGTCGCGCCGCCGCCGCAACCGCCTGCCCGATCGGGTGCTC
>Ga0247727_10020415_pt1 | contig 10135 bp, 4 predicted proteins | sample WisWelCaveWW1625_FD_202498 | JGI IMG/M metagenome (GOLD analysis project Ga0247727, IMG submission 202498) | Biofilm microbial communities from Wishing Well Cave, Virginia, United States - WW16-25 | ecosystem: Environmental > Aquatic > Deep subsurface > Groundwater > Cave microbial mat | place... | reverse complement strand
TTGTGCCTGACCGCCCGTTGAACCGATAATGACTTCGTCTCCCTCGTGAAGGTCGGTATCAAAAATCTCGACGTACTGCGCGTTCTGGATTCCCCGCAGAGTATACTTGGGCGCCGGCGCACCATTATCGACCACCCACATCATCTTCCAAGGAGAGTCTTGCTTCTCCTTCCGGAACCGCCCACCCACTCTTGCTGAATCTTTCTGAGATGGAGTAGTCAGTCCGTCTCCGCGGAGGTTCTGTTTTTCCATCTCAAGCTTCTCCCACACCTCCTCAGGAGGAGAAAACCGGACAGCCTGCAACGGAGCACGCAGCACGTCTTCCTTGCGGGTAACCTCGATCGAGACTGTGGCAGTCATTCCGGGCATGAGTTTCTGCCCAGGGTTGTCCACATCGATAATGACATTGTACGTCACCACGCCCTGTGTGATGATCGGCTTCAGCCGGACTTGTGTCACTACTCCTTCGAATTCCAACTCAGGGTACGCATCGACACGGAACAACACCTGTTGGCCGACCCTGACGCTGCCAATATCGGCTTCGTCAATGCTTGCTTCCACCTTCATCCTGCGAAGATCGTTCGCGATTGTAAAGAGCGTGGGCGCCTGAAGGCTAGCTGCGACAGTCTGTCCCACATCCACATCCCGCGATACAACCACCCCGCTGATGGGCGCTCGGATCGTCGCATAGCGCAAGTTCACCTCTGCACGTTCCAGAGCTGCCTCTGCCTGCTGCAGACTTGCACGTGACGACTCGAGTGTGGTGGTCGCGGCATCCATGTCCGCCTGGGAGACAAGCGATTTTTCGAATAGGTTCGCGATGCGTTTGTAATTCCGATCGGCTTCATTCACCTGCGCACGAGCTCTATTGACATTCGCTCTCTGCTCATTCACCGTTGCTTGAAGAAATGTCGGATCAAGCTGTGCGAGAAGCTGTCCCTGTTTGACAACGTCATTGAAATCAGCATAGAGCTTCGATATCGTCCCCGACACTTGTGATCCCACTTGAACCGTTGTGACCGCATTTAACGCCCCGGTGGCGCTAATAGTGACGACGATATCCCCGCGGGTTACCTTCCCAAGACGGTATGTCACCTTATTGGAACTCTGATTCGCGATAAGGTAAAATCCACCTGCACCAAGGACGAGAATCATCACCAACAACAGCCACAACTTTTTCCTTTTCATAGATTACCTCTGTCTCTGAGAGCTCATTCCACGCGACGCAGACACGAAGTGTCTTGGGAAGAGTGCATATCTTCCGAGAGTTTCGTCGTCAGACGACATTGATTTGACAATCGCACCTCGAGGTTGATGCTGAGTAATTACAGCTCATCAACACTTCTCCGTCCGGCAAAACCGTCAGGTATCCGATGCCAGAACTTGATGTCATTTTCTCCGACTTTCCAGCACAGATATACCTCCTCACCGTTCGATCTGATATGGGGAAAATCAATCAGTCCCTCGTCGAGTTCCTTCACCGTGATCCCTCTCTTTTCCAACTGAGCCAGAATCCCGACAAGTGTCTCCATTTCCGGGGGAAACAGTCCGTCTCCATTCGGACCCATCCCTCCGAAGTACCGGTGACGATACACATCCCATCCTGTCGCGTTCAGGCTCTGCTTGAGTTCTACCATTTTACTGGCCAGTGCATGGACCTTTGTGAGTTCTCGGCGCGCTTCGTCGAGAGTAAAATGTATGTTGTGAATGTGTTTTCTCATATCTGACAAACGAAATCTAATTTCGTTTAACAGGCCATGAACCGCCCGAAACATGAACCCCGTATCAAAAAGATAGTAAAAATCCGAGAATTATCAACGTGGAGACATACGGAGAGAGCAACATGTAACAGGAGGGGCAAGAAGGAGAACGGGTCGAGTCCGAAGAACAAGCGAGATGGTCCACGCGTGTGTTCGCCAGAACTGGAATCACAGTGCGATCGAAGCTTCGAGCCGGCATAAGTACGAGAGCATCTAATTCCGTTTCAATACATCGTGCAACGTTCTCAGGAGTTTCTCCGCAGTATAGGGCTTCGAAATGAATGCTCTCTTGCGTGAGCCGGTGATCTCCGCAGCGTGACCATTTGCAGTAATTCCACTCGATGCAATGATCTTCACGCGGGGATTCATTTTTTCCAACGCCCGGATCGTGGCAGCTCCGTCCATATACGGCATCATCATATCCGTCAGTACGACTTCAATCTTATCCCCCTGCTTTGCATACAATATCAACGCTTCAGTCCCATCGGCGGCGGTGAGAACGTTGTATCCGTGTGCCTCAAGCGTCGATTTTGTCACCTCCCGGATCGCGGCCTCGTCATCAATCATGAGGATAAGTTCCCCGCTACCCGTCGGAAGTTCCAGTTTCGCTTCCTCGAGATGCTGCTCGGCTGTGAGCATCGCAGGAATATAGACACGAAACTTCGATCCCTTGCCAACCTCGCTGTAGACATTCACAAAGCCGTTGTGACTTTTGACGATCCCCGCAACAGTGGAGAGCCCGAGTCCTGTCCCCTCCCCTCTCTTCTTCGTTGTGAAAAAAGGCTCGAACACCCTGCTGATGAACTCTGGCGGGATTCCCGTCCCTGTGTCAGACACCGTGATCAGCACAAACGAACCTGGTTTTGCCTCCGGATACATGCGTGCATAGTTCTCATCCAGCGTTACATTCTCCGCGATTATTTTTAGCATACCTCCATTTGGCATTGCATCACGTGCATTCAGACAGAGATTCAGTAACACCTGATGCAACTGGGTAGCATTGCCGAACACTGTCCCGACACCTCGTGCGATCTTTGTCTGGATTTCGATCGAACGCGGAAATGTCTCTCTGGCGATCTTCTCTATTTCCTTTATAAGATGTCGTGGTTCGAGCATCACCCGCTCTCCTTCAACACCTCTGGCAAAGGCGAGGACTTGGTTCGCCATATCTCCCCCTCGCTTCGCATTTGACTCGATCATTGTCAACAGATGATGCGTTCGCTCGTCAACAGGTTTCGAGAGCAGGGTTTCAACCGCGAGCATAATCGGCGTGAGCACATTGTTCAGATCGTGCGCCACTCCGCCGGCCAATGTTCCGATGCTCTCCATCCGCTGGGCACGGAGGAAGTGTGCCTCCAGTCTTTTCTTTTCGGTGATGTCTGAGTTGATAACAAGCATCGATTTCGCCTTCCCATCATTATCCCGCACCAACGTCCAGCGGCTTTCGGCGATGACCTCACGCCCATCTTTTGTCTTCTGATGCAATTCGCCGTTCCACTCACCTTTCTCATGCACGGTGGCCACCGCGCTGCCAACTTGAGCTGAATCGCCGTGAAAGAGAAGTTCGCTGGCGTTGCGCCCAAGTACCTCTTCTGACTTCCACCCGTACAGCTGCTCAGAACTTTTGTTCCAATAAAGGATACGGTCATCCAGACCGCGCACGAGGATTGCATCGTGTGCTTTATCGAGGAGCGTCGCTTGCTCGCGAATGTGACTTTCCGCCCGTATCCGCTGCAGCTCCATGGCAGCACGCGCGGCAAAGATACTGAGGATTGATTTGGTGCGTTCAGGGTCAGTCAATGGTTTATCATCAATAATAAAAATATGTCCTATGGAATTCCCCAACACATCAAAAAGGGGAGTACCGAGATAACAGACCGCACGCATGGCAGCAAGCGCGTCCCTTTCCTTAGGGAAGAGCTCCTGAATATGATCGGGATAGTAACACATTTTCCCCTCACGGAGCACTGCTTCGCATGTGGTACCCGCCAGATCATACTCAATACTTCCTTCCCACCGGTCATCATACCAGAACGCAAGCGAACGAACTCGCTCAAGGCTGTTGTTGACGCATTCTGATACGAGCGCATATCGCACTCCCAACGCAGCCGCGAGGTGGCGGACAAGGGCTGGGAAGAATTCTTCACCGGTGACGGTGGCAGTCCCTGCCACAAGCTCATGAAGTGCCTGCTCAGTCTTCTTCCGCTCCGTGATGTCACGAATCATGACGCAGGCTCTGACGATGCCGTTCTTGTCCTTATAGAAAGCGGATGAGACTTCGCCAGGAAATTTTGTGCCGTCCTTGCGAACAAAGGTGAGTTCTCCCCGAAACCGGCCTGTCCGTTCCCGTTCTTCAAGCAGGACTTGCAATCGTGGATCGCTGTCATCAACGAGACCACCGCGTCCGATTGCGCAGATTTCCGCCTCCGTTCGTCCGAAAATTCTGCATGCTTCGGGATTTGCCGCCCCAATGATCCCTTCAGAAGTCGCAAGCAGCACTGCATCGATGCTGTTTTCAAAAAGAGACCGATACTGGTCTTCGCTGCTCCTAAGCGCCATCTCTGTCTGCTTTCGCTCCGTAATATCTTCAACCATGGCAAATGTGCACCTGAACTTTCCATGGTCGTCGCGGACGGCAGAGCATGCGGTGTTCGCCCACAGTACGCGGCCATCTTTTCGGACATAGCGTTTTTCGACACGAAACGTCTCGCGCTGGCCTGCAACAAGCTCTCCGAAGAGCTTCTTGCTCTCTGCAAGATCATCGGGGAATGTGATTTCCCTGAAAGTAATATTTCGGAGCTCATCCTCGGTATAGCCAAGCATCCCTTGAAATGAACGGTTCACTTGGATGAACCTTCCTTCGGAATTATTAATGGAAATGCCGATGGGCGCCGCGTCGAAAAGCGCTTTAAATTTGTCTTCCCTTTCCTGCAACGCCAACTCCGACTCTACCCGCTGCATGAAATCCTCCGATGTGGGGCAGACGTTCTTGTACACGAGGTGGGTTTCCAAGATTGTATCCTCGAAGCACTCCCGCGTCAGCCGAAAGTATTTACTGTGGAAATTGAGAAGGTGAATTTCTGGAAAGAATCATCCAATATCGAAAGATACGAAAATCCTCCACATTTTCAACCATGCTTCCCCGAGGCTTTGAAGTCCGGTCGAAAAGCCGTCTAAAATATAACCGCAGAGAACGCAAAGATCGCAGAGGGAAAAGACAAGAGATAAGAAATCTTTTTTTAGAGGAAATCTCTCGGCGTTCTCTGCGTCCACGTTGCTATTTTTACTAATTTTTCAACAATCTCATTGCGCCCTTGGCGTCTTGGCGGTTCAAACCATTACTAGAGTTTTTCCAAAAGATAATTCATCATCAGTGTATACAGGTGGCGCGCGGCATTGCTGCTGGAAATTCCGTGAGTCCGATCCGGGTAGAACATTGTCTGCACCTGTTTGTTCTGTTTGATGAGTTCATTGACAAAGACAATGGTGTTCTGCCAGTGGACGTTGTCGTCTGCAGTGCCATGAATGATGAGGAGATTTCCTTTGAACTTCGACGCGTGTGTAATGGGAGAACTTTCCTTATATCCTTCGGGATTTTCTTCCGGCTTCTCCATGTATCGTTCAGTCCAGATTGTGTCATAAAATCTCAAGTCCGTGACCGGCGCAACCGCGATACCGGTCTTGAAATAGTCCGCCCCAAGAGTGATGGCCATGCATGTCATATACCCGCCTCCGCTCCAGCCCCAGATACCGATGCGTGACGAATCAACATATGGGAGTGTCCTAAGGTACTTTGCTGTCTCAATAATATCGTCCGTTTCCCGCAGCCCCAGCCACTTATGGGTCATCTGCATAAAATCCCTCCCCCGTGCTCCGGTCCCTCGGTTGTCCACGCTCACCACAATGTACTCATGTTGGACAAGCAGTTGATGCCAGAGGTAACGGGATCCGCCCCACCTATTCGTCACGGTCTGGGACCCAGGACCTCCATACACGTACATCAACACGGGGTACTTCTTGGACGTGTCCGCTTCGGGGGCTGACCCAGTTCTGCGCGAAAGGTGTACAGGCTTGATCATAGAAGCGTTGAGCGATACTCCATCGGTGGTCTTGAAGCTGAAAAACTCCTGATCTCCCATTTGATAATCCTTCAGAACATCAAGGGTGTTCTCAACCAGCCTCGCAATGCGCGTTCCGTCGTTCGTGTGAAGCGAAATGGTTGTCGGTATTCGAACACTTGAATATGTGTCGATGTATACCAGGTAGTCGGGAGAAAAATTGATTGAATGCCAGCCGCTCTGCCGCGTCATCCGGCGCAATCCCGTGCCGTCGAGCTTGATGCTGTAGAGATGACGCTCGAGTGGAGACGCTTCTGTGCCTATGAAATAGACTACCCGGCGCCGTTCGTTTACACCGACGATATCCGTCGCCTCCCATTCCCCTCGTGTCACCTGACGGACCAACGTTCCGTCCAGGGAATACAAATAGATGTGTTCGTATCCGTCTCTGTTCGACGTCCAGAGAAATTGGCCGGATCTCCCCAGAAATGTGAGATTATTATTGACATCCACCCACGCTTCCGATGTCTCAGTGAGAATTGTCTTGATTGTGCCCCGCTCAACGTTGGCGATGAGAAGTTCGAGCGTATCCTGACTCCGGTTCAGGCGCTGGACCGCGAGAAATGCGGGGTCTTTTGTCCATTGGATGCGCGGGATATAGATATCGGTGTTCTCTCCAAGGTCGAGCCACCACGTTTCGGTTGTTTCAAGGTTGATTACTCCAATTTTGACAAGCGAATTTAGATCTCCAGCTTTCGGGTACCGCATCATCTCGAGTCGGCCGTGGGGCTCATCTGCAGGGTAGCGGACGATGGGGTACGCGGGAACATCTGTTTGATCCAATCGCCAGAACGCAATGCGCCTCCCATCGGGCGACCACTGCCATCCATCGATGATGGAGAATTCTTCCTCGTACACCCAATCAAATCTCCCGTTGAGAATGTCTTGAGATCCATCAAATGTCAGTTGTGTTTCCCTCAGCGTCTCAATGTCTATCACATACAAGTTGTTCTCCCTCAGAAAGCCGACCCGACGACCGTCGGGAGACAGTTTCACAATAGCCTGGTTGGCTGCTGTGTCCGTGAGAAGTTGAAATCTCTTTGATGCCACGTCGAAAACTCCAAAGTTTCCACCTGTCTTCTGGCCCCGGCTCGGCAGCGTTCCCGTCACCGAGATCCGTTCCCCATCCGAGGACCATGCGTACGAACCGATGCTGATGGGCTCACGACTTTCGAACGGTGGGGACTGGTCAAGGGTGTCAAGGTTCTTTCCGACAAGCAAGGAGCCATCTATCACAAGCTCTCGCTTCCCATCGGCGACCGTATACGTGTACACGTTCCGAAACTTTGTGATGGAATCAACTTCGAGATAGGAAAATTTCTTCCCGCCGTCGACCCATTGGACTGATGAGAGTGACTTCAAAGCAAACTTCGATGATCCAAAGATTTCATCAACCGTCAACTGCTTCTTGTTCTCTTGCGCAAAGACTGCCGGCAGAATACATGATACAAATTGCAGATATACCGCGAATGCCGTTTTGATCATGGTATGGACCTTTTCTCCTGGCAGTAAAACCAAACGCCATCGGCACCGATGGCGTTGAAAGGAATGAATCTGTAGCGTATCACTGTAGGCTCCAAGACAATCTCACGACCAAGTCACGTCACGCTCGTATCATCTTCCGTAAAGGAATTGCGATCAAGACCGTACCGATGATAGGAAACATGACGAGCCCCAAGATCGGATCTTCACCGATATGCGGGAGGTTCCATTCCAGGAGGACAAGCGCTGCGAGAAGCACTCCCGTTAGCGCCTCCCCGGCCACCAAACCCGAGGCGAGAAGGATACCTCGGTTTTCCGCCTGCTGTCGGACCGGTGACGATGCACACCATTTTCGGACCCTGCTTGAGTTCTCCCAGTTTATCAGTCAAGGCGTGAACCTTTGTGAGTGCTCGTCGTGCTTGATCCAGAATACGATGGGCCTTAAGAACGTATTTGCTACCTGCGCGGTCTAGACAGGTCCGCCACACCGCGAAAAAGGAGAACACCAAGAACAGCGAACATCACCACCGCCACAATGTCATTGTTCCATAGGAAGGGGAGATACTTGTACCCCACCGCCAGGGGAAGCGGGAGACCTGTCTGCTCATCTATGAAACCGGGAATAAAGTTGAGAAATGCGCCGAGCACCCCCAGGAGCGCTCCGCCTGCGATTAATCCGGAGGAGAGCAGCGTGCCTTCACTCTCCTCAGCTGAGTCAGGCTCCCTGTTGTATTTCTTATCGGCAATCTTGCGCACGAGGCCACCCACAAAAATCGGCAGCGTTGAAGAGAGAGGAAGATAGAACCCAACCGAGAATGTCAGCGAATGAAGCCCGATCAGCTCCATGAACAATGCGATGCTGATGCCAATCATAATCAGACCCCAGGGGAGCTTCTGCTCGAGCAGCCCGCTAATGAGGACAGCCATAAGATTTGATTGAGGAGCGGCCAGCTCACGTCCCCCGATACCGTCGACCCTGCGCATGACGGCAAGATTCGTGTTCTGATCAACCAGATAGTTACCGGGCTCGACACCTTCAACACCGACCACTTTCACCAGCGAGTACGTTTTTCCATCCTTTCCCTCTATTTCATCTGCCTGCTGAATCGAAAGCTTTGGAGGTGCAAAAGGTTTTTCCAACACAACCTCCCGCGCCTGGCTTTCATTGAGCAGGAGCATGGTGACGCCAACGACCGCGGCAGATGTTACAACACCGATCAGCAAACCCAGCTGCTGTGCGCGTGGTGTTGCCCCGAGAAGATGTCCCGTTTTCAAATCCTGTGCGGTTGTGCCGGCATTGCTGATCGCAATACACACAACCGCGCCGATGATAAGCGCGAGATACGTGTACTCCCGACCAGCCCAGCCGACGGCAAGGAAGATGAGACAGGTTCCCATCAACACGGCAATTGTCATTCCCGAAAGTGGACTCGACGATGAACCCACAATGCCCGTGATGCGTGCCGAGACCACCGAAAAAAGAAACCCGAAGATTACAATCAGTGCGGCTCCCAGAACATTCACTTTGAATGTCGGGACCAGCCATATGAACACCACAAGCGCGAGTGATCCGAATCCGACAACCGTGATAGGTGTATCACGTTCTGTTCGCAGAACAGCGACATCGCTCGAGCCTCCAGACCGTTCGGTCGCAAGTTGTTTCACCGAAGCACGAAGGGAGTCCCAGATTGCGGGCGATGCCCGGAACAACCCAACGATTCCCCCGGCCGCCACTGCCCCTGCGCCCATGTACTTGATGTAGTTTCTCCAGATGTCTCCTGTGCTCATCTCGTTGATAGGTACTGTTCCGGGGTAAATCGGCTGTGTGACCGCCTCGCCGATAAAGGAAATAATGGGTGATATGATGAATGAGGCCATCAACCCCCCGCCCACCATAATCAAGGAGGTGCGCCAGCCGATGATGTATCCAACCCCCATGAGCTCTGGTGCGACATCCACGGCAACGGATGCGCCTGGATAGAACGTGACATCGCGGCCAACAGAAGGCTTCCACATTCCGAGAAGCACCGGAAATCCTTTCCACAATGCGCCCAGTCCGATCCCCCTGAAAATCTTCGAGGCAGATGTCCCACCGACTTCACCAGCCTTGATGATCTCAGCACATGCTGTACCTTCGGGAAACCTCAATGTGTGGTGTTCCTTCACAATCAGGTATCGACGGAGAGGGATCATCATCAGCACGCCGAGCACACCGCCCGTGAGTGCAATGAGGACCGTAATCGACATCTTGAGCGCAAAACCAAGAAAGATGAGCGCTGGAACTGTGAAGACAACTGCTGCAGCGATTGATTCCCCTGCGGAGCCGACAGTTTGCACGATGTTATTCTCGAGAGCGGTGTTTCCCGGCAATTTCTTCAGTATCGTAATTGCCATGACGGCGATGGGGATCGATGCAGAGGTCGTCAGCCCAACGCGGAGTCCGAGATAGACTGAGGCCGCTCCGAAGACAATCCCCAGGAGAGCGCCAAGTATTACTCCACGTACCGTTAACTCGAGCACAGTTTTGTCTGCGCTGATGTATGGAACGAAGGCTTTTTGAGAAGATTGCTTTCCGCTGTTCCCAGTGAATTTCATGTTTTGATGCCAACAGTTGCGAGGTCGGACATTCGATAAAAAGATAGCAAGAATACCAGAATGATCAAGGTGGGTCTTCGCAAGGGTTGCGAGCCACTGAGTCACAGAGACACAGAGTTTTGCTATGGGAATGGTTCGTCGAGAGCCTAGTGCTTCGATTCGCAATTACGGTTACGTATT
>Ga0247727_10020414_pt1 | contig 10135 bp, 11 predicted proteins | sample WisWelCaveWW1625_FD_202498 | JGI IMG/M metagenome (GOLD analysis project Ga0247727, IMG submission 202498) | Biofilm microbial communities from Wishing Well Cave, Virginia, United States - WW16-25 | ecosystem: Environmental > Aquatic > Deep subsurface > Groundwater > Cave microbial mat | place... | reverse complement strand
CCGATGGCAGGTCCATGCGATTCTCCGAATGTTGTGATTCTGAAAAGTTTTCCAAAACTGTTGCCGGGCATGAAAACGAAGATAGCGGAAAAAAGAATTGAAAACAGGAACTGCATGCCTATCCGCTTTAAGCGTTAATTTTGAGATGGAATGAATGCGACTCAACATCCCACCATTGATGAAATTCAGGAGCAAATTGTGCAGGAATTTTCCATGTTCGAAAATCCGATAGATAAGTATGAGTATTTGATTGACCTTGGCAAGCAATTGCCCGATTTAGACGAAAAATACAAGACGGATTTGAATCTGGTGAAAGGCTGCCAGTCAAAGGTTTGGCTGCATCCTGATTTAAATGGCGGACGGGTGCGCTTTGAAGCGGACAGCAACACGGTCATCACAAAGGGAATCATCGCGCTGCTGGTGCGGGTGCTCTCCAATCAAAAACCAGAAGATATTTTAAAAACGAACCTGGAGTTTATTGACAAGATTGATTTGAAGTCGCACTTAAGTTCGCAGCGCACAAGCGGGCTGGGCGCAATGATAAAATACATGAAAGCATACGCGATGAATTTCAAAGAGAAGAATTAACCGGTGATAAACTGAACAATGTCTGAGCACCAGCAACAAACCAAAACCTTTGCAGAACTGAGAACCGAAGTCATTGACGTTCTCAAGACCTGTTATGACCCGGAGATTCCCGTTGATATCTACGAGCTGGGATTAGTCTATGAAGTGAACGTTGATCCCGGGAACAATGTCAAGATTGTGATGACTTTAACATCACCTTCCTGCCCGGTGGCGGAAACACTTCCGCCCGAAGTGGAACAGAAGATAAAAGGAATTCCGGGAGTGGGCGATGTGAAGTTAGAATTGACTTGGGAACCGCCATGGACGCAGGAAATGATGTCGGAAGTTGCAAAGTTGGAACTTGGCTTCCTGTAAAGCAGTTAAGACACAAGTATCAAGTATCAAGTATCAAGTATCAAGTATCAAGTATCAAGTATTAAGTAGCAAGACTTGATACTTGATACTCATTACTTGATACTAAATTTGTAACTCTAAAAATCATAAAAGCATGTATCCACCAGAACTCGTAGCCCCAATGAAAGGTGAACTGACAGAAGTCGGTTTCAAAGAATTACTAACCGCAGAAGAAGTTGACACGGTGTTGAACAACTCAAAAGGAACTACGCTTGTCGTAGTGAATTCCGTTTGTGGTTGTGCAGCGCGCATGGCGCGTCCTGCGGTGAAGCTCGCGTTGCAGCAAAACACCAAAAAACCCGAAAGACTCACTACTGTTTTTGCAGGCGTTGACCGGGAATCAACACAAAGGGCGCGTGACTATATGCTTCCCTATCCTCCATCTTCGCCCTCCATCGCGCTTTTCAAAGACGGCAAGCTCGTCCATTTTTTGGAGAGACATCACATTGAAGGTCGTCCGGCTGAGGTGATTGCGGAGAATCTGAAAGCCGCGTTTAACGAGTATTGTTAAGCGCTTGTTTTTCACAAATTGCGTTGTTATTATTGTGCTTTAAATCAACTATGAATTTTTCAAAGCATCTCGGTTGGTGGCGCTTCAATCAACACCCGGTGTGTGAAGCGGCTGCATGGTGATGTTCGAAATAAATCCTGAAATTGAGCGCCCTGCTTCACCAAGCGGGGCGTTCGTATTTTTAAGACGGTGAAAGAGACGTTCCAAATAAAAAGCACCTGCCGCAAAAAGCTGGCTGACACTTACACGCCTGTGGGAGTCTATGCGCGGCTGCGCGAACATTTTCCCGTCACGTTGTTGCTGGAGAGTTCGGACTATCATGCTTATGAAAACAGCCACTCGTTCATCTGCGCTGACCCGCTGGCATCAATCATTTTTACGGGAGAAGAAATCAGCCTGATTGTAAATAAAAAACAGGCGATAAAAATTTCCGTGCATGAAAACATCAATGTCGCAGAGGAAATTGACAGTATGCTTTCTTCCTTTCACCAAAAAGAAAGGCTGTTGGATGTTCCGTACGATGGGTTCATTGGTTACACTTGCTACGATGCAGTCAGGCATTTCGAAAATACCGGGCTGAAAACAAAATCAGAAAGCGAAATTCCGTTGCTGCAATATCATTTGTTCCGCTACGTGCTGGTGTTCAATCATTTCAACGAGCAGATTTTTTTTTGTGAAAACTCCTTTGATGAAAGCAGCAGCAATCTTGATTTCATTGAAGGCTTAATCAAAAACAAGAATTTTCGCGCATACCCCTTTTCCTCAAAGGGAAATATCGCGTCCAATCTCACCGATGAAGTGTTTATGGAAAATGTGACGAAGGGAAAGCAGCATTGCCAGCGTGGTGATGTGTTCCAGGCGGTGATGTCGCGCAGGTTCAGCCAGCCGTTCAGCGGTGATGATTTTAATGTTTACCGGGCGCTGCGCTCCATCAATCCTTCGCCCTACCTGTTTTATTTTGATTTCGGAAATTTCAGAATATTCGGCTCATCACCTGAGGCGCAATTAGTCATCAAAAAAAACAAAGCGTATATCAATCCGATTGCCGGAACTTTCAGGCGCACCGGCAACGATGAGCGCGACCGCGAACTTGCGCAGCTGCTTTTGAATGACCCGAAAGAAAATTCGGAACACGTCATGCTGGTTGATTTAGCGCGCAACGATTTGTCGGTGCATTGCAAAAGCGTGACCGTGGAAAAGTACAAGGACGTTCATTTTTATTCGCACGTGATTCATCTGGTGTCAACGGTTTCGGGCGAGTTGATTGAATCATGCAAGCCGTTTCAATTGTTCAGCAAAACATTTCCGGCAGGCACGCTGTCTGGCGCGCCAAAAATTCGCGCGATGCAGATAATTGATGATTGTGAAAAATCATCAAGAGGATATTATGGCGGAGCCATCGGCATCATCGGCATTGACGGCAGCATGAATCAGGCAATCATGATTCGCTCTTTTCTCAGCAAAAACAACACGCTGAATTACCAGGCAGGCGCGGGTGTGGTGATTGATTCAAATCCGGAATCTGAGTTGCAGGAAGTGAATAACAAATTAGGCGCGCTGAAGAAAGCGATTGAAGAAGCAAAAAGTATTTCAGCATGAAAAAAATTCTTGTCATAGACAATTACGACTCATTCACCTACAACCTGGTTCATCTTGTAAATGAAGTCACGGGAGAAAGACCGGATGTGGTTCGCAATGACGCATTTCGGTTGAGTGAAATCGGAAAGTATGACCTGCTTCTGCTTTCACCGGGACCAGGTTTGCCATCGGAAGCCGGAAAGCTGGAGGAAGTGATTGAAAAGTTTGCTCCGTCAAAAAAAATTCTCGGTGTATGTCTCGGGCATCAGGCGATTGGCGAAGTGTTTGGCGCGAAACTGAAAAACTTAGCAAGGGTGTTTCACGGTGTTGAAACGCCAGTAACGGTCACGAAACCGAATCATCCTTTGTTCAAAAATATATCATCTCCATTGAGTGCCGGCAGATACCATTCATGGGCAGTGTCGAAAGAAAATTTTCCGGCAAGCATGGAAGTATTGGCGGAAGATGACTCCGGAGAAATCATGGCGCTGTGTCATCGTGATTACGATGTCTGGGGAGTTCAATTTCATCCGGAATCGGTAATGACGCCTTCTGGAAAGCAATTGATAAAAAATTGGATTGAGCGTTAAAATGAATAATAAGAACGTCATGGCGAGTTCCGCCCCGCTTGGCGGGGAAATGAGCGGAACAAAGCAATCCCCTTATGAAGCGGATACTTTTATCCGGGGATTGCTTCGACTGACTCATCGCAAAAAAGCCTATGCAGTCAGTCTCGCAATGACGGCAATGACACACTGATGAATAGCAAATCCGTCAAAGAAATTTTACAGGAACTCCTCCAATGCCATATCCTTTCGCACGATGAAGCAAAGGAAATCATGCTCCGCATTGCAAAAGGGGAATTGAATGATGCGCAGATTGCTTCTTTTGTAACAGTTTATATGATGCGTCATATTACGGTTGATGAGTTGCTCGGCTTCCGCGAGGCGATTATTGAATTGTGCCGCAAAGTGAACCTCACGGAATACCATCCTATTGACGTATGCGGAACGGGCGGTGACGGGCGCAACACGTTTAATATTTCTACGCTCACCGCATTTGTGCTGGCGGGTGCTGGAATCAAAGTTGCAAAACACGGAAACTATGGCGTCTCTTCCATCAGTGGTTCGTCAAACATGATGGAATACTTCGGATACAGATTCTCCAATGATGCCGGCAAGTTGAAAAAGGAAATTGAATCTGCGGGCATTTGTTTTTTACACGCTCCTTTATTTCATCCTGCGTTAAAAGCGGTTGCACCGGTAAGGAAACAACTCGGCATCCGTACTTTCTTCAATATGCTAGGACCGCTCGTGAATCCCTGCAATCCTCCCGTGCAGGTGACAGGTGTTTTTAATTTCGAATTGCAACGCATCTTTCATTTCATTTTTCAGCAGGAGCAGAAGCAATACAGCGTGGTGCACAGTATTGACGGGTATGACGAGGTTTCGCTTACCGCTCCCGTGAAGATTTGCTCCCGAGCAGGTGAATTACTGGTTGAGCCGGAGGAAATGGGATTTGAGAAAATTCAGCCGGAGGCATTGTCAGGCGGTGAGACGGTAAAAGATTCCGCTGAAATTTTTCAGAGTGTATTGAATAATGAAGGTACACCGCAGCAAAAAAATGCAGTAACAGCTAATGCTGCGTTGGCTATTCAGTGTTACCGAAACGGAATATCATGGGATGAAAGCAAGACGATGGCTGAAGAATCCCTGGAATCAGGCAATGCAAAAAAGTGTTTTCAAAAGCTTATCAACGTTCAATCATGAACATCCTTGAAGAAATAAAACGACACAAGCTCCGCGAAGTGGAAGAAAGAAAATCGCTTTATCCGGTGAAGCTGTTGGAACGAAGTATATTTTTTGAAGCGCAGCCCGTGTCGCTGAGAAAATATTTATTGCGGGAAGATTTGACCGGAATCATTGCTGAGTTCAAAAGAAAATCTCCATCAAAAGGAATCATCAATCAGTACGCTGAACCTGCCGCAACGTGTCTCGGATACATGCAGGCAGGGGCTTCCGCGCTGAGTGTGCTGACGGATGAAAAATATTTTAGCGGCTCTGCTGATGATTTGAAAGCGGCAAGGAAATTCAACTACTGCCCGATTCTGCGGAAAGATTTCATACTGGATGAGTACCAGATAGTGGAAGCCCGCTCGATGGGCGCTGATGTGATTTTGCTGATTGCTGAAATGCTCGACAAAATGGACATTCAGAAACTTGCCAGGTTTGCGGTCTCGCTCGGATTGGAAGTGTTGATGGAATTCCACAGTAAGGAAGAATTGAAAAAGCTGAACGGCAGCATTCATCACGCGGGCGTGAACAACCGGGATTTGAAAACACTCAAAGTGAATACAGGAATATCAACGGAGCTGTCGGAATTAATTCCCGATGATTTTATTAAAATTTCTGAAAGCGGAATTGAAGATGCCGCTACGGTGATTGAATTAAAAAGAGCCGGGTTTAGGGGATTTCTCATCGGGGAATTTTTCATGCGGCAGTCTGACCCCGCTTCGGCATGTGAGCGCTTCATTCAGTCCATTCGCAATTACGAAAAAGTGAAAGCATGAAGGTGAAGGTTTGCGGTATTACGCGAAAAGAGGATTTGCAGGCGATGAATCACTTTCAGACGCCTGTTGATTTTGTGGGTTTTGTTCTTTATGTCCATTCAAAGAGGTATGCCGGGAATTATCTGAAGGAGCTGGCACAAACAACCATTTGCGCGAACACTTCGAGGGTTGGGGTTTTTGTAAATGAAAACGCAGAATCAGTTCTAAAAATTTCCGAAGAACACGGATTTGACTATGCCCAGTTGCACGGCAACGAATCTCCTGAATATTGCAATAAAATACGCGAGGCGGTGAAAGTCATTAAAGCATTCAACGTGGATGAAGCGTTTGATTTTAATAAACTGAAATCATACGATTCAGCGTGTGATTTCTTTTTGTTTGATGCAGAGGGGAAACTGCCCGGAGGGAACAGCATCACTTATGATTGGAGCTTACTTCAGCGATATGAAATGAGCAAACCTTTTTTTCTGAGCGGTGGAATTGGTCCCGCACATATCGAACAGTTGAAATCATTCAGGCATCCGTCATTGTTTGCGGTTGATATTAATTCAGGCTTTGAAACAAGTGCGGGGGTGAAGGATACAGCGATGATAGATTCCTTTATAAAAAATCTGAAATAATTCATGCAGGTTTACCGTCATTACGAGCGAGGAACGAGCGAAGCAATCCCCTGAAGCAGGAATGTCTTAAAAAGGAGGGGATTGCTTCGTCCCCGCTCGGAGCGGGAGACTCGCAATGACGACACTTTTATATACACCATGAAATTCACAGTTAACAAAAAAGGATTTTACGGAAACTACGGTGGCGCGTACATCCCGGAGATGCTTTATCACAATGTAGAAACACTGCGTCAGAAATATCTTGGCATCATCCGCGACAAAACCTTCCAAAAAGAATTTCATCAACTGCTTCATGATTTTGCGGGAAGACCAACCCCGCTCTTTTTTGCGAAACGCCTTTCACAGCATTACAAGACCAATATTTTTCTGAAACGCGAAGATTTGTGCCACACAGGCGCGCACAAAATCAACAACGCTATCGGGCAGGCATTGCTGGCAAAACGCCTTGGTAAAAAAAGAATCATTGCTGAAACAGGCGCTGGTCAGCATGGAGTGGCAACAGCAACTGTCTGCGCTCTGGTGGGATTACCATGTATTGTCTATATGGGGAGGAAAGACATGGAACGTCAGAAGCCCAACGTGCTACGGATGAAAATGCTCGGAGCGCAAGTGATTCCGGTGGAAAGCGGAAGCATGACGCTGAAAGATGCTACCAACGAAGCGATTCGAGACTGGATAAATCATCCTGATGACACGCACTACATCATCGGCTCGATTGTCGGACCGCATCCCTATCCCGACATGGTGGCAAGATTTCAGTCAGTCATCAGTAAAGAAATTCGTCAGCAAATGAAAGGGTTGCCGGATTATGTGATGGCATGTGTAGGCGGAGGAAGCAATGCAGCCGGAGTGTTTTGGCATTTTCTGGATGAAAAGAAAGTAAGACTAATCGGAGTGGAAGCGGCAGGAGAAGGATTGCGCTCCGGAAAATCAGCGGCAACCACGCAGTTGGGAAAACCCGGAATCATTCACGGAAGCAAAACATTGCTGATGCAAACATCGGATGGTCAAATTGTTGAACCGCACTCCATTTCAGCAGGGTTGGATTATCCCGGCATTGGTCCGCTCATGGCGCATTTATATGAACGCGGCAGAGCAAAATTTCTTTCAGCAACTGATGATGAAGCATTGCAAGGTGCTTTGCTGCTGACGAAATTGGAAGGAATTATTCCAGCGCTCGAATCCGCTCATGCGATTGCGGCTTTGGAAAAGATGAGTTTTAAGAAAAAAGACGTGGGGGTAATTTGTTTATCTGGGAGAGGGGATAAGGATTTGGAGACGTACACAAAATATTTTAGTGATTCGAATCGCTAAAGATAAAACCGTCATTGCGAGACTGACTGCATTGCCTTGTGTGCGGAGTCAGACGAAGCAATCCCCTGAAAATAGGGACATAGTAATCATGGGATTGCTTTCCCGCATTGCGGAATTCCTCGCTCGCAATGACGTTTAATTAATTCTATGAACCGGATTGATACATTATTTAAGAGCAAGCAACAAAACGTCCTCTCCGTTTTCTTCACGGCAGGATTTCCAAAACGAGATTCAACTCCGGAGATTGCATCTTCATTGGAGCAAGCCGGTGCCGACCTGCTGGAAATCGGGATGCCTTACTCCGACCCGCTTGCCGATGGTCCGGTGATTCAGCACAGCAGTTCCATCGCGCTGAAAAACGGAATGACGATTTCTCTTTTGTTTGAACAACTGAAAGATTTCAGAAAACATTGCCGGCTACCGGCATTGCTGATGGGCTATCTGAACCCGGTGATGCAGGTTGGCTTTGAAAATTTTTTTAAAAAATGCAAGGAGTCCGGCATTGATGGAATCATCATCCCGGATTTGCCATTAGATGAGGTGGAGCAGCATCAGGAACTTTTGAGAAAATACAATTTGCATTGCGTATTACTCATCACGCCACAAACACCAAACAACAGGCTCAAAAGAATCGAATCATTGAGCAGCGGCTTCATCTATATGGTAAGCAGCGCTTCCACTACCGGAAAGAGTTCGGGTTTTTCCAAGGAGCAGAAAAACTATTTCAAAAAAATTCAGAAAATGAAACTGTCCAAACCGGTGCTGACGGGTTTCGGAATTCATGATTCTGAAACCTTCACTGATGCCTGCAAATATTCAAGCGGTGCGATTGTGGGAAGCTTCTTTATAAAGCTGCTGGAGCGCCATGAGCCGGAGGAAGCAGCCGGAATGCTGGTGAAGTCATTAACAAATCCGGATGCGCAATGATGCTTGTTACAAAGCATCAAATCACATCTTCACTACTCTAATCACTTTCGTTTCTCCCTTTCTTCCCGCGCGAATCAGATAAACTCCTTTTTGCAGCATATCGGGATTTTGCAATTCAAATTCGTGAAAGCGCTGTTCGCCAAGATGCTGCTCAACGTGCAGGATGCGCCTTCCGAGCACGTCAAACAGTTCAACGGCATAGTCATCCTCCGTATCGGCAAACACCATCACATCCAAATTTTCCCCGAATGGGTTGGGATATGCAATGGGCAATCTTTCGGTGACGTAAGGCGAGCCTTTCTCTTCCTGCATCTTTAAAAAAGCTAAGCGGAAATCGGGAATGCCGTATCCGAAAGAATCGTTTGGTTGGCTGAAATGAGAGGCGCTTTCCTGAATGTCGGCAATAATTTCAGCGCCTGACTTCTCAGGGAATGCTTGCCAGAGACAAGCAACTAAGCCTGCCGTGATGGGCGAAGCGAAAGAAGTACCGTTGCCGGTGCTGATGTTTCCGCTGCCGTTGATAATCACCGCATCGCGTCCCTGCGCTGCCACGTTGGGTTTCACCCTGCCATCAAAAGAAGGTCCGCGCGAGCTGAATGTCGTCACTTGCATTTGCGCGTCCACTGCGCCAACTGCGAGAACGCTGTCAGCATCGGCAGGCGCGCTGATGAAATGCCAAAAGGAATTTCCCTGGTTGCCCGCGCTGTTGACCACAATCATCCCTTTTCGCGCAGCGAAATCGGCTGCTTGCGTGGAGATGGCGGTGTTCCCGTCAATGTCATTATAGGAATAGTTCATGGATGAGTCGTTGAAAGTGGTGTATCCGAGAGAAGAGTTGATGACATCCGCCCCCGCGCTGTCGGCAAATTCAGCGCCTGCCGCCCAATTGTATTCTTCAATCCTGAATTCCGTGGCGGCATCTTCGGTGCGCAGCAGCCAATAACTTGCCCCCGGAGCCGTGCCGACCATCTCCCCCGGAATATTTCCACCCATCGTTGACAATACGGACATTCCGTGCGTGCTGCGGTAAAAAATGTTGTCATTCACTTCGCTCACAAAATCACGGTAGCCGGGTATCCTGTTATTCATCCAAAGGCTGTCAAATGCTGCGATGGAATCGGCATGATAAAAACCCGCATCCAAAACCGCAATCACCATTCCATCGCCCCTGAATCCCAGCTCGTGCAGGTATTCTCCATGCATCATGTTGATTTGGTTGAAAGAATTTCCGTACAACTCTTCATCAAATAAAAGATTGTTTGTCAAAATAGGGGAGGAGACCAGCGGAATGGATTCGATGCCCGATGTGTCGGATGAATCAATAATGGTGTAGGCGGCAACCGGCAAAATATCCGTGACGAACAAAAAGGAATCAATCCGACTCAGAGCGATGCTGTCTTCCGTTTCTATCACCACGCCATTCAGCCATTTTGATTTCACCCACAGCTTCACGCCCGCATTGATTACGCTGTCAACAAACGCAGGAGTGACGGGCAAGTCGCTCTCATTAATGGAAATGTTTTGCTTGCTGCGCCTGTCCAACGATTTTTGAGAAAGGAATTCGTGAGGACGCTCCACCGAGAACGGGTTGCTGCTCTTATTAGAAAACTGAATCCAGAATTTGTGGTAAACGCG
>Ga0247727_10020413_pt1 | contig 10135 bp, 13 predicted proteins | sample WisWelCaveWW1625_FD_202498 | JGI IMG/M metagenome (GOLD analysis project Ga0247727, IMG submission 202498) | Biofilm microbial communities from Wishing Well Cave, Virginia, United States - WW16-25 | ecosystem: Environmental > Aquatic > Deep subsurface > Groundwater > Cave microbial mat | place... | reverse complement strand
ACTTCTGCTTGTCGAAGCTTGCTGATGATCTGCTCGACGGTGTGCTTCTTCATCCTGCCCTCCTTTTTCGTGTCCAAATCTAACATTCAACCTGGAACGATTTATTGGGGGCAGGTCAGGGCTTCCATCGAGAAGGTGACGCGCATTGTGAACACGGACGGCAGTTTCACGTGGGCGCGGACCCGGCTGGCGGACGCCTCGGCGTTCAAGTGGAGTCTGCCGAAATGGCGGCGCTGTACCTTGTGCGGGCAATAGAGGTTCTGGAATGGCAGTCCTCACAGCGACCGAAGACCCTTCCGCGGAGGCGCCCTGCGTCACGCGAAAGGAGCATCTGCATCCAGCCTGGCGGCAGTTCCTGCGGTTCTGTGCGCAACTGCATCACGGGGAGATTGAGCGCCTGCGCATCCAGGACGGGTTGCCTGTTCTGGCCGAGCTGGCGATCCGTAAGGTGAAGTTCCCGTAGTCGCGATATTTTCGGCTGACCGAAGAACTCGGAGGCCGTCGGCGCAAGCCCGCGCCGGCGGCTTTTTTTTCGCTCGAATGGAAGGGAACTAGAAAGGAATTTCGCAAAGCAATTAGTAGACGAGACTTCGTGAAAAGGAGACTCAAAATGACAACGTTCAAGAGGTACTTAATTGGCGCGCTCGGGGTCGCAATCCTGGCTGGCACGCTTGTCCTCACGAACCCACAACCGGCTAGCACGCAGGGGGGAGGGCCAGGGCCCGCGCAAGTTCAGGTCGTCAACACGACAGCCCAGCCTGTACCGACGACTGCTCAAGGAACGACTACCATCGCGGGAAACGTCGGCCTCACCGGAATGCCCACCGTCCAAGTCGGCAATTCCGCTTCCAGCCCTGTCTTGGTGCGGGATGTTGACAATCCGGCGAAACAACCCTTCCGCAAGGGGATAATAACAGCCATCAACAACGGATCTGCTGTCGGCGTAGGCAATTTCGTTGACATACCTCTGGGCAAGAGGTTCGTTGTTGAGCACATCAGCGCCTTGACGAAAGTACCCACGAATCAAAAGGTTCTCGCGGTCCAGGTCCAGTCCATGATTGACTGCGCCGCTGTGGATCACTGGTTCACCGCGACCTTTACAGGAGCAGGAGCTGAAGGAACGCTCGGAATAGGAACAGAAGGCCCTCAGGATGTTTTTGTAACGAGTGCTCTGCGGCTCGCTTCTACATCGACACACCGTGTCCCGGTACTGTCGTGACCGTCACCGTTTGGCGCGACATCTTTGTCGGCGTAGGTAGTTTCCATATTTCGCTCACCGGATATCTTGTGGATCGCCAATAGATACGGGTGGGGTTGACAACGAGGAACAGGCTTCGGCGTTTTCGCTTTCACCGGGCCAATACTGCAAGACTCGAAAGGATAGGCAAGAGACGAGACTGCTCGGGAACCAAACACAGACGTGGTGAGCGCTGCGGGGCAAGGGCCGCACGCCCAGTGCGGCTGGACAAGGAAGACACAAGGAGGAATTTATGTATCGCCGACCCAAACTCTTGACATTCGGATACCTACTTTTGGCCCTATGGGGGCTGAGTGATTCGGTGCAGGCCCAAGCTCAGCAGGATATTCACAGCCCGGTGATCTTGGGTCTGGAGAATTTCGTTCCGAGCCGACCGGTCCAGATGCGGCCGGACGGCAGCGGCCTGCAGGCGGTCGCGCTCTCTGGCGACCTCACGCACAACGGCGCAAAAGGACAGCGGTATTTCCTGCGGGCGGAGCCGGTGTCGGGGGTGACGGCCCCAGACGGCGCCCAGTTCTACGACCTGGTGAGTTACCGGGAAGACGCTGACCTGAGCACGCGACTTGTCTTGACCCCCGCTGGCACGATCTGCACCAACCAGCCGGGCGATCCTGCGTGCATTTTTCGCTCCACCAACCCGCGGTGGTCCATTGACGGGAAACACGTCGCTTACATCGGCTATCGGTATGTCCTTAATGCCGACGGCGTTAGCTGGCGGGTGGACAAAAAAGGGATTTACGTCGGTGACGTGACTTTCGACGGCATGGGGAGCCCGGTTTCCATCATCAATGAACACCTGGCCGTGCCCGGCCCTTCCGGCTCGAATCAGTCCATCCTCGATGGCAGCGTTTCGTGGTCGGGAGATGAGCGGATCGCCTATACAGTCGTAACAGTGCAGCGCGACTCGACCGGCAAGATTGTTGGTAGCACGCACTCCATTTACGTGGCCAGCGTTCCTCCCGGACTCGCGGAGGGCTCTTCGCACAAGGTTTTACTCGCAAGCGGTCTAGAGAGCCAATATTACCCGCAGTTCTCCCCTGGGGGAGTTGGCCGGCTCGCGTTCGTGCAAGCTGGAGGCGGAGCGCAGGGTCGTAGCGATGTTTGGGCTGTCTCCATCCCTCCCGCGTACGACGGGACTTATGGCCTGACTGCTACCCAGATCACAAATATTGTGGGGACAGTCCGGGGTAATCCCCAGTGGTCTCCCGACGCCGACTATCTCGCGTTTTCGGTCTTTGGTTCCTTGGGTCCGCAAATCTACAAGATCCAGTCCGACGGCACGGGCAAAGCAGTCAAGATTACGAACTCGAAGAAGCAAGGTTACGTCGTGTCCCAGTGGAGGAGATAAACGTGTGTTCCTTGTGGGTGAAGGCAGCGTTCCTGCGGAGCAGGAACGGCTCAAGCTCGGATGCGTTTCTCGTGAAGGTCGCTCCGTGAGGAGACGAACGGAACTGCCGGCGGAAAGCCGACTTTCTCATCGGCAGGTCAGGATGGGTGAGGTCAACGGGAGGGGTAAATGTGGAGTCCACCTTCAGGAAGGAAATTGAGCGGCGCTGGCGAGCATGCAGCCCCGAACTACACAGTAGAGGCGGAAAGCAGCGCCAGCCCCAACTTGAACCGAACCTGTTGTGGCCAGACGATCGAGCCACATCTGGCCGAAGCGCGCGACCGCACTGGCAACGTTTTCTTTGCGACAGTCTGGCACTGTACACGCTGCGGGCGGGTCATGCTTTGAAGCCGCTTTTGCGGATGAAGTGCGCTAGGACTAGTCGCAAGCGGCCCACTCGTTGTTGCCGCCAGGATAGGCCAAAACGCTTTCTTTCCGACACAAAGTTGACCTGAGAAAGATCAGGACTGAGATCTGCGAGCAAGAAGTGTCAAAACCCGATCCGAAGGCTTTTCACACAGGCAAAGAAGGGCCTTAGGGGTTTAATGGGCAATCAAAGTGTTGGAGATCTGCCACAATCTGGCCCATTGCCAAAGTTCTAAAATCGTCCCCTAGGGCGCACCACTCTTCCCTGGATACGACAAACCTACTCACGGCACACAGGGGGCACTTGGTTTGACTGCATAACGCACGATCTTTTTTGAAAAATTTCTTGATGCCGCGGGCAGGCAAGTGCGCAATTTTGACCATGCCAACCACCCCCTTGGAAAATGTCGGGCGGAAATCAGCGGCCGCGATTCGATCCCGCGCTGCGACTGTGCCCCATTTTGTGCCCCACCCTTAGTAGCAAACTAGCGTATTTCGCGAGAAAGAGTCGGGACGGAAAAGCACCCGTAACAGAGCAAGGCTTCGATCGGCCAGGCAGTCGCGCAGAATGCCCCGCGCCGCGCAAAGGAAGCGCTCAGCGCGATTCTCTGTCGCGCGTAAGGTCTCTGGGGCCATCTTTCCGTGAACAAGTGCCGGCTCGCTGGTGTCGGTTCTGGTGTCAGTTGGTTTTGATTCTGGGTGCGTTGGGCTGCATCGTGGTGCGAGGGCAGAGGTCTCTGCTAGTCACTGATGTGAAAGGTTCTTGCAGATTCCTGCGTTGTCTTGCGCATCCCAGCACTGCGGTGCAGAATGCCCAAAATGTAGATTCAGGGTCTAGTGCCCGCAAGGGTGTGGAGGTTCGAATCCTCTCTTGGGCACCAGCTTTCTTCTTCCTTTCCCAAGATTCCCCGCGCACGTCGCTGGTGTGCCCCATCGGGCGCTACCCACGGACTCGACGACTACACCACTAACACTTCAGCCCCGCGCCTTCCTAGAGCGCGGTCAAACGTCACGAACTTCAGTCCAGCTACCGTGGCAAAGGCCAGCAGGTAGGCATCGGCCCACACTTTGGGGGAGCGGCTCGCCCCGCGAGAATACTTTCGGAAGGTTGCCTCGATGTTCTCCGGTTCCGGCAGCAGAGCGATGCGGGAGTCCGCCAATACTTCATCCCAGAGACCCCAGGCTTCCGACAATGTCCGCACGTCCCTACCCATGATTGCTTCCGTGGTCATCAGTCGCAAAACCGTGATCTGCGTGAAGCGGCAGAAGCAGAATTGCTCCTCGCTGGCTCCCCCAAACCACTGCCGGGCTCTTTCGGAATGAATGTGCCGGCTCCACAGCAGCGCCAGCCACACGTTGGCATCAGGGAAATTCAACGTGTTCATAGATCTGTTCGTTGGTTAGTTCGACTTTCGGGCCTTGGGAAACAATCAGCGGAAAGGACACTCTCTTCGGGCGCGGCCGGTTCCCCTTCAGCAGCGTGCTGCGCACTCCGGCCAGGATTAGCTCGCGGACCGATCGTCCTTGTGCCGCCGCCTGCTGCTTCAGCTTCCGGTAGAGCGACGTGGGAATATCTACCGTCGTGCGCACCGCCTGCTCTTTCATGTTTGCAGAATATCACTTATGCCATAAATATGGAACACATTCCTCTCCGTGCTCTGCCGCTCGACAATCCCCTTCCGGCCCCGCGGTTTGAGGTTTAGGCGAACTTCGGCCGCGCAACTGCGCGGAGGTTTGAATCTTCCCCCAAGGAACCAGAACATCGCAGTCGTCACTCTCAAGACCTTCTGTCATTATCCCCAAGAACCATTTCTCAATTTCAGCGATTGCTGAAGGGAGGAGAGTGTAGTGCACCCCGCTAAAACTGGGACATCCTCGCCTCGGGCCCGACCCACAGTTCATAGATTTGCTCTGCCAACATGCGTTCAAACTTGTCGAGCGCTAGGTCACCGCAAAGGACAACTCACTTTCTCTCAACGAGTGCCCCGATTGCGCACCAACGCCCCGACAGCGCCTGTCATGCCTATAACAAGCCCCGCGATTAGAGACAGCCAGAACGCAATCCGATTCAAGTGAAAGAAACGACTTCCTATTGCGATGAACAGCCCCCGAGGCAAAGCGCTCCTGAGAGCAAACGCGAACACTATCAGCGCCGCAGCCCATATAAGTAAGGTCCTCTCCCCACTTAGCATCAGTTACCCCCTCTCGGGCCCGTTTCCTTACCTATGTACAAGGAACTGGGATTGGCGATTCGACGGCTAGGGCTCGTGCCATGGCCACCACTCTCCTGTCTTTGGCAGGTATGCTCACCTTGACTTGCACCATTTCAGCCTCCAAGAGAAATCAGCTTGGAAATTCAAGCTCCCGAGTGAGACGCCAGATTTGCTACAGTTCCTCCCGGCAGCGCGGACTTCGACGCTGAACCATTGTATTGCTCTTGTTTTATTGCTTACGAGCTGAGCAGTTTCTTCAGCCGTTTCTGCGCCCGCTTCAGGTCTTTGGTCAACGCGCGGACGCTCTTCTCCAGCCGCTCGCTTTCTTCCAGCGCGAGTTTCGCCGCTGCGCGTGCTTTTCCTTCGGCGCGGCCGATCGCTCCGCCGATTTTCTCTGCGGTCCTTTTGAGTTTGCTGGCCATGAGGTTCCTCCCGAGTGACGTGCGGGAATCATAGAAGGGCGTCAAGCAGGCGTCAATTGGCACGCGAGCCCGCGGCGGCAGGGCACGATATGTCGTGCCCCTGCCTGTGTGCAAATCGGTGCCAGAGCTAAAAGAAAAAGGAGGCGAGCCAGGTCTACTCGCCTCCTCTTGTGTCCCGTGTGTGGGACGCCTCCCGACTCGACGGAGGTGAGCCGGTGAGTTGTGTTGACCTGCTCATCCAACCCGCCCCGCTAGGATTAGTTGCACAGGTATCGCCGGCTTCCAGCCGGCCTTGGCTCTTGTCAATCTCCAGTGTCGCTACTTCTTTCATCGACCTACTGAAAACGAAATGCCCGTTCCGGACCTTGAATGCTTGTAGAATGTGCCCGCCTGCCTCGCCACGACGCCATGCCCGAAACCAAACATCTCACCGAACACGATGTACTGGCCGAGCTGGCCCGAGCCAAACAGCCTCACACCCTGCGCGAGCTCGCCGCGGCACTTCACTTGAAGCACGATGCCCGCCGCTCTCTGGCCAAAATTGTCTCCCAGCTCAAGCGCCGCAAGGAAATCGAAGAAGTGCGGCCGGGACGCTTCCGTCTGGCGGGACACTCTCACGCGCAAAAACCGCCTCCGGCAAAAGTCACCCCGCCGCCCGCCCGTGAAGCGGGCGCAATCGGCGGCCGACTTGCCGCCCATCGCGACGGCTACGGCTTTGTCGTTCCCGATGAGCCTGTGCCGGGCATGGAGGGCGACCTCTTCATCCCTCCCAACGCGCTCGGCGACGCCATGCACGGCGACCGAGTGCTGGCCCGCATCGACCGTCGCAGCCCTGACGGCCGCTTCGAGGGCCGCATCGTCCGCATCGAGCAGCGCGCCCACCCAACCGTGGTTGGCCTTTTTCGTTACGGCTCGCACGGCAACACGGTCCTTCCCTACGACGCCCGCCTGCATCACGAGATCATCATCCCTCCCGGCGATGAACTCACTCCCGAATTGCGCCGCCGTCAAACAGAAGGCGCAGGCCCCGGTGCGCGGCCTGCCCCTCGTCGCCTGCGCTTGGCCGAGCTCGATGGCGCGGTGGTCAACGTCGAGCTGACCCGCTTTCCCCGCGGCGCCACGGCTCCTGCCGGGCGTGTACTTGAAATCCTCGGCCGTCCGGGCGAGATCGGTGTGGACACCGAAATCATTATTCGCAAGCACCATCTCCCCTTTGAGTTTTCCCCCGAAGCGCTCGAAGAAGCTGCCCGCGTCGCCCGCCCCGTTTCGCCCCACGATCTCGAAGGCCGCGAAGATTTTCGCGCGCTCCCCATTGTCACCATTGACGGCGAAACCGCCAAAGATTTCGACGACGCCGTCCACGTCGAGCGTCTCCCCGGCGGCCGCTGGCGTTTGCAAGTTCATATCGCCGACGTGGCCCACTACGTTCACCGCGGCGGCCCGCTCGACCGCGACGCCCGCCTGCGCGGCACCTCCGTCTATTTCCCCGCCCGCGCCGTCCCCATGCTTCCCGAGGCGCTTTCCAACGACATCTGCTCTCTCAACCCTCGCGTGGACCGCCTGGTCATGAGCGTGGTAATGGAGCTCGACGCCGCCGGCGCGCCCCTCGACGCCCGCTTTACCCCCGGTGTCATTCGCAGTGCCGAGCGCATGACCTACACCAACGTCAACAAAGTGATCGAAGGCGACGCGGAAATGTCCGCGCGTTACGCTGCGCTGGCCCCGCACTTCCGCGACATGAAGGAGCTGGCTCTGATCCTCAACGCCCGCCGCAGCGGCCGCGGCTCCATTGATTTCGATCTGCCCGAGCGCGTCATCGAGTTCGACGACTTTGGCCGCATGACCGGCATCACCCGCAGCGAACGCAACATCGCCCACCGCGTGATTGAAGAGTTCATGCTCGCTGCCAACCAGACCGTCGCTCGCTATCTCGAAGGGCGTGCCATCGCTTCCCTCCATCGCGTCCACGAAAAGCCCGACGCCAAAAAAGTCCTTGAGTTCGAAGAGCTGGCCCACGCTTTCGGCTATTCCCTCGGCGTCGTGGACCTCAGCGAGCGCCAGCTCCCTGTCCGTCACGGCCGCGTCAAACCTCAGCATCGCGGCGCCCGCGAACGCCCCATGACCGTCACCCTTCCCGGCAGCCTCGACCTTGACATCCGCCCACGGCACTACCAGCGCCTCGCCGAAAAAATTGCCGGGAAACCCGAAGAGCGCATCCTTTCCTACCTAATGCTTCGCTCGCTCAAGCAAGCCCGCTACGCCGCCGACCCCCTCGGCCACTTCGCGCTTGCCTTTGACGAGTACACCCATTTCACCTCACCCATCCGCCGCTACCCGGACCTTATCGTCCATCGCGTGCTGAAATGGGCGCTCGCCCATCCGCACGGCATCGAAGTCGTGCGCGCGCACGGCCACGAAGCCAACGCCGGACCATATCCGCGCCCGGAATTGGAGGCCATCGCCGTCGAATCCAGCGAAGCCGAGCGCCGCGCCGACCTCGCCGAGCGCGAGCTCATGGACTGGAAAACAGCGCAATTCATGGAGCAGCACCTCGGCGAAGAGTACGACGCCCTGATTATCTCCGTTCAGAAGTTCGGCTTCTTCGTCGAGCTGCTCGAGATTTTCGTGGAGGGGCTCGTCCCCGTCACTACGATTGAGGAACTAACCGGCGACCGCATCTTGTATCGCGAGCGCGAACACGCCCTCGTCGCCTCTCGTGGCCGCAAATCCTGGCGCTTGGGCAACCGCCTCCGCGTCCGAGCCGACCGCATCGACCCCTTGCGTCGCCGCGTCGAATTCTCCCCGCAGTGATTGACACCCGAGGATGTAGGGGCGTATGGCCATACGCCACTACACGAGAATCAAGGATTCATGTATCTTCGTTCACGCCGACGGAGGTGAGGGATGGCGGCTCGAATGTGTCCGCTGTGCACGGCGAAGGTATCCCCGGGCTGCGTCGTGGCCTACACGGACGGTCTGGACTGCCCCGGCTGCAAGGCGCGTCTCGAGGTTTCCTTCGGCAGCCGTTTCCTGTCCACCACGGTTGGACTCCTCGTCGCCGTGCTCGTCTGGCGGTGGACGCAGGGTGCTGCGGGCTTGCTCGGCTGGGTCAAGCCGATGCTTTTCGCCTTCCTCGCCTTCAGTTTTACAGCTCCCTTGGCCCTGATGTTTATCGCCGATTTGCGGGTAAAACCGGCTGAAGCCCCGCCAGAACCCGTACCCATGCCCCACACCGGCGGTCACGGCAGCCAACACTAACCAGCGCGCCCGCTTGAGCCGCACCGCACCCCTCGCTCCAATTTTCTGCCCACTCTGCAAAACTTTTCACCCCCCAGCCGTACTATTGTCCGCTCCGTTTCACCGTTTCATCCTGAAACTTCATGGCGAAGTACAACGCGTTTTTCGGATGCCGTGTCGAGGTGCAGTATCGCGCTGGCGACATCCTCCTGCCCGCAACCGGCACATTGGTCGCAGACTCCGGCAAGTCCATCTTCCTCGAAGAGAAATTCTGCCAGCGCGGCACGGTGAAGCATTTCCGCTGGGAAATCCCCTATTCTTCGATCGTCAGTCTCAACGAAAACCATTCCCCGGCGCCTGTGATTGACCCTGTCGAATCCCCCTCGCAGCACGCTGCTACTGCACCTGCTCTCGTGAAGCACCTCAAGTCCCGCCCCGGAGAAGCCTGAGCTTCGTCCCTCGTAATTCGTAAACCGTAACTCGATCCTTGAACTGTCGGGCTCATCCCGCCGGCTCCTGCTTCCAGTCGGGCCCAGCACGAGACATCGCGATTCACGAGTCACGATTCACGGAGTGCGACTGACCATTTGCGAAGAAACCCGCTTCGCCTCCTCGCAATCAACGGTATATTCGCCTCGCATTTTCGGGAGGCTTCCGTGAAACCGTCCGTCGGACTGATTGGCCTGGGCCTCATGGGCCGCCCCATGGCCGCCAACCTTTTGAAGGCAGGATACTCGCTGACCGTCTGGAACCGCACGCGGGCCCGCGCCGACGAGCTTGCAAAGCTCGGTGCGAAAATTGCCTCCTCGCCGCGCGAAGCCGCCGCCACTTCCGACGTGCTTCTCACCATTGTCAGCGACCCGCCCGCTCTCGAAGCCGTTCTCTGGGGACCCGATGGCGCGCTCGCCGGTTTGCGCAAGGGCAGCGTGCTGGTGGACTCCAGCACGGTTGCGCCCGAGCTGGCCCGTCGCATTGCCGCGGCCTGCGCCGAACGCAGCGCCGAGTTTCTTGACGCGCCCGTCACCGGCGGCACCTGGGGCGCAGAGAAAGGCGAGCTGGTCTTCATGATCGGTGGCAAGAAAGAAGTGCTCGACCGCGTCGAACCCGTTCTCGCGGCCATGGGCAAACGCTTCCTGCACATGGGCGGGCACGGCGCCGGCCAAACCGTCAAGCTGGCCATGAACCTCATCCTTGCGCTCGAAGTCCAGGCGCTGGTCGAAGCGCTCCAGCTTGTCACCCGGTCCGGTGTCGA